>Ga0070680_100002330_pt1 | contig 14021 bp, 13 predicted proteins | sample KBSC73BmetaG_FD_64672 | JGI IMG/M metagenome (GOLD analysis project Ga0070680, IMG submission 64672) | Corn rhizosphere microbial communities from Kellogg Biological Station, Michigan, USA - KBS C7-3B metaG | ecosystem: Host-associated > Plants > Roots > Rhizosphere | place: USA: Michigan...
GGGACGTTCGCGGTCGCCTACCTCGTCTACAACACGATCAACAACCTGACCACGCAGGACGCCCAGGTCGCCTGCTTCGAGAACGTCGGCGCCCACCTGGCTCCGGGCGGGCACTTCGTGGTCGAGGTCGGCGTCCCCGATCTGCGCCGGCTGCCGCCCGGCCAGACGGCCGTCCCGTTCACGGTCACGCCCGACCGGCTCGGCTTCGACGAGTACGAGGTGGTCGGCCAGGGCATGGTCTCGCACCACCACTGGCGTAACGAGCAAGGCGGCTTCGACGCGCTCTCGGTGCCGTTCCGCTACGTCTGGCCGTCAGAGCTCGACCTGATGGCCCGCCTGGGCGGGATGTCGCTGCGTGACCGCTGGAGCGACTGGAACCGGACCCCGTTCACCGCGGAGAGCACGAGCCACGTATCCGTGTGGCAGAAGGGCACCGCCGGCTAGAACCTTCACGGTTTCGGATGCCCCGATGTGGGTACGGGCGTCGGATGCCCGCGAACATGTCAATCTGATGCTGTCGGCGCTCCTGCTCGGCGGCCTGGTCGCGGCGCCGATCGCGACCGTGGCGCTCTTCCTGCCCGGCCTCTCGCGCACGCGCCGCCACGACGAGTGGTGGCGGCTCACCGGCCGGACGATCCTCAGCCTGATCTGGACGGCGGCGCTCGTCGCGGCCGTCGCGGCGGTGCTGTCGGCGATCGGCGTGACCCGCGCCAACATCGAGGCCGCCGCCGCGGGGCTCGCGCTCACGAGCATCGTGTGGCTGCCGGCCACGCGCAGATGGGGTCCGCGCGCCCACGTCTGCTGGGCGGCCACGACGTACGTGTTCGCGGTGTACCTCGCGTTCATGCTGTGGTGGACGTTCGCGAGCCACCTGGGGATCGCGGGCACCGCCGGCGGGCTGCTCCTGTGGGTCTTCGAGGTGATGGCCGCCCTGCTCGGCTGCGCGTACCTGTGGGAGCTGTGCGACGCGCTCGGGCGGGTCAGCTGGGCGCGCCGGGTCGGGCCGGCCGAGCTGGCCGAAGCGCCCGACGGCCCGCTGCCGTTCGTCTGCCTGCAGGTGCCGTGTTACAACGAGCCGCCGGACATGGTCATCGACACGCTCCGCTCGCTGCTCGCGATCGACTACCCGAGCTATGCGATCCAGGTGCTCGACGACAACACCGACGACGAGGCGCTGTGGCGCCCGGTCGAGGAGTGGTGCCGCGAACGCGGCGTGGACTTCGTCCACCTGAGCGACTGGCCCGGCTACAAGTCCGGCGCCCTGAACTACGCGCTCGAGCACATGGTGGACGAGCGCTGCGAGCTGATCGGCGTCGTCGACTCGGACTACCAGATCGACCCGTCCTTCCTGCGCAACTGCGCGCCGCTCTTCGCCGACGAGAACGTCGGCTTCATCCAGGCGCCGCAGGACTACCGCGACTGGCAGGTCGCGCCGTTCTACCGCCGCCTCTACTACTCGTACAAGTACTTCTTCGAGGTGTCGCAGCCGTCCCGCAACGAGCGAGACGGCGCGATCTTCGCGGGCACGATGGGGCTCATCCGCCGCCGCGCGCTCGAGGCCGTCGGCGGGTGGGATCAGTGGTGCATCACCGAGGATGCGGAGCTGTCGCTACGGCTGCTGCGGGCCGGCTGGTCCGGCATCCACGTCGACCCCTCGTTCGGGCGCGGGATCATGCCGCTCACGTTCGAGGCGCTGAAGGGCCAGCGGTTCCGCTGGTGCTTCGGCGGCATCCAGATCCTGCGGATGCACTGGCGCTCGCTGCTCCCGGGGCGCAGGACCGAGCAGAACCGGCTCACCACCGGCCAGCGGTGGGCATACCTGACCGGCGGCGTGCAGTGGTACGGCGACCTGGTCGGGCTGCTCTTCTACCTGTTCCTGCTCGTCGGCGCCGCCAACATCGCCCTCGGGGGCGGCGTGCTCTACCGCAAGCTGACCGGGTTCCTGCTGGCGGCGATCCCGTTGCTGGTCGTGCTCGGCCTGCTGCGCGCGATCGCCCTGCTGCGCCGGGGCACGGGCGCGTCGTGGAGCGACGCGATCGGCGCGTTCTTCATCTGGCAGTCGACCAGCCTCACCGTCGCCCGCGCCTCCGTGCAGGCGCTGTTCGCCCGCGAGGCGGTGTTCCTGCGCACGCCCAAGACGCATGACGGCGACGTGTGGAGCGATGCCATCCGCGCCAACTGGGCGGAGTGCGTGCTGGGCGCCCTGGGCTTGCTCGCCGTCGGCGCCTCGCTCTCGCACACGAGCGGCGTCGGCGGGCCGCTTCTCGCCGTGCTGCTGGCCTGGCCGACGACGAGCTTCCTGGCCGCGCCGTACAACAGCCTGAGCGCGCAGCAGGCGGTCCTCCCGCCTGCTCTCGAGGCCCGCCGGCGCAGCGAGTACCTGCGCTACGGCGGCCGCCAGCTCACCTACGCGACCGGCGGGCTCGCGCTCGTCGCGGCGCTCACCGCGGTCGTGGTCGCGCTGTTCGCGCCCTCCCACATCAAGGTGCTGCAGCCGCAGATCCTGGGGCCGGCACGCGGCCAGCCGACGCACTACGGCGACCCGTCGAGCACGACCCATTCGCGCTCCGGCGGGACGTCGGGCTCGACGCCGGCCGGCTCCTCGGCGCCGGGCTCCTCGTCGACCGGCACGTCCACCACCACGACGACCGGCACGACGACGACGCCCACCACGACGACCACCACCACGAGCACGACGACCCCGACGACGACGAGCACCTCGCCGACCACGACGACGCTTCCGAGCACGGACACGACGCTCACGACGACCCCGCCGCCGAGCACGACGACGGAGCACTAGTTGGCGTGCGCCTGGCCGTCGCCCTTGTCGCGCTCGCGCTCGTCATGAGCGCTCCCGCCTGCGCCTCGAGCAACGCGTCGCAAACCGGCGGATCGGGCGGCCCCGCCCCGGGGGCGGCCGACCGCTTCCTCTCCCGCTACGTGGCCGGCGACGGCCGGGTCATCCGCCACGACCAGGGCGGCGACATCGTCAGCGAGGGGCAGGCCTACGGGATGCTCGTCGCCGAGCTCGCCGGCCGGCCCGCCCTGGCCCACACGATCTGGTCGTGGACGAGCCGTCACCTGGGCCGCCCTGACGGCCTCTTCGCATGGCACGCGACCGGCGCCGGGCAGATCGAGGATCCGCAGTCGGCGACCGACGCCGACATCCTCATCGCCTACGCGCTCCTCCGTTTCCGGGGAGCGGGCGCGACCGTCATGCACCGCGCCGGCCGGCGGGTCGCCCGGGCCGTGCTCGCGCACGAGGCCGTCTCCCTCCCCGGCGGCACCCGCCTCCCGGTCGCCGGCCCCTGGGCGACCGCGATGCCGGCGCCGGTCGCCAACCCGTCGTACCTCATGCCGGGCGTGTTCCGCGCGCTGGCGCGGATGACCGGCGACCGGCGCTGGGCGCGGGCAGCCGCGACATCGGTGCTGCTCGTCCGGGGGCTGACTGGCGGCGGCCGGCGGCTGCCGCCGGATTGGGCCGTCGTGACCGGCGGGCGCCTGGTCGCGGCTCCCCAGCCGGGCGGCGGCGCCGGCATCCAGTACGGCCTCGACGCCGCCCGCGTGCCGTTGTGGTTCGCCGCCGGCTGCGACACGGACGCCCGCCGGCTGGCCGCCGCGTGGTGGCCGGCGCTGCGCGCGGCGCCGGCAGAGTCTCCAGTTCAGATCCTCGCCGCCGCCGCGTCCGCGACCGCCGCGGGCGATCGGGATGCCGCGGCCACGCTCCGCGCCGGCGCCGAGAGGCTCGCGGCGAACACGCCGACCTACTACGGCGACGCCTGGGCGGCGCTCGGGCCGGCGCTGCTCGGCGGGCGGCTCGTCCCCTGCGGGAGGAGCGGAGGCTAGACCGCCTGGGCGGTCAGGCGGTCAGGCGGCCCGGCGGCCGGATGCCCGGCCGTTGTCCGCGAGCAGGCGGTCAAACGCGTCGGTATCCACCGGCCTGCTATACAGGAAGCCCTGACCGAGCGCGCAGCCGCTTTCGCGCAGAAACGCCAGCTGGGCATCCGTCTCGATCCCCTCGGCCAGGCACGTCATCCCGAGCTTCGCGGCCATCGTGACCATGGTCTCCACGAGCACCGCCGCTTCCCGGTCGTGCGGGAGGTCGGAGACGAACGAGCGGTCGATCTTGATGAGGCTCGGCCGGATCCGGCGCAACCGGCCGAGTGAGGAGTAGCCGGTGCCGAAATCATCGATCGCAAGGCCTAGCCCGCTGGAGTGAACGAGCGCGAGCGTCGCATCGTCCTCGGCGGCGTCGCCCATCGCGGCCTGCTCGGTGATCTCGAGCGTCAGCCGGCCGGCGTCAAGGCCGAACGCATCGATCGTGGCGAGGGTCTGCCGGATCGCCTCCGGTTCCCAGTACGCGGCGGGCACGTTGACGGCGACGTGCAGAGCGTGCCCGCCGGTGTGCCATCGGTGGGCCTGCTCGCACGCACGCTCGACGACCCAAGTCGTAATCGGGCGGATGAGGCCGCTGCGCTCGGCGACGGGCAGGAACTGCCCCGGCGGGATCAGCCCACGAACCGGGTGGTTCCATCGCAGTAGCGCCTCCGCGCCGACGATCCTGCCGCCCTCGAGCTCGACGAGGGGCTGGTAGTGCAAGATGAGCTCGTCGCGCCGCAGCGCCTCTCGCAGCTCCGTCGCAATGGTCAGGTCGTACCCCGAGTCTCGCTCCGGGCGGCGGTAGTAGCGATGGCTGTCCCGCCCGGCGTGCTTGGCTGCGTACAGCGCGATGTCAGCCTTCTTCAGGAGCTCCTCGGAACTGGTCCCGTCCTGTGGAAAGAGGCTCACGCCGATGCTGGGCGTGATGTAGGCGCTCACCCCGGCTACGAGGAAGTCACGGCTGAGCGTCTCGCGCACGGATACGGCGACCGCCTCGGCGGCACGCCGCGCGTGCTCGTCGCTCTCCGAATCGCGGACGAGAATGAGGAACTCGTCGCCGCCCTGCCGGGCTACCAGGTCTCCCCGGCGGCAGGCCGCGCGCAACCGCTCCGCACAGTGCACGAGGAGCTCGTCGCCGGCGGCGTGGCCGAATCCGTCGTTCACCAGCTTGAAGTCATCGAGGTCGATGTACAGCACCGCCAGGCTGCGGCCGGCACGGCCGGCGTCCGCGATCGCCGCCACGAGATGCTCGTTGAACGCCGCCCGGTTGGGCAGGTTCGTGAGGCTGTCGTGATAGGCGAGATGCTCGAGGCGCGCTCGCGCCTCTCGGAGCTCGTCGGCGGCACGGCGACGCTCCGTGACGTCGGCGACGACCCCGTCCACCCAGACCACGCCGTCCTGGACGCGCGGCCGGGCTCGCTCCCACACCCACCGGGTCACGCCGTCGAACCCGACGAGCCGGAACTCGATCTCCGACGCCTCGCCGCGACGGCACGCCGCGTTGAACGCGTCGTAGGACGCCCGATCCTCGTGGTGAACGGCCTGCTCCCACGCCAGCTCCTCGTCGACGCCCGCGGGCATGGCGCCGAGCAGGCTCTCCAGGCCTTCGCCGATGAAGGCCGTACATTCGTAGGACCCGTCGGCGTCGTACCGCAGTTCGTACAGGTGGATCGCCGCCGTTCCGGCGATGCGGCGCAGGACGTCGCTGGTCGCGAGCGTGGCGGCCAGGGCCGGGTCTATGGGCGGGCGGGTCTCTTCGGATTCCATCTCACCCGGCTAATCGTCGTGGAAGCGACGATTCTGAGCCGGACCATGCATGTGCCCCGCCCCTCTCGCGAGGGACGGGGCACGTGTCGGCCATTCCGGGCGGTTACTCCTGGTACCGCGCGAAGTGGTTGACGGCCACTCCGGAGATCCGGGTGAACTCGCCGCCGACGGCGACATGACCGAGGTCGGCGCCGACCGCCTCGATGCCGAGAGCGCTGTTGACGGTGGGCGCCCATGGCTCGAGCGCACCGCTGGCCTCATCGAACGCCGACAGCTTCGACCGGGCGGCGGAGCCCGGGCGACCGGCGCAGAAGAAGTTGTTGCCGGGGACCGGCCCGCAGTAGGTGCTGTAGTGACCGCCTGCGTACACGACACCGTCGGTGACACCGATGCCGACGACGTTGCCGTTGAACCCGGCCTGCCAGTTCAGCGTGCCGTCCTCCATGTTCAGGCTGAGGGCGGTGCCGCCGTTGCCCGTGCCCGACGCGAACACGGTGTTCCCGTCCTGCGTCATCTGGATCACCTGGAACGGGCGGTACGGGAAGCCCGGGGGCGGGATGAACGTCGGCGGGCCGCTGTAGGCGAACGGCAGGAACGAGCCGTCCGTCGTGTTGACGGCGCCGATGCCGATGCGGCCGTCACAGCCGGATCCGACCGGGCACTGCTGGAAGCCGCCCTCGACGATCCGGGTCTGGCTGGTGTCGGTCGCGAGCGCACGCACCTCGGCGTCGACGACCGGCTGCCACGTCGGGATGTACGCGTTGGTCGTGGCGTTGACCTCCATCAGGAACGACCGCGGGCTGGTGAACGCCCCGCCGACGTAGAGGTTGCCGTTCGCGATCACCAGCGCGCGCACGGCCTTGTTCGGCCGCGAGCTGTTGGCGAACGCGGTCACGACCGCGCCGTTGGTGTTGTTCACCTCGGCGATGTTCTTGTGGGTCGCGCCGCCGACCGTCGTGAACGAGCCACCCAGGTACACGTTGTTCCCGGCGGGAAGGATCGTGTACACCGTGCCGCTCACGTTTGGGTTCCACGGCAGCACGTTGCCGGTGGTCATGTCGATCGCCGCGGCGTGATTCCGCGTGACCGTCGTCGCCCCGTTCGCCGAGGTGAGCGCGGTGAAGCTGCCACCGATGTACGCCGTGTTCCCGACCACGATCATGTCGCGGACCGTGTTGTTGGGCTGGTAGCCAACCAGCGGGGTCTGCGTTACGACCGCCGCCTCCGCTGCCGGCGCAACCACCATCGCACCTGCCACAGCGAGCGCAGCGGCAACAGCAACGCGCGTCTTGCCTAGCCGTCTCACTTGCCCTCCTCTTGCAACCGAACGTTCAGCCGAACGGGTACCCGCCGGCCACACTCACTCCGTTATCCACGCAAGTTGCGAATAAGGCAACAAGAGCAGAGCAAGTCAGCCAGGCCGGGGTGCCGAGTTCCAGACCGCCCCGATGCTCGCGACGACGACGGCCCCCATGCCGAGGAACTGCACGGGGGTCGGGGTCTGCCCCAGCGCCGCGAACCCGACCAGGCCGGCGATTGCCGGATCGAGGCTGTAGATCACGGCGACGAACCGCGGCTCGAGCCGGCGCAGCCCCTCGAGCTCGAGCGCAAACGGGAGGATCAGGCCGCCAACGGCGATCACCACGCCGAGGCCGAGTGCGTGCGCGTCGATCGCCCCGAACCGGAGGATGCCGAACGGCAGCGTGGCCGCAGCGGCAATCGGCAACGCGAGGGCCAGCCCATCGAGCCGGGACGTGCGCGCACCGACCGTGCGCCCTGCATAGGCGACGCTCGCCCAGGCACCGCCGGCCGCGATCGCGAAGGCGAGCCCTAGACCCGATCCCGGCCGGCTGACACCGCTCAGCAGGAGGACGCCGGCACCGGCGAGCAGCGCAAACCCGACGTCCTGGTGACGCCGCGACCCTGCCAGGGCCATGCCGAGCGGCGCCAGGAACGCGAACGTCACCGCGATCCCCATGGGCAGCCGCTGGATGGCCTCGAAGAAGGTCAGGTTGAGCGCGGCCAGCGAGACGCCGTAGCGTGCGATCGCCCACCACGTCTCCCCGTCCCGGCCGCGGATCCCGGGCCGGACGACGGCGAAGAGGATCGCAGCCCCGAGGGTGAACCGGAGGGCCGACGTCCCCGCCGGCCCGAGGGTCGCGAACAGGCCGTGGGCCAGCGCAGCCGCAACCTGGATGCTCACGCTCGTGCCCACGATCATGGCCGCGCCCGCGAGCGAATCCGGGGCGACCCGCCGCGCCTGCCGATCAGCCGTCGTCGACGACGACGTGCTCATGGCCGCTCGCCGGCGAGCCCGATCGCGGCGGCGTGTGCGAGCTGCCGCCAGGTACCGGCCTCCGTTTCGGCCGGGGCGACACCGGCAAGCATCCGCTCGATCGCGGCCGGGCCGGTCGTGATCCCGGCGCCGCGGTCGTGTACGGCGACGAGCGGGTGCGTCCGCACGAGCTCGAGCGCCGATGCGAGCGGGTCCGCCCCACCCGTGCGGCGCCGAATATCGGCCTCGCGGTAGACGCAGACGTTCGCCACGGGCTCGACGCCGAGCGCGCGCCGGCAGACGTCAGCAGCGTCGGCCTCCCACGTCGCCTCGGCGGCGATGAGCGACGGGAGGTCGCGACGACGTGGCCGCAGGCCCGCGGCGAAGATCAGGCCCAGGCGTGCCGCGCCCGCGGCCCCTCGATGCTCGGCGAGGAGCGCCTCGAGCGCCGCCAGCGCCCGATCCGGGGCAGACGGGCGCCCGATTTCGACCCACATGTCGACCGCGTCGCCGAACAGCAGGCGTGCCCCCTCTCCCGGACAACGGGGCCCCGACCCGGTCTGGTAGAGCAAGGCGTGCGGCGAGTGCGACCGCGGCGCCGCCAGCTCGAGCAGGGCGGAGCGGCCGATGCCCAGCACGCGCCCGAGCGCCGTGAGCACGGGCGGCGAGGGCATCGGAGGCCTGCCGGTGGTCGGGTTGCGCCCGTGCTCGAGCGCGACGAGGTAGCTCGGAGAGATGTCCGCGGCCCGGGCGACGTGCCGCAGCGAGAGCCCCAGCGCAAGCCGCCGGGTTCTGAGCACGTCGCCGACCGAGTCGTCCATCCGTTCAGTATACTGAACATAAGCCTTGCGAGTGGCCTACCTGATCTACCTCGGAGTGCGCGCGATCCTCGGGACGTGGCGGCGCGACCACCCGCCAACCGACACATGCGCGCGCCGCCGGCTCACGAGCCCGTACGGCCAGGGCATCCTGAGCAACCTGGCCAACCCGAAGATGGTCGCCTTCTCCTCAGCCTGCTCCCCCAGTACGCCGGGCATGGTTCGCTGGGGACGCTGCTCGGAGGCGGGCTCCTGTTCTGCACCCTCACCTTCGGCTGGCTCACGGCCTATGCCGCCGTCGTCGCCCGGCTTGGCGAGCGCCTGCGGGCGGGCCGCGTCCGGAACGCGGTCGACCGGATCAGCGGCGTGGTGCTGGTCGCGCTCGGCCTGCGCCTCGCAACCGAGCGCCTCTAGCCCTGCGCGCCGACAGAGTCGCCGACGCTGACGCGGCCCGGCTCCACGACCTCGCCGTAGACGCCGAAGGGCAGCGGCTCGGTGTGGCCGTCGCGCCGGTAGCGGGCGAGCGCGCCGAGGGTGTCGAGGTCGGGCGTGCCGGTGTCGGGATCGCATTCCGTGACGACGCAGCGGCCGACGTCTCCCAGCGGCCGCACCACGGCGGCGCCGATCCGCACACCGTCGCCGATCCAGCTGTCCTCCTCATGCGCGCCGACCCCGTCGATCTCGAACAGCATGCGGAAGCGGCGGCCGTCGACGGGCTGCTCGCCGACCTCGTCGCCCAGGCGCTCGAGCGACGCCCGCGAGACGATCGACACCCAGCCGCCGCGGTCCGAGCCGCGGTCGACCGCGCCGCGCTCCGACCAGAGCAGCGTCATCGGGAACCCGGCGAAGCGGACGAGCGCGTCCTGCCACGGGCCGATCACCCGCCGCGAGGGGTGCGGCTCGCCGTAGAGCTGCGCCTCGACCGGGTCGCCCAGCTCGACGGAACCGGCGAGCTCGACTCCGTCCGGGAACCGCAGCGAGAGCCGGCCGGTCGGCTCGTCCCAGGCGGAGTGGATCTGCATGAGCTCCGGGCACAGCTTGCCGTTCACGAGGCGCCCCTCGTCGGTGACCATCCAGAACCGGCGATCGCCGACGACGCCCGACGGCGTCAGCTCGACGGTCTCGGGATGGCTCAGCCCGAGCGCCTTCACGGGAGCAATCGAGACGCGTGTCACCCGCCCACTCATGGCCGCAGTATCGACCATCCGCCCGGCTGACAGCGCCGACGGGCGCCGCTCAGCGGTCGGGCGAGGAGTTGACCGGGCCGATGCCGATCGCGGGGTCGACCTGCGTGCTCGGGTCGACGATGGCGTCGGAGGCTCGTCCTCGCCGCCATCGCGTGACATCCTGCGCCGGTGAACCTGCCGACCGAGGAGGAGCTCCGCGCCGAGGCGACGGCGCTCCTGCGCGACCTGCTGCGGATCGACACGAGCAACCCGCCGGGCGGCGAGACGCCGGCGGCGGCGCTGCTCGCCCGTTACCTGGAGGGGCGCGGCGTCGAGTGTGAGCTGATCGCCCGCGATCCCGGGCGGGCCAACCTGGTCGGCCGGATCCGCGGCCACGGCACCGGACCGTCGCTGGCCCTGCTCGGCCACACCGACGTCGTGCCCGCCGACGACCCGGGCACCTGGACACATCCGCCGTTCGCAGGCCACGTCGACGACGCCGGCTACATCTGGGGCCGCGGGGCGGCCGACATGAAGAACGAGCTCGCCACGCGCGCGGTGGCGCTGGCCGCGCTCGCCCGGGCCGGGTTCCGCGGGAACGGCGACCTCGTCCTCATCGCCGAGGCCGACGAGGAGGACGGGAGCGAGGCCGTCGGGATGCGCTGGCTCGTCGAGGCACGGCCGGACATCGCCACCGACTACGCGCTGAACGAGGGCTCGGCGGAGCGGCTCGAGCTGCGCGACGGGCGCACCGTCATCCCGGTCACCGTGGGCGAGAAGGGCGCGTGCGCGGCGGTGATCACCGCGATCGGCGAGGCCGGGCCGACCTCGCTCCCCCACGCCGGCGCGAACGCCGTGCCGCTGCTCGCCCGCCTGATCGACCGGCTGGCGACATACGAGCCGCGCCGGCGGACCACACCCGCGACCGCTGCGGCGCTCACAGTCCTCGCGGGCGACGACGGCAGCCTCGACGAGCGGCTGGCGCGGGCGGTCGAGCTCCACCCGATGCTGCGCGACCTGCTCGTGCCGCTCTACGCCACCACCATCGCGCCGACCCGCCTGGAGGGCTCCACCGCGCTCAACGTGATGCCCGCCCGCGCGAGCGTCGAGTGTGACTGCCGCCCGGTCGCCGGCGCCTCGATCGACGAGCTCCGCGCCGAGCTCGGCGAGGCGCTGGGGGACGACATCCGGTACGAGATCGCCTATCCCGAGCCGCTCACCGGCGGATCGGTCTCGCCCTTCGAGACGCCGCTCGCAGATGCGTGCCGCGCGTGGTTCGGGCGCACCGACCCGGGCGCGACGCTCCTGCCCATGATCTGCAACGGGTTCACCGACTCGCACTACCTGCGTGAGGCCTTCGGGACGATCGCCTATGGGATCTGGCCGATCAGGCATACGCCGAACGAGGTGCTGGCGGAGGGCGCGCACGGCCGCGACGAGCGCATCCATGTCGACGACCTCGGATACGCCACCGCGTTTCATGTCGACGTCTGCCGGGCGATCGGACGGCTCGAGACGTAGAAGCGCAAACGACGCTACGGAATGGCGATCCGGCGGCGGTTGCGGACGCCGGCTAGAGCTCCACCTGCGACGAGCACGATCGCGACCACCGAGGCGGCGCCGGCGGATGCGGCGCCCCAGTCGAAGCCGCTCCCGCCACCCCGGTCGGTGACGTGGATGATGGCCTTCGGCCGCAGCGCCACAAGCGTCACACCTGAACCGCGGCCGTCGTGCGTCCAGGCGCGCGAGGACTTACCGATCACCCATCTAGGCCGGCTGCTGCCGCCGCCACCGCATCAGGCGGATCTGGTGACACATCCCGAAGACGACGAGGAAGGCGGCCGCCGCGCTCACGGCGCCGCCGACGTCGACCAGGATCGCACCGATCTCGACCATGATCGCCAGGGGAACGGCCGCCAGGGCCGACCGGCGCTTGCTGGGGTGATGGGTGTTCATGCGTGCTCCTTCGTCGAGTGACCGTGCATCCCGACGATACGTACGCGTCCGCGAGGCGTCATCGGCACCGGGTCGGGTCCGGTCCCCGCCGCACGGCGGATCTTCGGATCGGCCTCGCGACGGATGCGCGCCCCGGCACCTGCTTGTACCGTGGGGCAATGGACGGATCGATCGCCGAGGCGCTCCTCTCGCCGCGGGCCCGGCGCGCGGCCGACGCGGCGCTCGCCGTCGGCCTCGGACTCCTCGCGCTCGCCGACCTGCTGCTCTCGTCCGACCCGTCGTCATGGGGAGGACGCGGCCCGCTCCAGGTCTGCCTCGCGCTCGGCTGCACCCTGCCGCTCGCGTGGCGGGTGCGGCGCCCCGTCCCGACCGTCGTGGTCATCACTGCCGCCGGCGGCCTGCTGGTCGCCGTGGCGGCGCCGCACCAGGCGCCGTTCGAGGTGTTCATCGGCTCAGTGCTCGCCGCGTACTCGATCGGGGCGCACACCGCGGGGCACGATCGGTGGATCGCACTCGGGACGATGTTCGCGGTCGGCGTGCCGTTCATGATCGCCGCGGATCACCGGGGCATGGCTGCCGGCGACACTCTCGCGCCGATCGCGTGGCTGACCGGCTCGTGGTGCGTTGGCGTCATCATCCGCGGCCGCCGTCTACGCACCGCCGAGCTCGAGCAGCTGACCGCGGAGCTCGCCCGCCAGCGCGACCTGCAGGCGCAGGCAGCGGTCGCGGTCGAGCGGGGCCGGATCGCGCGCGAGCTGCACGACGTGGTTGCGCACAACGTCTCGATGATGGTCGTCCAGGCAGGTGCGGCCGAGCGGGTGCTCGAGGGCGAGCAGGCGGACGTCCGCGCGGCGCTCGGCGCGATCGCCGGCACCGGCCGCGAGACCATCGACGAGATGCGCCTCCTGCTCGGGGTCCTGCGCAGCGACGACGGCCTCGCGCTCGCGCCCCAACCCGGGCTCGGCGATCTCGACCAGCTCGTCCGCAACGTCGCGAAGGCAGGGCTGCACGTCGATTTGCGGGTGGAGGGCCAGCCCGCGGTGCTGCCGCCGGGCGTCGAACTGTCCGCGTATCGGATCGTGCAGGAGGCGCTCACGAACGTCATCAAGCACGCGGGCCCCGCCAGCGCCGAGGTCATCGTCCGCTACGGCGCCGACCGCGTCGAAGTCGAGGTGCGCGACGATGGCCACACGCCCGCGGGGAGCACGAGCGGCGGAAACGGACTCATCGGGATGCGCGAACGCGTCGCGATGCTGGGAGGCGAGCTCCAGACCGGAGCGCGTCGTAGCGGCGGCTTCGCCGTTGTCGCCCGGCTCCCGATCACGGGCCCGGCGTGATCGACCTGCTCCTCGCGGACGACCAGGCCCTCGTCCGGACCGGCTTGCGGCTGATCCTGAATGCCGAGCCCGACCTGCGCGTGGCCGGCGAGGCAGGAGACGGGGACGAGGCCGTGATCGAGGCAGAGCGCGTCCGGCCGGACGTCGTGCTGATGGATATCCGCATGCCGAAGGTCGACGGGATCGCCGCGACCCGGGCGATCCTGGCCAGCGTCCCCGAGACGCGCGTGCTCGTGCTGACGACGTTCGATCTCGACGAGTATGTGGTCGACGCCTTCCGCGCCGGCGCGTCGGGATTCCTGCTCAAGACGGCGCCGCCTGGTCAGCTGGTCGCGGCCGTTCGCACCGTGCATGACAGTGACGCCCTGCTCGCCCCCGCCAGCACCCGGCGGCTCATCGAGCAGCATGTCCGCCCGGCCCCGGAGCCACCGGAGCTGGCCGCGCTCACGCCCCGCGAGCGTGAGGTGGTACGGCTGCTCGGCCGCGGCCTCACGAACGCCGAGATCGCTGCGGCGCTCGTGATCGAGCCGTCGACGGTCAAGTCGCACGTCGCCCGCGTGCTCGCGAAGCTCGGCCTCCGCGACCGCGTGCAGGCGGTGGTCTTCGCCTACGACCACGGCATCGTGCGGCCGGGCGATCAGGGATCGCCGGGCAGTCCGCCGCGGTAGGGCCCGGTCGACGTCTCCGGGAGACGCGCGTAGGCCTCGGCGGGCCTCGCCGTCTCCGCGGTCACGCCGGCGCCGTGGCGCAGGGCGAGCTCGGACACCGTGTAGAGGATCGCGTCCGGCGTCTGCCGCGCGCCGATGCCGATGAAGGCGCACGG
>Ga0070680_100002331_pt1 | contig 14015 bp, 15 predicted proteins | sample KBSC73BmetaG_FD_64672 | JGI IMG/M metagenome (GOLD analysis project Ga0070680, IMG submission 64672) | Corn rhizosphere microbial communities from Kellogg Biological Station, Michigan, USA - KBS C7-3B metaG | ecosystem: Host-associated > Plants > Roots > Rhizosphere | place: USA: Michigan...
TGGCGCGTCGTGATCCTCTATGCGGTGATGGCCAACCTGGCCTATCTGCTGGGGCCGGCCGCCGACCTGGCGCTCCGCGGAGTACTCGGTGACCGCGCCCCCGCGGTCGGGCCGGTCCTGTTTCGGTACGGCCTGGCCTTTTCGATCGGCCTCAGCCTGCTGCCTATCCCGCTCGCCGTCCTGGGCTGGCTGATCAGTCTCATCGGCTGAAGGGACCGGCGCGCCCGCCCCTCCTCTTGTGCCCTGGCCTGGTGGCGTGCACCACTCCCAGCGTCCCCGCTACTTTCCTGCATGCCATCCGGCCTCCAGCCCCGTATCGCCCTGGTCGGCGATCACGATCCTGCCGTCACGGCGCACCGCGCCATCCCTGAGGCGCTGCGACTCGCGGCAGAAGCATGCGGCGCGTCACTCACCGCGGAATGGATTCACACCTCCGCACTCGGCACCGACGCCGAGCCGGTGCTGGCAGGGTTCGATGCCATCTGGCTGGTTCCCAACAGCCCTTATGCCAATACCGCTGGCGCGCTCTCGGCGATCCGGGTCGCCCGGGAGAGCGGCCGCCCATTCCTCGGCACCTGCGCCGGCTTCCAGCATGCGATCCTGGAATATGCCGGGACTGTCTGGCAGCTGGATCCGTCGCGCGCGGCCCATGCCGAACTCGATCCGGACGCGCCCGATCCGGTAATCGCTCCGCTCGCCTGTTCACTCGTGGAGCAGCAGGGGAGGGTCCGCTTCGCTGCGGGCTCACGCCTGGCCGAGCTGTATGGCGCTGATCACGCCATGGAAGGCTACCACTGCAATTACGGCCTCAATCCTCGCTACGCCGAACGGCTCGAATCGGGCGCACTCCGTGCTACCGGGTGGGATGACGGCGGGGAGGTGCGGGCGGTGGAGCTCCAGAACCATCCATTCTTCGTCGCGACCCTCTTTCAGCCGGAGCGCGCGGCGCTGGACGGCAGGGTGCCCCCGCTGGTGCGGGGGTTCGTTGTGGCGGCATGCAGGGCTGGTGAGGACGTGCTTGGCTGATCCAGTGGAGCAGGTCACTGGAGAGGTCGTTGGCGTCGGCCGACGCTTCGATCGCTCGATCATCGAAGGTCCGCTGCGAGGCGCCGTGTGGAAGCTCGCCTGGCCGGCGATGCTCACCAACATCTTCGGGGGTCTGCAGGGCGTCATTGACCACGCCATGGTGGGCCACTTCGTGGGCTACACCGGCAACGCCGCGATCGGCGTCTCCAGCCAGATCTTCATCGTCGTCATCATCTTCATCATGTCGCTCTTCACCGGGATGAGCGTGCTGGTGGCCCGGTTCGTGGGCGCGGGGGATGGCGCCAGAGCCGACCGTGCCGTCTATCAGGCGTTTCTCACCGCGGTGGCTCTCGCCATCGGCGTCCTCGCGCCCCTCGGCTGGTTCCTGTCGCCGCCGCTGCTCCGATTCGTCAACGCCACGCCGATTGTCCAGGCCGAAGCGCTGCCGTATCTCCGGATCATGTTCGTCTTTGGCGCCGGCATGATGATGTTCTTCATGCTCAGCGGAGCGCTCCGGTCCGCCGGTGACGCGCGGACGCCGATGGTCCTCGGCATCGTCATGACCGTGCTCAACATCACCTTCAATGTGATCCTGATTCCGGGTCTCGGGCCCGTTCCCGAGTTCGGCGTGGCGGGCGCCGCGATGGGAACGGTGATGGCCTCGGGGTTGGTCGGAGTGTACGGGTTGTGGAAGCTCTGGCGCGGCGGCTGGGTGGTGGCGTTTCCGCGTGGCCAGAGTTTCGCGCCCGATTGGACGATCATCCGTCAGCTCTTCAAGTTCGGGCTGCCCACCGGCATCCAGGGCATCGCCATGAACATCGGTGGCGTGCTGATGCTCGCGTACATCGGGTCGCTGGCGCAGAGCGCCGCCTCGCAGGCCGCGTTCGCGGTCTCGTACACCCAGCTCTTTTCCTTCATCACCTGGACCTCGGTGGGCCTGATGGGGGCCGCCGCAGCTGTGGCCGGGCAGAATCTCGGTGCGGGTCAGCCGGACCGCTCGAGGTCAGCCGTGCATACGGCCGCCCGGTTCGGCATGATTGGCGCCGCAGTCGTCGGCGCCGCGTTCCTGCTCATTCCGCACCAGCTGCTGGCCATCTTCGGCATGGATGACCCGGTGGTCGTGGGCATTGCCCTGCCGCTGCTGCATGTGCTGAGCATCTCGGGCCTGTTCATCGCCGTGGCGCTGGCCTACACCGGCGGGCTGCAGGGCACCGGCGACACCAGGAGTCCGCTGTATATCTCGATCGTCTCCCAGATCATCGTGCCGCTGGGCGCGTGCTTCGTGATCCAGGAGACCGGGACACTGGAAGCGATGGACATCTGGCTGGCGATCCTGGCCGGCCACGCAACTCGTTGCCTGCTCAGTGTCTGGCGCTTCAATCAGGGTAAGTGGCGGAGCATTATGGTAGAGTGAAGTAGCAACTGCAACTACGTGGCGTTTCTTGACATCCTGCCCCCGGTCGATACGTTGCTGGCGTCATCGCGAGCCGGCCGGCGGTCGGCCGAACCACGTCAAGGGAGGACTGGTGGGTACCGAACTCGGTGGTTCGCAGATCTCTTCGCTCATGGAGACGCTGCCTGGAATCGCGCAGGTGCTCCGGAATCCGGTGGCCGATGCCATCGTTTCCCTGTCGCGGGCAGCCGCCCGCATTGATGAGTTCCGGGTCGCCGACGCCGAGGAGCTGCTCCAGTACGCCGTGCGCCGCAGCCTCCTTCATGAGGGCGAGGCGGACCGGGTCATGGAAGAGGTGCGGGCCGCCAACCAGAAGCGGTTGGATCGCAATGCTGCGCAGAAGGCGCACGCCAAAGCCGCACCGGCCAAGCCCAGGAAGAAGGCCGCGCCCGTCAAGAAGGTGGTGAAAGCCGTGAAGAAGCCGGTGAAGGCCAGCCATCCGGTGAAGAAAGGCGCCCGGCGATGACGTGAACCGTAGGAGCGCACGGCCGTGCGCCCCTACGGTTCACGTCTGAAAATCCCTGATCGCCTCGCCCAGCCGTTGGGCGCCCTGCAACAATTCGCTTGCCGCCGACGCCATCTCTTCCGTGCTGGCGCTCTGCTCCTCCGCCGCCGCCGTGACTTCTTCGCTCGCGGCGGCGTGTTCATTGGCGCTCTGGGCCACCTGAGCGGTGCGGGTGCCGAGTTCATCGGCAATTTCGCGATTCTGCTGGGCCTCGTGTGATACGGCGCTGGCCGCCTCATGGACCTCTTCCACCGCCCTGGCAATTTCGTCGAGTGCGTTGGCCGCGGCGTGCGCCACACCCTCGATGCCGGCCACCTTGGCGGAGCCGACTTCCATGGTGTCGGAGACTTCGCGGATCTGGCGCCGGATGAACTCGACGGTCTTGGTCACGTTTTCAGCGGCGCTGGCGCTGGAGTCGGCCAGCCGGCGCACTTCTTCCGCCACCACTGCAAAGCCGCGGCCGTGCTCACCCGCGCGCGCAGCCTCGATGGCGGCGTTGAGGGCCAGCAGGTTGGTCTGCGACGAGATCTGCTTGATGAGATCGATGAAGTCGGTGATGGCCTCGCTCTGCCGTGCGAGGGCTTCAACCTGCCGCGCCGAGGTCTGTACCACCGCCCGCACATCGAGCAGGGTGCTGCCGGCGTTTTCCACGTCGCCGCGATGCTCCGCGGCGAGCGTCCGGATGCGGTCACCCAGCTGGACCACGCGGGTGGCGGCCTGCGCGTTGGCGGCGGAAGCGGCGCGCAGCCCTTCGAGCAACATGCCCGCCTGATCCATGCCGGTGCGCTGCTGTTCGGCGCTGGTCGCCACCCGGACCATGGCGGTGGAGATCTCGCCGCTCGAGGCGGCCAGTTCCTCGCTCATGGCGCTGAAGTCGCTGGCGCTGGATGAAATGGTATTGGCTTCGCGGGTGACGGACCCCACCACTTCCCTGAGCCTCGCACCCATATCGTCCATGGCGCTGCCGAGACGTTCGAGCTCCGTCGGCATGGCACCGAGTGCCAGCGGGCGGAGGTCGCCGCCACCAAAGCGGTCGGCGGCGCCGATGAGCCGCCGCAGCGGATTGTCCACCGCGCGGATGGTGGCGCTGGAGGCTCCCACCCCGATCAGCAGTACCGCAACGAAGAGCAGCCAGAGCGCGTTGCGACGGCGGCCCGACTGTTTCCGCAACTCATCCGCCTGCACCCGTGCCCGTTCGCCCTGCGACCTCGACAGCACCGTCACGTTGGTGAGCAGCGAGTCGCTGGGCGCTTCGGCCTGGGCAGCAGCGGCCCTCGCCTCGTCGGTACGGCCAAGGTCGTTCAGGGCGTGCGCCGTGGCGTACGCCACTTCAGCCTCCGCCTGCGACGACGCGATGCTATTGAGGATCAGCTGGTCCTGGGTGGTGAGGCCAGGCAGGTCCCGGAAGCGTCGCTGGTACTCGTACGCGGAATCGCCGTTGGCAATGAACTCCTGAATTCGTGCCGGATCCGGCCGCGCGAGGTACTGCTCCGCCGCCCGTACCTCGGCCGTTACCGATCCCACCAGACCGGTCGCCAGCTCCGAGCCACCGACCACGAGCCCAAGCTGCTGATCAGCGGTGCGGCCCAGCGAAACGATGGCATTGACGCCGATCACGGCGATGAGCAGGACCAGGAGCACCAGCAGCGCCATGGTGGCCGCGATGCGACTCCGCAGACTCTGCAGCATGCTCACTGTCCCCCCGCCAGCCGGAGCGCACCGTTCCGGACGACGGCGACGTATACCTCGCGCGTGGGTACATCGCCCAGCGAATCGAAGGCGATCCGGCCGGTGACGCCGTCGTAGGGGTGCTGCAGATTCACCTGCTGGAGGCCGTCCCGGATTCTCCTGCGGCTGGCGCCGCTCCTGGCGATGACCTGCGCCAGGATATGCATGGCGTCGTAGGAGGCGGCCGCCGGCTGGTTGGGTGGTGGCTCGGCCGGGTACTTGGCCTTGTAGGCGCTGACGAAGCGCTGGTTGGCTGCGGTCTCGAGTTGCGGCAGATAGGCCAGCGTCTCGTAGACGCCTTCGGCCAGGTCGCCGGCCTGCTCGATGCCTTCCAGGCCATCGGCGCCGAGCAGCGGCACGTTCATGCCACGCGCATGGGCCTGGCGGAGTATGGCTTCGGCTTCGCTGCGATTGCCCGCATCAACGATGAACTGACTGCGTCCATCCTTGGCCATCCGGTCGAGATAGGCGCTCACATCGGGCTCGGTGCCAAGATACGGCGACTGCGCCATGATCTCGCCCCCGCGCCGGGTGAACTCGGCGGCAAAGCGCTGGCGCACCCCGCGTCCATAGGGGTCGTCCAGATAGAGCACTGTGCCGCGCACCAGTCCCAGCCGCTCGCGGATCCAGCGGGCCAGGGCCAGGCCATGCTCGTTGTCGCTGGGGCACACCCGGAACGTCCACGGCCCGGCCTGCGACACCTCGGGCGCCGAGGACGAGGGAGAAATCGAGACGATCGGGTTGTCGCCTCCGTTATAGACCGGGGCGGCGACGAGTGTGGTGCCGGAAAAGAGGTGGCCGATGACGGCGACCGCGTCGCTGGCGTAGAGCTGGTTGGCCACCTTCACCGCGGAATCCGCGTTGCCGTAGTCGTTGCGCTCGAGCAGTGTCAGCGGCCGCCCCTTGACCCCGCCGGCCGCGTTGATCTCGTCAACGGCGAGCTGGGCGCCGAGCATCATGGGCCGGCCGATGGGATCATCGAACGCGCCCGCGAGGCCGACGGTAATCGGCTGGGATCCACTGCAGGCCACGACGGAGACGAGTGCCGCGACCGGGAGCAGATGGCGAAACTGGAGCACTGAAGCTCTCCGCAAGCGGGCCCTGAAGGCTGGCACCGCCCTGGATAGGATGGGGGTCACTGCACACTAGGTTAGGGAAGGAGGCGTCAAAAAAAAAGAGGCCGCCTTCTGGCGGCCTCCCGGGCACGGTCTGGATCAGGTGCCTCGCGGGCGGCTTCTGCCCCAGTTGTCCAGCACCCGGCCATCCACCAGACTGACCGACGCCACCCGCTCATTGGCTCCCACTTTCCAGGTGAGCCGCATCATGCGGCCCTGCCGTACCCACTGCATCATCCATTGCGGCCCCTGCACCTTGGCGCCCACCCGGCCGTACGCATGCTCCAGCGCATCGCGCCAGCCATCCAGCTGATCAGGGGCTACGTCAGAGGAGAGCGTGAGGACGGCGGTCATGGAATCGATGGCAGAGAGCCACACATTGACGTTGCTGCCACGCACCGGATCGGGGACCGTGCCCCGGCACTCCATGACGTGCCGGTCACGTTGTGCACGATCGCAGCGGAGCGCCGAACCTCCAATCGCCTGCATTCGGCTGGCAACGGCGGCAAGCGGTGCGCCGGCATGGAAACCAAAGAACTGTAGTGCGCTGGTATCGGCTGCAACGTCTTGCGCGAGGGCAGGCGTGGTGTCAGCGATGACGACAGCGAGCGCGACGAGCGCCATACTGCGGGCGAGCCGGGCAAGAAAGCGATGAGGGTGCATCGGGGTATCCAGGCAGAGGTCGGGAGAGGGTACCGCAAGAACAACACCGCGTTGGGAACTGTAGGGGCCGGATGAATCCGGCCCCTACAGTTCCCAACGCGGTGCGAGCGCGCAATGGCGCGGGATCAGGCCTTTCGTACGTTCGCCGCCTGCAGCCCCTTGGGGCCCTCGACGATATCAAACTCGACCTGGTCACCTTCGGAGAGCGACCGGAAGCCGTCCATCGTGATGGCGGTGTGGTGGACGAAGACGTCCTTCCCGCCTTCCTGCGCGATGAACCCGAAGCCCTTCGCGTCATTGAACCACTTTACCGTGCCCTTCGCCATTGCGGAAAACCTCTGCTGTAGGGGGCCGATAGACCCCGGTCAAACTCCTGGCCCGGGTGGCCAGGTAATAAAAAGACCGCCGGAACGACTGTCCGGACGGCCGCCGTGCTCGATGCGATCAGGGATCCCGAAGCGCCTGCAATTTCATATTCTAAGCTTGTGCACGATCGGGAAGTTGTCAATATCGCCCGGTCCAGGGGTCAGAGCTGGCGGCGGAGCACCATGCGACTGTTGCGTGTCTCGTGAGCCAGTAACCACTTCTTCCGGGGCAACCCGCCCCCATACCCCACCAGGGTGCCGCGGGCCCCGACCACGCGGTGACAGGGAATCAGGATTGCCAGCGGATTGGCGCCTACCATCTGGCCCACCAGGCGCGGATGGAGTCCGGTCACCCGGGCGATCTCGCCATAGGTCCGGGTATCGCCAAAGGCAATCTGGCACAGCACCCGGGAGACCGCCGCCTGCGACGCAGTCATCCCGAACCAGCGGTCCAGGTAGGACGGATACCGGAAGTGCTTGAGCTCGCCTGCAAAGTACGCGTCCAGCAGTGCCGCAGTCCCGGTGCAGGGCCCCGCTGAGGTCCGGATGTCCGGGGTGGCCCCGCGCAGGTTCACCTGCCAATGCAGCCGCCCGGAACGCCCGGGGAACCCGACCACGAGCGGCCCATCGGGCCCTTCCACGAGGGTCAAGGGCCCCAGAGGGGACTCATAGATCGCGGTTTCGAGGGCGAGAGGCACGATTCAAGATGGGCGGGATGGGCACGATGGGCCAGACGGGCAAGCCCCAGCCCACCTGTCCGTCTGTCCGATTATCTTTCCCCGATGCCGACCCCATCTACGCTGGTCATCCGCACCTTTGGCGACCGGGCCGAAGGCCTGGCCCATTTCGTTATGCGCGCCGGTGAGGCGCCCCGGCTTCTGGCCTTTGATGACGCGTATGGCTGCCCGGTGGACAACGCACTGTCGGCGCTGGAATGGACCGGTGCGGTCGGGATCCTGCGAGATGAGGACATGCTGCACGCAGCCCGGCTCACCAGCGATACCGCGGCGGCGGTGATCGAACGGAAGACCGATGACGGTTCCCGCTGCTTTGTGTACCTGGGACCCCGGCTCGATGCCCCGCCGATGGACGTGTTCGAGGGCGCCGTGCTGTTTGATGAACCAGGCGTCAAGGCGGTCGAGTTCAATCAGCGGGCGCACGCGGTGGCGCACTTCCTGCGAGCCACCTCAGGCTCGGGTGCACTGATCGCCATGCTGGGGCGCAGAGCGCCGGAAGTGCGCTATCTGCGGCGGTGGCTGGGCCAGATCCTGGAACATGTCGAGCCGCCGTGCAGCATGGTCGGCGGGTGGTTTGCCGTCAGTTCCGCCGGCGTGCTCTTCACGGCCAACGGGGATGAACCTTCGTGGCGCTATATCGAAGTGGGATCCGAAACATGAAGCCGTTGCTGTCACACAGTGCCATGGTGCTGGTCCTGGTCATGCTGGGGAGCAGTCCGCTGCGGGCGCAGGCGGCCATCGTCCGTCCCGACCGGGAACTGACTCCGGAGGAGGCGGTGCTGCGCACCGCGCTGTATCAGTTCCGCGATACCGTTGCCGCCTTGTCGGGCGCCAATTCCCGGATGCAGCGGGACTTCCGCGCCACCTCCGATGCCGCGCTGATTTCCCGCGCTCGCCAGGTGAAATCCTGGTGCGACGCCACCGCGCGCAACCTCCCCGCCTCGGTGGCGGCGGTCAAGGCGGCACCAGTGCTGAGCTCGCTCCAGACCAAGACACAGGTGCGGCTGCTCGATTCGTTCAGCCAGCTGGAGAGGGAACTGACGACGTGCAGCACCACGTTTGACGGGATGGCGCAGCCGGGCCAGGGTGAGGAAGTTCGCGGGTATGCCAATGCGCGGCTGCAGGCGCTCACTGGCGCTATTCTGGACTACAGCCGGCAGGTTGACGCGTTCTTCAGTGCGTTGCGCATCCCCAACCGTCCGCTCGGCGCGAAGGCAAACCCGATCCTGGGCTGAATTCCCCACCCCCGCTTCGTTGTCCGGCATGTGTCCATGTGGATACACATCTCCACAACTTGTGGAAAGAGTATCGTAGCAGTCCGCCCCATCAGCACTTGAGCATCCACACGGAATCCACATGGAAGTGAGCTAAACCGAATAGAATCAGGCACTTGCGCGATTCGGCGCCAAGTGTAATTATGGGGTCACGCGATTCGTCACGTGTACGGACTCCGGGTTCGTGCGGCGAGCGGAACGCGGTCTGGCTGGATGCGCGGTCGAGGTGGGCGAACTTCCCAAGGGTTTGGCCTGTCGTTGAAGCCGAGAGAGATCCAGTTGGACAGGCGAGGCCAGTCGCGTGCCTCGTCCACCCCGATCTGGCGCCTCGGGGTGCCGTATGAACGACCGGTCCGCGACTCGGTCGGACTCATAGCGCCAGCAGTGATGAACCAGGTGGGATGGCCATCCGGCCTGGGGATCAACGTTGAAGCCCCATCCGTGTCCTCCCGATCGGGCAACCGTCGGCGGCACCAGGGAGAAGAACGGCGGCGCAAGCTCCGCCTTCAGCCTGTCACTGCGAGAAGCGGCCATCCAGCCACGACTGGGTGGCCGTTTCGTTTTGGGGGCGCGGGACGCGGGACTCGGGTTACGCGTCCCGCGTCTCGCGTCTCGCGTCCACCTCAACTCCCCAGTCAAACTTCCCCCGATACGCCCGTCGCCGGTCCAGCTGCCAGATGGTTCTGCTGCTCACCAGCGCATCGTCGGTGAAATTCTCGGGGTCTGTCACGGCGTCGGCCATGCTGGCCGACTTGGCGCTGGCGTTGTCGGCGTAGTGCAGGATCTCGGCTTCCAGCGTCATGGGCGGCACGGCCGCACCGAACTCGAGCTGGCCATGGTGCGACAGGATGAGGTGCTGGATCAGGGCGGCCTCGTCCTCGGTGCAGGGCATGGGAGCGGCGGCACGCAGTGTCCGGTCAAACATGAGGGCACCCATCACCACATGGCCAAAGAGCCGGCCATGATCGGTGTAGTCAAAGGCGCCATCCCAGCGGTAGCAGTCCAGCTTCCCGATGTCGTGCAGCAGCGCGCCGGCCAGCACCAGGTCTTCATCGCCACCAGACACCTTGGCAATGGTGCGGCCGATCGCCGCCACCTCCAGCACGTGCTTGACCAATCCGCCCAGTGCCGCGTGATGCCCTGACGGGCTTGCCGGGCACTGCTCGAATCGCTGGCGGAATCCGTCATCGCCGAAAAACAGTGCGAGCGTATCTCGCAGCCGCGGCCCGCGCACGGCCTGCCGCCATTCGTCCAGCTTGCGCCAGTAGGGTTCGACATCGCCCACCGACGGGAGCAGGTCGGCGAGGTCCACCTGGCCGGCCGGAAGCACGCGGAGGGAGGTGATGGTGAGCTGGCGCTTGCCCCGGAAATCGGTGACCTCGCCGATTACCTGGGCGACCAGGCCCTTGGTGATGCCGGCGACGCGTTGCTGGTCGGCGCCCCAGAAGGGAGCGGACTCGATGCGGCCGCTGGCATTGCCAAGGGTCAGGATGGTGCAGTCCTTGTCCGCGCCATACGAACGGGTCTGCACATCCAGCACCAGAAACGGGTGCTGCACCCGCGCGCCAACGGCGAGATTCTTGAGGTCGAGAATGGCCATGACGGGCAAAGTTATCGTCACGTGGTGACAACCGATAGCTGGCGCCCGGCAGTGGTGCTAGTTTGCGAACATGACCGACGCGCAACATGTGCTGCTCCTGGATGGCGACGACCAGCGCCGGCGTGCACTCGCCGCGCTGTTGCGTGCCGAAGGGCATGTGACCATTGCCGAGCGCACCGGTGCCGCCGCGGTGGAGGCGCTGGTGGCCGGCCCCACCACCGCCACGCCCGGCTTCGACGTGCTGGTGCTGGACCTGGCGCTGCCCGGGCTCGATGTGAGCCTGTTGCGGCGGGCGGTTGCACCCGATGTGACCACGCCTCCCGATTCGCTGGAGAGCGCCGAACGCCGCCATCTGGTCCGGGTGCTCGAGCACACCGGTGGCAATCGCCGCCAGGCGGCGCTGCTGCTTGGCATTTCACGTTCGACCCTGCTCAACAAGATCCGGCGCTATGGCATCGCAGCGGCCGGCCGCTCCTGAGCCGCGTCACGGCGCCACCCTGAGCCGGCCAAGGCGCGAGAGAATGACCGAGCGCTGTACCCCGCGATACGTCAGCGTCCAGGTGCCGTTGGACACGCCAAGTCCCATGGCCGTGGGTGCCACCAGTATGCTGTGCGCCGGTCCCGTGAGCGTCACGCCGCGCGACGCCGGTCCCGCCTCCCGCCAGCGGGGCAGGGTATCGCCGCCTTGCACCAGTCCGATGGTGAGACTGTCCGGACGGTAATGCAGCACCGCGACCTGGCTGCTGACCATGGCCAGCATCCGGGCCTGCACATGCGCGCGCGCCAGCCGCTGCACCTCGGCGTCCACCGTGATGCGCGCGAGTGGACCGTCCAGTCTGGGCACCATGATCAGCAGCATCAATCCGATGATGACGATGACCAGCAGGAGTTCGGGAAGAAAGAAGCCGCGTCGCATGAGCGAAAGCTGTGGACCCGCGGCGCAGCCGCGTCACCCGATTGCCGCGCGACGGGGCATTTGCATGCGCGCCTCTTGCCCGCATCCCGGCGCGGCGGCATACTAGCAGGCCCGAGCAGCGCCACCCCGTTCCGGGAGCCAGCCGCCCAGTGTTGATTGGTCGTCTCGATTCAGCCCTCCACCAGGACGGCGGCGCCATTGACGCCGTGTTCCGGGCCAATGCCCACCGAGCCACTGCCAGGAGCGACGACAACCTGCGCGCCACCGCGCTCGGCGCGTATCTGGTGATGCGGCTGGTCACCCGCACCCTGGAGCTGGCGGGCGGCAGCGACGAATCGCTGACCCTGCAACAGGTGAGCACGGCGCGCTTCGTGGACGATCTGCCCACCTCCATGACCGAATGCGTGCACCTCCGTCTGGTGCTCGCGGGGTTGGCCACCGATGCTGGCGGCCGGAGCTGGCCACGGCTCCGGATCATGCTGTTGCGCTATGCCGGATGGCTCGAACGTGAAGGCCGGCTCGATCTCGCGCTGGAGGCGCTGCGTCTGGCGGCGCGGACCTGGCGAGGGGAGATCCCACCGGCGGAGTTCACCGCGCTGGCGCTCACGGTCGGACGGGTCAACCGTCAGCTCGCGCGCCTTCGGCTCGCCGAAGACGCCTATGCCGCCGCGCAGGACGGCGCCGTGGCCACCGACGACCGGCTGGGCCAGCTGCGCGCCCGGCTCGGAACCGTCTCGGTACGGCGGCTGCAGGGCGACCTCCGCGGACTGGACGCGGAACTGGCGGCCGCGCTGGCGGAGTGCCGGCAAGACGATACGCTGGCACCGTTGCTGCCGCTGGTGCACGCCGAGATCGGCGCGCTCTGTACCGCGGCCGGCCGCGCCAGCGACGCCATCCGCTCCATGGTGCGCGCGGCCCGCGCGGCGACGACGGAGTTGGAGCGGCTGCAGGTGCTGCTCGGACTGGGGCGCATTCTGCTGGAGACCGGCCGGCTGCCGGCCGCCCGGCTGATGCTGGAGCACGTGGCCTCCAGCGCTGACGACCGGCTGTTGCGAGCCAGTGCGGATCTTGAACTCATGGACCTGGCGTCGGCGGAGGGTGACCGGCTCGCCTTCGAGCGGGTGCGCATCGGGCTGGACCGGTTCATGTGGCGGCTTCCCGCCACGACGCGAGCGGATTTCCACTATCGCTGCGGGCTGGGCCTCTCACGCTTTGCGCAATTTGCCCGGGCGGCGCGCAGCTGGGCGGTCGGCCGGGAACTCGCCATTGATGAAGGGTTGAGCGACTGGGCCGATATCTTCTTCCGCCTCCAGGGTTCCCTGGGCGGGTGCCGTGACGTGGTGGTCGAACGCGATGCGCCGGCGAGTGCCGAGCTGGATGCGCTGCTCGAGGATGTGCGCTCGCTTATCCTTCCGTCCGGTCCCACAACCTTTCCAGCCGGTGCCGGAACCACATGACCGTGCCATCGCTGCAGCCATCGTCCGATCCGCTGACCATCCTGCGCGAGTATCGCGCCCTGGCCCCATGGGGCCTGCGCGACCTCGCGGCCGTCGCCGGTGCCATCCTGGATGCCTCCGGCATCACACCCATCAATGCGGCGTCGCGCGCGCACCCCACGGAGCGGACCATCCGTTTCTATGTGACGCGCCAGCTGGTGGCCCCGCCGGAGGGTCGCGGCACCGCCGCCGTCTACACCTACCGCCATCTCCTGCAGGTGCTTGCCATCAAGCTCCGCCAGATGGAAGGCGCGACGCTGGAGGCGATCACCACCGAGCTGAACCACCTGACCGGTGACATGATCGAGCGCCGGGTGGCGCAGGTCCTGGGCAGCGCACTGCCGTCGCCGTCGCGGCTGCCCCTGCTGCAGACGCCCGGCACCGGCCGGGGCCGGGTGGGCCGGGCGGTGCAGGGGTGGATAGCGCCGCCACCCAGTGGTGAGGCTGCCCGCGGGGTGGCCTGCCGGCGGATCGCCGTCGCGCCGGGGGTGGAACTGCTGATTGACGAGGACCACCCGGTGGCGCGGCTGCATGGTGGCAGCGAAGCGATCGGCGACGCCGTACGGCGCGCGCTGACGACGCTCATGCCGTCACTCTGACCCTCATCCCGGAGCGGACCTCATGGGCCTCGTGATTGTCCTGATCGTCGTCGTGCTGCTGGTCCTGTGGATGGTGAGCGCATACAACCGCCTCATCTCGCTCAAGAACCAGGTCCTCAATGCATGGAAGCAGATTGACGTGCAGTTGAAGCGGCGGCATGACCTGATTCCCAACCTGGTCAACACCGTCAAGGGCGCCATGGACTTCGAGCGAGGCACGCTCGAGGCGGTCATCGCGGCGCGGTCCCGCGCGGTGGCTGCCACCGGCGTCAAGGAAACGGCGCAGGCCGAAGGCATGCTTACCCAGGCACTGGGAAAACTTTTTGCACTGAGCGAGGCGTACCCGGAGCTCAAGACCAACCAGAACATCCTGTCGCTGCAGGAAGAGCTCACCAGCACCGAGAACAAGGTTGGCTTTGCCCGGCAGCATTACAATGACGTGGCCACCGCCTACAACACCGCCCAGTCAACCTTCCCCACGATGCTGGTGGCGGGGATCGCCAAGGCGGCGCCCGCCGAACTCTGGGAAGTGGAGAAC
>Ga0070680_100002333_pt1 | contig 14011 bp, 13 predicted proteins | sample KBSC73BmetaG_FD_64672 | JGI IMG/M metagenome (GOLD analysis project Ga0070680, IMG submission 64672) | Corn rhizosphere microbial communities from Kellogg Biological Station, Michigan, USA - KBS C7-3B metaG | ecosystem: Host-associated > Plants > Roots > Rhizosphere | place: USA: Michigan...
TGAGCCTGTCCCAGATCGAGGCGCTCCGGAGCGCGATGGGCGTGCGGGCGGGCGAGGAGTGGGCGGCCTTTCCCGAGACAAGCCCCGAGGCGGCGCTGATCCGCGCCCGCCCGCCCTTCTTTCGCCCGGCCGCGCCCCAGCCCGTCGCGCACGAGATTCCCCTGGACCTCGGCGAGACCTATGCGGGCGCGTTCTCCACCCAGGAAGCGTTCGGCCGCACGCTGGCAGCGCTGGGGCGCACCCCGGCGGGAGACCGCGTGGTGACCGTGTCCGCCGACGTGGCCATCACCACGCACCTCGCGGGGTGGATCAACCGGAAGGGCATCTACGCGCGGGCCGCGCGGCCGAATGCCTTCGCCGACATCCCCCAGGCCATGCAGTGGCGCGAGTCACCCGCCGGCCAGCACATCGAGGTGGGAATCGCCGAGCACAACCTCTTCCTCCTGCTGGGCGCGCTGGGGCTCACGCGCGAGCTCTCGGGCGAGACCCTGCTGCCCATCGGCACGCTCTACGATCCCTTCGTGACGCGCGGGCTGGACGCGCTCTACCATGCGCTCTACTCCGGCGCCCGGTTCGTGGTGGCCGCCACGCCCTCGGGGGTGAGCCTGTCTCCCGAGGGCGGCGCGCATCAATCGGTGATCACGCCGGGCATCGGGATCTCGCTGCCCGGCATCGTCTACTGGGAGCCCGCCTTCGCGAAGGAAGTGGAGTGGATCCTGCTCGACGGGCTGGCCCGGATGGCGCGGGGCGAGGGCGAGAGCCTCTACCTGCGCCTGTCCACGCGCCCGCTGGATCAGGGGCTGGCTCCGCCGCCGACCCCGGCCCTGCGCGCGGCGGTGCTCGCGGGCGGCTATCGCCTGCTCGACGCGCGCGGTGAGCCCGGCTGGGACCGCGAGGACAATGCGGTGTCCATCTTCGCGGCCGGGGTCATGGCGCCGGACGCCCTCGCGGCGGCGCGCACGCTGCGCGAGGAGGGGCTCTTCGCCAGCGTCTTCGTCGCGACCAGTCCCGATCTCCTCCACCGGGGGCTCCGGGCGGGGCGGGGCGTGCTCGAGGTCCTCGTGTCCGCCGACGAGGAGGAGGTGCCGATCGTGTCGGTGCTCGACGGCCATTCGCATGGCCTGGCGTTTCTGGGTGGCGCGCTCGGCGTTCCGCAGATGCCGCTGGGTGTGGACCACTTCGGTCAGTCGGGCACGCGCGCGGATCTCTACCGCCACTACGGCATCGATGCCCCGGCCATCGCCGCCGCGGCGCGACTCCTGCTCGGCCGGCCTCCTCGACCGGCCTAGGGCGACGTCGCGGCGGGCGCGGGGAGGGTGCGGCCAACCAGCGCCGTCTCGGTGACGGTCAGCTCGCGGTGGACGCTCGACGGCGGCAGGCAGGCGCGGTCGCTGCAGGCCTGATAGCTCACCGTCACCGCGATCCGGTGCTCGCCCGCGCCGGGCGGCGCGGTGAAGGTGAGCGGCACCACGATCCGCACTCGGCCCTCGTGAGCCCAGGGCGCCTCGTCCAGGCCGGCCATCGCGAAGCGATTCGGCGCCGGCTCGTCCACGGCGCCGATTTCCATCCCCGCAATCGGCGCGATCTCGACGCCGAGCGGGATCATTCCCGCAGGCACGGGACGGCCGTAAACATGCCAGCCGGCGCGCGTCTCGATCTCGACATTGAGATGCAAGCGCTGGAACCAGGTATAGGTCGGCGAGTCGAGCCAGGCCCGGACGCCGACTGGCTGGCCGTCCCCGTCGACGCCGCCCGGCTCTGGAGCCGGCGATTGAATGCCGAGCGTGCGCGCGATGAGCCCCCCGCCGGTGTCCCGCACCCGATAGCTGTCGTGAAAGCGCTTCTCGCGGACGACGCCCGCCGCGTCGAGCGCGAAGGCGCCGGGAAACGGGAGCCCCACGTGGCGCGGACTGGCCGCGATCCCGTACGCCGCATGGTCGGCCTGGACCTGCTCGTTGACAAGCCCCAGCGCGCGAATCACCGCGCTGCCCTCGTCCGAGAGCAAAGAAAAGGCGATGCCATGCGTCGCGGCGAAGGCGGCCAGGGTCGCCACCGGGTCATAGCTCACCGCGAAGAGGGCAATCCCCTCGGCCTCGAGGGTGGGAAGCGCCTGCTGCAGCTGGACCAGCTGCGTCTTGCAGAAGGGTCACCAGTCGGCGCTGCGATAGAAAACGACGAGCGCGCGGCGGCTCGCCCGCGCGCGATGGAGATCCACCATCTGGCCCGACTGGTCGGGCAGGAGGATGTCGGGGAAGCGCTGACCCTCGGGGGGGCCGATGCGGGTGAAATCCCTAGGCGGCCCCGCCATGGCCTTCCTCGCTGCGCAGGGAGATCCGCGCGCCGTCCACGACGAGGGTGGCGTCCCAGGTGACCTCGATGGCGTCCTTGACGCTCTGATGAGCGGGGCACCCTTCGGGATGCACGCGGAGGGCCCGCTCGGCGGTCTCCCGCGCCGCCGATGGCACCGCGAGGTCATAGTGGACGTGAATGGACCGGATGCGGATGGTCCGGCCGATGCCGACGATCCGGCCTTCCACCGAGGCCTTGTAGGATTCGCGATCGTACTCGACTTTGCGCCCTGCCAGGGCGCCGCGCAGGCTGCCGTACATTCAGCCGGCTACCGCGGCCACGATGTGGTCGAGAGTGGATGCGATCGGCAGTCCTTCCGTGGCGCCATAATATTGCCGGAGCGCCCCCTGGACCCCGTACACCACGGGCTCGGGCACCTCCCCGAGATATGCGTTGCGGTACCCGTCCCGATACTCGAGCCGCGCCTTTGAGATGTACTCGAAATCGTCGGCCATGAGACCCTCCCTTGTGGCTCCGAGGATTCGATGCGGGGTCGGCCCGAAACGGTTCGGTGCCGGGTGCTCGCGGCCTGCGCACCGCGGGGCGCTCCGGGTAAGTCTAACCTGGATAGCTCAGGGAGGCGTCCATGTCGCGTGCCGCGCGCTCACGCTCGATCGGTTCCCTCGTGTGGCTGATGGTGATGAGCGGGACGGGGACCGCCGGCGCCGCCACCGAGGCGGAGCTCCAGTCGGCGGTGTTCCGGGCGAAGCCCGCCGTCGTCATGGTCGGCGTCCGCATCGGCGCCACCGCCACCCTCCGCTGCAGCGAGGGCAATAGCGTCACCGTTCGCCCCGCGCCCATCGGCGAGATGGGGAGCGGCGCCATCATCCATCCGGATGGCTGGATCGTGACGAACGGGCACGTGGTCCAGCCCTACCAGGACGGCAATGACAGCGCCTTTGCCGCCGAGCTCATGGACAAGGCGGTGGCCATGGCCTGCGCGGCCGAGGTGGATGCGCTGCCGGGTCCCGCCAGAGCCGCCCGCATCCGCGCGCTCGCGGCAGAGCCGATGAATCGGGCGGGGCTGGTGCTCGAGCGCTCGCTCCAGGTCAATCTGTCCAACGGGAAGGGGTACCCCGCCGAGATCAAGCACTACAGTCCGCCCGCCTACGTGGTGACGGCAGGAGGAAAGGAGCACGGCCGCGACGTCGCCATCCTCAAGATCGAGGAGCGCGAGCTGCCCGTGGTGCGGCTCGCCTCCCGGAGCACCGATCTCCACCTGGGCCAGGCCCTCTTCGTGATCGGCTATCCGGGCGTGGTGGCGGCCCACGAGCTCCTGAGCCGGGCCACCCGGTTCGAGCCGTCGATCACCACCGGGCGCGTCTCGGGCTTCAAGGAGGACATCGGGGGCCAGCGCGTCATCCAGACGGATGCCGCCATCATCCAGGGCAATAGCGGCGGGCCCGTCTTCGACGACCGCGGCTATGTCATCGGCGCCGCCACCTTCACCTCGCTGCAGGGCGATCAGGTGGTCCAGGGCTTCAACTTCCTCATTCCCGTGGAAACCATTCACACCGCCGCCGGCCGGGCCGGATTCAGCCCTCGCGGCGACAGCATGTTCACGCGGCTGTGGAACCATGGCGTGGATCTCTACGTGCGGGACCTCCACTATCGCGCGTACCGGAACATGAGCGCCGCCAATCGCATCCATCCCGGCTTTCCGGACGTCGAGCGCGTGCGGGAGGACTGCGACATCAAGCACAAGGAGCAGGGCTACCTCCATCGCGAGGAGGTGCAGTGGGGCGTCATGGGCGCGGCGCTGGTGGGCGGGGTCGCGCTCGTCTGGTTCGGCGGCCGCCGCCTCCTGGCGGCGATCCGTCGCGGCCTCCGCCGGATCATCAGGGAGGAGCTGGAAGGGCTCAGCGGCCGCGGGGGGCCGTAGTCGCTCCGCTCACGGCTCGGCGAGCAGCTGCCGGATCAGCTGCTCCATCTCCACGTACGCGCCCTCGCCGATGTGGGTGTAGCGGATATTGCCCTTCTTGTCCACGAGGGCGGCGGCCGGCCAGTACCGATTCGCGTAGCGCTTCCAGATCGCGAAGTCATTGTCCTGCACCACGGGGTAGGCCACCCCCAGGTCCTTGGTGGCGGCCACCACCTTGTCGAAGGGCTTCTCCCAGAGGAACTCGGGCGCGTGAACGCCCACGATGGTCAATCCCTTCGCTTGATACTTCGCATGCCAGTCCCGCAACTGCGGGATCACATTCTTGCAGTTGTATCAGCCGTAGGTCCAGAACTCCACGAGGACCACGCGGCCGCGGAGCCCGGCCATGGTGAGCGGCGCGCTGTTGATCCACGGCGCGCCGGTGATTTCCGGCGCGGGGGTGCCCACCCGGAGGCTGATCGCGGCGGCGGGCGCCCGACCGTCCAGCAGCGTGGTTGCCGCCAGGACCAGAGCGAGAGCGTATCTGCGCATGGCAAAGCTCCTTGGCTGGATCTTGACACGTTCCGGACCATCGGTCACCCCGGCTCCTCCTCCAGCACGCGATCGCTCCGGTGCCGCCCGAGCCCCGCCGCATATCGGCGCGTCAGCTCCGGCATGAGGGACTCGCCCGCGGCGGGACGCTCCAGGCCGAAGACGGTGCGGGGGAAGTGCAATGGGCCCTGCATGGCCCAGATCTCTTCGTGGCGGTCGGGAGGCAGGATGCGGGGAGGATCGCCCACCGCGACCCAGCCGATGGGCACCGTGGTGTCCGGAGGCAAGATGGTCTTGATGTGGACCACCCCGTTGATCCGGACCTCGGATCCGGCGCCGAGCCGCGCGCCATTGAAGATGGTGGAGCCGGCGGCGAGGAAGACGGACTCCTCCACGGTGCAGCCCGAAAGATAGGCGCGGGGGCCCACCAGCACGTGGTCGCCGATCGTCAGGGGAAAGGTGGGCGCGCCGCGCAGCACCGCGCCTTCCATGATGATGCAGTGGGCCCCGATCACCACCGGCGCGCCCTCGGCGGTGAGCACGGCGCCGAAGAGCACCCGGCTCTCGGCTCCCACGACGACGTCGCCGCAAATGGTGGCGGTGGGCGCGATGTAGGCCGTGGGATGGACACGGGGACGCAGGCCGCGATGCTCGATCAGCATGGGACGCCTCCTGGCGAGCTGGGGTTCGGTCTGGCGAGTCTATAATCTCCAGGTGATGGATGCCGGCCTCTTCTCGTCGAGCGGGGCGGTGTGACGCCCGCGGTGGAGTTCGGCCGCGAGGTGTGCGGACGGCTTGCCGCCGCCGAGGCGCGGGAGTGGCTCTGTGTCAATGGCATCGGGGGGTTTGCTTCCGGCACGGTGGCGGGCCTCCTCACCCGCCGCTATCACGGGCTTCTGGTGGCGGCCCTGCAGCCCCCGCTGGGCCGGACCGTGCTCGTGTCGCGGGCGGAGGAGACGGCCGAGTATCGGGGCGTTCGGCGGGATCTCCACGTCGATCGCTGGGCCGACGGCGCCGTCGGGCCGGCCGGTCATCGAGAGATCGAGCGGTTCCGCCTGGACGGCACCACGCCGGTGTGGACCTACGCGCTGGCGGACGCGCTGCTGGAGAAGCGCGTCTGGATGGAGCCGGGGGCCAATACCACGTATGTCGCGTATCGCCTGGCCCGGGCGGCCGCCCCCGTGACGCTCGAGGTCAAGGTACAGGTGAGCTACCGGAACTATCACTTCACCACACGCGGCGACTGGGCGATGCGAGTCGATCCCGTGGCGGCCGGCGTGCGCGTGGAGGCCTTCGAGGGGGCCCAGCCCTTCGTGGTGCTGGCGCCGGGCGCGGCCGCCGAGCCGGCGGCCACCTGGTATTACCGCCTCGACCTGGCCCGCGAGCGCGAGCGCGGCCTGGACAGCCAGGAGGACACGCTCCATGCGGTGACGTTCCGCTCCACGCTTCCGCCCGGCGGGGCGATGGCGCTCGTCTGCTCCGCCGAGGAGACGCCCGATCTGGACGCCGGGGCGGCGTGGCGCCGGCGCGAGGCCCACGAAGAGGAGGTGCTGGCCGGTTGGCGCGCGACCCGCCCCGCGGGTGCCACGGAGCCCGAGTGGGTGACCCAGCTCGCGCTGAGCGCCGACCAGTTTCTCGTCAACCGGCCCGCCATGGACGTTCCGGACGGGAAGTCGGTGATCGCGGGGTACCCGTGGTTCGGCGACTGGGGACGGGACACCATGGTCGCGCTCCCCGGTCTTCTTCTCGCCACCGGCCGTCCGGCCGCCGCCGCGTTGATCCTGAGAGGCTTCGCGCGCGTCGTCGACCGCGGGATGCTGCCGAATCGCTTTCCCGAAGGGGGCGAGGCGCCCGAGTACAACACCGTGGATGCGACCCTCTGGTACTTCGAGGCCATGCGGGCCTATCTCGCCGCCACCGGCGACGACACGCTCCTCCGCGAGCTCTACCCCCTGCTGGAGGAGATCGTGGAGTGGCATCGCAAGGGCACGCGCTTCGGCATCGCGGTGGATCCCGACGATGGCCTGCTGCGCGTGGGGGAGCCCGGCGTCCCGCTCACCTGGATGGACACGCGGGTGGGCGACCGGGCCATCACTCCTCGCACGGGCAAGGCGGTCGAGATCAACGCGCTCTGGTTCAATGTGCTGCGCACCATGGCCGGCTTCGCGCGGCGGCTGCGGCGACCCGCTCCGCCGTGGGAGGAGGCGGCGGCACGAGTGGCGCGGTCCTTCGACCGCTTCTGGGACGCGGGCGCCGGCTGCTGCAAGGATGTCGTCGACGGGCCGGGGGGCGACGACCGCGCGATCCGCCCGAACCAGATCTTCGCGGTCTCGCTGGCGGCGAGCCCATTGTCCCCGCCGCGGCAGCGCGCGGTGGTGGACGTCTGCGCCGCCCAGCTCCTCACCTCCTTCGGGCTCCGCAGCCTCTCGCCTCGAGATCCCGCGTATCGCGGCCGTTATGCGGGCGGGCCGGCGGAGCGAGACGGCGTCTATCACCAGGGCACCGCGTGGGGCTGGCTCCTGGGTCCATTCGTCCTCGCGCATCTCCGCGTGCACGGGGATCGCGCCGCCGCGCGGGCGTTTCTTCTGCCGCTCGCGCACCACGTGCGCGACGCCGGCCTGGGCAGCATCGCCGAGGTGTTCGACGGTGACGCCCCCTTCGAGCCCGGCGGCTGCCCGTTCCAGGCCTGGAGCGTGGCGGAGACCCTGCGCGCCTGGGTCGCCACCGATCCGGAGCCGCCCCGCCCCCGGGCCGCGCGTCCGCGGCCACGCTGATGACGGCGGACAACGCGGAGAAGCGGCGCCTGGCGGAAGCCGAAGCGCGCACGGCGCACTGGAAGCGCTGGGGCCCGTATCTCTCGGAGCGGCAGTGGGGCACCGTGCGCGAGGACTACAGCGCGCACGGCACCGCCTGGGAATATCTGCCGCATGACCATGCCCGCTCGCGCGCGTATCGCTGGGGCGAGGACGGCATCCTGGGCATCTCGGACAACCACCAGCGCCTGTGCCTGGCGCTGGCGCTGTGGAACGGCCGGGATCCCATCCTCAAGGAGCGCCTCTTCGGACTCACCGGCAACGAGGGCAATCACGGCGAGGACGTCAAGGAGTACTACTACTACCTCGACTCCACGCCCACGCATTCCTACATGAAGGGACTCTACAAGTACCCGCAGGCGGAGTTCCCCTATGCGCGACTGCTGGAGGAGAATCGCCGGCGGGGGCGGGGGGAGCCCGAGTTCGAGCTGCTGGACACCGGCGTCTTCGACGAGGACCGCTACTTCGACGTCACCATCGAGTATGCCAAGGCCGGCGTGGAGGACGTGCTGGTCCGCATCGTGGCGACGAATCGCGGTCCGGCGGCGGCGCCGCTGCACTTGATCCCCACGCTCTGGTTCCGCAATACGTGGGCCTGGGATGTGGGGGCCAAGCGCCCGCGGATGGCGCGCGGCGCCTCCGACGGCGAGCACGTGGTGGTGGAGACCGAGCACCCGACCCTGGGCACCCGCCGGCTCTATTGCGACGGCGCCCCGCGGCTCCTCTTCACCGAGAATGAGACCAACCAGCGGCGTCTCTTCGATTCCCCCAGCAGGACGCCGCATGTGAAGGACGGGATCAACGACGCGGTGGTGGGCGGCCGCATGGATGCCGTCAATCCCGCGGCCATCGGCACCAAGGCCGGCGCCCACTATGTCTTCGACGTCCCGGCGGGAGGCAGCGTGAGCGTGCGGCTCCGCCTCGCCGCGGTCGCGCCCGTGGCCGGTCCCTTCGGCGCGGGGTTCGCGCAGGTCTTTGCCGACCGGCTCGCCGAGGCCGATATCTTCTATGCCGAGCTGGCGCCGGCCGACCGCTCCAGGGACAGTCGGCTGGTGATGCGTCAGGCGGCGGCGGGGCTCCTGTGGAGCAAGCAGTTCTATCACTACGATATTCGCCGCTGGCTGGCCGGCGATCCCACCCAGCCGCCACCGCCTCCGGACCGAGTGGAGGGCCGCAATCACGGATGGGAGCACCTCTACAACGAAGACGTCATCTCCATGCCCGACAAGTGGGAGTACCCCTGGTACGCGGCCTGGGATCTCGCCTTCCACATGATCCCGCTCGCCCTGCTGGACGCCGACTTCGCCAAGTCCCAGCTCCTGCTCTTTCTGCGCGAGTGGTACATGCATCCCAATGGCCAGATCCCGGCCTACGAGTGGGCGCTGGGCGACGTCAATCCGCCCGTGCACGCCTGGGCGGCGTGGCGCGTCTACAAGATCGACCGGCGGATCAAGGGGAAGGGCGACCGCCAGTTTCTGGAGAAGGTATTCCACAAGCTCCTGCTCAACTTCACCTGGTGGGTGAACCGGAAGGACGCCGAGGGCAAGAACGTCTTCCAGGGCGGGTTTCTCGGTCTCGACAATATCGGCGTCTTCGACCGCTCGGCGCCGCTCCCCACCGGGGGGCGTATCGAGCAGTCGGACGGGACGAGCTGGATGGCCATGTACTCGCTGAACATGCTGGCCATTGCGCTCGAGCTGGCTCAGGAGGATCCCGCCTACGAGGACGTGGCGAGCAAGTTCTTCGAGCACTTCGTCTACATCGCCCACGCCATGCACAATCTCGGCCGCGAGGAGATCAGCCTCTGGGACGAGGAGGACGGCTTCTACTACGACGTGCTCCGCCTCGCCGGACACCGACCCATCCCGCTGAAGGTCCGCTCCATGGTCGGCCTCATCCCGCTCTTCGCGGTGGAAACGCTGGAGCCCGAACAGGTGGACAGGCTGGAGGGCTTCAAGCGCCGGATGCAGTGGTTCGTGGACAACCGCCCCGACCTCGCCGATCACGTGGTGGAGGTGCAGCGCCTGGACGGCAAGATCCGCCGCCTGCTCTCCATCGTTACCCAGCCCCAGCTGCCCCGGGTTCTCCGCTTCATGTTGGACGAGGCGGAGTTCCTCTCGCCGCACGGGATCCGGGCCCTGTCCCGGTACCACCGGGAGCATCCCTATGTCCTCAACGCGGATGGCATGGCGCACCGGGTGGGCTACGAGCCCGCCGAGTCATCCTCGGGGCTCTTCGGCGGCAACTCCAACTGGCGCGGCCCGGTCTGGTTCCCGGTGAACTACCTGCTCGTCGAGTCGCTCCAGAAGTTCCACTGGTTCCTGGGTGACGGGTTGCGGGTGGAGTGCCCCAGCCGGTCGGGGGTCAAGATGGATCTCTGGGAGATCTCGGTGGAGCTGTCGCGGCGGCTCTCCCGCATCTTCCTGCGCGACGCCGACGGACGTCGGCCGGTCTTCGGAACGGTGGACAAGCTCCAGCGTGACCCCCACTGGCGAGACCTGGTGCCCTTCCACGAGTATTTCCACGGCGAGACCGGCGCGGGCCTGGGGGCCAGCCACCAGACCGGCTGGACCGGGCTCGTGGCCAAGCTCATCGCCCAGAGCGGCGAGTAGCCCCGATCAGGAGGGCAAGCGGCGGGCGATCGCGCCGAGCGCGTCGTAGGCGGCGTACTTGTAGGCCTCGCCCAGGCTCGGATAGTTGAACACCGCGTCGATGAAGGCGTCGATGGTGCCCCCCGCCTGCATCACCATGAGGCCCACGTGTACGAGCTCCGCGGCGCCCTCTCCCACGATGTGGACGCCGATGAGGGCGCGAGTGTGCGGATCCACGATGAGCTTCACCTGCCCCGTCAGATCTCCCATGATCTGGCCGCGGGCATTGAGGCCGTACTGGGCCCGGCCCACGCAGTAGGCCACATTCCGCTCGCGACAGGTCTCCTCGGTCTCCCCCACCATGGACACCTCGGGGATGGTGTACACCGCCAGGGGATAGATCCGCGCCACCGCGGTCTTGTAGCGGATACTGAAGGCGTGGCAGACGGCCACGCGCGCTTGCTCCATGGAGGTGGCCGCCAGGGCGGGGAACCCGATGACGTCCCCGGCGGCATAGATGTGGGGCACCGCGGTCTGGTAGTGCTCGTTCACGGTCACGTGCCCGCGGTCGCCCACCGCCACGCCGGCGCGCTCGAGCCCGAGCCCCGCGGTGGCGCCGAGCCGGCCCGCCGCCACCAGCACCGCGTCCACCTCCAGCATGTCGCCCCGCTTGAGCTGGAGCCGCACCGCGTCCGGATCCGGTGTCACCCCGGTCACCGCGTCGCCGAGCCCGAGCCGCACGCCGAGGAGCTGCATCTGCATGCGCAGGCGGTCGGCGGTCTCGGCGTCGAGGAAATCGAGCAGCCGCGCGCGCCCGTCGATGAGATGGACCTCGATGCCCAGGGCGGCGAAGACGCAGGCGTACTCGCAGCCGATGACCCCCGCGCCGATCACCGCGAGCCGGCGCGGCAGCCGGCTCATGGACAGGATGGAGTCGCTGTCGTAGAAGCGCGGGTCGTCCGTGGGAAGGTCATGGCCCCGGTTGGGGACCGAGCCGGTGGCGATGAGAATGAAAGGGGCGGTGAGGTGGGCGTCCTCCCCCGAGTCCCCGGATACCCGCACGGTTTGGGCGTCCTCGAAGGTGGCGCTGCCCAGGACGATGTCGATGCCGTGCGAGATCATGTTGCGGTCCACCACGCCGCGCAGCGAGGCGACCACGTCCCGCTCGCGGTGCATGAAGTGGCCCACGGTGAGGTTGTCCTCGAGCGCATAGTCCACGCCGTAGAGGCCGCGCTGCCGTATGCCCGAGTAGTAGAGCGCGGTCTCGCGGAGGGTCTTGGAGGGGACGGTGCCGGTATTGATGCCGGCTCCGCCCAGGTGCTGCGCCCGCTCGATCATGGCCACGCGCCGGCCGAAGTACGCGGCCTGGGCCGCGCCCTTCTCGCCCGCCGGCCCGGAGCCGATGACGATCAGATCGAATTCCCGCGCACTTGCCACGCGGTATGACTAGCATCCGAGACGCGGCCCCCGCAAACGGTTTTCTTGACCCGAAGGGGCGGGGGGCCGCATCCTGAATACATGCCCCCCACGCCGCTCCCGCCCCGGGAGCTCTCGCAGCGCCTGGCCGCCAATATCGGCCGGGTGATGAAAGGCCAGCAGGCCACCATCCGGAAGCTCCTGGCGGCCTTTGCGAGCGGGGGTCACGTGCTCCTCGACGACTTCCCGGGAACGGGCAAGACCACGCTGGCCAAGGCGCTCGCCCGCTCGATCGGCGCCCAGTTCAAGCGGGTGCAGTTCACGCCCGATCTCCTCCCCTCGGACATCCTGGGCGTGTCCATCTTCGATCAGCGCGATCAGGCCTTCCGCTTCCACCGCGGGCCCATCTTCACCGACATCCTCCTTGCCGACGAGATCAACCGCGCGTCGCCCCGCACCCAGTCCGCGCTGCTGGAAGCCATGGCCGAGGGGCAGATCAGCGTGGACGGCACCACGCACCGGCTCGAGTCGCTCTTCTTCGTCATCGCCACCCAGAACCCGGTAGAGTTCCGCGGCACGTACCCGCTGCCCGAGGCGCAGATGGACCGGTTCGCGCTGCAGTTCGGGCTGGGCTACGTGGCGGCGGACGATGAGGTGGCCATTCTCTCGGACCAGGAGCGCGGACATCCCATCGACGAGATCGGGCCCTGCCTCGGCATCGAGGACGTGGTGGCGCTGCGGCGCCGCGTGGGCGAGATCCGCATCAGCGCGGAGCTGAAGCGCTATGTGGTGGATCTCGTGCAGGCCACCCGCACCGCGGCCGGCGTGTCCCTGGGGGCGAGTCCGCGCGCGTCGCTCTCGCTCATGAAGGCCGCGCAGGCGCTCGCCCTCCTCGACGGGCTGGAGTTCGTCACGCCCGAGCATGTCCAGGAGATCGCGGTCTCGGTGATCGCGCACCGGATGGTGGTGGACTCCCAGGCGCGCTTCACCGGCGTGACGCCGCAGGGCATCGTGGAGGAGATCGTCAAGACGCTGCCGGTGCCCGCCTAGCCGCGGCGGGGCGCGCGCATGCGGCGGCTGCTATTCCGGGCGTTTAGGGCCACCTGGGTCATTCAGCACTGGATGGCCCGGCGCTTCACCTCCGCCGGCCTGCTGGTGCTGGGAGGTATCCTCGCCGCGTCGGTGGTGGGGCTCGACACCAACCGGACGCTCGCCTATCAGGCGTTCACCTTTCTGGTGGCGCTGCTGGGGGCGGCGCTCCTCGCCAGCCTGACCTTCCGGGGGCAGTTCCGCGTGCGCCGCGTGATGCCGCGCTTCGGGACCGCGGGAGAGCCGCTGAGCTATCGCGTCTTCGTTCAGAATGACGGGCCGCGCCCGGCGCGCGGGCTCGCGCTGCTGGAGGAGATCGCCGACCCGCGGCCCTCGCTGGCGGAGTTCCTCGCCGCGCGCGAGCCCGGCGAGGAGCGCCGCAACTGGTTCGATCGCACCGTGGGCTATCCGCGCTGGATGTGGCTCATCGGGCAGCGTCAGGGCTCGCTGGGCGGAGCGCGTCCCCTCCCGCCGCTTCTTCCGGGCGCGGAGGTGGAAACGCGGGTGGAGGCGGTGCCGGCGCGCCGCGGCCGGCTCCGGCTGGTGGGCGTCACCATCGCCCGGCCCGATCCCTTCGGGCTCTTCCGGGGCTTCGTGCGGGTGCCCGCGCCCCAGTCCGTGCTGGTGCTGCCGCGCCGCTACCCCGTGCCCGATCTCGACCTGCCCGGAAGCCGGAAGTACCAGCAGGGCGGGGTGGCGCTGGCGGCGTCGGTGGGCGACTCGGAGGAGTTCGCCTCGCTGCGTGACTACCGGCCCGGCGACCCGCTGCGTCGCATCCACTGGCGGAGCTGGGCCCGGATGGGGCGCCCCATCGTGAAGGAGTATCAGGACGAGTTCTTCGTCCGGCACGCGCTCGTGCTCGACACCTTCGCGCGGGGCGGGGCCGGGGCGGGCGAGATCTTCGAGGAGGCGGTGTCGGTGGCGGCGTCGTTCGCGGTGGCCATTCCCAGCCAGGACTCGCTGCTCGACCTCATGTTCGTGGGGCCGGAAGCCTACTGCTTCACCGCGGGACGCGGGCTCGCCCACGCCGACCGCATGCTGGAGGTGCTGGCGGGCGTCGAGCCCTGCACGGGCCGGTCCTTCGACGTGCTCCGCGACTCGGTGCTGAAGCGGCACGGGGAGCTCTCGGGCGCCATCTGCGTGCTCCTGGGCTGGGATGACCAGCGCCGCGCCCTCGTGCGGTCCCTCCGCGCGCTGGGGATTCCCACCCTCACGCTCGTGGTCACCCGCGCCGGCGAGGGGGATGCGGGAGCCGAGACCGCCGCCGACCGTGCGCTGGCGCCGCACCGGCTCGTGGCGGGGCGGATCGCCGAGGGGCTCGCCGACCTATGACGCCCGCG
>Ga0070680_100002339_pt1 | contig 14005 bp, 18 predicted proteins | sample KBSC73BmetaG_FD_64672 | JGI IMG/M metagenome (GOLD analysis project Ga0070680, IMG submission 64672) | Corn rhizosphere microbial communities from Kellogg Biological Station, Michigan, USA - KBS C7-3B metaG | ecosystem: Host-associated > Plants > Roots > Rhizosphere | place: USA: Michigan...
GTCGTGCTCGCCAACGGCGGCGTCGATACCTACATGCAGGACACCTATTACGTGGTGGCGCACTTCCACTACGTGCTCAGCCTCGGCGCCATCTTCAGCCTGTTCGCCGGCTTCTATTACTGGTTCCCGAAGATGAGCGGGAAGATGTACAACGAGTTCCTCGGGAAGGTTCACTTCTTCCTGATGTTCATCGGCGTGAACATCATCTTCTTCCCGATGCACTTCCTCGGCCTCGACGGAATGCCGCGGCGGATCCCCGACTACACGCCGGCCTTCGCGCATTGGAACTATATCGCGACCGTCGGCTACATGATCACGGTCGTCGGGGTCGCGGTGTTCTTCATCAACCTGTTCTGGTCGCTCGCGGCCGGGAAGAAGGCGCCGGGCAATCCGTGGGGCGAAGGCGCGACCACGCTCGAGTGGACGCTGTCGAGCCCGCCGCCCTTCCACCAGTTCTCGACCCTCCCGCGGATCGATTAGTCCGCCGCCTCAGGCAAAGCAGGACAGGCCTCGGGCGACCGGGGCCTTTTCGCTGTCCGGCGGCCGGGAACCGCGCGGGCGGACATTTGGCTCAACTGGTGGTATGGCGCGCGCCGGTCGCAACAGGGGAAAAGCGAGAGGTCTCATGCCCGAATATGTCATTGAGAGGGAAATGCCGGGCGCCGGCGCGCTGAGCCCCGAGGACCTGCGGCTTGCATCGCAGACCAGCTGCTCGGTGTTACGCGACCTCGGACCGCAAATTCAGTGGGTCCACAGCTACGTCACGGACAACAAGCTCTACTGCATCTATCGCGCGCCCGACGAAGACATGGTGCGTGAGCACGCCCAGCGCGGCGGCTTTCCCTGCAACAGGATCTCGGAGGTCCGGGCGACGATCGATCCGACGACCGCGGAATAACCGCCGCCCGGGGGCAGCATGAGTCACGTCTTCATCTCCTACGCGCGGGCCGACGAGGCGGCCGCGAAGATGATCGCGGACAGCCTTCGCGAGGACGGTTTCGAAGTCTGGCGCGACGACGAGCTGCCGGCCCATCGTCCTTATGCCGAAGTGATCGAGGAGCGGGTCCAGGGCGCACGAGCCGTCGTGGCCTTGTGGTCGTCGCAGGCCGCCAAGTCGCAATGGGTGCGCGCCGAGGCCGACACCGCGCGCTCGGCGCGGACCCTGGTGCAGGCGAGTCTCGATGGAACCGTCCCGCCGATGCCGTTCAACCAGATCCAGTGCGCGGACCTCAAGGGCTGGGACGGCGATCGCTCCGCGGCGGGATGGCGCAAGCTCGCCGCCAGCGTGGTCGAACTCGCCGGCCCGGAAACCAACGGCGCGCCGGCCGAGCGGAAATCGACGCGCGCCGTGTCGATCTGCGTGCTTCCCTTCCAGAACATGAGCGGCGATCCCGAGCAGGAATATTTCAGCGACGGGATCAGCGAGGACATCACCACCGATCTGTCCAAGGTCTCCGCGCTGGAGGTCATTTCGCGCAACACCGCCTTCACCTTCAAGGGCCAGTCGGTGAACGTGTCGCAGATGGCGAGGAAGCTCGGCGTGACCCACGTCGTCGAGGGCAGCGTGCGCAAGGTCGGCAATCAGGTGCGGATCACCGCCCAGCTGATCGACGGCCGGTCCGGCGGCCATGTCTGGGCCGACCGCTTCGACCGCGACCTCACGGACATTTTCACCATCCAGGACGAAATCAGCCGGGCGATCGTCAGGGCGTTGAAGCTCAAGCTCCTGCCCGAGGAAAAGAAGGCCATCGAGCATCGCGAAACGCAGAACCCCGAGGCCTACAACCTCTACCTGCTCGCGCGGCAATATTGGCTCACCGGCAATATCGGCGACCTCCGGCGGGAGGAGCGCGTCATGCGCATCTGCAGCCGGGCGGTCGAGATCGATCCTTATTATGCGCGCGCCTGGGCGCTGCTCGGCCTGGCGCAGTCGAACCTGCGCTACGTTTTCCGCTGCGAAGTCGATGATGGCTATGCCGCGGCCCATGCCGCGCTGACGATCGACCCCGCCATCGCCGAGGCGCACTTGCCGATGGTCCGCCGCCTGGAGGACCGACTGCGTTATGCCGAGGCCGACGCCGCGATGGAGACGGCGCTCCAGCTGGGCCCGGAATCCTGGGAAGTGAGCAAGGAGGGCGCCCGGGTTTACATGCGCCAGCGCAGATTGGCCGATGCCGCGGCCTTGCTCGAGAAAGCCGTCGCCCTGATGGAATCGGATGTCCACGGCTGGGCCCGGCTCGTGACGCTTTACCATGCGCTCGGCGATTCGACGGCGAAGAAGATTGCCGCCGAAACCACGATCGCCGAGGCCGAGAAGATACTCGCGCACGACGCCAGCAATGGTGCGGTGATGAGCTTCGGCGCCGGCGCTTATGCCGCGCTCGGCCAGGTCGACCGGGCTCGCGAGTGGGCGGAGCGGGCAGCGCTGGTCGACCCCGACAATCTCAGCATGCGGTACAATTTCGCCTGCGCGCTCGCGGCCTATGGCGGGGACTATGACGGGGCGCTGAGGCAGCTCGAGCGTTCGCTCGCGTCGGCCGGCGTGTTCCACATCACGATGGCGGAAGCCGACCCGGATCTCGACGGCCTTCGCCAGGACCCGCGCTTCGTCGCCATGATCGGCCGGGCGAAGAAGCGGCTCGGAATGGAAGGCAAAAGCCCCGCTACTTCACCCGCTCGACCTTGATGATCCTGACCGGCAGGTCGAGCATCTGGCCCTTGATCGGCCCGTGGTTCCACCCGTTTCGCGCGTCCGCGGATCGACTAGCGCCCGACCGCCCGAACGCCGCCGTCGCGGCGGTTGGTATTAGGTCTGGCGTTGGAATCGGTGTAATCTTCGTTCCTCGAAGAGGGGGGAGCGAAGATGGGGACAATCATCCGCATGTTGGCCGCCGTATCGCTCGTCGGAGTGGCAGTTTGCGCGACACCCGCTGAGGCTCAAGCGAGCCGGACATGGGTCTCCGGGGTGGGTGACGATGTCAATCCGTGCAGCCGTACCGCGCCGTGCAAGACATTCGCCGGTGCGATCAGCAAGACTGCCGCGGGCGGGGAGATAAGTTGCCTCGATCCGGCTGGCTTCGGCGCTGTCACGATCAACAAGGCGCTCACGATTTCGTGTCCGTATACTGAAGGCGGCGTGCTCGCCGCCGGCAACGGCATCGTCGTGAACGCAGGTTCGGCGGATGTCATTTATCTGCGCGGTCTCGATATCTTCGGAGTCAGTCCGCCGACCAACGGAGTGCGCTTCATTGCCGGCGGCGCGCTGCACATCGAAAATTGCACGATCCGACGCTTCAACGGCACGAACAGCTTCGGAGTATCCTTCGATCCGAGTACGCCCGCGAAACTGTTCATCACCGATACGACGATCGCCGAAAACGGCAGCGCCGGGACCGGTGGCGGGATCGAGATCAAGCCGGTGGCCGGCGGCAGCGTTCAAGCCGTCATCCGCAACACAAGAGTCCGCAACAATGCCAAGGATGGCATAAAGACCGACAGCTCCACTGGTCAGGTTTCGTTCGTCATCGAGGACAGCGAGATGTCCGGGAACCTGCAGGGGCTGGTTGCCGCCGCCGGCACGCCGCTCAATCGCGGAATGGTGACGGGTTCGACTATCAGCAACAACAGCGTGGTCGGGATCATAACCGTCGGGACCAACACGACGGTGCGCGTTGACGGTACGACCATCACCGCCAACGGCCAGGGAGTTATCGTGACGGCGCCCTCGCAGCTGCTGAGCTATGGAGGCAACCGGCTGGACGGGAACCCGATCAATGGCGCTGCCAGCAATGGCAGCTTCACGGGTACAATCATCCCGCACCAATAATTGCTATTGGCCTGTCACCCGCTCGACCTTGATGATCCTGATCGGCGGGTCGAGCATCTGGCCCTTCATCGCGCCTTCGCCCGCGGTTGGCGATACGGGCGAGGCGAGGATCTTCTGAACCACGTCCATGCCTTCAACGACATGGCCGAACACCGCGAAGCCGGGATCGCTCGCGGTCGCGTCGAACGACGGGATGTCGCTCGCGAGGATGAAGAAATCGGCGCGCGCGGTGCCGGGGCCTGCGTTCGCCATCGAGATCGCGCCCGTCACATTGTGAAGCCCGGTCTGTGACGTCGGCTCGTGCGCGATCGGCGGGAACAGCTTGCGCCCGTCGGAGCGGATTCCGCCCTGGATGATCCCGCCGTCGCCGATATGCATCGCGCGATAGAAGCTCTCGCCGTCGAAGCGGTGGGTGTCGGCATAATGGAGGAAATTCGCGGTCGTCACGGGCGCGTGCGTCTCGTCGAGCGCGACGACGATCCGCCCCGCGCTGGTGTCGATCGCGACGGGGACCTCCTGGCTCGCCGGAGCGGATTGCGGAAGCGCAGGAGCGGAGGTGGCCGCGAGCAGCGCGGCGGCTATGAATCGGAGCGTCATGGCCAAACCGCATAGCAAACCCGCGATGAACCGCGCCACGCAGGCTTTTCCTCTCCGGTCCGAGTCCTTATAGGCACTGGCAAATGCCCGCCATCGAGCTGACGAATCCAGCCGCGCTCCCCGCCGACTGGCGCGATCTTCTCGCGCTCACCAAGCCGCGCGTGATGAGCCTCGTGGTCTTCACCGCCTTGTGCGGATTGCTGGCCGCGCCGAGCCTTCCGCCGCCGGTGCTCGGCTTCACCGCGATCCTGTGCATCGCTTTGGGCGCCGGCGCGTGCGGCGCGCTCAACCAATGGTACGAGGCCGACATCGACGCGAAGATGCGGCGCACCGCCGGCCGGCCGCTCCCCGCCGGGCGCATGGACCGGCAGTCGGCGCTCCATTTCGGCGTGGGACTAGCCTTCTTCTCGGTCCTGCTGATGGGTCTTGCGAGCAACTGGTTCGCCGCCGCGCTGCTCACCGCGTCGATCCTCTTCTACGTCCTCATCTACACGGTCTGGCTGAAGCCCCGCACCGCGCAGAACATCGTCATCGGCGGCGCCGCCGGCGCCTTTCCGCCGCTGATCGGCTGGGTCGCCGCGACCGGCCACGTCTCCGCGCTTCCGCTTCTGCTGTTCGCGATCATCTTCCTGTGGACTCCGCCGCACTTCTGGGCGCTGTCGCTGTTCGTACGGTCCGATTACGCCGCGGCGGGAATCCCGATGCTCCCCGTCGTCGCCGGCGTGCCGAGCACGCGCCGCCAGATCTTCCTCTACAGCCTGCCGATGGCCGCGGCGGCCGTCGCCCCGTGGCTGCTCGGCCTCACCGGCGCCATCTACGGCGCCAGCGCCGCGGTCCTCAGCGCCATGTTCGTCCTGCTCGCCGCCCGGGTCCTCGCCAACCGCGCGACCGAGCCCGCGCGAATGGCGCCCGAGAAAAAGCTGTTCGCTTATTCCGTCTTCTACCTGTTCGCCCTTTTCGCAGTGCTCGTCGCCGACCGATGGCTGGCGGCATGAAGCTGGAGGAAGAGGTCGTCCGCCGCCAGCGTTCGCGCGCGCTCATCACGGCGCTTCTGCTCGGCGCGTTCGTCGTGCTGATGTTTTTCATCACCATCGCCAAGACGGGGAAGAACTGGTGAACAGCGCGGTCGTCGAGAACAGGAACGCCAGGACGCTGAAGATCCTGCTTCTGATCATCGCCGGGATGATCGTTCTCGTCGCGCTGACCCCCAGGCTCTACCGCGCCTTCTGCGAAGCGACGGGCTTCAACGGCACCACCGAGCGGGCCGACCGCGCCCCCGGCGCAGTGCCGGGCCAGGTCAAGGTCCAGTTCGACGCCAACGTCCAGCCGACCCTTCCGTGGCGCTTCGAGCCCGAGCAGCTCGCGGTGAACGTCGCGCCGGGCGCCCAGACGAAGATTTTCTACCGCGCCCAGAACCTCAGCGCGCGCGCGATCACCGCCCAGGCCGTATACAATGTGACGCCCGACACGGTCGGCAAATATTTCAAGAAGATCCAGTGCTTCTGCTTCACCGAGCAGACCCTGCAGCCGGGCCAGAAGGTCGACATGCCGGTAATCTTCTTCGTCGATCCGGGCATCACGAAGGACCCCGACACCAAGGACGTCCACGAGATCACCTTGAGCTATACATTTTATCCAGTGGAAACCGTGCCGACGGCTCGCTAGAGCCGGCTACAGCCAACAGAGGGAAACGTAGGACAGATGGCCGCGACCAAGCATCACGATTACCATTTGGTAGAGCCCGATCCCTGGCCGCTGATCGGCGCGATCTCCGCGGGCGTGATGTTCAGCGGCGCCGTCCTCTGGTTCCACGAGAACCGGTTCGGCGTGCCCCTGATGATCCTCGGCCTGCTCGGCGTGCTGGTCACCATGTTCAACTGGTGGTCGAACACCATTCGAGAGGCGCACACCGGCCATCACACGCCGGTCGTCCAGCTCCACCTGCGCTATGGAATGATCCTGTTCATCGCCTCGGAGGTGATGTTCTTCCTCGCCTGGTTCTGGGCCTTCTTCGACAGCGCGATCTTCCCCAGCGTGGTCGATTCGGTCGGCGGCGTTTGGCCGCCCAAGGGCATGACGGTGATGGACCCGTGGGGCCTGCCGCTGCTCAACACCTTCATCCTCTTGTGCTCGGGCACGACGGTGACCTGGGCGCACCATTCGCTGATCCACGGCGACCGCCACGGGCTGAAGCTCGGCCTTCTGCTGACGATCCTGCTCGGCCTCAGCTTCACCGGCTGCCAGGCCTGGGAATATGTCCACGCGCCGTTCGCCTTCAAAGGCAGCATCTACGGCTCGACCTTCTTCATGGCGACCGGCTTCCACGGTTTCCACGTGATCGTCGGGACGATCTTCCTGATCGTCTGCCTCATTCGCGCGAACCGCGGCGACTTCACGCCCAGGCAGCATTTCGGATTCGAGGCGGCGGCCTGGTACTGGCACTTCGTCGACGTCGTGTGGCTGTTCCTGTTCACCTCGATCTACGTCTGGGGCGGATGGGGCGCGCCGCACGCGGCGTGATTTCCGGACAGCCGACTGGAGACCCGTCGCCGCTCAAAGCGGCGGTGGCCGGCAACTGCCCCAAATGCGGCGCGCATACGCTGTTCGCCGGATGGGTCGGCTTCGCGCCCAGATGCCGCTGCTGCGGCCTCGACTTCGCCAGCTTCAACGTCGGCGACGGGCCGGCGGCCTTCCTGATCTTCATCGTCGGGACGATCACCGTCGTCGCCGCGCTGGTGGTTGACGGCATGTTCTCGCCGCCCTGGTGGGTCCATCTCGTGTGGATCCCGGTGGCGGCCGCGCTGACCGTCGGCGGCCTGCGCGTGTCGAAAGCCTGGCTGCTGTCGCAGGAGCACAGGCACCGCGCCCGCGAAGGACGGATCGCCTGATGGGGCGCCGGGTGCCGGTCGTCGCGACGGCGATCGTGGTCGCCGCCGTCGCGCTGATGGTGTGGCTCGGCTTCTGGCAGCTCCGCCGGGCGCACGAGAACGAACGGCTCCTCGCCCAGTATCACGCAGCCTCGAAGCTTCCGCCGATGAGCTTTCCGACGGGCTCCGTCGCGGGCCCGCTTCCTTTGTTCCGCTGGGCCACCGGCTTCTGCCCCAGGGTGGTCGGCGAGCGCGAGGCGGCGGGACGCAATCGCAAGGGCGACATCGGCTGGGCGCATATCGTCGACTGCGCGACCGGAAACGGCGGCGGCATGAGCGTCGAGCTTGGCTGGTCGCAGGATCCGAGCCGCAAAGCGAACTGGAAAGGCGGCCTGGTCAGCGGAATCATCGTTCCCGACCGGCTCCATCAAATCCGCCTCGTCGCGGCGAGCGCTCCGCCGGGGCTCGACCCGGCCGGCCTCCCTTCGGTCGAAAACGCCGTTCCGGTCACCCCCGGCCGCAACCGCATCTATGCGCTGCAATGGTTCAGCTTTGCCGCGATCGCGTTGCTTATCTATGTTCTGGCGGTGCGGAAGAGATGGCGAGAGGAGCCGCGCAAGCCGTGAGCGGTGAGATGCACGTCCTGCCGAATGGGCTGACCGTCGCGGTCGACCCACTGCCCGACGCCGAATCGGTGTCGCTCGGCGTTTATGCGATGGTCGGCTCGCGCTCCGAACCGGAACATCTGAGCGGCCTCGCCCACGTCGTCGAGCATATGGTGTTCAAGGGCGCGGGCGCGCGCGACACGCGCCAGATCGCGGAAAGCATCGAGGACGTCGGCGGCATCATCAATGCATGGACCGCGCGCGACCAGACCGTATTCTACGGCCGGACCTTGGCCAAGGACGCGCCGCTGCTCGCCGAGCTGATCGCCGATTTCCTCCGCGCTCCGCATCTCAACGAAGATCATCTCGAGCGCGAGAAAGCGGTGATCCTGTCGGAGCTCGGCGAAGTCGTGGATTCGCCCGACGACCTCGTCCACGACCATCTGTTCGAAGCCGCGTTCGGCGCCCAGCCGCTCGGCCGCTCGGTGCTCGGCTGCGAGGAGACGTTGAGCGCGATCACCGCGCAGGATTGCCGCGCCTGGATCCGCGACGAGCTCGTCCCGTCGCGCCTGATCCTCTCGGCGAGCGGACGCATCGAGCGCGATGAAGTGCTGAGGCTCGCCGAGCGGCTGTTCGGCGACATGGAGAACTGGCCGGGCGTTCCGATCGGCCGCGCCGAGTTCACCGGCGGCGTGCGCAACGACCGCCGCGAGTTCGAGCAGGCGCATTGGTGCCTCGGCCTTCCCGGCTTCGCCGCTTCGGACCCGCGCGTGCCCGCGCTCTCGGTCTTCGTCCAGGCGATCGGCGGCGGCATGTCGTCACGGCTGTTCCAGGAGCTTCGCGAGGACCGCGGCCTCGCTTATTCGGTCAGCGCCTGGCAACAGGCCTATGCCGACACCGGAATCGTCGCGCTGAGCTGCGCCGCCGACCGCAATCGCGCGGTCGAATCCATGCACCTCGCGCGCTCCATCCTTGCCGATGCGGTTGAGACCCTGACCGATGCCGAGGTCCAGCGCGCCCGCACCCAGCTCGAGGCCGGGCTGCTGATGAGCTTCGAAAGCGCGCAGGGCCGCGCCGACCACATGGCCCGGTCGATCGAGGTGTTCGGCCGCGTTCTGTCGGTCGACGAGCTGCTCGAACACCTGCGCTCCGTCGATGCCGCATCGGCGAAAGAGGCGGGCGCGGCATTGCTCGACGGGCGAGCCGCCGTGGCCTCCGTCGGGACCCAGCTCGCATTGGCTGCGTGACCGAACTCACGACGCTCGTCGCCGAGCCCTGGAGCGACTGGGGCCTCATCGATTGCGGTGGCGGCCAGAAGCTCGAACGCTACGGCGACATCAAGGTGGTCCGGCCCGAGCCGCAGGCGATGTGGGCGCCCGCGGCAGGCGACTGGGACCCGGACGCCACCTTCGTCCCCGGCTCGGACGAGGAGGGCGGCGGCCGCTGGGTCCAGCACCGCCCGGTGCCGCGCCAGTGGGAGCTCGCGCGCGGAAACGTCCGCTTCGCCGCATCGCTGACCCCATTCCGCCACCTCGGCTTCTTCCCCGACATGGCGCCGCAGTGGGACTGGATGCGGGAGCGTGCTGCCGACGCCGACGTGCTCAACCTGTTCGGCTACACCGGCGTCGGCACGCTGACGCTCAGCGAAGCCGGCGCGCGGCTGGTGCACGTCGACGCCTCCAAGAAATCCGTCGAACAGGGGAAAGAGAATGCAGCGCTTTCCGGTCTCGATGACCGCCCGATCCGCTGGATCGTCGACGATGCAGGCAAGTTCACCGCCCGCGAGGTCCGGCGCGGCCGGCGCTACGACGGCATATTGCTCGATCCGCCCAAGTTCGGGCGCGGACCGACCGGCGAGGTGTGGCGCCTGGAGGAGAATCTAAGCCCGCTGCTCGCCGACTGCCGCAAGCTGCTCGACGAGAATAGCCGCTTTCTCGTGCTCACCGTCTATGCGGTGCGCATGTCCGCGCTGGCGATCGGCGAACTGGTGAAGCAGACCTTCGGCGACCTCGGCGGCACCGTGGACACGGGCGAGATGTCCGTGCGCGAAGAGGCGCGCGGTCTGCTGCTCCCCACCGCCATCTTCGCGCGCTGGAGCAACTAGCCTCCCTTCGTTCGTCCTGAGCGAAGTCGAAGGGCGTTTCACGGCCGTTGGGGCGAGACGCCCTTCGACTACTCGCCTTCGGCGCCCCGCTCAGGACGAATGACTTTTATGTTCGTCCAGCCCGGATCGCAGCACCCGCGACGAACGGTGCGCCGGCCGTCAGCAACAGCGAGATCGCGCCCTCGAGCAAATAAGCGTCGGCCGCGCCGAAGATCAGCAGCGGCACCGCGAGCGGGAGCAGCAGCAGCCCGGCGAGCGAGCCGGCGCGCGGCAGGCCGGCAGTCACCGCGGCGACGGCGACGGCGAGCGATGCAAGCCCCGGCGTCCCGATGAGTAGCGCAAGCTCGGTGCTCGCGAGCGAACGCCCGTCCAGCGCCAGCAAGGCCGAAGCCGGCACCGCCGCAACCAACAGCAGCGGCGCGAACGTCAGCCAGTGGGCGACGATTTTTCCGAAGGCGATGCTTTCTTCCGCGGCGCCGTAAAGCGTCAGCTGGTCGAGCACCCCGTCGGCGCGGTCGGGCTCGATCAGACGCTCGATCGGCAGCAGCGCGGCGGTCAGCGCCGCGATCCACAACACGCCCGGCCCGATCCGCGCCAGCACCCGCGCATCGGGCCCGATCGCGAAGGGAACCAGCGCAGCAACCAGCAGGAAGAAGGCGATCGGAAGCCACGCCGCACCGGCAAACCCGCGTCGCGCGTCGCGGACGATCAAAGCCCCCATCATGCGCCGAGCTCCAGCGTCCGCCACTTGCCGGGCAGCGGCTGGTGCGACGCGGCCACCACGGCCCCGCCACTGGCGCGATGGCGCTCGACAATCCCGGCCAGCCGCTCGGTTCCTTCGCGGTCGAGTGCATTCAGCGGCTCGTCGAGCAGCCACAGCGGCGCGCCCGACGCGACCGCCCGTGCAAGCGTCGCGCGCTTCAGCTGGCCCGACGAGAGCAGGCGCACCGGCACGCCGGCGAGGTGCGCGATCCCCACCGCTTCCATGGCGGGATCGACTGGGCCGCCCCAGAATCGAAGCGCGCGGGCGAGCGCCAACTCGCGGTCGAGCGCGACATTGTCGTCCGCCAGCGCGAGCGTCGACCTGTCAATCCGCCCACTTTCCGCGCACAGCAGCCCCGCCGCCAGCCTGAGCAAACTCGACTTGCCGCTCCCGTTCGGTCCCGTCACCTGCAGCGCCTCGCCTGGTCCCATCGCGAAGCTCAGCCCTTCGAACAGCAGCCGCCCGCCGCGGCGCAGCGCCACCGCGTCGAACCGCAGCAGCGGCGTCACTCCGCCTCGTCCTCGAGGGCGTGGATCTCGTCGTCGGAAAAGCCGAAATGGTGCCCGACCTCGTGGATCACGATATGGCTGACGAGCTGCTCGAGGCTCACCCCGCTCGACTGCCACTCGGCGACGATCGGCCGGCGGTAGAGCGTGATCCGCTCGGGCAGCATCCCCGACTGCTGAACGCTCTGGAGGTTGAGCGGAACGCCTTCGTAAAGGCCGCTGAGCTGCATCGGATGATCGAGCCCGAGCCGGCGCGCGGTGTCGGGCCCCGCGACCTCCTCGATCATCAGCACCACGTCGCCGAGGCTTTCGGCGAACGGCGAGGGCAGGCGGTCGATGGTGGCCCTCGCGATCGCCTCGATCTGGGCGGCGCTCGGCACGCGTCCGGCAAGGCGCTCGGCGGGGGTCATGGCGTTGACCTAGGGGCGGTCGTTACGGCGGGCAACCTTGCCGGTCGTGGGCTTCCCCCTTAGATGGTCCGCCTTCCTGGCATGCGGAGCGGTGGCCGAGTGGTCGAAGGCGCTCGCCTGGAAAGTGAGTATACGGCAAAACCGTATCGAGGGTTCGAATCCCTCCCGCTCCGCCAGCCGCCTGCGCGGGCGATTCCTGTCCGGTTCAGCTTGAGTCGGCTAGTGGACTTGAGTCGTCGGTTTACGGAGGATCGCGACCATGACTGACCGCAGGGCATTTCTCGGGCTCGCCGGCGCCGGCGCGGTCGGCCTGCTGCTGTTCGGCCGGAGCGGCAGCTCGGCGGCGCCCGCCGGGCATTTCGCCGTCATGCACACGCCCGCTGAGTGGCAGCACATGCTCGGCCCCAGGCGCTACGCCGTGCTTCGCGAAGCGGCGACCGAGCCGCCCTTCTCGAGCCCGCTGCTGAATGAGCATCGCAAGGGCACATTCGTCTGCGCCGGCTGCGCCGAGCCCTTGTTCAGCTCGGCGACCAAGTTCGAGAGCGGCACCGGCTGGCCGAGCTTCTGGCAGGTGCTCCCGCACGCCGTCGTCACCCGCGCCGATCACAGCCTGATGATGGAGCGCACCGAGGTGCTCTGCGCGCGCTGCGGCGGCCATCTCGGCCACGTCTTCGACGACGGCCCCAAGCCGACGGGGCTGCGCTACTGCATGAACGGCCTCGCCCTGAACTTCAGGCCCGCCTAGCCCCTCTCCCGCAAGCGGGAGAGGGAGGGGCCCGCTGCGAAGCAGTGGGAGGGCGAGGGGTGTGTGGTCGCCCCTTAAGCCACGATCCGCAACTTCCCGCGCTTGCCCGGCGCGGCGTAGCACACCACGCCCAGCTCGGCCTGCAGCCGCTCGAGCTCGCGCGCCTTGGCCTCCTTGGTCGCCTCGGCGTAGCGCTTCTCGATCTCGGCTTCCTCGTCGGTCTGCTCGCGGAAGTAGGAGATGGTGATGCGGTGCCCGAACACCTCGTCCCCGCGCAGCCGCAGCTCGGCTTCGGTCGGATCGGGCAGGCCGGCGCGCAGCTCGGCCAGTTTCTCGATGAGTTCGTCGAGCGAAATCTGGTCCGCGATCTCGACGAAATCCTTGACTCGTCTCTTCAAAGTGACCCTCCCCGGCCCCCGGGGCGTTCAATACAGGCTGCGCGAATCCACGCGCAATCCGCATTCGTCCTTTATCCCCAGAGAAGTTGCGGGGTTGTGAATCATGGTGAATTCCACGGGTCGGGAAACGGACACGGTCAGCCTCGCCGCCGGCAGTTTGAGGCTGGAGCTAAGTCCTTCAATCGGCGGATGTATTTCCGCGTTCGAATGGACCGGCGGAGGGGCCCCGCACCCGATATTGCGCAAATGCCACACTCCCCTCGAAAAGGTCCTCGACGCCGATTGCTTCCCGCTCGTTCCCTACGTGAACCGGATCCGCGGCGGCGCTTTCACCTTCCGCGGCCGCACCGTCCGGCTCCAGCCCAACATGCCCGGCGACCCCAGCCCGCTCCACGGCCAGGGCTGGCTCAATCCGTGGACGGTCGAGCAGCATGGTGAGGCGAGCGCAGTCCTGACTTACCATCACCGCCACGGCGAATGGCCCTGGTCCTACGAAGCGCGCCAGCATTTCGCGCTCGACGATCACGGCCTCTCACTCCGCCTCACCTGCCGCAACAGCAGCGACGATCCGATGCCCTGCGGCCTCGGCTTCCACCCCTATTTTCCGTGCGGCCCGGAGACGAAGATCGACACGCGCGCCGATTGCGCCTGGACCGTCGACGAGAAGGTGCTCCCGGTCGCCAAGGTGCCAGCGGAGGGCCGCTACGACCTGCGCGACCGCCACGTCTGCGGCCAGGATCTCGACAACGGCTTCGGCGGCTGGGGCGGGGAGGCGCGCATGGCCGACCCCGCCTGGCCCTACGACCTCCGCCTGTCCTCGCCGCAAGCCAAATTCTTCCAGCTCTATTCGCCCCCGCAGGGCGGCATCTTCGTCGCCGAGCCCGTCACCCACGCCAATTGCGCGCTCAACCACCCCGAAAGCGAATGGCCGGAGCTCGGCATGCGCATCCTCGCGCCCGGCGAAGCGATGAGCCTCGACGCCCGGCTGGACGTGACACCGAAGCCGTCATCCCGGACTTGATCCGGGCCCGCCTGCGAATGGTCGCCGCGGTTGAACGGCGGCCAAGCGCCTTATATAGCCCGCTCCTCCTGCACAGGGTGCCGCTTCCGGAGACGTGGGTGAGTGGCTGAAACCAGCGGTTTGCTAAACCGCCGTACGGGGATTTCCCGTACCGAGGGTTCGA
>Ga0070680_100002342_pt1 | contig 13999 bp, 14 predicted proteins | sample KBSC73BmetaG_FD_64672 | JGI IMG/M metagenome (GOLD analysis project Ga0070680, IMG submission 64672) | Corn rhizosphere microbial communities from Kellogg Biological Station, Michigan, USA - KBS C7-3B metaG | ecosystem: Host-associated > Plants > Roots > Rhizosphere | place: USA: Michigan...
GTGCGCTCGACCGCTTCCAGCCAGGCTTCCGGGCCGCTCTGCCGCCGCGTCGCACGCTTGCCATTCTCCTTCTCTCCCTCGGAGAAGCGCCCATGCGCGCCCGGGCCGATGCCGACGTAATCCTGATACCGCCAATAGATCAAATTATGGCGGCAGGCGGCACCCGGCCGCGCGTGGTTGGAGATCTCGTATGCCGGAAGCCCCGCGGTCGCGAGACGAGCCTGCGTGAATTCGAACATTTCGGCCGCCAGCTCTTCCTCCGGCAGCACGAAGGCGCCGCGCATGTGATCGGTGAAGAAGCGCGTGCCGCGCTCGATGGTGAGCTGGTAGAGCGACAGATGCTCGCCCGCCAGATCGAGCGCGCGCCCCAGTTCGGTCGCCCAGGCCTCGAGCGTCTGGCCCGGCCGGGCGTAGATCAGGTCGAAGGAGTAGCGCGCGAAATGCCGGCGCGCAGTGTCGAGTGCGGCCAGGGCTTCGTCGGGCGAATGCTCCCGGCCCAGGAAGCGAAGATCGGTGGCGCCGAGCGCCTGCACGCCCAGCGACACGCGATTGACGCCAGCTTGCGCGAGTGCGGCAAAGCGCCCGGTCTCGACCGACGTGGGATTGGCCTCGAGCGTGATCTCGACGTCGTCCGCCGTGTCCCACAACGCGCGCGTGCGCTCGATCACGGCGGCCGCGGTCTCGGTCTCCATCAGCGAGGGCGTGCCGCCGCCGAAGAACATCGTCTCGACGCGGCGGCCAGGCGCCTCGCGCGCGGCATGCTCGAGCTCGGTCAACAACGCCTTGCGCCAGCGCCCCTGCTCGACGCCGTCGCGCACGTGGCTGTTGAAGTCGCAGTAGGGACACTTCGACTTGCAGAATGGCCAGTGCACGTAGACGCCGAGCGGCGCGGTCATTGGAAGCACGCCTCGACCATCATCCGGAAGGCCCGCCCGCGATGGCTGATCGCGTTCTTCTCGGCGTCGCTCATTTCTGCCGTCGTCCGCGTGTCGCCTTTCGGCTGGAAACACGGATCGTAGCCGTGGCCATTGGCACCGCGGATCGGCCAGACGATCGAGCCGTCGCAAGTGCCGTGGAACAGTTCGAGGTGCTCGTCGGGCCAGGCCAGCACCAGCACGCAATGGAAGGTGGCGCCACGCGCCTCGACGGTCGGCGGCACGCCGCGCCGCGCCAGCTCGTCCTGGATGCGCTGCATGCCGACCATCGCATCGCGCGTCGGGCCTTCCCAGTCGGCGGTGTAGACACCGGGCTGGTCGTCGAGAGCGTGCACGCTGAGGCCCGAATCGTCGGCCAGCACCGGCAGGCCGCTGGCGCGCGTCGCGGCCAGCGCCTTGATCGTGGCGTTGGCCTCGAAGGTCGTGCCGGTCTCGTCGGGGGCGGGCAGGCCCAGCTCGCCCGCCGAGACGATGGCTGTGCCAAATGGCTTCAGCATCGTGGCGATTTCGCCCGCCTTGCCGCGGTTGTGGGTCGCCACAACGAGCTTCGGCAGGACGAAGCGACGCGCCATCAGGCTTTACCGATGGCCAGACGCTGGAGGTGCGTGAGCTCGACGATGCCCTTCTTGGCCAGCACCAGCAATTCCATGAACTGTGGCTCGCTGAACGGCTTGTCCTCGGCGGTGCCCTGCACTTCGACGATGCCGCCGTCGCCGGTCAGCACGAAATTGGCGTCGGCTTGCGCCTTGGAGTCTTCCGGATAGTCGAGGTCGAGCACGGCGGTGCCCTCCCACAGGCCGCACGACACGGCGGCGACCTGGCCGGTCATCGGATTGGCCGCGAGCTTGCCTTCCTTGATCAGCCGTTCGAAGGCGAAGTGCAGCGCCACCCACGAGCCAGTGATGCTGGCCGTGCGCGTGCCGCCGTCCGCCTGCAGCACGTCGCAGTCGATGTTGATCTGCCGTTCGCCCATCGCCGGCATGTTGACGACGGCGCGCAGCGCGCGGCCGATCAGGCGCTGGATCTCCTGTGTGCGGCCGGATTGCTTTCCCCGCGCGGCTTCGCGATCGGTGCGGGTGTGGGTCGAGCGCGGCAGCATGCCGTACTCCGCCGTCACCCAGCCCTTCCCGGAATTGCGCATCCACGGCGGCACGCGCTCGTCGACCGAAGCGGTGCAGAGCACATGGGTGTCGCCGAACTTCACCAGACACGACCCTTCGGCATGGCGGGAGAAGCCGGGTTCGAGGGAAACCTTGCGTAGCTGATCGGGGGCGCGGCCGGAGGGGCGCATTCCTGTCTCCTGACGTGGGTAGGGGCTTATGGCCAAAGGCGGGGCCCCGAACAAGACGGCCCGAGGAAGAGAGCGGCGTGGCCCTAGGGCGCGCGGACCAGCCAGCCCCGCCGGCGATACCACGTCTTGACGAGATTGATCACGAAATGCGCCTGGATGATCAGGGCGACGGGTATGGAAACCAGGATCGCCAGCAATTGTGTCTTGGGCGGCAGGAAGAACGAAGTGACGCCGGATAGCGCCACGATTCCCAAGGTGAGCACGATCATGACGCCGAGCGCGGGCCAGAAGCCGGTCGATCGACGGTAAAGGATGTAAAGCGGGCCGAAAACCGCAGCGGCAGCGTACGACGACCCGGAAATCACCTCCATCGCTTCCGTGTTCGGATGCTCGAAGCGGTAGGGGCGGAAAGGCATTCGCTCCTTTTACACGACGAGTGCGAATCGGGCGAGAGGCTAGGGCTGTAGTCAGGCGAAACATACTAGGGATAGCCTGGCCGCGACCAGCCAGCCATCTGAATACGTTGACCCAGCCGGTCGCAGTTCCTACATTTTTCACATGGCCATCCATCGCCTCGGGCTTTCCGGGGCTCTTGCCGAGGCCCCCGCCGGGCAGCGGCAAACCGCCTCAGTCAACGAGCTGAACGATCGAGCCCGCGAGGTGCTGCGCGGTGTGGTGGAAAGCTATGTCGAGACCGGCGAGCCGGTGGGCTCGCGGGCGCTGACGCGCAAGATCACCGAGACGCTGTCGCCGGCCACCATCCGCAACATCATGGCCGATCTCCAGGACCTGGGCCTGCTCTACGCGCCGCATACCTCGGCCGGCCGCCTGCCGACCCACGCCGGGCTGAAGCTGTTCGTGAACGGCCTGCTCGAGGTCGGCAACGTCTCGGAGGAGGAGCGCGAGAGCATCGAGACGCGCTGCGCCACCGCCGGCCGCAGCATGAACGAGGCGCTGGAACAGGCCACGACCCTGCTGTCCGGCCTGTCGCGCTGCGCCAGCCTCGTCATGGCGCCCAAGACCGAACAGCCGCTGAAGCACATCGAATTCGTCAATCTCGGTCCCGGCCGTGCGCTGGTCGTGACGGTGACGCAGTCGGGCCAGGTCGAGAACCGGCTGATCGAGACGCCGGTCGGCATGCCGGCCTCGGCGCTGGTCGAGGCGACCAACTACCTCAATGCCCGGCTCACCGGCCGCACCTACGAAGATGCCCGCCGGCTGATCCTGGAAGACCTCAAGCTGAAGCGCGCCGAGCTGAACGAGCTAACCGCGCGCGTGATCGAGTCGGGTCTGGCGACCTGGGCCGGCGAGCCCGGCGGCAACCTGATCGTGCGCGGCCAGGCGCGGCTGCTCGAGGACATCACCGCGATCGCCGATCTCGACCGCGTGCGCACCCTGTTCGATGCGCTGGAGCGCGGCGAGAGCTTCGCGAAACTGCTCGAACTGTCCAACAGCGCGGCGGGCGTGCAGATCTTCATCGGCACCGACAATCCGCTGTTCGCCAACACCGGCTGCTCGATGGTAGTGGCGCCGTTCCGCGATTCGCAGGAACGCATCCTGGGCGCGATAGGCGTGATCGGCCCGACGCGACTCAACTACGCCCGAATCATCCCCCTGGTCGACTACACCGCACGAACCATTGGTCGCATGGTCGGCTGAGACTTTACGACTCGCTGGGATGACAGCGGGTCACGACCACTCCTTCTCGTCGAAGTCCTCGAACTCCTTCAGGACCTCTTCCTCGTCCGACGGTGGTGGCGCAGCCTCGTTGGCGGGATGGGACAGGATCCGCAACCGCGTTTCCCTGGTGATCAACGGCACGAGCTCGAGCAGGTCGCCGCGGGCAAAAGCGATGCAGCCCCGTGTCGGCGCCATGTCGTCGCGCGCGACGTGGAGGAAGATCGCGCTGCCCCATTCGCCTTCGGGCGGATCGTCGTTGTAGCCGACCACGACCACGAGATCGTAGAGCCCGTCGTCGCGCCACATCTTCTCGTGGCTCCAGTCGTTGGGGACGTGGACCAGCCGGTTGTAGGCATCGGCCCGCGGGTCGTCGCACCAGCCGTCATGCTCGGAGATCGGCCGCGCCGGCAGGCCGACGATCCTGGGCAGGACCAGCCGGTCGTTGCGGTAGTAGATGCGGCGCAGCGGGAAGGTGCCGACCGGCGTGGCGCCGTCGCCCTCGACCTTGTCCTCGCGGATGCCGCCCGCGCCCACCACGCAGCGCCAGCGGCGGTCGCCGAGAACCGCCCAGCCCAGGGCTGAATCCGCCGAATCCGCCTGGACCGTCAAATCGCTGTCACTGGACATTGAATCGAACTCCCGCGCCCTTCATAAAGCCCCTCTCTCGAAGGAGAAAGCGATGGCTTACGTTATCACCCCGCCCGCGACCGTCGGCGTTCCGGTCCATGACACCAAGGATCTCTTCCCGGTCCGCCGCATCTTCTGCGTCGGCCGCAACTATGCCGCCCATGCCCGCGAGATGGGCCACGATCCGGACCGCGAGCCGCCGTTCTTCTTCTCCAAGCCGGCCGACGCCATCGTGCTCTGCGCCGACCCCAAGAACCCGACCAGGATCGCCTATCCGCCGGCCACCAAGAACCTCCACCACGAGATGGAGCTGGTGGTCTGCCTGAAGTCGGGCGGCGCCGACATCACCATCGACAAGGCGCTCGAGCACGTCTTCGGCTACGCCGCCGGCCTCGACATGACCCGCCGCGACCTGCAGAACCAGGCCAAGGACATGGGCCGCCCGTGGGACATGGGCAAGGGCTTCGACCAGTCCGCGCCGATCGGCGTGATCTATCCGGTGAGCGAGGTCGGCCACGTCGACAAGGGCACCATCCAGCTCGACGTCAACGGCAAGACCCGCCAGAAGTCGGATCTCAATGCGCTGATCTGGAGCATCCCGGAGACGATCTCGTATCTCTCCGGCCTCGTGACCTTGGCCGCCGGCGACCTGATCTACAGCGGCACGCCGGAAGGCGTCGCGGCGGTCGGCAAGGGCGACACCCTGCAAGGCTTCGTCGACAAGTGTGGCACGGTCAGCGTCACGTATGTTTAAAGCTGCTTCGCATTAAACGTATCGCAACGCCTCACGTCGCCACTCTGTAGGCCTGTCTTGAACCAGCGCACTCTCTGCGCGCTGGAACCATGCGTGAAGCTGTCGGGCACGATGCGGCCCTGTGCCTGCTGCTGCAGGCGGTCGTCGCCGATCGCCGTGGCTGCCGTGATCGCCTGTTCGACGTCCTGATCGGTGAGCTTGAGCTTGCCGCCCTGATCGTTGCTGGCGTGATAGGCCCAGACGCCGGCGAAGCAATCGGCCTGCAACTCGACCCGCACCGACATCGCGTTGGCGTCGCGCTTGCTCATGTTCTGGCGCAGCTCGGCCACCTTGCCGGAAATGCCGAACAGGTTCTGCACATGGTGGCCGACCTCATGGGCGATCACGTAGGCCTGTGGGAACTGGCCGGGCGAACGGAAGCGCTGGGCGAGCTCGTCGAAGAATGCCAGGTCGATGTAGACCCGCTGGTCGGGCGGACAATAGAACGGGCCCATCGCTGCCTGGCCCTGGCCGCACGCGGTCTGGGTGGCGCCGCGGAACAGCACCAGCCGCGGCTGCTTGTACTGGCGGCCCATCTGCTGGAAGAGCCCGCCCCAGACATCCTCGGTGCTCTTCAGCACGCGGGCGACGAACTGCGTCTCGGGGTCGTTGCCGGCCGGCCGCGACGCCGTGCGCTGCTGGCTCTGCGGCGCCACGTAGCTGCCGCCGCCACCGCCATCCAGGCCGCCCAGCAGCGTCAGTGGATTGACGCCGAGGATCAGGCTGATCACCACGATGGCGATCAGGCCGAAGCCGCCCTTGAACAGGCCGCCGCCCAGCGGGATCGGGAGGCCGGGACCGCCCATGCCGCCCCCCATGCCGCCAAATCCACCACCGCCAAAGCCGCCACCGCCGAAGCCGCCGCCGTCGCCGCGGCGATCCTCGATGTTGCTGCTCTCCTGGCCATCTATCTCCATGGCAGCGTCTCCGTCCTCTATCTATATTGGCGGCGAATGAGCCTGACCGTCGCCACCTGGAACATCAATTCGGTCCGCCTGCGGATCGGCAACGTCGAACGCTTTCTCAAGTTGCGCAAGCCCGACGTGCTGTGCCTGCAGGAGACCAAGTGTCCCGACGAATTCTTCCCGCACCAACCCTTCGAATCACTTGGCTACAAGCACCGGCTGATCCAGGGCATGAAATCCTACAACGGCGTGGCCATCCTCTCGAAGGTGCCGTTCACGGCAATGAACGTGCACCATCGCTGCGGCAAGGAGGACTGCCGGCACATCGAGGCCGCCCTCGACGTCGGCGGCGACCCGATCCTGCTCGACAACCTCTATATCCCGGCCGGCGGCGACATTCCCGATCCCGACGCCAACGTGAAGTTCGCGCACAAGCTCGACTTCTATCGCGAGATGGCCAGGTGGTACGCCGACCGCAAGCCCAAGTCGCGCGCCCGGAAGGGCCTGCGCCGCATCGCCGTCGGCGACCTCAACGTGGCGCCGCTCGAGAACGACGTGTGGAACCACAAGCAGCTGCTCAAGATCGTCTCGCACACGCCGGTCGAGGTCGACCTGTTCGGCAGGATGATGGCGTCGCTCGACTGGATCGACGTGCCGCGCCGGTTCGTGCCCGGGGCCGAGAAGCTCTATTCGTGGTGGAGCTACCGCAACAACGACTGGCGCGTCTCCAATCGCGGCCGTCGCCTCGACCATATCCTGGCGACGCCGGCGCTCGACGGCGCGTTGCGCGGCTATCACATCGACACCGACTTGCGCGACTGGGACGTGCCGTCCGATCACGTGCCGGTGCTGGCGACACTCGACGTCTGAAGGGAGCAGCCCATGCACATCATCTTCATCATCCTGATCGGCTTCCTGGTCGGGCTGGTCGCGCGCTGGATCGGACCGGGGCAGCAGATCCAGGGATTCTGGATCACGGTCGTGATCGGCATCGTGGGATCGGTGATCGCGACCTACGGCGGCCAGGCGCTCGGCCTCTATCGCGTCGGCCGTCCGGCGGGCTTCATCGGATCGGTCGTGGGTGCGATCGTGCTGCTGGCGCTGGTGCGCCTGTTCGGTCACTAACGTTGGACCGTCTGGCCTCGGAGTGGCGCGCTCCCATGACTTGGGCGACCTTGTAGAGAAAGTAGCGGTCCTTCGGGACGCCCGGCGGCTCGGGCAACAGTTGCCAGCGCTTCACCGCCAGCGCCTGGTTGGCCAGCACGTAGCCGCCCGGGGCGGCCAGCGCGTCGAGGGCCGGACCGAGCCACTTGCCCATCGCGACGTTGGCGGCGTGGTCGCCGGTGCCGAGGTCGGTGTGGATCAGCGCCGCGGTGGCGCCGAGCCTCGCCGCCGCCTGCGGGATCGTCCGGTCGGCATCGCCCAGGAACAGCCGGTCGTCGGGCGGGACGCAGTCGGGATGGGCCGCGACCTTGCGCTCGAAGACATAGATGTCGCGGCCGGGAAAGAGATCGCGCAGATGGTCGTAGGTGCGGCCGTTGCCGAGCCCGACCTCGAGGATCGGGCCGGCGATCGCGTCGATCCCGGGCTTGAGGAAATTCAGGCAGTCGCGCTGCGCCTGCATGCGCGCGATGAAGCTGTCGAGACGGCTCATGCGGTCGCGATCAGGCGGCCTTGTTGGCCGTCGCGTCGCGCAGCTTCCGGTTGGTGTCTTCGACGCGGTGCGCCAGCTCGCGCATCATCTCGATGGCCATGGTCGGGAATTCGGTGACCAGGCGATAGAACATGTCCTTGGTGATGCGCAGCGTCAGCAGCGATTCGCTGGCCTTGATCGTGGCGTTGCGCGGTGCATCGCACAGGATGGCGGTTTCGCCGAAGAACCCGTTCTTCTTCAACTCGGCGACACGAAGCTGTCCGGTGGGCGTGTCGATCAGCACGTCGGCCACGCCGCCCAGAATGACGTACATCGCGTCGCCGGGTTCGCCCTGATGGCAGACTTCCTGATCGGTATTGAAAGTCAGGCGCTCGCCGGTGAACGCCAGCAGCTTCAGCTTCGCCGCCTCCATCTTGGCAAAAAGCGGCACGCCCTTGAGAATCTCGACTTCCTCGTTGAGGTTCATCGCGTCCTCCTGTTTCCCATCTTACGCCGACGCCATGAGCTCGGCATAGAGCCCGCCCTTGGCCGCCAGGTCCGCCGGCGCCCCCTGCGCCACGATCTTGCCACCTTGCATGACCACGACCTGCTCGAACGACAGGGCCTGGCTCGGCCGGTTGGCGATCCACACCACGCCGCGGCCCTCGGCTGCCGCCAGGATGTTGTCGCGCATGCGATCCTGGGTGCGCCCGTCGAACACGGCAACGGCCTCGTTGACCACCAGGAACTGCGGCCGCTTGATCAGCGCGCGGGCGATGCCGAGCTTCTGGCGCTGGGTCGCCGGCAGGCGCCGCCCGGCGACGCCGACATTGTACTCCAGCCCGACCTCGATCACGGAATCGCGCAGGTGCAGCTCGGCCATCACCTCGGTGAGCAGGGTGCGGATGCGGCTCTCGGCCTGCGCCTGGCCGTAGACGACGCGGCCGAACAGGATGTTGTCGAGCAGGGTGGCGGCGCTGTTGTACTTGGCGAAGTCGTATAACTCGACGCCGCCGCGCAGGGCCGCCGGCAGGTTCTCGGCGAAGGCCCGGCGGGCCGCCAGCAACCGGTCTTCCATCGCTCCGTCGATCAGGCCCAGGCGGTGACGGGCCTCGATGTAGCGCAGCGGCAGGGTCATCAGGCGGGCGCGGTCGGCCGCCGGCACGGCCTCGACGCCCTTGCCGCCCAGGCGCTGCAGCAGCAGGCGGACGTTGGGCAGCTCGTCGGCGGAGATGAAGCTGTACTGCTCGAACAGCGGGTTGTCGGGCGACAGGCCCGAGAACAGCTCGACCATGGTCTCGGCGATGGACAGGCCCATGCGCAGCAGGTCCTGGTCGAGGCCGGTCCGCGCCAGCACGGTCTGCATGTAGGGATCGGCGGCGAGGTTGTCGCCGTCGAACGCCGTGCCGACCGGCGTGCCGAACAGCAGGTTCTCGGCCACCGACAGGTTCTTGTTGTACCTGTCGGCGTTGAACGGCTCGATCAGGCCGGCGTTCTCCGGCACCTGCAGGCGGCCGTGCAGCGCGTGGCGCGCCTTCAGGATCTTCTCGGCGAGGTCGGGCCGCTTGGCCACGTCGATCGCGCCGCGCAGCCCCAGCGAATAGATGTCGTCGTCGAGCTCGACCTGGCTGAGCGCATGCACCATGCAGGGCAGCAGGTCGGCGGGCCCTGTGGCGCCGGCCAGCTCGTAGTCGATCCAGTCGGCGTTGGGGTCGAGCACCGGATTGCCCGAGCGCGCGGCCTCGCGCCAGAACAGCTCGCGGGCCGCCAGCAGGTCGCCGTCGTAGGTAGCCGGCGTCGTCGGCCGGTGCTTGAGGCCGAACAGCAGGTTGTCGCGCACGCTTTGCGGGAAGAGATAGGTCTCCTGCCCGATATAGGCCATGCGCGAGCCGAGCAGATATTCCGGCAGCTGCATCAGGTCCTTGCCGTCGACCTTCACCGATCCGGTCGACGGAAGCACGATGCGCGCCATCACCTGGCCCAGCACATCCTTGCCCGAGCTCGACGCGCCGATGACGGCGATCTTGCGATCGGTCGCCACGACCAGCGACACGGTGTCGAGCTGCTTCACCCGCCCGTCCTCGGTCACGGTGACGGCCGACAGCACCATCTCGCGGCCGAGCGGCGGCGGCGGGCCCTCGGGGATCGCCTGCAGCTCCTCGGGCATCATGCCCTCGGGCTGGAACTGGTCGATCACCTGCTCGTACTTGATCTGCACGTCCTGGCGCTGCTGGTCCCAGTCGATCAGCTCCTTGATCGGCCCCGGCAGGTCCTTGTAGGCCAGCAGGACGCCGACGACGGCGCCGACGTCCATCTTGCCGGTGATGGCGAAGTAGCCGCCCAGCAGGTAGATCGCGAACGGCGTCGCCTGCGACAGGATGTTGTTCCAGAACTTGGCGACGAACTTCTTGTTGTAGAGGTCGAAGCGGATCCGGAAGATATGGCCCAGCCGCTCGGAGATGTCGGCGCGCTCGTAGTTCGACGAGCCGTGGATGTGGATCTCGTTCACGCCGTCGGCGGTCTCGGCGATGCGGCCGGCCAGCAGGCGGGCCGACATCTGGCGCTGGCGGCCGAGCACCAGGACCGGCTTGCGCAGGCGCGGCACGATCACCATCTGGACCGCCAGCAGGGCGATCACGACCAGGCTCAGCAGCCAGTTCTGCATCAGGATGAAGATGATGGCCGTCAGCGCCTGGCCGCCGAGGAACATCGGCTGGACATAGGCATCGCCGATGAAGCCGCCGAGCGGCTCGACCTCGTCCTTGATCATGGTGGCCAGCTCGGCCTGCTTGACCTTGCGGAAGTGGGCGGCCGGGAAGCGCAGGATGCGGTCGTAGAGCTCGTAGCGCAGGCGGCGCAGCATGCGCTCGCCCATGCGGCCCTTCTGGGTGTTGATCGAGCGCTTGAACTGGGCGTTCACGACCACGGCGCCCAGATAGAGGAAGCTCATGATCACCAGGTAGGTGAGCTGGTCGGCCGGGAAGCCGTCGAACAGGCGGATGTTGTGGCCGAGGAAGCCCGGCAGCGGGATCGCCACCGACATCATGGTGATGCTGGGCGTGTCCTTGAAGGCGTTGCCCGAGATGCCGTTGTTGACGATCGCCTTGGGCACGGTCAACGACATGAAGTAGAAGACCTGCGCGAACACGACCAGCATCAGGATAACGAGCTGTTCGTGCCGGCTGTGTCGCCAGATGTAGCTGAAGAGATTGCGTTGCATCGAAACCCGCGGTCCGGCCAGAACTACCTATATTAGATCAGTCCTTTGATTACATTCGATTTTTTGCGTGTGCGGCAGGGGTTCGCGTCGCCGGCCGGTTGTGCCATAGTCCGGCCGAAGAACTGGCCGGGGCACTGCCACGGCCAGGGGGGAGAGGCGTTGCATGCCCGCAAGTAGCCGGCCAAAGCGTGTGCTGCTCTACAGCCACGATTCATACGGCCTCGGCCATGTCAGCCGTTGCCGAACCATTGCCAATGCCATCGTCGAGGCCGACCACTCGATCTCGGTGCTGATCATCTCGGGCTCGGCGGTCATCGGGTCCTACGAATTCCGCTCCGGCATCGACTTCGTGCGCATCCCCGGCGTGGTCAAGCAGATCGACACCGGCGAGTACGACTCCGCCAACCTCCGGGTCGGCGTCGAGCACACGCTGGAGATGCGCACGCGCATCATCCGCGACACCGCCGACATCTACCGCCCCGACCTGTTCATCGTCGACAAGGAGCCGCTCGGCCTGCGCGGCGAGGTCGAGCCGACCCTGCGCATGCTGAAGGACCGCGGCACGCCGCTGGTCATGGGCCTGCGCGACGTGATGGACGATCCCGCCCAGCTCGCCATCGAGTGGGAGCGCAAGCAGGTCGTGCCGGCGCTCGCCGATCTCTACGACCAGATCTGGATCTACGGCCTGCCGCAGATCAACAAGCCGCTGCAGGGCATCGACGTGCCGCCGTCGGTGCGCCACAAGACGGTCTACACCGGCTATCTGCGTCGCGAACTGCCGCTGCACACCGACGTGCCGCACGAGAGCGACGATCACGACCGGCCCTTCATCCTGGTGACGCCGGGCGGCGGCGGCGACGGCGCCGCGCTGGTCGACTGGGTGCTGTCGGCCTACGAGAGCGATCCGAATATTCCGTACGGCGCGGTCATCGTGTTCGGCCCGTTCATGTCGTCCGCCGCGCGCGAGGGCTTCAAGGAGCGCGCCGCGAAGTTCCCGGACATCCGCACGCTCACCTTCACCAACAACCTGGGCGCGCTGATGCACCGCGCCGCCGGCGTCGTGGCGATGGGCGGCTACAACACGTTCTGCGAGATCCTGTCGTTCGACAAGAAGGCGCTGATCATGCCGCGCACGCGGCCGCGGATGGAGCAGCTCATCCGCACGCGCGCCGCGCGCAACCTCGGCCTGATGGAGATGCTCGACGCCGACAAGGGCCGCGATCCGCACTTCATGGCCACCGCGCTGCGCCAGCTGCCGCAGCAGCGCGCGCCGAGCGACGTCATCGTGCCCGGCCTGCTCGACGGCCTGCCCAACGTCATCAAGCTGGTGGCGCGCGCGCTTGCCCACCCCAATCGCGGCCCCGCCTCGATCGATCCTCCCGTGCCGGCGGACGCGCCCACGGTCCTTCCCCTCGAGCCCGCGGCGACACGGGCCAGATACTGAAGACATCGGTGTTTCATGGTTGAGTCGAACGACGCGCGCATCGCGGTCGTGGTCAAGTGCTGGCCGCGGCTGTCGGAAACCTTCATCGCCCAGGAGATGGCGGGGCTGGAGGCGCGCGGGCTGAAGCTGGTGATCTATTCGCTGCGCCTGCCGACGGATCCGGCGATCCATCCCGTGCACGCGCGCGTGAAGGCGCCGATCGTCTACCTGCCGGAGTATCTCAAGAACGACCCGCTGCGCGTGGTCCGCGCCTGGTGGAAGGCGCGCCGCCTGCCCGGCTACAAGGCCGCGCGCGCGCGCTTCCTGCACGACCTCGGGCGCGACCGCACGCCCAACCGGATCAGGCGCTTCGGCCAGGGCATGGTGCTGGCCACCGAGATGCCGGCCGGCATCGAGCGGATGTATGCCCACTTCATCCATACGCCGGCCTCGGCCACGCGCTATGCCGCCATCATGCGCGGCCTGCCGTGGAGCGCCTCGGCGCACGCCAAGGACATCTGGACCAGCCAGGAGTGGGAGCTCAAGGCCAAGCTCGCCGACATCGACTGGATCATCACCTGCACGCGCTTTGCCCAGGCGCGGCTGAAGGAACTCGTGGCCGATCCCGAGCGGCTGCGGCTGGTCTATCACGGCCTCGACCTCGCCAACCTGCCGGTGCCGCCGGTCGAGCGCTCGCGCCGCGACGGCTCCGACCCGAAGGATCCGGTGATCATCCTGTCGGTCGGCCGGCGCGTGGCCAAGAAGGGCTACGACGATCTCATGGCGGCGCTGTCGCGGCTGCCCAAGGACCTCAACTGGCGTTTCGAGCACATCGGCGCCGGCGTGCTGGGCGACTCCTTCGAACAGGTCGCCCAGGAGCTCGGCATTGCCGAGCGCTGCGTGTGGCACGGTGCCAGGCCACAGGCCGAGGTGTTTGCCGCCTACAAGCGCGCCGACATCTTCGTGCTGGCCAGCAAGAAGGCGGCCGACGGCGACCAGGAGGGCATGCCCAACGTCCTGCAGGAGGCGGGCTACCAGCGCATGGCGATCGTCTCGACGCGCTCGGCCGCGATCGGCGAGTTCGTGCGCGACGGCGACAACGGCCTGATGGCCGATCCCGCCGCCCCCGACCAGCTCGCCGCGGCGCTCGAGAAGATGGCGCGCGACCCCGACCTGCGCGCGCGCATGGGCGACCGCTCGAACGAGATCGTGCGCACGCGCTTCTCGTATGAAGCCGGCATGGACTGGATCGCCGGCGCGCTCGGCCAGCCGGCCAACACCAACCTGGCGGCGCAGATCGAGACTCCCAGCGAAGTGGCGCACGCCGCCGATTGATCATGCGCGTGTTGCTGCACACGCCGCTGAAGCCGCCCGATCATCCGGTGCCGTCGGGCGACCGCGAGATGGCGCGGGGCTTCGCCCGCCTGCTCGCGCGGCTCGGCCACACGGTCCTCATGCCGGCGTCCAGCCGGGTGGCGCAGGGCGTGCCGGA
>Ga0070680_100002343_pt1 | contig 13997 bp, 8 predicted proteins | sample KBSC73BmetaG_FD_64672 | JGI IMG/M metagenome (GOLD analysis project Ga0070680, IMG submission 64672) | Corn rhizosphere microbial communities from Kellogg Biological Station, Michigan, USA - KBS C7-3B metaG | ecosystem: Host-associated > Plants > Roots > Rhizosphere | place: USA: Michigan...
GTCGCCGATATGATTCTTGGTCCGCCGCGCGCGCCGGTGACGAGGAGCAGATTGCCTTTCGGGTCGAGAACTATTGTCGGCGACATCGCGCTCAGCATCCGCTTGCCGGGCGCGATCGCGTTTGCCGCGCCCTGAATCAGCCCGTACATGTTGGGCGTCCCGGGCTTCGACGTGAAGTCGTCCATCTCGTCGTTCAGAAAGAATCCTGCTCCGGTCACGTACACGCCCGAACCGTACAGGTCGTTCAACGTCGTCGTTGTCGCGACCGCGTTCCCCGATTGATCGACGACCGAATAGTGCGTCGTCTCCGTTCCTTCGCGGATCCCCGACGCGAGGCCTATGGTCGGATCCGCGCGGTCGTGCGAAATGGTTCTGGCGACGTCGCTCGCGTACCGCTTGCTCGTCAGGGTCGACATCGGCACCTGTACAAATCCCGGATCTCCGAGCTTGGAGTTCCGGTCGACGAATGCGCGCTGCGACGCCGACGCGACCGCGTGGATTCGCTCGGGTGTGCCGAATGGGAGCGCGGGCCCGTAGGCCTCTAGAATGTTGAGCATCTCGGTGATGGTGATTCCACCCGATGACGACGGCGGCATCGAGATCAACCCGTAGCCGCGATAGCTGCTTCGGATCGGCTCGCGCCAGATGGGCCTGTAGCTCGCGAGATCCGCCTTCGTGATCAGGCCGCCGTCGCGTTTCATCTCCGCCGCGATGGAGTCGGCAATGCTGCCGCGGTAAAACGCGGTCGCTCCGCTGTCGGCGATGAGCTTGATCGTGTTCGCCAGGCGTGGCTGCACGAAGCGCGACCCGATCGCGGGAGGCGCTCCATTCGGCAGAAACAGCGACTTGCCGCCAAAACTCTCGATCCGGTATCTGTCGCCGGATATCGCTCTCACAAATCCGTGGTCTACGACAAACCCATCGGCCGCAAGGCGGATGGCCGGAGCGAGCACCTTTGCGAGTGGAAGAGCTCCGAATTTGCGATGCGCTTCCACCATCCCAGCAACGGCACCCGGAACACCCGCTGCGCGGGGGCCGATCACGCTCTCGCCCGTGACTTTGCCATCTGGACCCACGTACATGTCACGCGACGCCGCGAGTGGCGCCATCTCCCGGTAGTCGATCGCCGCGGTGCGGCCGTCGGCCATGCGAATCACCATGTACCCGCCACCGCCGAGGTTTCCCGCTTCGGGGAAGGTGACTGCGAGCGCAAAGCCGGTTGCAACGGCGGCGTCAACCGCGTTGCCGCCCTGTTTCATGATCTCGGCGCCGACCTCAGCAGCGAGGCGGTTGTCGCTGGCTACAATTGCGTGCGCCGCGAAAGTGGGCCGCGTTCCGGGACGAAAGATCCAGCTGGCGGGGAAAGTCGCGGGAACGCGCGCGGGAATATCCGGGTCCGGCAGGCCACGCCCGGTGGTTTTGGCCGCCGCGAGGGACATCGACGCGACGACAACCAAACCCGCAAGAATTCTTTTCTTCAGAGCTGCTCCGAGAGAGGCGATCCTGAATTCTATCGCCGTCGCGTCGCCGCGGCAGTCATACCCGCGCTAGAAACCCATCCGAAGCGTGAGCTTGAGCGATCTCATGCTGTTGGTGTTGCTCGCGCCGTTGGAGAGTCCGCTGCGCTCATGAATCGCAATCGCATAGTCGGGAACGAAATCGATCTGCGTGCGAGGACCGAATCCGTAGCCGATTCCGTAACCGATCGAGAAGAGCGGATCGACGTTCCCGCCAGATGGGGGCAGGCTCGAGCCGTCGAAGTCACTCTTGAGATTGCGATAGGCTACGACTCCGCCGTTGAAATCGATCACCTGGTGGAATCCCTGTCCGCCGCCGACGTGGAAGGTGGCGAGCAGCGTCATCAAATCGAGATGCGCGTCGGTGCTACCGAGGCCGGTCTGATATACGAACGGGACGTGCGACCAGCTTCCGGCCACTCCGAACGACGAGCCGTTGGAGAGCGCCTTCTGGAGCGACGCGTTGTACTGGAGATTCGTGGAATTCCCGAAATCCCAGGTGCTTCCGGTCGCGCCGTCGTTGACGCCCGTTCCCGTGAAACCACCGACGCCAACGGTGAGCCAGGTGCCCGGGTCAGTATTGTTTTTATAGACAGTGGACCGGCGTTGTGCGCTCAGGGATCCAGTCGCGAGCACCAGCATTGAAAACGCAAAGAGAAAACGTCTCATCATCCAGCTCCAGGTTGTCTTGCAATTCGCGCGAGGCGTCGGGTAACTTAGGTCGTGGCTCACCGGACAGCAGCGCATTGATGTTGGACCCTCGCGAAACGGAGCGCCGCAACCCGCGTACCGCATCGATCGATCTCGCATCACCTCTTGAGATCGTAGACTTGATAAACGCGGAAGATCACATAGTTCCCGACGCGGTCGCTACTCAGCGCGAGCCAATCGCGCGCGCCATCGAGATCGCGGAGGCAACTTTTCGCGCCGGCGGACGTTTGTTCTACGTTGGTGCCGGCACTTCAGGACGATTGGGAGTGCTGGACGCAAGCGAATGCCCTCCGACGTTCGGCACAGATCCGGAGATGGTGCAGGGAATCATTGCCGGCGGATTGCCCGCGCTCACCCGTTCCCAGGAGGGCGCGGAAGACGTTGTCGGCAACGGGGCGCGCATCATTGATGAGTTCGGTGTGACCGAGAAAGACTTCGTGATCGGCATCGCTGCCTCGGGCACGACGCCCTACGTGCGCGCCGCTCTCGAGCGCGCCGCCGATATCGGCGCCAAAACCGGAATCGTCGCCTGCTCGCCGCCTCCCACGGAGGTGCTCGCGAGGGTGAACGTCTCCATGCTTCCGATTGTCGGACCAGAAGTCGTGACAGGCTCGACTCGCATGAAAGCGGGCACGGCTACGAAGCTCGTCCTCAACATGATCACGACCGGCGCCATGATTCGGCTCGGGAAGACCTACGGAAACCTGATGGTCGATTTGCGGGCGACGAACAACAAGCTCATCGATCGCAGCCAGCGCATCGTAATGGAAGTCTGCGGCGTCTCGCGCGCCGACGCCAAGATCCTTCTCGACCGCGCCGACAAGAGCGTCAAGACCGCGATCGTGATGCACAAGAAGGGCGTGTCGCGCGAGGAAGCCGAACGACTCCTCGACCAGAACGGCGGCGTGATCAGACGGATCACGAATGATCCGCCCCCGCCAATCCCCGAGCGCTAGAATGTCATCCGGAGTCGTAGTCGGACTGATGTCGGGCACGTCGCTGGACGGAATCAGCGCCGCCGTGGCGCGCTTCACGGACTCCGACGACGGGCGAATCGCGGTGGATCTGCTCGCTTACACCTCCCGCCAATACACGCCCGCGCAGCGCGCGCGGCTCGCCGCCGCTCTTGGTACCGGTACCCCCGCCGAGTACTGCCGCATCAACTTCGACCTCGGAGAATGGCTTGCCGATGCGGCGATCGAAGCGATAGCGGAGGCAGGAGTTGCGAGCGAAGACATCGCCGCGATCGCTTCGCACGGCCAGACCATCTGGCACGAGCCCGGACACTCTACCTGGCAGACCGGCGAATCGTCGGTGATCGCCGAGCGTACCGGCATCGATGTCGTCAGTGACTTTCGCGTGCGCGACGTCGCCGCTGGCGGCCAGGGCGCCCCGCTCGTGCCGATGGCCGATGCGATGCTCTTCGCTTCCGGGTCCGATTGGCGAGGCCTTCAGAACCTGGGTGGAATCGGCAACATCACGATCGTCCCACCTCACGGCGAGATCGAAGGCGTGCGCGCCTTCGACACCGGGCCCGGCGTCGCCGTAATCGACGGCGTTACCCACACACTTCGCCCCAACCTTCCGTACGACGTTGACGGGAAGCTCGCCGCCGCTGGCCATCCCGATATGAATGTGGTGCGAGAGCTGCTCGCGGCGCCGTACTTCTCCGCGCCGCCGCCGAAGTCCACGGGGCGCGAGCTGTTCAACACCGACTACGTCATGAAGTTGATCGCCCGCCTGCGCACCAATGGCGCGAGCGACGAGGACATCATTGCGACCGCGGTGCACCTTACGGCCGCGAGCGTTGCTGATTCATACAAGCGCTTCATCGCCGAGCCGGTGCGCGAAGTCCTCGTATCGGGCGGTGGCGCGAAAAATCCGACCCTCTTCGCCGCCATTGAAAAAGCCGCGGCGCCAATTCGCGTCCGGCATTTCGATGAGATCTTCTTCGATGGCGAGGCAAAGGAGGCGGTGGCCTTTGCATTGCTTGGTTATCTCCACGTGACGAAACGGCCTGGCAACGTTCCTACCGCCACGGGCGCGCGCGGTCGGCGCATCCTGGGAAAGCTCACTCCCGCGTGAGCGAGATCGCGGAGCTCTTTTATCCGGCAATTCGCTGGGACGCCGTTCACGGCTTCGAGAGCTCGCGTGGCGCCATCGACGAAGCGCTGCAGCTCGGCGTGGGCGGGTTCATAATCTTCGGCGGCCCTTCGGAGCACGTCGCGTCGCTTACCGAAGATCTTCACTCCAAGTCCAGAGTTCCTCTCCTCATCGGCGCCGACCTGGAGCGCGGAGCGGGGCAACAGTTCGCGGGCCAGACCGCGCTGCCTCCGCTCGCTGCAATCGCTTCTTTGGAGGACCTCCAATCCATTCGTCGCGCCGCCGGTGTCAGCGCTTTGGAAGCGCGGTCACTGGGGATCAACTGGATCTACGCGCCCGACTGCGATCTCGACATCGAGCCCGACAATCCCATCATCGGCACCCGCTCCTTCGGCAGCGACCCCGAGCGCGTCGCCGAATACGCGGCGGCGTGGATCGATGCGTGTCAGGCCGAAGGCGTGCTCGCCTGCGCGAAGCACTTTCCTGGACATGGCCGGACGACCGTAGACTCGCACAAGCAGCTGCCGATGGTTGGAGAATCGCTTGACACCCTCCGCCAGACCGACCTCGTCCCCTTCGAGCGCGCAATCGAGCGTGGCGTCGCGTCCGTCATGTCGGCGCATGTGGCATTTCCGGCGCTCGACCCGACCGGCTCGCCTGCGACTCTCTCGCGACCGATTCTCACCAATCTCCTTCGCAACGAGCTCGGGTTCCAGGGACTCATCGTGACCGACGCGCTGATCATGGAAGGCGTGCTGGGTGGAGGAGAATCCGAAGCCGTGGTGCGCGCGGTTCACGCCGGGTGTGATTGTCTGCTCTATCCATCCAACGTCATAGAGTCGGAGCGAGCCCTCCGAAAGGCGATCGACGAGAAACGAATCGACGGTGACGCCATCCAGCACTCTCTCGAGCGTCGCAGGCGCTGGGCCCGGTGGGCCGCTTTGTCAAAGGAAATGAACCGCCCCTCCCGCGACGAGAGTGGCTGGTCCAGTCAGATCGCCGAGCGCGTGGTGCACATGTTGAGCGGACGGATTCCGAATCTCCCGCAGCCGTGGCACCTCACGATCGTCGACGACGACATCGGCGGACCCTATCCCGCGCCGTCGCGTGATCCTCTCGTCTCCGCGCTCAGAAATGGCGGAATCGATGTCGTCCTCGACTCAAAGGGCGAGGGATCCCAGGCCGGGTCTGCTGTGGTAGCGTTGTTCGGGGACATCCGCGCGTGGAAGGGACGCCCGGGATATTCCGCCGATGCCAAAGCCGCCGTGCGCGACGCGATGCGCGAAGACGCGGCGAACAACAGGCTGATCGTCCAGTTCAGCCACCCTCGCCTCGCGGGCGAGTTGGAGGTCAGCGCTCCGATACTCTGCGCGTGGGGCGGGGAAGCGGTCATGCAGCGGGCCGCCGCGCGAGTACTGCTCCGCGAGGTCGCGGCAGGAACCATGCAACGGAGTGCCGGAACCGCTTAGTCGCCTCGCACCGGAGAAGCCCGATGAGTGAGACCGCCGTGAAGAGTTCGCCCCTCCGCATCTTCGGGCAGCCGAAGATGGCGGTGCTCGTTCTCCTCGGATTTTCATCCGGACTTCCGTTCTACCTGACGAGCAAGACGCTGCAGGCGTGGATGACGACCGCGAAAGTCGATCTCGCCACGATCGGATTCTTCAGTCTCGTTACGCTTCCGTACTCGCTGAAGTTCGTGTGGGCGCCCGTGATGGATCGGTACATCCCGCCCTTCCTTGGTCGTCGTCGCGGCTGGGTCCTTATAACCCAGTTGGCACTCCTTGTCGCGATCGGCGCAATGTCGCTCCACAATCCGCAGCAGGGTCTGAGAATGCTGGCGGTCAACGCGATTGCCATCGCGTTCTTCAGCGCTTCGCAGGACATCTCGCTCGATGCATATCGAACCGATGTTCTGCAGGACCGTGAGATGGGAGCGGGCGCGGCGGTGTTCGTGCTCGGTTACCGAATCGCAATGATCACGACCGGCGCGCTGGCTTTCTTCCTCGCCGACAGAATGCCGTGGCAGACGGTGTATCTCATCCTGGCGTCGCTCATCCTGATCGGTGTTGCCACAACCTTCTTCGCACCGGAGCCGGTGCTGAACGACGCGCCGCCAAAGAGTCTCGCCGAGGCGGTAGTGCTGCCGTTCGCTGACTTCTTCCAGCGCGCGGGCGTGGTGCGCGCGCTGCTGGTGCTGCTGTTCATCGTCGTGTACAAGTATTCCGACAGTCTCGCCGGCAGCATGACGACGCCATTTCTGCTCCAGGCCGGTTTCTCGCAGAGCGAGGTCGGCGCCGTCTTCCTCGGCGCGGGGGTTATCGCGACGATCCTCGGCGTTCTCGCCGGAGGCGCCGTAATCGGAAAGGTCGGAATCAATCGCTCGCTCTGGATTTTTGTCGTCTTTCAGGGCCTGAGCAATCTGACGTATTACGTGTTGTCGCTGGCCGAAAAAAACCACGCGCTCATGGTCACCGCGGTCGTGGTCGAAAATTTCGGCCTCGGACTCGTAACCGCGGCAATGACCGCATTCCTCATGGCGATGTGCAACAAGCGATTTACGGCAACGCAGTTTGCTCTGCTCTCGAGCCTGATGGCGGCCAGCCGCGATATCCTCGTTGCCCCCGCCGGCAAAATCGCCGAGGGGCTTGGATGGCCGTCATTCTTCCTCATCACCGTAGCTATGGCCATCCCGCCACTGCTGCTGTTGCCGCTGATCGCGCCATGGTCGCGCGACGTGCCTATCGGCGCGGCATCCCACACCGGCGAAACGGTGCCGGCTCGGGGGGCTCAGCGCCCCTTGGCTTCGCGGAGCTGATCGGCCTCGGTGCGCAGCCGCGCCGTCACTACGGTCACATTGTCCGGCGCGCCCGTGTGGAGGGCCTCCTCGATGAGCGCCGAACAGATTTCCTGCGGTCGCCCGGAGCCGCGCGTGATTCGCGCGATCTCTTCCGGCGACACCTGATTGGAGAGTCCATCGCTGCACAACACGAGAAAATCATCGTTCTCGAGCTTCAGCCGGTATAGATCGGTGACCACCTTCTCCTCGGGGCCAAGCGCCTGGAGAATGATGTTGCGGTGCTCGCTCTGGGCCGCCTCCTTCGCGGTCATCCGGCCGGCGTCGATCAGCCGCTGCACGAACGATTGATCCTTGGTGAGCTGCTTCGCGGAGCCTTTCCGCACCAGATACGCTCTGCTGTCGCCGACCTGGGCAATATGTGCTTCGCCATCGAGCACAAGCGCGAGCGTAGTTGTGGTTCCCATTCCGTGATGCTCGGGAATCGAGCTCGCCTTCTGATAGATGGCCCGGTTTGCGACATCGATTCCACGCTTGAGCGCGGCCTCGATGGAATCAGGCGTGCGTTTTGGGACCTTGTGCCACCATCGATGCAGCTCGCTGAGGATGGTCTCGGTGGCGATCGAGCTTGCGAGGGCGCCCGATGCCGCGCCACCGACTCCATCGGCGACGATGAGTATGAACGGCGCGGTGTGAACGGAGACGAGCGTGGGAGCGCTCGTGGTAGCGATGTCCCCCGTCTCCAGATTGGCAATCATAAAGGAGTCCTGATTGTCGTGCCTGATCAGCCCGACATTCGAACTCCCGAAAATTTCTGCAAGCAATTGTGGCTCGAAAAGAGCGTTTATTTATGGTCGCAGGAGCCGACTGCTCTCGCGGAATGAAAAGATAGAAGCAAAACGACAGGGGCACTACCCATGCGTACTATAAGGACTCGTTTCTCGATCAACGTGCAACCACCATTCTGCCAATGAAAGCTTCGAATCTCAGGGTTTTTACATGTTGCGCGGTATTGATCAGCGCGTCCTGCAGCACTGCGCCGGGGAGGCCAGCGCCGGCCCCCGTCCCGGTGCCGTTGGTGCCAGCTCCACTGCCCACGCCCAATCCGAAGCTGCCGCCGATTCCGGAGGTTCGGGGACCGCTCCAGATCAACGTGGTTTACCCCAAGCCCGACCAGCTCCTCACCGTGCGGGACTCGAATTTCATACTTGGCAGCGTCGGGAGTGGAGACGCTGCGCTCCAGATCAACGGCGTGCCGGTCCCGGTGTGGCCCAACGGCGCTTTCATGGGATGGCTTCCCGTCCCCCCTGACAACGCCCAGCGCTACGAGCTGGTGGCCACGAATCCGACCGGCAACGCGCGCCTCACTCTCCCGATCAGAGTCCCACCGCTTCCTGATACCACGGCCAAGAACAAAGTGCTTGGCGATACGCTTCAGCCGGCTCCGAATCCCGACGCTCTCTCTCCGCTGCCCAGCGGCGTCTACGTTGCGCTCGGCGCTCCGGGATCGAACGTCGACGATACTGATCGCGTGACAATAGCCCGCCCCGCTCCCGGGAACGGTCAGGAATACAAATGGTTCCTGTTCCCCGGCACGGTCGTGAAGGCCACCGGCACGCAGCGCGCGAGCGGTGACGATTTCGTCCGCATCGAGCTGGATTCGGGGCAGGTGGCCTGGGTGCTGCGAAGCGAGCTCCAGGCAAAATTCGTATCGACCGATTCTGCGCATACCATCAGCGGTGACACCATCGCGCCGCTCCGAAGCATTGGAGAAACGCGCATCGTGCCGGCCCCTGACTACGTCGACATCGTGATCCCGATGACCGGACCGCCGCCGCCATATCTCGTCGAAGAGAGCGACAAGACGCTCTCACTGCTGGTATACAACGTGGCAGGCGCTCCGGTAGTCTCGATGATGCCGCAACCCGTTGATTCGTACGTGAACAGCATCAGCTCCACTCCGGAGCCGACGAGAGTGCGCTACACGATCAACCTCAATCGCGCGCCCTACGGCTATCTCGCCCTCTGGCAAAACGGGACGCTCACGTTCAGGGTGCGGCGCCCTCCGCGGATTGCAGATCGCGCGGCGCCGCTGCGCGGTCTCACCATCACGGTTGATCCGGGACATCCACCCGGCGGCGCGACGGGACCGACAACCCTCTACGAAGCGGACGCGGTGCTACAGGTCGGATTCAAGCTGCGCGACATGCTCACCCAGGCCGGCGCGAATGTCGTGATGACCCGCACAACTCCCGACCCGGTCGATCTTGGACTGCGCGCGATCATCAGTCGTCGCGCGAATGCACACGCCTTCGTATCCATCCACCTCAACGCGTTTCCGGACGGCGTCAATCCATTCGTCAACAACGGTTCCCTCACGCTATACTTTTGGCCGCATTCGATTCCGCTGGGCGTCGTGACCCAGGCGGCTCTGCTCGACGAGCTTGGTCTTCGTGACAACGGGACCCAGTTCCAGAACATCGCCGTCGCGCGAGGAACGTGGATGCCATCGATCCTCACGGAGGGAGCATTCGTAATCATGCCGGACCAGGAGGCGGCGCTGAGAACGCCCGCCTATCAGACCGCCTACGCAACCGCCATTCTCCGCGGACTTCAGACCTACTTCGCTTCTCTGGCGCAGGCTCCGTGAAGATGCTCGCGCTCGTCGCCGCGCTGATGTTGTGCGCGGCGCGGGCTGCGTGTGGCCAGCTACCCCCGAATGAGGACTGGCACACTCTCCACACCCGTCATTTCCGGATTCACTTTACGCCGCCGCTCGAGGCGGAAGCGCGAAGGGCAGCGGTCAACGCAGAGCGCGCGTACGCCGAGCTGTCCACCGAGCTCGTGCCTCCGCGCGGCACTATCGATCTCGTAGTCTCCGACAACGTCGATTACGTGAACGGCTATGCGACGCCGTTTCCGTCCAACCGCATCGTCGTCTTTGCCCACCCCCCCATCGATGCATCCGGGCTGCGCAACTACTCCGACTGGAACGCTCTCGTCATCACCCATGAGCTGACCCACATCTTCCACCTCGATCGATCGCGCGGAATCTGGCGGGCCGGCCAGGCGATCTTCGGCAGAAATCCGCTGCTCTTTCCAAACTCGTACGAGCCGAGCTGGGTGTTGGAAGGTCTGGCCGTCTACTACGAATCGAGGTTGACCGGCCTCGGCCGGCTCGAGAGCTCCGAGCATTCGATGATTGCGCGCGCCGCCGCGCTCGCCAATCGGGTTCCGAGATTGTACGAGCTTTCACCGGGGACATCGCGTTTCCCCGGGGGCGAAGTGGTCTACGTCTACGGGTCACTCATGTTCGATTATCTGTCGCGCACGCGCGGTCCGGCGAGCGTCAGAGACTTTGTCGAGCGCGGGTCGAAGTCTCTCTTCCCCTTCTTTTTGACGCCGACTTCCCGCGGTGCATTCGGCGAGTCGTTCCAGACTGCATGGACGCAGTGGCGCGACTCACTCGTCCGCGAGATGAAATCACCCCACGAGGTGATGCCGCAGTGGCGGGAGATCACCCACGGAGGTCGGGTGGCACTCTTCCCAAGGTGGCTGGGGGATACCGCGCTCATTTACTCCGGCGCCAAAGGGCGCGAGATGCCGGCCGCCTATGAAGTGTCGCTTGCGGGTCACGAGACGAAAGTTGGCCGCCGGAATGGCGTCGATCCCAACGTTCGCCTCGCCGACGGCGGTATTCTCTTTACCCAACCCGACTATATCGATCCGTATCACTTGCGTCAGGATCTCTACGTACAACGCGGGAGTCAGCAGATCCGACTGACGCGCGGTGCGCGGCTGTCAGCAATCGACGCGAGAGCCGACGGCGAGATCGTGGCGGTGCAGGCGCTTCCAGCAACGACGAGGCTGGTGCGAGTTTCCGCGGGTGGCGGCGTCATCACGCCGATCACGGCGTCGAGTCTCGACACCCAGTGGATGGATCCGCAATGGTCTCCCGACGGCACCCGAATCGTGGCGGTCGAGCAGACGCGTGGTGTTTCGCAGCTCACCCTATTGGATGCGAATGGCAAGAGGCTGCTGTCGTTCGGCGCTTCACGTGCTAGCACTTCGGAGCCGAGCTGGTCGAGCGATGGCCGTCACATCTATTTCACGTCAGAGCGGAGTGGGTTGCCACAGATATACTCGGCGGACATCTCCACGCCGCAGGTTACGCTCGCTCGTCTTACCGACGCGCCCACCGGCATCTTCTCGCCGGAATCATCGCCGGATCAGACCCGACTCGCTGCCACACTTTTTCTCGCCGATGGCTATCACATCGGTGTCGCTCCCGTCCCGAGCGGCGCGAGCTATCCCGCAATCGACAGCTCGCGCGTTTCGCCGCGGCAGGGATGCGTAAATTGCGTTGACACCATTCCTGGATTGGCGCCGCCGGGGTCCACTGATACTTCGAAGGCGAATCGGTATTCTCCGTGGATCTCGCTGCTGCCGCGCTACTGGTCGCCCGTATTCGAGAGCACGACCGACGATGGAACTTCGTTCGGGGCGTCAACCAGCGGCTATGATATCGTCGGCCGTCACAGCTATGCCGCCGAAGTTCTGCGCAACAATCGCTTCAGCCAGAATTCGGCGTGGCTCTGGTATACGTACGCTGGGCTTGGGCTTCCGCTGATCGACCTCTACGCCTCACAGGACTTCTCGAACGGGACTGTATTCCAGACATCCGGTGGCGTGACGACTTCAGTTGGGACGTTGATGGAACGGGAGCGACTCGCATCGCTCCAGGCGACATTCGTTCGACCTCGATTCCGCAGCTATTCCTATGCATCGGTCGGCGGGGAGATCGAGTACCTCTCCTACGCGACCACTCCCGGTGACCTCCTCGGTCGCCTGAATCCATTCTACTCGACTTCTCGAACGCTGCCCGGGATCATCGCATCGCTCGGCTGGTCCAACGCGCAACGTCCTGAGCTCAGCATCTCACCCGAAGATGGAATCAGCGCGAGCGTGAGCGCACGCCAACGCTGGGAACGCGGCACCGCGGGAAGCGCGACCCGGAGCGCCGTGGGGATCAGCTCGATTTACAAATCACTCGATCTTCCCGGGTTTGCGCATCACGTGCTCGCCTTGCGCGTCGCCGGGGGAGTGACAGACGAGCGCAGCCTGGACACCTTCTCGGCGGGCGGCCTCAGTGGCACTTCGCTGGAAGTGTTCCCAGGCGTCACCACCGGTCAACAGAGGCGCGTTTTCGGCGTCCGCGGATACCCTGTGAGCGCGGAAACGGGAATTCGCGCGTATGCCGCGACTGCCGAGTACCGGGTGCCGCTGACCGCCCCATCTCAGGGATTTCGTTTTATTCCCATCTTCATCGACAGGACATCGTTCACGCTTTTTGGCGAGACGGGGCGCGCGTACTGTCCCGCGAGCGCCGTCGGGGCCGGCAGCGGAATTTGCGACACGTTCGAGGTTGGCACTCCGATGATGACTTCAGCGGGGGGAGAGCTGAACATCGACAGCGGTCTTCTGCTCGACGTCGAAGCCCGAGTTCGACTCGGCATCGCATTTCCGCTGGCGAATCGCGAGCAGCTGCGCGCGAAGAGCACGCAGGTCTATGCGACGTTTGGAGCATCGTTTTAGGAGATCGGCCGGACGTGTATCGGGGCAAATCGGTTTGGTTTTGTTGCCGTTGGAATGCGAGTCGAACGCGACGGCTGAAAGAAGGCACTGAAGCGAGGGGGGAAGAAAAGAACTGGTCGTCGGGAGCTAACTCCAAGCGCTTGGTGTACTTATATGCAGGGCTCGAGGTCGGCACGGAGATTTCTTCGGCCGCAGGCCGATGAGAATGACAGCAGAGGTCCACCAACTGAGCGGTAAGTGGAAAATTGAAAGTGGAATCTGTATTCGTGATGTGGATTACGTAAGTCGCTGGCGGACAACAAGATAACTGCACACTGGCGCGGACTCACGAATACGGGTAGTATGCTCCCCCGCATCGAAACCACCGATGCCACAAGCGTGCAGTGCCACTGCCTCGTCTTCTTCTTGACAAGCCCTTTATTCTGCGGAGAGTTCTAAATAATGCCCATTCCAGCCGTGCCCCCTCAGGGCGATGCCCAGCTCAATGACAATGCGCGTACCGTGATCGGAAAACGTTATCTGGTCAAGGACGCGACGGGCACGCCCACAGAGCAGCCGGAAGACATGTTCTGGCGCGTAGCGGGCACGGTGGCCGAAGCCGATCGTCGTTACGGATCGAGCGATGCCCAGGTCACCGACACGGCGACCGACTTCTATAGGCTGATGGTCGAGCGTCGGTTTGAGCCGAACTCTCCGACGCTGATGAACGCCGGCCGTCCGCTCGGCCAGCTCTCCGCCTGCTTTGTTTTGCCCGTCGAAGACGCCCTGTCGAACGGCCGAGACGGCATCTACGACACGCTGCGGTCGATGGCGCTCATCCATCAGTCGGGCGGTGGCACTGGCTTCGGCTTCTCGCAGCTTCGCGGCAAAGGCTCGATGGTTCGCTCGACGACGGGCGTCGCGTCCGGACCCGTTTCGTTCATGAGGCTCTATGATGCGTCCACCGATGCGGTAAAGCAGGGTGGGACTCGCCGCGGCGCCAACATGGGCATTTTGCGCGTCGATCATCCGGACATCATGGATTTCATCACGTGCAAGGAAGACCTGACGCAGATCACGAACTTCAACATCTCCGTCGCCGTCACCGACAAGTTCATGGACGCCGTGAAGGCCGGAACGACGTACGATCTCATCGATCCATCGAGCCACAAGGTCACCGGCCAGCTCGACGCGCGCGCCGTCTGGGCGAAGATGATCGATGGAGCGTGGCGCACAGGTGAGCCGGGATGCTTTTTCATCGACGAAGCCAATCGCTTCAATCCCGTCCCGCACGTTGG
>Ga0070680_100002346_pt1 | contig 13986 bp, 24 predicted proteins | sample KBSC73BmetaG_FD_64672 | JGI IMG/M metagenome (GOLD analysis project Ga0070680, IMG submission 64672) | Corn rhizosphere microbial communities from Kellogg Biological Station, Michigan, USA - KBS C7-3B metaG | ecosystem: Host-associated > Plants > Roots > Rhizosphere | place: USA: Michigan...
GGAACAAGGTTTGACTCTCCCCTTGCTCGGGCCAGATAACGATCAGATTGATAACGAGCGTTCGCAGCTCGTGATTGAAGTGATCGATCACCACGCCAGTACAATCGAAGTTGTTTAGATTCCAAGCTCACGCTACTGCTCTCTGCGGTTTGGTCCATGTCATATCTTTCAGACAAGATTGAACGGTTGTATAGGTCCCTCCATAATTCACGAACTCGCGCATGTCCTTTGCTGGCGGCACCCAAATACAGCTCAGGATTGAAAGCATGGCTTGTAATTTCTCAGCTCCGCGCAGCCCTGGCTCATCGTTATCTGTTACGATCACTAGGCGTTCAATTTGATTTCTTCGTAGATACGCAAGAATCAGGTTTTCTTGTCCGAGACACGCTGGTCTGCCAATCCCTCGTAGTCCAATAGTCATCGCTGCCGCTAAGTCAGTTGGTCCTTCCACGAGATAAAGATTCCCATCTGCAAAACATGAGTATTCGGATGGAATAAATAGACCAGACTTCGATCCTTTGACCGCCCACTTTTCGCCCTGCTCATTTCTCAACCGAATACCAATGACATTTCCTCCTGCATCCCTCATTGGAAACGCAAACGCATTGTTGGGGGACCACGCGCAACCAATCGCCTTGAGGCAATCGGCATCGACGCCTAGAGACTCAGCAAGGCCTCGCCGACGAGAGTCTTCGGTTCGGTCAAACCATCGCTGCCAGACCCCTCGGGCATCCATCGATGTTTCGGGAATCGCCGGTCGTTGTGGAATAAAAGGCACTGGCTCATTGGTAACATGCAACCAGCCACCATTCTGTGTTTGCTTGTCACTCTGGACTCTCATACAAATCGCCGCGTTCTCAGAGTAGCCACACCAATCAGGTCTCCGGCAGATCCGGCATGGGCGTTTCCTTGTGACGCGATACCACTTCATTGGAACGGATTCACCCCGACGCCAAATCCCGGCGCATCAGGCCGATGCCAATTATTCTTAGCTAGGACATCTATAAGTTTTGTCGCATCAGCCATCGACATATCCTTAGTCTCGTATCCGTGCTTCTTTAAAAGATTGCATTGCTTGATCGTGGCTAGTTTTCCCTTCCATCGTCTGAACATTTCATTCAAAACTTGACGTGCTTGTCCGTAAGGCATCTCGTCAGGGTTGATGCCATTCTTGAGCATCAATGCTCGTTGTTTTTCGGAGATCACTTTGCCGCTATCCCACCCACGAGCACGAGACGGTTCCAGATCAAACGCCGCGAATGGATTGATGTACTTCGATGAGAAGGAAGCCCTACCAACGATCTTGGCCTTACGCGCTGCCTCACGTCGTTTCTTTTCTTCAATTTCTTTCTGAATATCCCTCTCAGCGGTTGCTAATGCCTGGTCCATTCGCAGAGGCTTGCCATCGCACATTGCCTTAGCTCGCTCGATAGCCTGATCGCTTACTTGCCCTCCGAGAATATCGGCCGTCGTCATCAGCTTGTGTTTGCCCGCATTACCAACAAAGTCAACCACCAGCATTGACGGCTTCGAACTGATCGCGATCGCTTCGCATCTCTCATCTGAGCTAGATAGACCGTCTACAATTCCGGGCAAAGGACGGGTTGCGCGCCCGACCATCTGCGAATAAAGACAGCGTGACTTTGTGGGTCTGGCTTGGATGATTACTTCGCATGTTGGAGAGTCCCACCCTTCGGTGAGAACCCCGACGTTGACTACAACTTGAATATCGCCACTGTCGAAGCCCTGAAGAATTGATTTGCGTTGATCCTTTGGCGTCTTACCGCATAACCAGCTCGCCATTCCCGGTCGATGCCGATTGAAAATCTCCGCCATTAACTCGGCCTGCTTGACTGTGACCGCAAAAACCACGGCACTGCGTTCCTTGATAATCTCAACGCTTGCGGAAACGATTCCGTGTAGGTTCTTTTCTGCTTCCATCACGGCAGCGAGATCCGCTCCGTTCAGATCTCCGCAGGTTGTTCTAATCTGTGAGAAATCAAGATGCTCAATGAAGACCATCTGTTGATCTATCGGGACTAGATAACCATCTTGAATCGCATCAAGGATCTCGTAGTCGAAAGCAACCGATTGAAAGACTTGGCCCAAGGCCTCTTCGTCAGCGCGGTCTGGAGTTGCAGTGACTCCGAGAATCTTTAGTTCCTTATTCTGTCGGTAGTAGTTCAGAGCCTTGCGCCATGTTGGGCTAGTAGCATGATGGGCTTCATCGACAATTACTAATCCAAAGTCTTCAGGCTTGAAGTAAGCCATCCGACCGTTCCCGTTGTTGCCCGCGCATTGAGTTTGAATGGTGGAAACAACAACGGGAGTTTGGTTCCAGCAATTTGTATCGGCCTGGAGATCTGCCATCTCTACGGAACAATCAAGCCCTAATCCTTCAATCCTTTTTACGGCCTGCCAAATCAATTCATTTCGATGGGCCAAAACCATTGCTCGCTTTGGGTGTGAGCGTTTAATAATTTCACTGAAGACTTCAGTCTTGCCTGTGCCGGTTGCCATAACAAGCAGGGTCGAATCGTTCTCTTCCCAAGCGCGAAAGATTCCGTCAACGGCTTGTTCCTGATATGGTCTGAGCGTTCTCATTTTGCAATTGCCTTTTCGCGGATCGCTTTCGTCTCTTTCGGAACGCACGTCTCGTAAAAGAACTTGCTCAGAAACCCTCTGCCTTTACACGTCGTGCATTTGGTTGGAGTTCTTCCCTGGCAGGTAGTGCAAACCGCATAAGGCAAAACCCTTTTCAGATCGTTGTAGGCATTCGTTAGAGTTGCGAGAGTTGTATTTTGAACTTCAGCGAATATAGCGTCTTTGTTTTCGAGTGCTTCTTTGACTACAGATTTAACTTGCGTGACTTTACGGAGGACTTCCCCGAACTCTTCGGCTCGATTCCATTCAGCGAGAATTGATTCAGGAATTGGATAGCCGATCTTGTCGAGATGATTTTCTTTCGCGGCAGCTTTTTCTCTCGTCTCTCTTATGACGGTCCCGACCTTCTTTTCACCCCGCTCGATAGCTTCGATCTCTTCTGGTGGTGCGGTTCTTAATGCCTCCTTTGCGCGGGCAACATTACGTGGACTGACGGCCATTTCTTTAGCAGCCTGGGCAACGGTCTTCGCTCCATTCTGCCGTTTGGCAGTTTGGGAAGTTTGTTGGGAAAAACGCGAAACATCCCCCCGGGGAAGGGCCGCGAGTTTTGCTGCTACCATCTCTCTTTGGGCTGCGGTTAGATGACGTCTTTTAATGTTTACCGACACTATGTAATCAATCGGATCCCCGTCCCCGTTGAAATCTCTAAACCGAGGCTCAACACCGACCGTCTTGCAGGCTCGATAACGGTTCCTGCCATCAAGTATTTTCCCGTCAAGCAAAACAATCGTTTCACGTAAACCGTTGGCCTGAATGTCCGCAGCTAACTCGTTCGCATCGGCCACGCCCAGCATCGGGAGCACGTCGGCGTAAGGATGAAACTCATATTCCTGTCTAGTCATAACTTGGTTCCCTTGAAAGCTTTTCAAAACAAATCAAATACAAAACAAAGCGTGCTATCGGTGTTGCTATCGGACGTGCTACCGGACCCGCTATCGGTATTGTTTAAGATTGACGATGTTCTTTTTACCGACATCGGCCTGCTTTTTCTTTCGTTTCGTTGTCCAGCCTGACTTGCCGGCAAAGCTTTTTGCGGCACAAAACTCAGCTTCCTTCTTTAGTCGCACGTTGAATATCCGACCGTTCCCGTCACTCTGGAATTGCGCTAGGATTGGCCCCTTGATCTCGTCCCATCGAGTTGCTGGAACGCGAGCCATAAGCGCCAACTCCCCATCGTCATTCGGGAGTGTGGCGGTTGGTAGTTCCGCCCACGATCGACATAGGAGATAGAGGTAAGCTTTAACTTGTTCGCCGGACATCCTCTCGACCGTGTAAGAACTCAGCCATGCGTCAACATCAAAAAGAAAGGCACGCGGTTTCGCCATTGAATGAAAAGCCCCTACTCAGAGTGCCCGGCGTACTTTGGCAATGAGTTCGCGATAAGACGAACCGGCCAGAGCACCCTGAATAGAGGCTCACTTATCGCTTGCCGACCATTGCCACAGCCGGATTTGTAAATCGATCTGAGCCTACCGCAAGAAACAGATTTATTTTTCCGCACAGAGTAGTGACCTTGAGAACGATCTTTGTTTTGCTCTTAGTAGGTTTTGTGAGAGCTTGAGAACGGGCCAGTTGGAGATGATCAGTAACTAACTGGCCCGCCTTACTCGGTTGCCGCCTCACCCGACAACCAAGCCGCACGAGATTTTAGAAAGGAACGTCTTCTGTATCGGTCGATTGAGGTTCAGTTCGTGACTCTGAAGACCGATTGCTGCCGCCAATAAACTTAATATCCGTAGCCGTCACTTCGAGGTTGTGTCTCGATTTGCCTTCTTTGTCTGTGTACTCGCTTGTTCTAAGCCTTCCCTCGACGTAGACCGGCCTGCCCTTCTGCAGGTATTGGCTGGCCGTCTCAGCCATCTTCTGCCACGCAGTAACGCGAAACCATGTTGTCTCTTCCAAGTATTGCCCGCTCGCGTCTTTTCTCCGTTCGCTCGTCGCGAGAGAGAACGAGCAAATAGGAGTGCCGCTTTGACTGTAGCGGAGTTCAGGATCTCGCCCGAGATTTCCCACCAGGATGATTTTGTTAAATGACATGGGCCACCCCCAGAGACTCAAGCGAACTTTCCAGTGCGGTTAGTAGCGGAGTGGAACCACGGATAAGTGAGCGGACCTGTTTTACTTTCTCGTCCACTTCAAGAAGAAAATCGATCACGCACGTTTCGATCTCTATAATCAGTTTCTCGTCACGCGGAACTCTTTGAACGTAGAGTTTTAATTCTTCCGGCATGAGCGGATCGTAACTCGCAAAATCCCACCACTCGCGATCGGTACACGCCATGCAAAAATTGATTTGCTCGATGTAATCAGGATCGATAAATCCCGCTGTGATGATTTCGATATGCGTCGTGGTATCGCAGCACTTCAACTCTAGTCCGCCCGTTGATCCTACAAGTCCATCGGGAGAGCATCCCGAGTTTGCTATTGATGGATGCTCGATGAATCCGACTACCTCAACTTCGTTGTCGGAATAGAAAGCATAGGCCGCTCGTGCTTCAGGTTCGCGCTCAAGACGAAAGTCAAGAAACGGCATCCGCTTGATAATCGGCTGGCCGGTGATACGTTCAGCAACAATCTCGTCAAAGTAGTGCTTGCGGGCTGCCCCCCAACCCGTCTTTGTCCGAGACATCAAGTCACCGATACGTGACGCTGTAACCCGGCCAGCCCTGGCTTCGAACCATTCACGCGTTCCCTGCTGCATTGCTCGCCTCCGGTTTGCGTTTCTTGTTCAAGGCCTTGACTGCATTGTCGAAATCTTTAGCCAGAATGTCGGCCAGCTTTTCAACCTTCATGTAAGCGCAAAACGAAGTAACGTTTGCTTTGACTTCTTTGGCTAGAGTGACCAGTGCGGCAACTTGTTCTGCTGATATTTTTTCTAAAGGCACGTTGCCGTCTTTATCTTCTTCGCCAATCGCCACATTGAAGATCATCTTCAGGAGGTAACGCATTCCATAAGACAGCGCTCCGCCGGCAGCATGCGTCTTAGTCATCACGTCGCCACCCTTCGCACCTTTACCATCAGCCGGCATGTCGATCTTTTTGCGTTCCTTATGCCCCTCGGTATGGGTGACATCACAAACAACACGCACGTGCTCAGGCTTTGGGCTGTCGTCTGTATCGAAGCTCAAAGCAAATCCGTGCTTGGTGTAGATAGGGCGAAGAACTACGTCCAGAGCATCATAGGTTGCATATCGGCTTCGTGTTTGTGGATTAAGAGCGTTGGCTGGTATTCGCCCCATCTCGCTCTGCGCTTGCGTCATTGCCGAGTTATAGGCCATCTCTGCATGACGCCCGAGAATGCGCTCCTGCATGTCCAGGAGGGCTTTCATTTTGTCGATGTCGATCTCTGGGTTCGTAGCAGCTCGCTCGATTACCGCCAGGACTCCGCCGACATCTGCTTTATCCCCGTTGGTGCTTTCTAGTTTTGTACCCATTAGGCTTCTCCTCAGTTCTCAAATTTACTCATCTGCTAAGAATCAAACTCCCCCAAAGAAAGAAAAAGAGAATTGCTACTAAGAGAGTTAATAAATTACTTATGAATTGCTTCATGTGATCGTCCTTATTTCTTCTTGAATGGCTGCCAGAGATGCGGCACGTCATAACCGTGATTACGACAATCAAGCAGGCTCGCTTCTGCCCCCGCAAGGAAGGCCATTGTTGCTAGGAGCCAAATCCAGAACACTAAAATCGCGGCGTCCTTACCATTCATCTCGCCCCACTCCCAATCCACAAGGCAATCCCAAACACCAAAGCCAATAAACAAGTTACTGCTATAGCTAGAGAATTAGATCTTCGTGGCACGTATCGGTCGTCTCCCTTTATGGCTGATCGCATTTGCGTCTCGTTCGGGGCTGGGAGTGCAATGTAGTATTTGAAATCTTCTTTGCGGCGGCTGAGTCTTAGTTCCGTGTTCAAGGGCTCCATCTGCCTGACTCCTTGCTACGTCACATTGGTAGAAATTACCTGTTGCTATAAGTATCCGTCCGTGATACCGTTCGCCAACTTCTAGGGAACGGGAGCGGAACCCGCTCCCACACGGGAAAGCATCCGCCCCCGCTTTTTTCACCCGGTCTAGCGCTCCTTCAAAGCACCGCCAAGTGAAACTGAGAACGCTTCAATTCAGAGTCCAGCGCGTACTTTGGGTTTAACCCAAGAGCACGAGAAGCCTTTTCAATGGTGGAAGCGGTCGGAGAAAATGTAGAACCCTTGACTAATTCGTACAGGGTGCTTCGAGACAATCCCGAAGCCTCTGACCACCTGGCGAAAGACATATTGATTTTCTTTCGCCGCCATTCAATGAGATCGTTTCTAAAATTCTCTTTTTGATTCATAGCACGAGGTGTTCGGTTCATCGAACGCTGTGTAAGATATACGTGTCTTTAATCCGTGTCAAGCATATCGAACAAAAAATCTTTTAGGCCGAACGCTTTCTCTCCTAAAATTCTGCTCATGCCTAAGCACCAGCTCGGAGAATTGCTTGATGAGGCAAAGGAAAGGGGCTTTTCTCTACGAGTAATTCAGGCTCGGACAAGGGGAGAACTCACGGCTTCAACTATGAGCGGGTGGAGAAACGCCGAGCGCGTGAATTTACAGATTGAGAGTATTCAGGAACTAGCGAGCGCAATAGAAGTCTCGCCTACAGAAGTATTTCTAGCGGCAATAGGGCGCAGACGAACAGCGGAACGCAAAGACGAATCGTTACGCGAAATCCTCGAAGGGTTCAACAACCTAATTGAAGAGATAGATAAGCAGAAAAGTTCTATCCTCGCGCTGAAGCGACGAGTTCAAGAACGTTTGGCTCGCGATAAGTAAGCCAAGCCTCAAAAGAAGATTTCCGGTGAGACGTGTAGCGGTAAAGGTGTTCAAGGGCAATGATAGCTATATCGCCCCGCTCTCCGCTTTCTGCCGCAACCGCTTTTAGCAGCTCTCCAGCAGCATCCGCGATCTCAGAATCGTGATATTTATTTATGCGATCTATGTAGGCGATCGCTTGTTCGGGTGATGTTTGAGGAATCATGTCTAGTTAACCAGGGAAAGAGATTATATCAAAGGGGCGTGCTTTGATGGCGTAATAGTTAAATTGTTTCTACGAGGAGTGTGGGCGAATTCCTTATAGCAAGTTTTTTTTCGGAACGAAAGAATTATTTTGTCTTTTTGAGAATTGATTTCAGGCGCGTAGTTCGCTGTTTTCGGTACTGTTCCAGCTCCGGGTGCTTGCTGATTATCCAATCGACACCTTTATGTTTCAGACCGAGCTTCTCTCCGGCACGAGATAAATTGCCACCGAATTCAACCAGCGCTCGGCGCGTCATATCTGCTCGTAGTTTTTCAAGATCCGCAATCTTTGTGACGCCTAACAACTCCAGAAGCCTAGCATCAATGCCGTCTTTGGTTTTAAGAAAGTCTCGCAACCAAGACTCGTTCTCGCCCACGATCGCGATTGCATGGTTGATTGATTCAAGCGCCCGGTCCAGTTGCCCTTCGGCAAAATAAATCTCTGCCTGCGTTTCGTAGGCTTTTGGTAGATTGATCTGATTGAGGGCGATTGCCCTGTTGACATGAGTATGAGCCCGCTCGAAGTCGCCCGCTTTTAAGTACAACCCAGCCAGATTATTTTCAACAAAGCTCCGGTCTATCCCAGCCCGTTCTATATAAGCTTCGGCCCCGGCATAATCCGTCAGAGATTCGTCAAAGCGGCCTAATTCTTTGTGGCATCTAGCTCGTTCAAAATAGAACGACGCTTTAACTTTAGCATCCGCAAAATCTAACAACCGTGCAGCTTGATTAAGCGAATCCAGGGACTCGGCAAATTGTCCTAACTCGCCCTTGAAAGTTGCCCGCGTTACCCACAACTCACACTCGATGCCCGGCGGCAGACCTTCCGCTAAAACGGAATCAATCAGGATCAAAGCGTTCTCGTATTGACCCTGCCGCCACGATCCAAGAGCCAACTCTTTCCGCTCCCGAGCCGCTTCAATAACTTGTGAGGTAGAAGTGGTAGAATCTGCCAGTTTTGCCAAAGTGACCCCGCTCAGAGAGTTGGAGAAACGAAAATGAAACGAATAGCCGCCTCCCTGCTTGTTGTGTGCGCTCTTTCCTTAACCGCCATTGCCGGGGATACCGGGATGCCGCCCAAATGTGACACATGCGGATCTTCGACTACGGCATCGGCACCTGTTATCCACATGCCGGAACTCGTCTTAGCTATGGTTCTTGCGCTAGTCACGAAGTAAGCCTCACGATTCAAATAGATCCCGCCAGCGACTCCGCATCTTAGCGGCAAGCCTTTCCTGTGTCCAGAAAATAATTCGTTTCATCGAACATATTGTTCGTTTTATCTGTTGACACGACTGTTCGGTTCGTCGTACACTCTGTTCGTTAGAAAAGGGGAGACGCTAAACATAGTAATGAGTAAAGAAGGAGAAGCGATGCACACAGCGACACCTTGGGAAATCGGAGGTGGGGGCGGCGGCTTAGGGCTGTGGATTACCGGGCCAGATAAATCCGCGAACGTTATTTGTGACCTCGTTCCGCGCAAACGCCCGTCCGAACCAGAGGATGAAGATTACGCTAACGCACAATTCATCTGTCGAGCAGTGAACTCGCATGACGCTTTAGTCGAGGCGCTTAAAGGCGTTTCAATCATGCTCAACACAGCATTGGTATCGCACGAGTCCGAACCGTGGGCCATACGAGTGCGTGAGGCGATTGCGTTAACTGAAAGCGAGAAGTAGATGCCTGAACTAATAGAGATCCACGTTCCCTGTGAACCCTGTAAAGGAACAGGAGAAGTAACAGGATTAGTTCTAACTGGAAGACATTTCTTTGATCCGTATGAAGAGATTTGCGGAACGTGTCGAGACTGTTTTGGCAGGGGATTTACGCGCAAAGAAGTCTGCTCTAACTGCGGATTAGAAACTTGTCCATGCTTCGAGATTGAAGCAGAGACGGAGGCTGCATGAGTAAGTTTGGGTGGTCACTTCCTCCCGGCTGTAGTTTTAACGATCTTCCGGGCAATCAGCCTGTTGGCCCATGCGGATGCTGCGGCAGAGACGTGGAATCCGATTCCGCTCTTTACGGTTGTATATGCGATGAGTGCTCAGAATGCGGCGAAGTGGGGAACCCTCAGTGTTACGAGCATCACGGCCTGCGCTACTCGCTGCGGCAAATCGTCTCTCGGGACAATCGGCGTGAGTTGATGAGACTCGAAGTTCTAGCGGAGCAAAGATACTGGGAGCGATTTGATAACTCTGACGGTCTATAGCTTTGAAACAGACAGAGAAACATTTTTTATTTCTTGAATTGGAGGAGACAGGGGTAACAAAGGAGGCTTGAGAAATGTTGTCAAGAGAAACAATGCAAAAGTTAGAGGTCGGTCAGCGTGTTGAGTTTTCAGACGGCGTTCGCGGCACAGTGGTCAGCACAAACAAATACTGCGTTGGTGTCGAATGGGAAGACGGACAAAGCGGTTATATCTCCGTCGAGGATGGCCAGCAAATCAGCTTGGTGGAATTGGAAGAGGTCGCATGAGCGGAAACATGCCTGCGGGTACTTCTGAAAACGACATTTACTTCAATGACGATCCTGATGGTCTGGATGAAGAAGAATTAGGCGCGTGTGAATTCCACGACGTAGCGTTGAACCCTGACGGCGAATGTCCAGTCTGTCTGGAAGACATGAGGAAACAGCAAGCATATTACGGCGCTCTGTACGCAAGAGGGCATCACTACAGCCGAGAGGAGATCCTGGATTCACTATCTGATCCATCGGAACGAAACAAGAGAGATATTCTGCTTGAGAGGTTAAGTCAATGAATAGACCTCAACTAATTTGCGTTCGCTGTAATCATTCACCATCAGAACTTGATGAATACATAGATGCAGCAAGACGCGAAAACATGACTCCTGATGATTACGTTTGGGAAGAAGAAGGAACACTGAATAGAGAGAACGGACATTTTGTTTGTACTGAATGTTATCTCGCGGTTGGAATGCCTTCATCGCCTCGAGGATGGGTAACACCGTGATTAGTAAGGCTCAACTCAAGTTCGCTAGTGAAGATCAAAAACGCAGAGCGAAGGCTTGTCATAGCTTCGAGCGCGGCCAACAGGTGTACGTGATTCCCTCAGAACCAGCGAAAGAGGCTCGCATAGTGATCTTCTTGAATGAAGGGATTCTCTGTATCGAGCCGGACGGAACTGCTTGCCCCGCGAATGACCATAAGAAACTTTGCTATCACGCGCTCAGTGCTGCTCGCCGGAAAGTGATTAACAGCAAGAGGCGTCAAACGATTGCAACGAAGAGAGAACAGAAGGCCGCATGACTTGGCGCACAAACTACCAACAAAAGAAGTTCTCCACGAAGAAGCCGCGTGTCATGTCGGAGCGTTACCTTGTTGCAGAGCTTGATGCAATCGTTTCGATCATCGTGAGAAAGCAAGAGTCCGTCTGCTTCATCATCGGGTGCGAGAAACGAGTAGGACTTGAGAATGGACATCTATTCGAGCGCCGCCACAGACATACACGTTGGGATACCGCGATCGACGGCAACAACCATTCACAATGTCCCCTGCATAATCAGGCCCATGAGAACAACCCAAGTCTCTACCAGGATTCTTATATCCAACGATTCGGGCAAAAGGCATTCGATGAACTCAAAGCACGAGCACACAGCAATCAAAAACTAACGTATTCAGATCTACTTGAAATGTTTGAAGAGAAGCAAAGAGAACTTGAGGAATTGAAAAGGAGAGTGGCTTAGTAATGGCTGAGGTAGAAATCACAGTGGAGGGGACGCGATGACGGATAACGACTTTCTGGTAATGGTGGCCGCAGAAGTCATGCGAGCGCGAGCCGAATTTCCCGGCGCAAATGCGACCAACGCCGCACTCGTTGAAGAGGTTGGCGAAGTATCTAAGGCATTGATGTATGAACCATGGAACGCTGTCGTGGCAGAGGCCGTGCAAGTCGCCGCAATGTGTCTCCGCTTGGCAACTGAAGGCGACGCGACAATGAAAGAATTTAGGTGGGCCAAAGTCCATGATCACGGTCGGCGCTACGTTGGGCCAGAGTTTGAGATGCCTACATAGGAGGCTCAATAATCGTTAAGCCTGCGGGCTTGGAAGGACTCACAGTAATGAGCACTGAGTACCGAGTTATCTGGCAGCGTGAAGGTCAGCCGCGCCCGATGACAAAGGTTTATCGAACCAAGCGGGGAGCCGATACTCGCTACGGCATTCTTACGAGCGCGGAACCGTGGGCCTTGTTGGGCCATGATGCCAATGACTACGTTTGTTGTTCTGGACATTCGTGCGGCTGTGAAGGGTTAACGCGGAGAGAGCAGACGAAAAAGATACGCGCAGAGTCTCCGCTAAAGTTTGCACGGCTGGAGACACGAGAAGTTGGCGAGTGGACAACGCACTCACAGCAATAAACCTGCCTGACCTGAAGGAGACGCAACATGGGAACGGTGAAGCGCGTAGTTGAAGATCGTGGCAATTATCAAATAGTCGAAGTCGGCGGTTACGTTCATTATAGTTGGGAGTTCTGGGCAGCAATGGCACGTCTGCCTAGAGAGCAGGCCAAACGCATTGTTGCTGAACTAGAGCATCAGCATCGACGGCGCAAGATTATCGAGCGGCTGACCTGAAGGAGGATGATGGAGATGATCGAAGTTTATAGATGTGGCGATGGGCATATATATCAGCGGAACTTCGCAGAGATAATGACCCATCCTCATGAGTCCTGCTGTGTTTATGTTCCCGATCCTGTGCTAAATGGAAAACCTGGGCCGATGATTCTTTGCGGACTTTCCGTGGAGCTAGTAGAGACGAAGGTCGGTGGATCATTTGCTGAGGCGTACACAAACTTATTCCTGAGAAACTGACCCTCCCCTACGACGCTGAGAAAGGATTGAGCGATGAGTCAACAAGTTCAATGCGCGGACTGCTTCAGATGGATTGATCCGCGCAAGTTGCACACATGCAGGGAGCAGATTGCCCGCAATAAGAAGCGAGCGCAGTTGACTGCTTTTATCTGTCGGCCCTGCAAGGATGCAAACGCAACCAAGTCAACGCACCCCGGCGTTCAGCACATGGCGGGTATTTGTGATTGTCCGTGTCGAAAGGATTGAAAGGAAGTGAGATGAGCAGACACGGCTACAGCGACGATATAGACCAATGGCAGTTGATTAAGTGGCGCGGCCAAGTGGCGTCTGCGATGCGTGGCAAGCGCGGACAACAACTGCTTATCGATTTAGTTAAGGCTTTGGATGCGATGCCGGAGAAGGGACTGATCGCTAACGAACTTATCGAGTCTGGTGGCGAAGTCTGCGCATTAGGCGCGGTTGGTGTTTATCGCGGCGTTCCCGATCTGAACAAGCTAGACCCTGAAGAACCTGAGCGCGTAGCCGATGCCTTTGATATTGCTGAACAACTAGCCCGCGAGATTGTGTACGTCAACGATGAAGCTGGAAACAATCATAAGGTAGTAGACGGTCGGTGGACGTATTGCCCTGAAACGCCGGAAGAACGCTGGCAGCGAGTGCGAGCATGGGCCATACGTCATATTCAACCTATACCCGTGGAGACTCTATGACCACCTCCTACACAACCGAAACTATTGCAGAGATGCTGAGTCGGATTACGCCGGAGGCTGTAGCGCGGCAAAAATGAGACTAAGATACATGCTAACTGAATCGGGCCTTCTTACATGCCGGACATGCCGACGTGATTTACCATTAGACTGTTTTCATGCTCATAAGACCACAGTTACAGGCCGAGTCACTCAATAAACGATGACGTTTGAATGCTACTGCTGTGAAAATATATTCGGCTGCTCGTGCTCCGTGATGCAATGCTCAGATTGCGATAAGTGCGAAATGTGCTGCGAATGTCCAGAGCCGACTGAGCAACCAAAGGAAGGTAAATAGTGATGGGCACTCATAGGACTGGTAAGGACATGCTTAGCGGGCGACGACGCCGATTAACTGAACGATGTAAGTACTGCAATGCGCGTGCGGGCCAACCGTGCAGTGACGGCATTAACGGCTTAAAGCCTGATGATTTTGAGTGTCCCGATAAAAATTGCACTCAAGTCTATGGTAATCCACAAGATGCACTTAACTGCACGATCCACAAGAAGGATCTCAACCAATGAACATAGAGAAAGCATCGCCTGAGTTGAATCCGCCGATCAAATTCTGGCCTCAGTACGTACTCTGCCGCATCTGGTATAGGTGCCATGATTGGCAAGAGGCTGGAGATTTCTTCATTTGTACACGCTGCGAGCGCGTGGAGAAAATGCAGAGGCTGTCGAATACGGTT
>Ga0070680_100002350_pt1 | contig 13969 bp, 11 predicted proteins | sample KBSC73BmetaG_FD_64672 | JGI IMG/M metagenome (GOLD analysis project Ga0070680, IMG submission 64672) | Corn rhizosphere microbial communities from Kellogg Biological Station, Michigan, USA - KBS C7-3B metaG | ecosystem: Host-associated > Plants > Roots > Rhizosphere | place: USA: Michigan...
GCGGTCGGCAAAATGCTTTCCGCCAACTCGGAGCCATCCAGCGGCAAGACAACGCTTTTGAACGCCGGCATGCTGGCGTTCGTCGACGCTTCATCGGAGCGCACAACCAAAAGCGGATTGGAGGTGACTCGGAGGATCTTTTCCGTGATGCTTCCGAGCAACATGCGGCCGAGCCCGGAGCGTCCGTGAGTCGCCATGGCCGTCAGGATGCTTGCACCGGTGCCTTTGGCGGCGATCACCTCTTGGGCACTGCCTTTCTCCACCGTGCAATGGACGTCCATACCAGCAAACGAGCCGGCGATCTTTTGCAAATAGCGTCCGCTGTGCGCGACCTCCGTTTCGACGATCGAATCGAACATGCGCGCATTGGCGGCCGGAAGATGAACAGCCATCTCGGCCAAATCGACTACGGCGAGCAATTCCATCGGAATCTTGAGAGCGGTGGCCAGATAACTCGCACGAGGCAATACCGCTTCAGCTGTCTTGGAGCCATCCAGCGGCACCAAGAGTTTGGAATACATATTGGCCTCCTTTCCTGTTTGCCTATTCACGCACGACTTGCGTGACCGTTACTTAGATTGCGCAACTCGCGTGCCAAGAACTTGCTTCGGAATTTCCCACACCGGCGTCTAAAATCTTTTCAGAATCGGGAAGATTGCGCCGTGGAAATCTCATAAATAAGAGCGCCCCAGAAGTCAATGCTCAAGCAACCCGTTTCAGAAACCCGCCGGTGGCCTCTCTACTGCCCATGATCGTGATATCAGACTGGCTTTAGTCGGAGTTGCTTTGCTCCACAACGGAGAAGTCTATTTGGCATTTCCCCTGCGCGCGTAGGCGACCAGTCGCAGCGCCGCCTCAAGGAATTGTGGCCATGTAACCGCGAGCTGCGGTATGTGGGCCACTGCAGTGTATATCTATGAGACCGGCGGTTTATATATTATCGAAGCAGCTTTTCCAGAATTAGACACGGAGAGCGTAAAGGTCGAGGTCGAAGGCGGCGATCTCGTAGTCAGACGAAAGCCTGCGTGGTCTGAGAGCGGCAAAAACCGTGACCCCAGCGGCGATGAAATCCGCCGCATACCGCTTCCGCCATTGGCAGGCGAAGTGTCACTGGTGGTCCAATTCGATCACGGTGTGCTCCGCGCCGCCGTCAAGATTAGAAATCCAACGGCCGGTCTATAAAAACAACCGAGGCCGCAGCGGCTTCAGGTGATTTCCAGTTCTTCGATCTTGCGGTAAAGCGACGAGAGGCCGATATCGAGCAGCTGCGCGGCTTTCCTGCGATCCTGGCCTGCTTGTTCAAGCGCCCGCGCGATATGACGCTTTTCAAAATCGCGCAGCGCGTCTTTGAGGTTGAACGTAAAAGTCGTCGCCAGCTTGCCGCCGGCGACGATGGCTGCGGGAAAATCTTTCAGGGTAATGCGATTCCCTTCGGCGAGAATCATCGCATGCTCGATCACGTTGTCGAGCTCACGCACGTTGCCCTTCCAGGGAAGTGACATGAGGACGCTCACCGCATCGTCGTCCATGCCTTGAAAATTTCTTTTCAGCTCCGGGTTATAGCGCTTGATGAAATGATCGATCAGCAGCGGAATGTCTTCCGAGCGCTCGGAAAGCGGCGGGATATGGATCTCCATGACGTTCAGCCGGTAATACAAATCTTCGCGAAAACGTCCCGCTTCCACTTCCGCTTTGAGGTCTCGATTGGTCGCGGCCAGCACCCGAACGTCGATCCGACGCGGCATCGTGCTGCCGATCGGAAGAATCTCTTTGGCTTCCAAGGCGCGCAGCAGCTTGACCTGAAGGTGCTGCGGGATTTCGCCGATCTCGTCGAGAAAAATGGTTCCCGACCTGGCCCGCTCGAACAAACCTTCCTGGTTCGCGAAGGCCCCCGTGAACGATCCCTTCATGTGACCGAAAAGCAAACTTTCCAGCAGTGTTTCAGGCAGCGCGCCACAGTTGACCGGCAAAAAAAGCTGATCGCGTCGGCCACTGAGCGCGTGCAGCGCCAGTGCGATCAGCTCTTTGCCGGTGCCGCTCCCGCCGGTGATCAGAACCGTAGCCTGGGTGTTGGCAACCTTTCTGACCAGCTCCATGACGTCGCGGATCGCCTGGCTCCTGCCAATGATCTGACTGAGGTCAAATGACATTCTTTAGTGCGCCTCGCTAGCTCGCATGCAATCACAAGCAACAGTCCTCGCGCCACAGATTTCCGCGTCGATCACAAATTAGAGTACCTCGCCGGCACGAAGCAGCTCAGGGTCGGAACAGAAGCGTCGCAACGCTACTTTCAATCTTTGCCTTTGAACTGCGGCGGGTACACCTAAATTTTCCATGGTCTTGCCGATCTGCGGGCCGCCCAGTTGCAGCAACTTGCCGTAGATTGCGTCGATCTCCGAGCTCTCTATCTCGAGTGACATCTTGAAGGCCTCTTCGATGCCGAGGGTGGGAGTACCGCGACTGAGAAAGGCATCCAATCGCCCGGTAAGCTCATCAGCTTTGCCGCGGCTGATCATGGGATCGAGTGACTCCTCCTCGTAGTGAGCAATCAGTTCGCGGCAGGCGAGAAGAATGCTGGCATGCTGCTCTTCCTCGCGCGCCATTTCCCACCAAAAATCCCGGAGCTCGGGCCGGTCGAGAAAAAGGTGTGAAAAACGATAATAAATTTTGCCGACGAGCCGCTCGATTTGTGCAAAACCCAAGAGCGGATCGAATGGCGCGGGCCTATTCATGAGTCGGGTGAAACCTCGCTAAAAAAGCAACCACCGCTGCTTCCGCTCAATGACAGTTTGCCTCCGTAAAGCTCGAAAAAAACCGGCGGAGAGAACTCCCCGCCCGTCCATCGCCAAGGACGATTTCACTCAACCGGTGCCAATTTCCGCGGGAAGGGATCGTTTCGCGTCAAACATTCGACCCGCTCTCCACGGCGTGCCGAGCGCCCGCAGCAGCCAGCGGTCGAGACCGATCCAGCCCGCGTTGCGCCACGCCAGCACCAGCCAGGTCGCGATCGCGAACAGCATCCCGTTGGTTGACGACGTTCCCGCCATGATGAAACTCCAATTCATCAATCCGCCGAAAAACGCGGCCACGCCGACAAACGCTCCTAAAATCAATCCCGCCGCGATCGCCAGCTCGGCGAAAATTATCACCTTGGAAAACCACGTGTGCGCTTCGCTGTTGACCAGATATTCGATGAACCCCCGGTACCAGTCGTAGGAGATCGCCGGCTTGGGCGTCATCTTCAAGCCGCGCTTCCAGAACTCCAGCAGGGCCTCGCCCGTGCCCATCCATTTGGGGTCGGTGAACTTGTGCCAACCCGCTTCGAACCACATGTAGCCGAGGTACAACCGAAGCGGCAGCCAAAGCCAGGCCGCGCGCGTGTCACTGAAAAGGAATCTTGCCAACTTGGGCTCTTCAATGGCGATTGATTCGGTTTTCATTGCCGATCTCCTTTCGTCCGATTTCATAAAGGTATCGGCGCAATGACTATGCCAGCGGCGAAACTCTTGCGAATCGTTGCTCTTGACCGGCAGCGAGATAACGTCTTTTCTCGCGCTTGAGAGAATGCCGCTACTTTTTTTGCGCAGTTGCGAAGAGTACCGACGGCGGCAGTGAGTGGAGTTCAGCGCGAAAATCGGTTCAGCCTGATCGGGGTAATTACGAGCTGCGGTTACGACTCGATGGCGAGCTTTTCCAGTTTTCGGTAAAGCGTCGAGAGGCTCAAGCCCATGAGCTCGGCGGCGCGGCCTTTGTCGCCGCCGGCTTTGTTCAGCGTGCGCTCGATGTGATTTTTTTCGAAAAGGTCGAGGGCGGCGCTCAAGTTGTCGTTCGGGCAGGCCGGCTCGCCTTCGCCCCGCGCGGGCAAATCCGACGGGCAAATCCATTCGCCGTCGCCCAGAATCATCGCCCGCTCCAGAACATTGTCGAGCTCGCGGATGTTCCCTTTCCACGGCAAGGTCAAGAGCATGCGCAAGGTCGCACTGTCCACGCCTTTGTAGGCGGTGTTCATTTCCAGGTTGTGGCGCCGGACGAGATGTTCGACCAGGCCGGGCAGATCGTCGAGCCGCTGGCGCAGCGGCGGAATGTTTATTTCGAACACGTTAAGCCGGTAATACAGATCATCGCGAAACCGACCCGCTTCCACTTCGTTTTTGAGGTCGCGATTGGTCGCGGCGAGAATCCGCACGTTCACCTTGACCGGCGCCGTCGAGCCCACCGGCAAAAACGTTTTTTCCTCGAGCACACGCAGCAGCTTGGGCTGAAGGCTCAGCGGCATCTCGCCGATCTCGTCGAGAAAGATCGTGCCGCCGCGGGCGCGCTGAAAAAGACCCTCCTGGGAGTTGACCGCGCCCGTGAACGATCCTTTGACGTGACCGAAGAGCTGGCTCTCGAGAAGATTTCCCGGAATGGCGCTGCAATTGACCGGCAGAAAAACGTTTTCGCTGAATCGGCTTTCACCATGAATCGTCCGCGCCGCCACTTCCTTGCCGACGCCGCTTTCGCCGGTAATCAGGACGGTCGTGGGGGTCGGCGCGACTTTCTTGATGAGATGCGCGATTTCCTGCATCGCCGCGCTTCGCCCCAGCGGCTGCTCGGAAGCGAAACGCGTATTGATCTCGCGGCGCAGCAGTTGGTTTTCCCAGGCGAGTTTTCGATGGTTCATCAGATGCTGCACCTTGCGCAGCACGTCTGCGAAAATCAGCGGCTTCAACAGATAATCCTGGGCGCCGAGATGAATCGCTTCCACCGCGGTCTCCACGGTGGCGTGAGCGGTCATCAGAATCGTCAGCGTTTGCGGTGAGACTTCGCGGACGTGGCGCAGCACGGCGACGCCGTCGGCTCCCGGCATGGCGAGATCGGTGAGCACGAGGTCCAGATCGAGCTGGTCCACCATCGCCATGGCGGCTTTTCCGTCAGGCGCGGCATGCACTTCGTAGCCCTCGCCGATCAATAATTCGACCAGGCTCTCGCGCGCCGATTCTTGATCTTCGACGACCAGGATGGTTCCGGTCAATGACATAATCATTTCGCGCTCGTGCGAAACATCATAGGGAAATTTCGCGGGAGTGCGAATTTTATGCTCCTAAATATCTATTTCAGGTCACCCAGCAATCGCCACGCCAGGGATTCGGTCACGATCGGCGCGGCAACTCCAAGCGGAAAGTGGTTCCCGCGCCCGGTCTGCTTCGGTAGGAAATCTTCCCCTCGTGAGCGTTGAGAATTTGTCGGACGACCACTAAGCCCACGCCGGTGCCGTCCTTTTTGGTGGTGACAAAGGGCTCGAAGGCATCGATATCGAGGGGAATGCCCTCGCCGTTGTCGGCCATTTCCACGACGATCGTTTCGTCGGCGACCACGGCGCTGATCGAAATGCTGCCGCCGCCCGGCATCGCCTCGACAGCATTTTTCAGCAGATTGAGCAGCGCCTGTTTGATCTTGTCGGCGTCGACGTTGATCATCGGCAGGTCGGGCGCGAGATCGGTGCATATCTCAATCGCTTTTTCGGAGAGCAACGGCGTGTGCAGCTCGACCATGTCGCGAATGAGATGGATTAAATCCACCGGGCGAAAAACATATTTTTCCTTTCGCGAAATCGTACCGAAATCGCCGACGAGCCTTTGCAGGCGGGAAATTTCGTCCTTGAGTCGTTTGACGGTGGGCGCGAGCGAGTTTTCCGCGCCCTCGAGTTTTTTCAAGCGCTGCTCCAGGAGCTGAACCGTCAGGGACATCCCGTTGAGCGGATTGGCCAGCTCGTGGCCGATCTTGGCCGCGGTCGCGCCGATCGCCGCGAAGCGCTCGCTTTCCACCAACTGCGACTGCAATTTGATTTTTTCCGAGATGTCGCGAATGAACGCGCCGTAGCGAACGTCGTGGTCGACTTCGATCTCCGCGACCGAAAGCTCGATGGGAAAAATCTCGCCGTTTTTGCGCCGCCCCTCTACAATGCGAATGCGGCCGATGGCGTGTTTCTCGCCGGTATACTCGTAGCGCGCGATATAGCCGTCGTGCTCGGCAGCGTACGGCTCAGCCATGAGCACATTGACCTTCTGCCCGACGATCTCGTCGGCGCCATAGCCGAAAATGCGCTCGGCGGCGGCGTTGAACAACACAATGCAACCGCGCCGGTCGATCGAAACCACCGCGTCCTGGGTCGTTTCGATGAGCCGTTCGATCCAGAACGCCTTGCGTTGAATCTCTTCCAGAGCGCGTTTGTTTTCGATCACCTGCGAGAGCACGTTGGCGGCAATCTGCAAAAAATGCACGTCCTCTCGCGTGAAAATCCGCGGCGCCGAGCTGTGCGCGCCGAGAACACCGAACGGGCGATCGCTGCGGCCGATCACAACCGTAATGCCGCAGACAATTCCGTGTTCGCGCAGGAGTAGCGGAGCGTTGAATCGCTGCTCGGTACAGAGATCTTCAACGACCACCGGCTCGCCGCATAGAAGCGTATACCCAGCCTGCGAGTTTATACCCGCCGGAATCGTCACATTACCGATCAGGCCGTCCTTCCAGCCCATGCCCGCTCGCAGGATGAATCCGTCATGGTTACCTGGGAGAAGTTCCAGGACGGTGCAGAAATTGACATTCAACGTGGTGGCGATCAGCTCGGTAACCGTCGCCAAGTCCGCGCCACCCAACGCGTGGCCGCTGAGAGTGGCCAGGGCCTGCTGCTGGCGCGCTCTCTCATCGGTGCGATCCTCGATCCGGATCGCCTCTTCGCTTCTCTCTTCGCCCACGGCGTCCAACTCCCGCCTGCAGAGAAATGGTTCACGGGGTAGGAAAAATTTTTCCCATATTGAATCCGACAGTACTGGCTGTCAAGGCAATCGAGCGCGGGCGGACGGTCAACTGCCGCGCGAAAACGATGTGAAAGGAAATCGGCTCAGGATGTCTGGAGCAGAGTTTTCTAGCCTACGGTGCAGTCTTGATGCTCAATGCAAACGATCATGAACCGCAGCCCGGTTCGAGCGCGGCTCGCATCCGGCCGGTGCTCAGTTCGCAAGCCTGTTTTTCACCGTCAGCACGGGACACGGCGCGTGCCGCACGATTTTCTCCGCCACGTTACCGATGACGAGGCGCTTCACGCCGGTGCGACCGTGCGTCGCCAGGACCACCAGATCGGTCATCAAATCTTCGGTCGCGCCGAGGATCGTCTCGAAGGGATCGCCGCCGCGCACATGGTAACGGACCTTGTCGTGAGACTGCACCACATCGTGGCAGAATTGCTTGAGCAAAACCTTTGAATGCTCTTCGCTGGCGCGCACGATTTTGGCGCGCTGCTGCGATTCCGCAGCATAGGCATCAAGCAGCGCCGGATCGGTTTGGGTGATCGCGCTCATGTAGATTTCATCGAAGGGATTCTGGATTACGTGGAGAATGTCCAGCACGGCATCCTGACTAACCGCCAGCTTGACGGCCAGCTTGAGAGCATCGAGCGAGAAGGAGGACAGATCAATGGGACAGAGAATTTTAGCAAATAGCTGGCTCATACCTTCTCCTTTTCTTAGCTCGCCCGCAGTTCATTCCGGCACGCGCGTCGGCAGCCTGCATGCGATCAAGCCGCCGCCCAATTCTCGTCGGTCAGTCGAACGATTCGGGGCCGGACCAGGCGTTCGTAGTCCCGATAGCTGATACAGACAGTCTGGGTAAAATTTCCAGCGCTAAAAGAAATATTTTCGTGCCTGGCTACAGCGGGATCGAGATAAACCGGTAGACCGAATAGATTTCCGAACGGCGGTATTGCGCCGATCTCGCATTGAGGCAAATACGCGCCAAACTCGGATTCATCGGCTAGCCGCGTGTCCTGCGAGCATAAGCTGATGCGAGCCGTGGGAAGGTGGATTCGCTGTTTTTTCGGCACGACCGACATTGCCAGAGTTTGGTCGACGGTAAGCATGACGACCTCGATATTCCGCGCGCCGGCACATTGTAAGCCTGGGAGACCCTTTTCTTGCCCTGCCAATGCGATCGGGCGATTGTAAACCTCGTACGAAACCTGTGCGCCATCTAACAGGTCTCTCAATTTTCTGGTAATCGCCACAAATTGGCTATTTTTAATCATCACAGCTCTAGATAACAGCTATATGCATGCCCGCCGATTTTGGCTTTGCGCGGTTTTTTTGCTGTTTTGGCTACGAAAACTACAGGCAAAGTCTTCGCTCATGAGAAATGCACTATGTTTCACTTCCCACAATTGCAATTCGCCTCCGGTAGTTAAAATTTTCTAGACCATTCGGTTCTTGCGTAACGATCTGCCACCAGGGTAGCGATGCGTCCCCGTGGAACCGGAGCGAATAGCTCGCCCGCTTGCCAGGCGCTTCTGAGGGCGGCGCGCAATCTCGCTGCGGGGAGCTCGATATTAACGAGAAAATCCGAGTGCGAGCGCGCGGCACGATAGGCAGGCTGCTTCGAAGGCATGCGCAGGCAAGTTGCGATCAGCGACAGATCGAATTTGAGCAAGAATGTCCCGTGAACCAGTAGGTAGTGAGACTTTCGATACTGCGCGTTGCCCGAGAACTTGCGTCCCGCCAGCGTCAAGTCGCTGATGCCTTCGATGCGCGGCTCGCCGCCGGTGAGATCGGCGATGCAGTCGCGGTGTCGTTCCAGGACAAACCGAAAAGCATCGCCGATGGTCTTGAGGCGATGCGCGGCGCCGTTCAAGATCAACGAATAATTCAGACAACCCGGCCCCTGCAATACGGCGCCGCCGCCGCTCATCCGCCTGAGCACCGGAATGGCGCGGCGCTCGCAAGCCTCGATTTCAACTTCCGCGGCGATTCGATTGGAGTGCCCGAGCACGACAAAGTATTTTTGCGCCTCCCAGACGCGCAGCAGCTCGCCATCGAGACGCTCCGTTTCATGCGCCTGGAGTAGCGCTTCGTCGCAAGCGAGATTGCCGGCCGCATCGTCCAACGTGAGATCGAGATATTTCATGAATTGGTTGATTTTGTGTTTATTTTATTGTCTGCTAAAATACTATCAGCGAGCGCGAATGGAACCACAGAACAAAGATCTTGCCGCTGTCACGCCGGTCGACGCGGAGCGTCCCAACGGCCGCGCCAACAAGAGCGAGCGGCACAAATGGGTCGCGTCGGTGGAGTCGATTCTCGAATACATTTTAAAGAACGAGCAAGCGGAAAACGCTTCGCTGATTCTCGAAGAGCTGATCCAGCGGCTGCGCCAGTCGGGCCTCAAGCTGCCGCATCCGGTGAGCACGCCGTACATCAACACCATCCCGCCGGAACAGGAACCTTCCTATCCCGGCAACCGCGAGATCGAGCGGCGCATCAAGAGCTACATTCGCTGGAATGCCATGGCGATGGTGGTAAAAGCCAATCGCATTCATCCCGACATCGGCGGCCACATCTCCACCTACGCCTCCTCGGCAACGCTCTACGAAGTCGGCTTCAATCATTTCTTCCGCGGCGGCGACGATGATCACTACGCCGACATGATCTACTTTCAGGGCCACGCTTCGCCGGGCGCCTACGCGCGGGCGTACGTCGAGTGGCGCATCAACGCGCCCAAGCTGCATCACTTTCGTCAGGAACTTTCCAGTGTCGGCGGTCTGTCTTCGTATCCGCATCCTTATTTAATGCCGGATTTCTGGCAGTTTCCTTCGGTCTCCATGGGACTGGCGCCGATCATGTCGATTTATCAGGCGCGGTTCGTGCGCTATCTCGAGAGCCGCGGTCTGCTGACCGCCGAAGAGCCGAACATCTGGTGTTTCCCCGGCGACGGTGAAATGGACGAGCCCGAAGCCTCCGGCGCTCTCACTTTGGCGGCGCGCGAGCAGCTCGATAATTTGATCTGGGTCGTCAACTGCAATCTCCAGCGCCTCGACGGTCCGGTGCGCGGCAACGGAAAAATCATCCAGGAGCTGGAAGCGCTGTTTCGCGGCGCCGGCTGGAACGTCATCAAAGTGATCTGGGGCTCGGACTGGGATCCGCTGCTGGCGGCGGATGACAAGGGATTTTTGCTCAAGCGCATGGAAGAAGCCTGCGACGGCGAATATCAGAAATATATCGTCGAGCCCGGCAGCTACACGCGCAAGAATTTCTTCGGCAAATATCCCGAGCTGCTTGAGATGGTCAACCATCTCACCGACGACCAGATCCACAAGCTGCTGCGCGGCGGCCACGATCCGAAAAAAGTCTACAGCGCCTACAAGGCCGCGGTCGAACACAAAGGCGCGCCGACGGTGATCCTGGCAAAGACCGTCAAAGGCTACGGTCTCGGCGAAGCCGGCGAAGGCAGAAACATCACGCATCAGCAAAAGAAGCTGAACGAGCGCGAGTTGCGCGAGTTCCGCAGCCGCTTCGATATACCGCTGCCCGACGAAGAAGTGGTCGAGACGCCCTTTTATCGGCCGCCCCTCGATAGCCCGGAGACGCAGTATCTGCTCGAACGGCGCAAGCAACTGCGCGGCTTCGTCCCGGAAAGAAAAGTCCGCGCTAAAGCGCTCAAACTGCCCGAGGCTTCCGAATACACCGAGTTTCTCAAAGGCTCGGGCGAGCACTCGATATCGACGACGATGGCGGCGGTGCGGCTGTTGTCGAAGCTCCTGCGCCACGAGGGAATCGGCAACCGCATCGTGCCGATCATCCCCGACGAAGCGCGCACTTTCGGCATGGATTCGCTGTTTCGCCAGGTCGGCATCTATTCGTCCAAAGGCCAGCTTTACGAACCCGTCGATCGCGAGACCTTGCTTTATTACAACGAAACCAAGGACGGTCAGATTCTCGAGGAAGGCATCACCGAAGCCGGCGCCATGTCGTCGTTCACCGCCGCCGGCACCGCCTACTCCAACTTGGGAATCAATATGATTCCCTTTTATTTCTACTACTCCATGTTCGGCTTCCAGCGCATCGGCGATCTGATCTGGGCCGCCGCGGACAGCAGAGCCAAGGGATTTCTGCTGGGAGCCACCGCGGGACGCACGACATTGAATGGCGAAGGCCTGCAGCATCAGGACGGGCACAGCCATCTTCTGGCGAGCACGATTCCGACTTTGCTGACTTACGACGCCGCCTTCGGTTACGAAATCGCCGTGATTATCAAGGAAGGGCTCCGCCGTCTGTACGCCGAGGGCGAAGAGTATTTTTATTATCTGACGCTCTACAACGAAAACTATCCGATGCCGGAAATGCCCCAGGGCGCGGAAGAAGGCATCCTCAAAGGGCTGTACAAGCTCAAACCCGCGAACAAAGGAAAAAAATTCAAGGTCCATATCTTCGGCAGCGGTCCGCTTTTGCGCGAGGCGCTCCGCGCCCAGGAAATATTGGCGGACCAGTTCGACGTCGCGGCCGACGTTTGGAGCGCGACCAGCTACAAACTTTTGCGCGGCGAGGCGCTGCGCGCGCAACGCTGGAACATGCTTCACCCGACGTCGACCCCGAAAAAATCGTACATCGAATCGATCCTCCAGGACGAGGAAGGTCCGTTCGTCGCCGTTTCAGACTACATGAAAATGGTGCCGGACCAGATCGCGCCCTGGGTGCCTGGCGGTTTATTCAGCCTGGGCACCGATGGATTCGGACGGAGCGATACGCGCGCCAATCTCAGACGATTCTTTGAAGTCGACGCCGAGACCACCGCGATCGCAGCGCTTTATGCGCTTTGTCACCAGGGCGCCATGGCTGCGCAGGCCGTGGAGCAGGCGATCAAAAAGCTCGGCGTCGACCCTGAGAAACCGTTTCCTTTTCATCTCTAAAATCTTAACCGCAAAAATTCTCCATGGACGTCAAACTTCCCCGGCTCGCTGAAGGTGTAGAGTCCGGCACGGTGGTGAGCATTCTGGTCGCCGAAGGTCAGGAAGTGAAAAAAGACCAGGCGATCATGGAGCTGGAAACGCAGAAGGCTGTGGGTTCGATCCCCGCTCCAAGCTCCGGTATCGTGACCAAGATCTACGTGAAGCAAGGAATGGAAATCGCCGTCGGCCAGGCGCTGATGGCGATCGAAGCGAGCGGCGCGCCGAGCGCCAGACCCGCGCCGGTGCCCACGCCAGAAAGCGCGCCGCACAAACCCAGCTCGGCGCCGGCGCCGAGCCAGTCCGCAGCCGCGCCGGCCGCCGTAGAAAATTATCGCTACGAATCGAAAAGCGGTGCGCCGCCGCCGGCGCCGCCCTCCGTGCGCAAGATCGCGCGCGAGCTCGATATCGATCTGACGCGGATCCGCGGCAGCGAGGCCGGCGGCCGAATCAACCTGGGCGACGTGCGCGGCTACATCCAGCGTTTGCAGGAGATCGCATTTAAAGGCGGAGCGCCCATGGCGTCGCAACCGGCCGCCGCGCCTGGCGCATCCGATCCGAGCGAAGCGATCGATTTCGCCCAGTGGGGGCCGATTCGGCGCGAAAAAATGTCGCCGCTCCGGCGCACGGTCGGCCGCAGGATGGTGGAATCGTGGACGACGATTCCAAAGATCAATCAATTTGCCGACGCCGACATCACCAGTTTGCTGGCGCTGCGAAAAAAGCACGCGGAGGCTTATGAGAAAAAAGGCGCGCACCTCACCTTGACGGCGTTTTTCCTGCTCGCGCTCGGCCGCGCGTTGAAAAAGCACCCGCGCGCCAATGCCAGCATCGACGAAGCGTCGCACGAGATCATCTACAAAGACTACTGCCACATCGGCATTGCCGTCGACACCGAAGGCGGACTGATCGTGCCGACCTTGCGCGACGTCGACCGGAAAAGTCTCCTGCAAATTTCCCAGGAGCTGCACGCGATGACGGAGAAAACCCGCCAGCGCAAAGTGTCGATCGAGGAATTGCAGGGCGGCACCTTTACAATCTCGAACCAGGGCAGCATCGGCGGCAGCCACTTCACGCCGATCATCTATGCGCCACAGGTGGCGATTCTCGGCGTCGGTCAAGGCGGGCAAAAGCCCGTGGTGATCGACGGCAAGGTCGCGATTCGGACGATCGTGCCTCTCTGTCTGGCTTACGATCATCGCGTGCTCGACGGCGCCGATGCCGTGCGCTTTCTGAAAGACGTGATCGCCGCCGTGGAAAATTTCGCCGAAGCCGATTTGAAGCTCAAGTAAAATATGGACCCGATCAGCACTGAAATCCTCGTTCTCGGCGCCGGCCCGGGGGGTTACACCGCCGCCTTTCATGCCGCGGACAAGGGGAAAAAAGTCACCCTCGTCGAGCAGAACCCGCGCCTGGGCGGCGTCTGCATGAACGTCGGGTGCATTCCGTCCAAGGCCCTGCTCCACGCCACGGCGGTCCTGCGCGAATCCAAGGATTCGGCTCAACGCGGCATCGAGTTCGGCGCGCTCAACGTCGATCTCGACAAGCTCCGCGGCTGGAAAGAGTCGATCGTCGAAAAGCTCGGCCAGGGCATCAAAACTCTGGCGCAGCATCGCAACGTCGAAGTCGTGCACGGCCGCGGCCACTTCGAAGACTCGCAGACTTTGCGGGTCGAAACCGACGCCGGACAAAAATTCATCCGCTACGAAAAAGCGATCATCGCGGCAGGCTCGAAGCCGGCCATGCCCAACGCCTTCGATCTCGGAAACAAGCGCATCATGACTTCCACCGAAGCCCTCGACCTGCCGGACATTCCGCAGGATCTGCTCGTCGTCGGCGGCGGCTACATCGGCATGGAGCTCGGCACGGTGTACGCCGCTCTCGGCAGCCGGGTCGTGGTGCTCGAGGCGCTGCCGTCGATTCTCACCGGAGTTGACACCGACCTGGTCCGCCCGGTGAGCCGCATGGCGCAAAAAGCCTTCAAGGAAATCCGCCTCAACACCAAAGTGCTCAAGATGGCGACCGCCGGAAAACAGATCAAAGTCGTCACCGAGGCCAACAAGGAGCAGCGCGAGGAGCTTTACGATCGGGTGCTGGTGAGCGTCGGGCGCGTGCCCAACCTCGCCGATCTCGGGCTGCAAAACACCAAAGTTACCAAGGACGACAAGGGTTTCATCCAGTCGAACGCGCAGCAGCAGACCGAAGATCCCAATATCTACG
>Ga0070680_100002353_pt1 | contig 13963 bp, 12 predicted proteins | sample KBSC73BmetaG_FD_64672 | JGI IMG/M metagenome (GOLD analysis project Ga0070680, IMG submission 64672) | Corn rhizosphere microbial communities from Kellogg Biological Station, Michigan, USA - KBS C7-3B metaG | ecosystem: Host-associated > Plants > Roots > Rhizosphere | place: USA: Michigan...
ATTACGAGGTTATCGAAATAATAACACTGGCTGAGGAAGAAATCAGGGAATATAATATTGCGACACTAAACAGACCCGCAAAATCGGGCAAGCCATCCAGGTTAAATAAACGAAACCGCGGAGACTTTAGCTCTTCTCACAGCCGGCATTCAAAATGATAATATTTCTTCCAGGCATATTTTCTCTGTAATTCGCTGAATTAGGATTTCTGTCCCATCTTTTGTTATTTCATATTTCTTATCATACCGAGCCTCAACAGAATCTTTGCGTATAAGATCAAAACTTTTTTTTCCTCAGCTGTATTTCTGGGAAAGACCAACGCTAATTGTTTGGAAAAATGTTTGGCATACCTGAATAATTTTTCGAGGTTATGAGTTTTAGGTTTATAACCCCGAAATACCCAAATAACTGTATTTAGTATTCTTTCTGCCGATTGATGTAGTTCAAACGCGGCTTTCTTATAATTTCCTCTTTCAAATCCGTGTATTGCATCAATCAAAAATTCATTTCCACTGGAAAACCAATTTTCAAAATCTTCCTGGGCTATGGTTTTCTTTTCTGCATTTGATAATTCCCTCTTCCTGGTGAGAGGAGTATTACCTGCGTCATATAGAAGAATTCCTTCCTTTTCAATATCGGAAAAGAAGTACTGGCCGTCCGAGAGTTTACTATTAACATATTCAATGTCGTGTGTAATGGCGAAGATGTTGTTGTTGAGCCCGCTGCGGTGCTCGACAATTTCCTGCACCTCGTGGTCTGAGCGGCGGTCGCCAGCCCGGGTGATGACCAGGAAATCATAATCACTCTTGTAATCATACTGTTTACCCTCCTCATAATATTCATCCTCCACCCATTTACCGGTCGCATAACTCCCGTAAAGAATGACTTTTTCCGGATCTATCCGCTCGACGATTGTTTGCAGAATGAAACGGATTAAGTCCTGCTTTTCTTTTGGAAGATGATCAAGAGAATTGTTTACCAGCTTAGGTTAACGGGAAACGAAGTTATGATAAATAGCAAAATTTACGGGTTCCGAATATTCAAAGATCTGAACGTTTCATTGTGTTTGCGGAGCCTGATGTTTAGATTGCGAACTGAAAAAAATGCAGGAGGCGACTTAAATGGCATGAAAAAGCGAATAAAACGGGAATCGAAACGGTGGGCATTTTGGTCAGTTTCATTTTCAATATTTCCACTGCAATTGCTTTCTGATTGGATACTGTTTTTACAGAAATATTCAGGCGGTTTGCAATTTCCGTGTTATTGAGGCCTTCCGTAAAGGAGAGCAGGAATACCTGCCGGCAGCGGCGGGGGAGATCCCCAATGGCCTGATGGATAAGTTCCAGCAGATCTGCGTGGGATTCGGCGGGCTGGAAGTTTCCCTCACGCAGGTCCCGCTCTATTTTTTGAATTTCCAACAATTTTTTCCTTTCGATGCGGAGATGGCGGAGATGGTCCAACGCAAGGTTTTTTGCCGTCTGGAAAAGAAAAGATCTTAGTCTGGCAAAACTTTCAAAAGCACCCTTGTTTTCCCAAAGTCTGAGAAATGCGTCCGTCGCAATGTCTCCGGCTGCTGCCGAAGGGTAGATCAGCTTATTTACAAATAAAAAGATTGCCGGGTAGAATTCCTGAAAGATGCGGTTAAATGCCTTTGAATCTCCCCGGTTAAACGGAGTCACTACTTCATCTGATAAGGGGGGTCTCATGAATGGCAATTTAAAACAATTTAAAACGGGAATGAATGGCAGTCCTGCGAACTAAAGGTTTTCATCTAGGTGGCGGGAAAATAAAAAGCGGAAAGCTAAGATTGCAAATGACCAACAACGTTTGGGAATCCAATTTGTCCCGATATTTTGAGCGATGTCAATAAATATATTTTTAAAAATGGAACTCTGGATATTCCTGGATATAGCAGTGTGCTGATCAAATATTATTAAATAATCGACGTCTGAGTAGTACATTTTTCTTTCATTGGTGTTTTATTAGGTCATGCCTCAAATAATTTATTCATTATTCATGAAACCGGATTGGCCAGAAGAAGGACTGCCACCTGTACGGCTGCTGAGCGGGCTAACCCGGGATTTCAAAATCAGATCTTCCCTTTTTCCTTCGGTAAGCATTCGCGCCCAGGCCGATTTTAACGCCCCGCAGAACCGTTATATGGCCCTGGATCAGACAGAAACACGCACGCCCGGATATATGTTGCTGAATGCGGGAATACTAACAACCATTCAATACACAAAAACATGCGCAGCCCAGTTTCAGATACAGATCAGTAACCTGCTGAATGCTGCTTATCAGTCCAATCAAAGCCGTTTGAAATATTTTGAATACTATATAGCGTCGCCCACCGGCCGCCTGGGCATGTTTGGCATGGGCCGGAATATCTGCATGAGGTTAATCATATCTTTTTAGATCTTCTTTTACAGTTACCTTTAAAGCGCTTAAAAATCCTGCGGCCCGTTCATCCGGATCGACCGGTTGACGGGTATTAATGGATATAAGGATTCGGAAACATGCAAAAGCCATCCTCCATCGTGGACATTCTCTTTCGCTTTCAGCAGCAGGAACCCCTGACGGAAGAAGACAGGCGCATCCTGCAGGACTGGCTGGGGGCGTCGGAAGCCAACCAGGATCTGTTTGATGAGATCAGCAATGCAGAAGAATGGAACCGCAAAATCGAAGTGCTCAAAAGTCGCGACAGCCGGGCAGGCTGGAACCTGATCCTGGAGCGGGTTGAAGGCAGGCAGGAAAAACCGGTGCCCGGGACGATGCGATGGAAAAAATATGCGGCGGTTGCGGCCATCTTTGCGGGCGCGGTAGTGGGAACCTATTTGCTGACGAGACACAATAACGGGGTCGTGCAGATCCGCGAGCAGACCCAGGAAGAAAGATTCAAAAACGATGTGATCGCGGCCACACCCGATGCGACCCTCACACTGGCGAACGGCACCCTGGTGCGCCTGAACCGGGCCGCCGTAGGCAAATTAAAAGAAGCGAATGCGATTTCGAAAACCGACAGCAATAGTCTTTCGGTCAGTAAGAGCAACGGAAAGCCGGAAGAAAAATTTAATACCCTGACTGCCCCCATCGGAACACGCTACCAGCTTACCCTTGCCGATGGTAGCCGGGTCTGGCTGAATGCTGGTTCCAGCCTGCAGTTCCCAACTACTTTTTCCGGCTCCGAACGAAAAGTCATTCTCCTGGGCGAAGCATATTTTGAAATTGCAAAAGACCCGGGAAAACCGTTTATGGTCGGGGCCGCTTCCAGTACAACGCGCGTTCTCGGCACCCATTTTAATATCCGGAGTTATCCGACAGAGTCCACGACCAGGACGACTGTTTTGGAAGGGGTGGTCTGTTTCCGGGCGGCAGCCGACAGCGTAGCAATACGCCCGGGACAGCAGGCGAGTCTGCAGCAGAACGGAAAGATAACGCTGGATTCCGTGAACACGCAGGCAGCCACGGCCTGGCGGGAAAACCTCTTCTGGTTCCAGGACGAGTCTTTTGAAAGCATCCTGGATGAACTCGCCCGCTGGTATCCGATCCACGTGAAATATGCAGGAAAGATCCCGGAGAAGTTTACCGGCATCCTGCCCCGCAGCCGTTCTCTTATCGACGTTTTGAAAAGCCTTGAATTCGCCGGCTCGGTAAATTTCCGCATCAACGGCAACGAGGTGGAGGTCGTACCGCGGGCAACAGCTAAAGACGGCAGCCCGTAGTTTCTTTGCTGGTCAGGTCAGGATTACCGGGGACTTCCTACTTATATTCAATAACCCCGCAGTCTTACTTACGGGTCCCTTATATTAAAATACTACCAGGTGGCGTAAATGAACCAGCCACTAAAAATATTGATAGGCGGAATTACGACCTTTTTTATCACCCCAATTATGATGACTCTCCACCCGTTTTTGGAATACCCATACCGCACGGAGCAACTCTACCAATACCAAAAGATAAATAATGAATTCCCAATTATTGTCCGCTTACTTTCTTCAATTGACGGAGGAATTAAAAATTGCTGATTCTCCATTAGCCAATTTTATGCTATCAGGTGTGCAAAGACTAAAATTGAAGAATTGACTAATCCCTTAAGAATAGAACTTCCAGACGACCTGTCCATTCTTTACGAATGGCAAAATGGAATATCCAGTGAAGATTTGCTAAATCATAATTCAACATCATTTTGTTTGTTTACGCTCGCATATCCGATTTCAATCGAAGATTTGTTAGAGATATATTTAGGCAATGCAATAAAATCGCAATATTGGGCAGCGAAGTGCTTTCCGAAAAATTATGGGCAAATGAACGAAATCGAAGAGGAGATGAACGAAATAATTGCTCGGATTCGGTGAGATACCGGCAGTTCGGCTTAGTGATTTGAATGTGACTTTTTCGAAAAATATCACCTTGGCAATACCCGGGTAGATGGTCCCTTTGCTGCAACTTAAAGTTATGGGTGGAGATAAGATCGATCTCGGTGTTCAGGAGTAATAAATAACAATGCGTAGTTTATGCAAGGCGAGTTCATTATAGAAAAAATTGAATTTAAAATATTATGTATTTGATAAATAAGGTTTTGATATTTGCTTTAATTTTTACCTGTTCAGATAGCCTGTTAGCTCAAGGATCGAATGATGTTCAAGGTCAATTAATTATTATTATAGAGGCGAAGGTTTCATACGAAAAAAGCCTTTTTTGGAAAAAGGGGGATTTAGCTGCCAGGCGTAAAACTTGTTCGAATTTGGTGAAGAAATTCAAAGCCAGGGAAGGTATTGCCTACTATGATAACGCTATCCATATGTTGCTAAAGCCAGATTCTTCTGCAATCAGCGATCGAATCATAAATTTTACTTATCAACCTGAAACTTCAAGTATTATTGAAAAATGTGCATTTTTAAAATATAATGAGTTTTTAAAGATCATGCTTAAGAATTTACATGATACCAATCAATATAACTTCATAGTTTGCTATAAATGAGGTCAGGCATTTATTCTGACGCCATTGAACTCATAAAACGACGTGATGAACATAGTGTTTTAGAATTGTTTGTCCGGAAGGAGATTGATTATTTTAGGACGCGCAGGAATAATTAATGCAGCTATTTCGAAAATACCAGCAAAGGATTATTTTTAAATCCGGATCTTATTCCGTTCTCAGGCTGTCAACCGGATTCGCAACGGCTGCTTTAATGGCCTGGGAGCTTACGGTTATTAATGCGATTAATATGGCCGCTAGTCCGGCGATAATAAAAACCCACCAGCTGATCTGTATGCGATAGACAAAATCCTGCAGCCACTGATTCATAAAATAGAAAGCAACCGGGGAAGCGATGGCGAGCGCGATAATGACCAGCAGAACAAAATCCTTACTCAACAGCATCATGATATTGGCCACGGATGCGCCGAGCACTTTGCGGATCCCTATTTCGCGTGTTCTTTGCTCAGCAGTAAACAGCGCAAGACCAAACAATCCCATGCAGGAGATAAAAATGGTTATCGCCATCGCGACCGTCATCAGCCACGCGGTTTTCGTTTCCTGATCATAGAGCCAGCGGATTGATTCGTTTAAAAAGCTGCATTGAAACGGATCATCAGGATATAATTGCTTCCATTGTTTCGCGATATCGGCAAGAATCTTTTTGGCATCCGCTGCCTGTTTATGCTGCGTAGTCAGTTTTATTGCAATTCCTTTTTCCTGTTCAGGCATGTGGGCAATCACCACCGGCTTTATGGATTCGTGATACGAATTTTCATGAAAATCCGCAATCACACCAACAACCGGATATAGCTTTCCATCCCACCAGGTGATCTGCCTGCCCAAAGCGTCTGCCGGCTTTAAAAACCCGAGACTTTTTGAACAGGTTTCATTAATTACGATTTCGTGCAGACTATCGGAGGGAAGCAGGTTCCTTCCGGCCAGCAATTTCATCCCGTAAAAAGGAATCAGGTTTTCGTTACCGGGCTGCAGAGAAACCAGCAACTTCAGGTCCTCCTTATCTTTATATTCTATATTGCCCGACATGTGCGGAAAACCCATGGGGGCAAAGGCTTCCCGAATCACCTGACGCACGCCGGGTATTCTTCTTATATTTTCTGCCAGCACATTTATTCCATTTCCCGTGTCGTTCCGGATTTCCGGAATGGTGACAACGGCGTCTGTTGAAAAACCCTTGTCGCTATCCTTCATATACCGGATCTGGTTTCCAATGATCAGGGTAGCAATGATAAAAACCAACGAAATACTGAATTGGAAAACGATGAGCGATTTTCTTAAATACCATTTCTCCCCGTTTCTTTGCGTGCCGCCGGGTTTTAAACTTTGTACCGGTAAATAAGCAGACAGCACCATGGCGGGATAAAGGCCTGCCAGCAGCGTTATGAGTACAGTAACGGAGGCCAGGAAAATAAATGTTGAACCGTTTAAATGAAAAACTACCCCGGCAGGTATGTATCCGCTGAACAGGGAAAGAACCGGACTGACCAGGGCAACGGAAATACAAACCGCCAGCAGCGTGAGCATAAATGTTTCCGTCAGGAACTGAAAGACCAGACTGCTTCTTTTACTTCCCAGCACTTTTCTGATCCCGGTTTCCTTTGCGCGGCGCACAGACTGGGCGGTAGACAGGTTAATAAAATTAATCGCGGCAAGGATCAGGATGAATAAAGCCGCACCCATCAGGGCATAGATGGTCGGTAAATAGGCTTTCCGGAACTGGTTGTCCCCGTCATCTCCCCGGTGAAAATCCGGTGTAAAATGAATGTCGGTCAATGGCTGAAGCCACATGCGCAGTTTTGATCCCGGATCTCCCGGTTTCATATTTTTTTTGATGAATGCGGCAAGCAGGATGTTCACCTGCTGCGGGCTGGTTCCCGGTAACAGCTTGACAAAAGCCTGTGAGCGGTGCGGGCTCAGACTGCTCCAGTCCTCTGTTGGGATCCGGTTTCTTAAGAAGCTGTGTGTAGCAGTACGGATCGAAATAAAATCAGTATATCCGAAATCCGTATGCTGACTCCAGTCTTTGATAATTCCGGATACCGTTACTTTTAAAGAATCATCATAAATAACGGTTTTGCCGATTATCTTATCCGCCGGCAGGTTGCCAAAGTATTGGCGGGCCCTGTTTTCTGTCAGCACCACATGAAAGGGTGCATTGAGCGTAGCCGCATTGCCAGCAAGCCATTGGTATTTGAATATGTCAAAATAGGAAGGCTCTGTGAAAATGCTTGCGGTGCCGCCATTCTCCTGGTCTCCGGAAAATTTCTTATCCGGTTTGCCGGCTACGGGTATGATTGTTTTTCCCCCATACAGGTGGTAACCCGATTTTGCTTCGAATCCTGGTATCTCATTTTGAAAACCAGCTTCATCTGAAAAGGGAGAATTCAAAAATATTTTTTCTCCATTGCTTCTTTGCAGCTCCCCAACGATCCGGTAAATCCGGTCTCCGTCCGGATGAAACCTGTCAAAACTCAGATCATAGCTGTTAATTAAATAAATGACCAGGCAGCTGCAAATACCGAAGGCGAGTCCGGTAACGTTGATAATGGTATAAATTTTCTGGCGCACCAGACTGCGCCACGCGGTTCTGAAATAATTTTTGAGCATATAGCAGGAATATGATCTTCCATTCGAACCAATAATATGCCGGATTATAATTTATGGTTTATCAAATGATTGTGCATATTGCTTTTTGACGACTGTTCGTTTTTGATACGGTTGCTGTCCGTTACGGGTCTTCAAATTTCCTACAGTATTGCCCTTTACTTTTGCCCGATTTTTCAGCATTATCATGAACATTAAATATGGTTTTATTGCATTTCTGTTTTTTATCGTGATCCGCGGCAGTGCACAATCCATTCCTAAAGTCGGAAAAGAGGGTCAGATCAAAGGCCTTGTTTTGGATTCTGCAACCCATTTACCCATTGAATATGCAACAGTAACCCTGTTTTTGGAGGGAAGTAAAAAAGGGATAAACGGAGCCGTTACCAGTGCCGGAGGCGAATTTTCCTGCCAGGTAAAAGTAAACGGATATTTTAATATTCTGTTTGAATCGATCGGGTATCAGCCTTTTTCCATCAAACATATTCTGCTGGACAGGAAGGCCTCCTTAAAGGAATTACCAAAGATTTATTTGTCAAAAAAAACGACCAGCCTGGAATCTGTAACGGTGACTGCACCTGCTAACCTGGTGGAAAATAAGATTGACAAAATGGTGTTCAATGCAGAAAAAGACCTCACCTCCCAGGGTGGCGTGGCCACGGATATTCTGAAAAAGATTCCGATGGTATCGGTTGATGTGGACGGCAATGTAGAGCTTGCGGGCAGTTCCAGCATCAAATTTTTAATAAACGGGAAACCTTCTACCGCGTTTGGCAGCAATATTGCGGATGTTCTGCAATCTATCCCTGCTTCCCAGATCAAAAGCATTGAAGTGGTTACAAATCCCGGGGCAAAATATGATGCCGAGGGTTTGGGCGGAATCATCAATATCATTTTAAAACATAATTCAGTGAGAGGTGTAAACGGAAATATTTCCCTTTCCGCCGGAAGCCGGGTTGAAAATGGTTCGGTTAACCTGAATGCCCGCCGGGGTAATTTCGGGATAAATGCCTTTGTGAGCGGGAACAGCCGGCTAAAAGCCAGCACATCCAGCAGCTCTGAACGGATATCAACGGATACCAGCGCAAAAACCCTTGTGCAACTGAACCAGGATGGAAGCAGTTCGTTCCGGCGCCATGGAGTGGAAACGGGTATCGGATTTGACTGGACCTATCGCAAGCAGAATAATTTTTCCGGTTCTCTTAATTATAATCAGTTCGGAAATTCAGGACGGGGATCCATCAATCAATCCCAGTCTGTGTCCGATATGGCTGGCGCGGGGATGCTAAGCCAAATGATCACCCTTAATAAAACACATAACGATTTCCGTTTTCATAATACGGATGCAAGTCTTAATTATAAAAAGACATTTGATAAAGAAGGGCAGGAGCTTGAAATTGGCCTTCGTACAAGTTTAGGGAACAACATAGTGCTTTCGGATAACAGCCAGTATAGGATGCCGCAGGATTCCCTGTATTTTGGAACAACCAGCGATAACAATGGCAATGAAAGGGAAACTGAAATCCAACTGGATTACAGCCAGTCGATCACTGAAAAAATAAAACTGGATATGGGAGGAAAGGCAAATTTTCGCCGTATCAGCAGCCAATCAGACGTACTGGGTTTGCAACCGGAAAGCGGGAAATATGTGTTTGATCCGAACCTTTCCAACCGGTTGACCTATCATCAGAAAGTTTTTGCATTGTACAGCGAAATCAGTCTCCCGGTAGCTGGTCTGTTTGATTTGAAGATTGGCGGGCGCTACGAAAGAACGGAATTGAGCACTTATTTTTCAAATGTCACTGCACAGGCAACCGAACCCGGATACAATACCTGGGTACCTTCCGTTTTTCTGATGAAAAAATTAAGCGATCAGCATACCATCAAGCTCAGTTATTCAAAGCGGATTGAAAGGCCGGATTACCGGGACCTGAATCCATTTGTAAATACAACCGATCCGAAAAATATTTCCACCGGGAATCCCTACCTGAAACCGGAGATCGGCAACCGCATCGAATTTTCCTACAGCTATGACATGAATTCAAACGGCTTTATCATGCTGTCGGCTTTTTACAGAACATCCAAGGACGATATCCAGCCTTATATTGTTTACTATCCTGCCCTGGTGGTGGGCGATACGACCTACACAAATGTTGCGGTGAGTACCCGTCAGAATGTCGGGATTGAAAAAGATGCAGGCCTGAGCATTTTTGGAAATCTGCACATCAGCGAAAAGCTTGACATCAGATCAAATCTTTTCTTTTTTGAGCGACGTACAATTAATACGGTAAGTCCCGGCCAAAATGCAAGGAGTTTTAATTACCGGCTGAATCTGAATATCAGTTACCAGTTTGCCAAATCACTGGCAGGAGAATTTTTTGGAAACTTCCGGTCGCCCCGCAATGAATTGCAGGGCCGTTATCCTTCTTTCACCACGTACAATTTCGCTTTGCGCAAACAATTCTGGAATAAAAAAGGAAGCATTGCGCTAACCGCGACCAATCCTTTCAATAAATATGTTGATGAAAAAACTGCGCTCTTTGGTCCGGAATTTACGATCAATTCGGAGCGGAAGATACCCTTCCGGTCATTTGGGATCAATTTTACCTGGAAGTTCGGCCGGCTGAATTTTAAAAAACAGGAAAAGGAGAATCAGGATATCAGTGTGCCGGGAAATGACGGCTAAGGAAAGTTCTTGGAGGATCATTCCGTTCTCAAACTTTTTTCATCAGCCGGAGCTCATTCTGAGCGTAGGCTGATCACCGGATTCATTCTTGCTGCTTTAATGGATTGGTAGCTTATCGTTAGTAAGGTAATGAGCATTGCGCCGAGGCCGGTCAGGACAAATATCCACCAGGGAATTTCGGGATGATAAGGATAATGCTGCAACCACTGTTTCATAAAATATCCGCCCACGGGCGTTGCAATAAACAGGGAGATCAGCACCAGCACGGTAAAATCTTTTGATAACAGGCCCCATAAATTCAGTACAGAAGCCCCCAGGATTTTTCGAACAGCAATCTCTTTAAATCGTTGCTCAGCCATAAAGGAGGCCAGCCCGAAAAGACCAAGGCAACTGATAAAAATGGCGAGCCCGGCAAATAGCGCCGCTGAACTCGGATACCGGTTGGACCGATCAAAAGAATGGCCATTTCACTGGCTGGTTTTTATAACCAGTATAGAGACTTACGTAGTATAAAGGCAAATCCGAATGGCCCTGCTCCTCCGCTGATATTTTTAAATGACCAAAAGGCCATCTGGCCGCTCACGCCGGCCGTTCCCCAATATTTTTCCCTGGACCTCAGGATAGCCTGGCAGTATAAGAAATTTGAATTTTCCATCGTCGGCAAAAATCTTTTGTCCGCGCGCCATGTAGAATTCGTGGCATCGCAGATTCCACGCAGCATATACGGAAAAATCGTATGCCGGTTTTAAGTACATTAGCGCTTCTTAATTAAATCCTTCCCCGGGAGGGTCTCATCAACTTTTGAAAGAAATACTATGTCGGTTTTAGGAATTGACCTTGGGGGAACAAAGCTCCGGGTGGCTGTGTTTACTTCGGAGGCCGATGTCCGGCACAAGGAAAATATTTCTTTGGCCGGTTGCCAGGGCGGGCAGGTGGGCTCCCTGATTTGCCATCAAGTCCGTCAGGTTATACAGGACGAAAGGTTTGTGCAGGATCCGGTGCAATCCATTGGAATTTCTGTTCCGGGCATCAGCCGGACCCGGGAAGGAACCGTTTGGGCCCCCAATATTCCGGGCTGGACGGATTATCCTTTGCTGAAGGAAGTGCAGGAGATCTGCGGATCCATTCCCGTCAGGATTGAAAGCGACCGCGCCTGTTATATCCTGGGGGAAATGTGGAAGGGGAATGCCCGGGGCGCTAAGGATGCCATCTTTCTCGCCGTCGGCACCGGGATAGGCGCCGGCATCGTGGCAGACGGCAGGATCCTGCGGGGTGCCAATGATATTTCCGGTTCCGTTGGCTGGCTCACGTTTAATACGCCTTTTAAAGAAGCGTTTTCGGCCTGCGGGGATTTTGAATACCATGCTTCCGGAACAGGTATTGCCAGGATGGCGCAACAGGTGCTGGCGGAAGAAATTTCCTACCGGGGGCAGCTCCGACTTAAACCCTCCGCCGAAATTTCCTCGCATGATGTATTTGACGCTTATGCAAAAAATGACCCCCTTGCAATCCGGGTAATAGATTTCTGTGTCGGATACTGGGGCATGGCGGCCGCCAACCTGGTGAGCATATTCAATCCGGAAAAAATAATTTTCGGAGGTGGTGTTTTTGGTCCGGCAGCGGAGTTTATCCCTGCGATAAAATCCGTTGCACTGAAATGGGCGCAACCCCTGAGCATACAGCAGGTAAGTTTCGAAGCCTCGGCTCTTGGATCTGATGCAGGCGTATATGGGGCCGGTTACTTTGCACTCCAGACAATTTCATCCCGGGAAAAATCATGAAGCAAGATGTTCAATAAAAAATGGGTCTTTTGGAGCGCATGCCTCGGAATACTGCTGTTCGGAATCGGGCTGATTACACTGGGTTCCGTTGTTGCTGATCTGAAAATAAAATTTAACCTCGACGATATTTCATCAGGAACCCTGTTTTCGATCCTGCCCCTGGGTATTCTGATCGGCTCCCTGGTTTTCGGCCCGATCTGCGATAAATACGGCTATAAGCTTTTGCTATCCTTGTCCTGTATCCTGATGTTCATCGGGTTCGAAGGAATAGCTTTTGCGCCGGACCTAAGCCTTTTGAGAATATGTGTTTTTTTCTTTGGCCTGGGGGCGGGTTCTATCAACGGCGCAACAAATGCGCTGGTGTCAGACATCAGTGAAACGGATAAGGGCGCCAATTTAAGTGTGCTGGGTGTGTTCTTCGGAATCGGCGCCCTGGGAATGCCGGTTGTTTCGGGTTTGCTGAAAGGCCGGGTTAATTTTGAAGTAATCCTTTCCGGCATTGGTTTTATTACACTGATGGCCGGAATATTTTATATGTCCATCAATTTTCCGGCGGCCAAACATAAGCAGGGCTTTCCCCTCCGGAAAAGTTTATCCTTATTTCGAGACGGGCTCATTGTACTGATTGCCTTTTTCCTTTTTTTTCAAAGCAGTTTCGAGGCAATCATCAATAACTGGACAACACTGTTCCTCTTAAAGCATCTGTCTGTAAGTGCAAGTGATACGCTGTATGCCCTTTCGCTTTTTGTTGTCGGGCTCACCCTGATGCGACTCATCACCGGAAGCGTATTGCGAAAAATAAACGGGCTCAAAATAATGTTCGGATCCTTTTGTCTTACCCTCGCCGGACTGTTAATGCTGAAAATGGGCACATCACTGGGTTTGGCTATGACCGGACTTGTGCTCATAGGCGCAGGGCTGGCGGGTGGTTTTCCGATCATGCTGGGTATTGTCGGCAGCCGGTACCGGGAACTCTCCGGCACGGCATTCAGTTTTGTTCTGGTAATCGCCCTGCTGGGCAATATGCTGGTAAACTACGGGATGGGTTTTATTGCCCAGTACTTCGGGGTTCTGCACGTGGTGGATGTTGCGCTGATTGAACTGCTGGCGATGGTCGTACTTTGCATTTTTATTCAAAAAATCGATAAAATTTAAATAACACGTAAATCAAAAAATATGTTAGCACAAAAATGGCTGGACAATGCAAGGAATGTAATGAGCAGGATCGAAGAAACGCAGATGGAAAAGATCAGGATGGCGGCGAACGTTATGGCTGATTCCATCGAACGCGGAAGATGGGTGCATACATTTGGCTGCGGACACGCTACACTGCCCATAGAAGAAATGTATCCGAGAATCGGAGGTTTTGTAGGTTTCCATCCGATCATTGAACTCCCCCTGACTTTTTTTACCAGGATTACGGGCGAAATGGGCGTACACCAGTTTGTATTTCTGGAACGGGTAGAGGGTTACGGGATAGAAATAATGAAGGGGTACAACTTTGATACGCGGGATACCATGTGGCTTTTCTCCCACTCTGGCATCAACAACGTAAATATAGATGTTGCCCTGGAAGCCAGGAAGAAAGGTATGAAAGTGATTGTTTTCGGCTCCGCCGCAGAAGCCAGGGGAAAACAAACCAGGCATTCCAGCGGAAAAAACATATTCGAACTTGCAGATATCGTCGTGGATACCTGCGCGCCGATCGGCGATGCTTCCGTTGCGCTGAACAATCACCAGGACAAAATCGGCCCGGTATCAACCATGGCATTTATTACCTGCGTCTGGATGACCGTTACGACTGTGGCGGAGATACTCGCAGAGCGCGGTGTTAAATTATTCATTCATCCTTCCCACAATGTTCCAGGCGACGCGACGGCAAAACTGCGGCTGGAA
>Ga0070680_100002357_pt1 | contig 13948 bp, 15 predicted proteins | sample KBSC73BmetaG_FD_64672 | JGI IMG/M metagenome (GOLD analysis project Ga0070680, IMG submission 64672) | Corn rhizosphere microbial communities from Kellogg Biological Station, Michigan, USA - KBS C7-3B metaG | ecosystem: Host-associated > Plants > Roots > Rhizosphere | place: USA: Michigan...
CGGCGAGCGATGGGCGATGGCGTATGGCATTGGTGACATGACGGTTCGTCTCGATTGCGCGCGGCTCCATCGCTGAGGTCGAGACCCAGATTGCTCTCGCGATAGCGCTGGATTTTGTCCCTGCCGACGACGTCACGTCGCTTTCGTCCGAGCTCGAGCGACTGAGCAAAATGTTGTTCACCTGCATCGGAGCTTGGCCGCAGCGGGTGGTGGGCAATCATCGACACACAACGCCTAGCAGGGGAGGGCGACTTCGCACTGGGCCCATCGCCCATCGCCCACCCACTACGCCGCCGTACTCGCCCACTCGGCGCCAACCGCGCGCGCCAAATACGGCGCCGTCCGACTCCGCGCCGATCGCGCCACCTTCTCCGGCGGACCCGCAACCACAATCTCTCCGCCCTCGTCGCCCGCACCCGGGCCAACGTCGATCACCCAATCGCTGGCCGCGATGACGTCCATGTCGTGCTCGACGACAATGACGGTGTTGCCCGCATCGACCAGCCCGTCGAGCTGCCGCACGAGTCGTTCGACGTCCGCGGGATGCAAGCCCGTCGTCGGCTCATCGAGCACGTACAACGTGTTCCCGCGCGAGATGCGCTGGAGCTCCGTCGCGAGCTTGATGCGCTGCGCCTCTCCGCCCGAGAGCTCCGTCGCCGGTTGCCCGAGGCGCAGGTAGCCCAATCCCACCTCACGCAGCACGTCGAGCGATCGCGCGACGTGCTCCTCGTCGTCGAAGAACTCGCGCGCGCCATCGACGGTCAGCCCCAGCACCTCGGCGATGTTCTTGCCGTTGTATGTGATCTCTAATGTCTTCGCGTTGTACCGCGCGCCGCCGCACGTCGGGCACGGCGCATACACGCTCGGCAGGAACAGCAGCTCGACGCACACGAACCCTTCGCCCTCGCAATGCTCGCAGCGGCCCTTCGCCACGTTGAACGAGAAGCGTCCCGCGTCATAGTGTCGCGCGCGAGCCGCCTTCGTCGACGCGAAGAGCCGGCGCACGTGATCGAACAATCCCGTATAGGTCGCGAGGTTCGAGCGCGGTGTGCGGCCGATCGGCTTCTGATCGACGCGCACCAACCGCTTGATCGCGTCCATGCCCGACACGATGCGCCCGCGCGTCTCATCCGGCGCGCTGCGCTCCAGCTCCTCGGCGTCATCCTCCAACTCGGGCGACGCATGTCCCAACGCGGCCGAGACGAGCTCCACGAGCGCCTGACTCACGAGACTCGACTTGCCCGAGCCGGAGACGCCGGTGACCGATGTCAGCACGCCAAGCGGGATCTCGACGTCGAGCCCCGCGATGTTGTTCCGATGCACGCCCTCGAGCACGAGCCGTCCGCGCGGCGCGCGTGGCGTTCGGGCGATCGGACCACGCTCGCCGAACAGATATTGCCGCGTGCGGGACGCGTGCACGTTCGCGAGACCCTGGGGCGGACCACTGTACAGCACGACGCCGCCATGCTCGCCTGCGGCAGGACCGACGTCGACGATCCAGTCGGCTTCCTTCACCACGTCGATCTCGTGCTCGACGACGAAGAGCGAATTGCCACTCGCCTTGAGCTGCTGAAGCGCGGTGAGCAACGACTCCGTGTCGGCCGGATGCAACCCCGCTGAAGGTTCGTCGAGCACGTACACGACGCCGAACAGGTTCGATCGCACCTGCGTCGCCAGGCGCAGACGCTGCAGCTCGCCCGGCGAAAGCGTCGGTGTGCTTCGCTCGAGCGACAGATAGCCGAGCCCGAGGTCCAGCATCACGTTCATGCGCGCGACGAGGTCCTCCGCGATGCGCTCCGCCACGATCGCACGCTCGGCGTGCTCCTTCGCGAGTGCGCGTACGTGCGCGGCGGTTCCATCCGCCGCCGACCGCATGATCTCGGCGAGACGCTTGATCGGCATGCGCGACATCTCCGCGATGTCGAGTCCGGCGAAGGTCACCGCCAGTGCTTCCGGCTTCAATCGCTTGCCGCCGCACGTCGGACACTCGGCGCCTTCCATGTACCGCGAGACACGCTTCTTCATGGATGCGCTCTGCGTCTTCGAGAAGGTCTCGAGCACGTATTTGCGCGCTCCGGTGAACGTGCCCATGTAGTCGGGCTCCGCTTTCCGCTTGAGCGCGCGTTTCACTTCTTCCAGCGAAGAGTGTGCGTAGACGGGAACCTGCGGCTGCTCGTCGGTGAAGAGCAGCCAGTCGCGCGTCTTCTTCGGCAATTCGCGCCAGGGTACGTCGATGTCGACGCCCATCGTCGTCACGATGTCGCGCAGATTCTGTCCCTGCCACGCGCCCGGCCACGCCGCGATCGCGCGCTCGCGAATGGTGAGCGAGTCGTCCGGCACCATGGAGCGCTCGGTCACCGCGTACACGCGGCCGAGCCCGTGACATTCGGGACAAGCGCCCTGCGGCGTGTTCGGTGAGAAGTCCTCCGCGTGCAGCTCCTCATGTCCGCGTGGGTACCTGCCGGCGCGCGAATACAGCATGCGGAGGAGATTCGACAGCGTCGTCACGCTTCCCACGGATGAGCGCGTCGTCGGTGCTCCGCGTTGTTGCTGGAGCGCGACGGCGGGCGGCAGTCCGTCGACCTCGTCGACGTCGGGCACCGACATCTGATCGAACAACCGCCGAGCATAGGGTGACACCGACTCGAGATAGCGGCGCTGCGCTTCGGCGTAGAGCGTTCCGAAGGCGAGCGAGGATTTACCTGATCCCGAGACGCCCGTGAAGACCACAAGGGCGTCGCGCGGAATCTCGACGTTCACATCTTTCAGATTGTGCTCGCGTGCGCCGCGAACGCGTACGAATCCGGTGAACTCTCTGGCCATGCGGGCCCGTCCTCGGAATATTTGCGCCAGCACGCGACGCCGAGCCCGACACTCGGAGGCATGATCGTGCCTCGTTCCGGCGGCAGGGTGCAGAGGAACGCGCCGTCGCCGCATCGAGTGAGTGCAAGGCGCCCGAGGGCGGCGTCGTACTTGGGCTCGCCAACGATTCGCTCGTCGTGACGACATCGGGCCCTTTCCGCTGGGCGAATCGTTCTGCCGGCGATCGCGCTCGCATCGATGGAAGCGCGACCATGTTCAGCGCGCCGCTAGTATCCGGCTCCGAGTATCGCACCCATGATGACGAGGGCCACGAGGTTGGCTCCCGCGTTGATCGCGAGAAATGCCGTCGGGCGTTTTGCCGCCGCCCAATCGTCGAGCTGCACGACCAGCACGAAGCCCAGCCAGTTCGCGAACCCCACGGCCGCGCCGGTGATCGCGGCGTGCGCGCCCGCATAATACACCGCGTGCGCGAGGATGAACGCCATCAACAGCGCGCCGATGATCCACGTGAGCATCCCCTTGGCCATGCCGCCGCGCATCTGGTCCTCGCTCACGCCCGACATGCGCTGCCAGGGTTTCAGAAAGAGGAGCGGCGAATACCACAACGCTCCAACGACGATCTTCACGATGACGGCCGCGATGAACGTACCGGGATGAATTGGAACGGAATGCATGCGTGACTCCTGCGGACGGCGGTGGGGAGGGACGAACGGGGCCGCGATCGGCGGGGAAGCGTGCCTTCACATACGGCGCAGAGGACTATTTCGGCAAGGGATGCCGGCGTAGACTGATCGCATGCCACGATATGCTGCGTTGCTCCGCGGCGTCATGCCGACGCTTGTGAAGATGCCTCAGCTCATATGCGCCTTCGAGCGCGCTGGCTTCACGGACGTACGCACCGTTCTATCGAGCGGCAACGTCGTCTTCTCGGCGACGAAGGCGTCGTTGCGCACGCTGGAACGCCGCGCCGAGGCGGGAATGTTCGAGGAGATCGGCAGATCGTTCGTGCCGATCGTGCGTCCGATCGATCGCCTTCGGGCGATTCTCGCGACCGATCCTTACGCGGACGCGAGCCTTCCACGCGATGCGAAGCGAATCGTCACCTTCCTCGGCGCCGCACCGACGGCAACGCTCGACTTGCCGATCGAGATGGACGGTGCGCGCATCATCGCGATCGACGACGCCGAGATCTTCAGCGCCTACACGCCGAGCCCGAAGGGGCCGGTGTTCATGAAGTTGATCGAGAAGACATTCGGCAAAGAGCAAACGACTCGCACCTGGGACACGGTTGCGAAGATCGCGCGCTGAGGCGGCTCAAACCGAATGCGGGGTCGAACGCAGCGGCTGGACGTGGTTCGTGTCATCGTCGGTCACGGGGCGCCGCTGGGCGGCATCGGTGCGGCGATCGGGCTCGTGGGCGCGCTGGCGGTCACGCGGTTCTCGAGAGCTCTCTCATTCGGTGTGTCGACGTTCGACGCCGTCAGGTTCGTGGGCGTCGTGGCGGTGTTGCGCGGGATCGCACGTCTGGCGCGCTACATCCCGGCGAGGAGCGCGAGGAACGTGGATCCGGCGGAAGCGCTTCGGTATGAGTAGCGCCACGCGCCGTTGGCGCGCGTAGTTGGCGCGCGTAGTTGGCGCGCGTAGTTGGCGCGCGTAGTTCGCACGCGTAGTTCGCACGCGTAGTTCGCCGGCACCTGATGTCCGGGGTGTGTCCCTATGTCATGGACACCATCCCCAGACGATGCCAACCGCCCCACCACTCACACTCGCGTCGGGCCTCACCCGCGACTTTCTGCTCCATCATCGCATCTGTCCGCGCGCGATGGGCGACGACGGCATGCTCGTCGTCGCCATGGCGGACGACGCGCTGCGCTCCGGCGTCGACGACCTCGCGCTCGCCTATCGTCTCCCCGTGCGCCTCGAGACGGTCGCGCAGTCGGACGTCGAACGGCTCATCGAACGTCTCGCGACGCGCTCGGAGCGCACCATCGAGCTCGCGCGGCCCGATGACGGCGCCGAAGATCTCGCGACCGACGTCCGCGATCTGGCAAATCAGCCGCCCGTCATTCGCTATGTGAATCTTCTCGTCCGCGACGCGTACGACGCGGGCGCGAGCGACATCCATCTCGAGGCTGCGCGGTCCGGCCTCGCCGCGCGCTTTCGTGTCGACGGCGTGCTGACGCCGGCGCCCGAGCCGCCCAGCCATCTCCACCATGCGATCGTCTCGCGAATCAAGCTGCTCGCGGAGCTCGACATCGCGGAGCGCCGCCGGCCGCAGGATGGGCGCATTCGCGTGCGGCTCGAGGCGCGCGAGCTCGATCTTCGTGTGTCGACGGTGCCGACGATGTTCGGTGAGAGCGTCGTCCTCCGATTGCTCGACCATGGCGGGCGCCCCGTCACGCTCGAGGAGCTTGGAATGAGTGTGAGTGTCCTGGAGCAGGTCTCCGTGCTGTCGCGGCGGCCGCACGGCATCGTGCTCGTCACGGGACCAACCGGCAGCGGCAAGACCACCACGCTCTACGCCGCGCTCCAACGCCGCAACGCCTCGGCAGAGAAGGTCATCACGGTCGAAGATCCCATCGAATACCAGCTCCCAGGCATCACGCAGATGCCGGTGCACGGTCAGGCAGGCGTGACGTTTGGCAGCGCGTTGCGCGCCATTCTGCGCCAGGATCCCGATGTCGTGATGATCGGCGAGATGCGTGATCGGGAGACCGCGGAGATCGCCGTGCAGGCCGCCATGACGGGCCATCTGGTCTTCAGCACGCTGCACACGAACGACGCGATCAGCGCGGTCCCACGGCTCATCGACCTCGGGATTCCCGAGTATCTGCTCGCCGCCACGCTCGAGGGTGTCCTGGCGCAGCGTCTGGTGCGGCGGGTTTGCGAGATGTGCCGCGAATCCTATCGTCCCTCGCCCGATGTGATCGGGTTCGTCAGCGGAGGCGATCCTGTATGTGAAGTGACACACGGCGCAGGCTGTCGCGACTGTCGGGGCACCGGCTATCGCGGCCGCATCGGCCTCTTCGAGCTCCTCACCGCGAACGACGCTTGCCGCGATGCCATCGCGCGCCGGGCATCGCGGGCTGAGTTGCGAGCGCTTGCGCAGAGCGGGGGATTCGTCCCGCTGCGTGCGGCCGGCTGGACCAAGGTCGTCGCGGGGCTCACGACCGTCGAAGAGGTGGCGCGTGTCATCCAGAGTTGATCGCACTCGGTCACCGCGCGCGCGACGCGGATTCACGCTCATCGAGCTCCTCGTCACCATCGCCATCATCGCGACGCTCGCCGCCATCGTCGCGCCAAGTCTGTTCAGCAACGTCGGCCAGGCACGCGAGAATGCGGCAAAGAGTCAAATTCAGATTCTTTCATTGGCGCTCGATGCGTATCGCGTGGACAACGACGTGTATCCCACCACCGAGCAGGGGCTCGAAGCGTTGCGGAGCGTTCCGCTCGCCGCGGACGCGCCCACGAACTGGCGCGGACCGTATCTGCGCCAGATCGTACCCGCCGATCCCTGGGGGCATCCCTACGTGTACGTGGCACCCGGGACGGCCAATCCGAACGCGTACGACCTCTACACGCTCGGCAAGGATGGCAAACCGGGCGGCGAAGGCGAGGACGCCGACATCACTTCGTGGAACGGGCCCGTCCGCCAATGAGCGCCACGCAGCAGATCTTCGAGTATCGAGCTCTGACCGCGGCCGGCGCGCGCCAGCGTGGAACGCTCGACGCGCCGTCCGCCGAGGATGCACGAGATGTCTTACGGCGACGCGGGTTGTTCGTCGTGGGCGTCGTGTCGCGTGGTGCCCGTCGTGAACGGCGCAGCCCCATGCCGGGTGGAGAGCTCGCGCTCGGACTCCGGGTCCTTGCGGACCTGCTCGAGTCGGGGCTGCCCCTCGTTCGCGCGCTGCACGTGTTCGACGAGCTCGCGCCGCGCGCGTGGAAGATGGCGCTTCCGTTCATTCGCGAGCAGGTACGTGAAGGGAAAGGACTCGCCGCGGCGCTGTCGGACGCGCCGGTGCGCGTTCCGCCACTCGTCATCGGAATCATTCAAGCCGGCGAAGCGGGAACGGGAGTCGGCGCGGCAGTGCGACGCGCCGCCGACCTCACCGACTCCGCCGCGCAGATGCGCTCCGCATTCTGGTCCGCGCTTGCATATCCGCTCATCGTCGCGCTGGCCGGCGTGTGCGCCATCGTGGTTCTCATCACGTTCGTCCTGCCTCGCTTCGCGAAGATTCTCGCGGACCTCGGACAGACACTTCCCGCATCCACTCAGCTCGTCCTTCGTGGCGCGGCCGCGGCACACTCGGCATTTCTGCCGGCCGTGGTCGGCATTGCGATCGTGCTCGTCTCCTGGCGGGCGTGGGTGAATACGCCAGAAGGTGCCGTGCGCTGGCATCAGTTGCTGTTTCGTGTTCCGGGACTGGGCCGCGTCCGCGCACGTCTTGCCACCGCCCGGGTCGGGTACTCGCTCTCGGCGCTGCTCGACAGCGGCATTCCGATGAGCGCGGCCCTGGCCCTGGCCGCTCGCGCAGCCGGCGATGCCGAGTGCGAAGCACGTATTGGTGCCGCGCGATCGCTGGTGGTGTCAGGAGTGTCCCTGTCGGCGGCGCTGGAGCGCACGAAGGCGGTCACGCCGACCGCCATCAAGCTCGCACGCGCGGGCGAAGAGGCCGGCCGGCTCGGCACGATGCTGTCACACGCCGCGCGCATCGAGCAGCAGGCGGCCGATCAGACGGTGCGTGTGGCCATTCGCATGCTCGAGCCCGTGCTGCTGCTTGGCTTCGCGTGCGCGGTCGCCCTCATCGCCGCGGCGCTCCTCCAGGCCATCTACAGCATTCGACCAGTCGCATGAGACACGCACGCTTCGTTCGGCGCGGTATGACGTTGCTCGAGTTGTTGATCGTGCTCGCGCTCGTGGGGATTCTTGCCGGCGTGGCAGCAATGGCGGCTCGCCGCGTCGATCCGATCGACCACACCGATCCGGTCGTGATGGTCGAAGACTCGCTGCGGCGAGCCGTGGCCGAAGCTCACGCAATCACCCTCGATGCGGTGATCGATGGCGAACCGGCGTCGGCGACCGCCAATCCCGACGGAAGCGTGGTCGCGGACTCGGCTTTCGCCATCGATCGATTCTCCGGCACGTCGACGCATGCGCGCTAGCCACATTCGCGAAGCGAGCATTGGCATCGCCGTGCATTCCGACGAGCTCGCGGCTGTTGTGGTCCGCGTGGGCCGTGTGCAGGCGATCGCGCGACATCATCGCTGCGCCGCCAATCTCGAGGACGACGTTGCCTCCGTCATGGCGCTCGTTCCTCGCCGGCGGTGGTTGCGCTACCGCGCCACGATCGCCGCGGGTTTCGAGTACTGCCGCGTGAAGGAGCTCGAGGGCCTGCCGCACACCGGCGATCTCCGCATGCTGACTCGTATCGTGCGAGAGAACGCCGCCTCGTTCTTTCTCCGGCGCGGCCAACGACTCAGCGTCGGCAGCATCGTGCGGGAGGCGAACGGACGACTCTGGGCCGCCGCATTCGAGCACACGGCGCTCACGGAGATCGCCGGCGCGCTTGCCGCGAGTGGATGCATACGTGTTCGCGCGATTCCGAGTGCTGCGGCGATCGCCAGCGTCGTCGCTGCCGGAACGCACGTCTGGCTCGACGGTGACACCGCCATCGAGATGACGGCCGACACATCAGGATTGCATCGTGTTCGCGCGTTCGATGGACGTGGCGTGCAATCCTCGCTCGCCACGCCGGAACACTTCGGCGCGATGGGGCTCGAGTCGGCGGCTGTCGTCGCGGCGTTCGGCGCCGCTATCGCGAAGCATCGAGCGTCCCACGTCTGGGAGCCTGAGCGGCCCACGCGCGTCGCGACGCGATGGACGCGCGTCAGGCTTGCGGTGTCGATCGTGCTCGTCGTGCTCTCGAGCCTCGCGGCGCTTCTCGCACCGGGCATCCACGCCAGGCTGTTCGTCGCACGCCTGCGCGGGGACGCGTCGCGGTTGCGATCCGTCAGCGTTCAGGAAGCTCGTGAGAATGCTGAACTGTCGCGAGCGTGGCTCATCATTCGCCAGGTGGACGCCGTCCGTGCTCGTCGAGGCCGGATCACTCGCCAGCTTGGCGCACTGAGTCAGGCGCTACCCGAGTCCACGGCATTCGTGACGATCCGCTTCGATTCCGCGGGAGGAAGCTTCACTGCATTGTCGCAGCACGCCGCCGACGTTCTTCCACAACTGGCGGACATCGAGGATATGGCCGGCGCTCGCATTGCGGGGACGATCACGCGCGAGAACGTCGGCGGCGCTCAGCTCGAGCGCGCAACTTTCCGGTTCGAGCGACGAGGCGCTGCGCCGCGACGGCCGTCGCGCACCAAAGTCGCGGGCGCCGAGTGACGATGCTCGACGTATCGGCGCGCGATCGGCGAGTGCTTGCCTGTGGTGCGCTCGCCGTCGCCGCCATCGCCGCCTTCGGACGCGGGCTGCCTGCCGCTCGCGCATGGAATGCCGCGCTCGTCGACAGTGCGGCGTTGCTGGCCGTCGATCTCGCGTCCGCCGGTCTCGCGCACCGGCGGGTGCAGCTCACGCGTGCGTCGCTCGCATCCGTTCAAGCTCGCTTGGCGTCGGTCGATTCCAGTATACTCATCGCGCCATCGCCTACGGCCGGCGCGGCCCGGCTTGCGTCGCTCATCGCAGACGCGGCGGACTCCTCGCGGGTCAAGCTCATTGCGACGCAGCTTCGCGCGGACAGTGCGAGAGCCGTTTCGCTCGCGCGTGTCTCTGTTCGGATCACCGCGCTGGCCGACGTGGCCGGCCTGCTGGCGTTCCTCCGGGCACTCGAGGAGAACGACGTGCTCATGGCGGTCGAAGAGCTCGCGATCTCACCGTCCGATCCGGCGGCAGCCGACGATCGGCCCGAGGTCCTGCGCGTGGAAGTCGTCGTCGCGGGCCTGACGCACGCACAAAGTAGCAAACTCTGATGTCGCCACACCAACTCCCGCGATGGCTCCTGGCGGTTGCAGCGGCGTGCTCGGTGCTTGCGAGCCTGCGCTGGCGAAGCGCGCCGCCGGCCGTCGCGCCATCGGCGTCGAGGGTGCCCGCTCCACCCGCGGAGGTGCCGGTCGTTACCGATTCCGCCCTCGCGGATGCGGAATCTCTCATCGTGGAGAACGATCCGTTTCGCCTGGCGAATGTGCCGGCGCGCGTCGAGTATGATCCGCGCGTGGACGGTGCGCCGGCGAATAGTCATCTGCCCTCGCCTGCGCGTGCCCGTCCGTCGTTCGTGTTGCGCGCCATCGTCGGCGGCCCGCCCTGGCAAGCGGTGATCGACGGGATTCCCGCCCAGCCGCCAGGAAGCGTCGTACGGGCCGGCGCGACCTTCGATCGGCTGGTCGTGCGCGCCGTGACTCGTGACAGCGTGGTCATCCAGGGGCCGGACACGACATGGGTGCTCGCGTTCGGCAGGCGGCCATGAGTAGTTGCACATGGATTGGAGTGCTGGCAATGAGCGCGGCCTTCACTCGGCCGGCCGCGGCGCAGAGTGATCGCGCCACGGCGAGATCGACGGCGCCGTCAACCGCGTCCGCCCGTGCAGAGCCCGAGAGCGTCACCATTCGCATCGCCGCGACCGAGCTGCGGTCGGCCGTGCAGATCATGCAGCAGTACCTCGACCGGCCCGTCATCTTCACGGGCCCGGGCGGTGGCCCGCAGGTCACCCTCGAGACTCCGCGCCCGATTGCGCGCGCCGATGTCAGCCGCCTCCTGCGCGGGGTGCTCGAGGCGAACGGTTACGAGCTCGTCGCTGACTCTGCGGGCGGTCTGTATCGTGCTCGACCCAGGGAGATCGTGCGCCCGACGTCACCGATTGCAGGGCCGCCGCCGACCGTGCAGGACGTAGCTCGACGAAACGGCCCGTCAACGCCCGAGTTGTTCGTCATCCCGCTACGCCACGCACGCGCCGCGGATGTCGCCAGCACGGTGAATGCATTGTTCGGTCGCGGCACGGGTCAGGCGCCGACGCCGCCGGTGAACAGGACGCCGATGAGCAATCTCTCATACCCGTCGCCCGCGCAGGCGGAGTCGCCGTCGCCGCAGAACATCCTCGGGGCGCCGGGCAGGCCGGCAACCCTCACCGGAGAGCTCACCGTCGTTGCGGACGCACGCGCCAACAGCTTGCTCATTCGCGCCAATCGTCCGGACTTCGAGCTCGTGCAGGCAGCGGTCAACCAGATCGACGTGCGCCCCGCGCAGGCGCTCATCGAGGTGCTCATCGTCGAAGCGCGTCGCGACCGGAGCTTCGCCCTCGGCATCAACGGGGCGGTGAAGGACCAGCACGTTCATCGCACGGAGAACACGACCGTCGGCGGAGACTTCACACCCGGCCAGGGCGGGCTCGGCGACTTCACGCTTCGCGTCATGGGCGTCGCCGGCATCGACATCGATGCCACCATCTCCGCGGCTGCAGGGCGAGGCGATGTGCACGTCGTCAGCCGTCCGGTCGTGCTGACGTCCAATGATGAAGAAGCCGAGGTGGTCGTGGGAACGCAGCGGCCGTTCGTTCAGGTCTCGAGGTCGCTCCCAACGAGCGACGCGGTGCGCGACCAGATCGTCGAATACAAGGACGTGGGAACGAAGCTGATCGTCCGGCCCACCATCAGCGTCGACGGCACCGTGCAGTTGCACGTCGCGCAGGAAGTGAGCAACGCAACCACGGAGACGCAGTTCAACGCGCCTGTGATCTCCACGCGCTCGATTCGCACCGACCTGCTCGTCCAGGACGGCCAGACCATCGTCCTCGGCGGGCTCACGGATCGACAGCACGACGTGGAGGCGGAAGGCATCCCGTTGCTGTCGTCCATACCACTCCTCGGCGGGCTCTTCGGGCGCCAATCGCGCAACACGACCGAAACGGAGCTCTTCATCTTTCTCACGCCGCGCGTCATCCGCACCGACGACGATGCCGAGCGATTGACGAATCCGTTGCGCAAACGGGCGGAGAAGGTGGGGCCGCCTTGATGAGAGCGGAGAGCCGGCTGCGGGAAGAGGTTCGGCCACGCGACCAACTCGGGCCCCGAGCGCTCGAACGCCCGTGGCCCGAACTGGCCTATCCATTGAATTCGAATCGGCTGCCCGAGGAGTATGTCCTCAACCCTCGATTGAAGACGCACCACGCGAGACCGCTGTAGACCACCGCCGCCGCAGCCAGTTCGAACGTCACCGCGAGTGACGGTGCGCGAGCCAGACGCGCCGGCAGATATCCGACGAACCCCGCCGGCAGCAGCGTGAACAACAGCAACCGCATCGCTCCCCCGAACAACGGCTCGGGATACAGCGAGAACGTGATCACCGACTCGACCAGTTGTCGAGACGCTGTCTCGATCCGCCCGAGCCAGAACGCGATGCTGTTGAACAACACGCACGAGGCGACGAAGATCGTCGCGCCCGCAACGATTGCCACGATCACGACCGGAACGCGCGACAGACTCACGATGCCAGACAACGCGATCATCGCGATACCCGAGCCGACGTCGCCGATTCCCGACGCGACGGTGCGGCGGCCGAGCACGTAGAGGAGCGTCGGCTTGGGTTGCGAGAGCACCGCGTCGAGCTCGCCCTCGTGAATGAATCGCGCCAGGTGCGGCCCACCACCGGCGACCGACACAGCGAGACCCACGGCGATGGCGACGACGCCGTACAGCACGGCGACATCGCTCAGCGCGTAACCACGAATCCGCGACACGCGGCTGAACAGCACGATCCAGAACGTGAAGAAAATCGCGTTGTTGAGCGCCATCAACGCCACCTGCATGAGGAAGGCGCCGCGCTGCGCCATCGCGGACGCACTGCTCGTCGCGAAGAGCGCTCCGCTGAACCGAAGCACGGATCGTGTCGACTTTATATAAGTTGTCATCGATCTCACCCGCCGTTGATCTGAAGACGACGCGCGATCGAGTGGAACGTCGTCACCGCAATGAGTGCGGCGACAACAGCCCACGCGATCAGCGCCAGCCCGAGCGTCTGGCCATCGAAGAACGGCCGGCCAAGCACGAACGACGCGGGACCGGCGAGGATTGCGGAGAACGGCGTGAGCCGCGCGATGCGAACCACGAGATCGGGATACAGCGTGAGCGGCAGCAGCAACCCGCCGAGCACGAACGTCAGCTTCTGCCAGATCCAGTAGACCGGCGCGATGTCGCCGAGCCAGAATGCGGTGAGACCCAACAGGACGTTGTAGCTCGTGAGCACGAGCGCCGCGCCGCATCCGAACGCGATCGCGCGACCCACGGCGAGCGGCCGCGCCGGCGCGCCGCCGAAGACCCACGCGCCTGTGCACGCACCGGCAAGCAGGACCGGCGCGCGCGCCACGAGCGCGCCAACGCCCTCGGCGAAGTGCGCCGCCAGGTACGACACCGGCCTCACGATCTGGTACGCCACGTCCCCTCGACGAACGTCGTCCTCGATGCGAAAGTGGACGTGCGGAGCGCTCATCAGCACCCACTCGGTCATCGCGAGATACCAGACGAACGTGTGCGGATCGCCGCCCACGTCCGCGCCGGTCGCCGCGACGGCACGCCATAGCGAGGAGAATACGCCGAGAATGACGAGGAGAAACAGCACACGTGCGTAGTGCTCCGCGGGCTCGGCGCGGGCGCGCGCGAACCCGATGCGGACGAACGCGAGATACTTGAACGGACGAGGCATGAGCACAGAACGAAAAGGTCACCGCGATGAAATGGCGTCGCGCTGCTCGACCGTGCCTCTGGAGGAGCTCGCACTCGCATAGAGATTCCGAATCACGTCGTCCAGCGGCGGATCGTCGACGATGAGGTCACGCAGCTCGGTGTGCGCCACGACCGCGGCGACGAGCGAACCGATGGCCGCGTCCGCGGCATCGACTTCGACCGTCAGCCGGTGCGGCGCCGTCGCGACTACTCTTGCCCCATCGAGCTGCGTCGCATCGAACCGCTCGGCGGCGGTCACCATCGTCACCCGCCGCTGCCGGAGGTAACGCCGCTTCACCTCGTCGACGGGCGCGTCGAGCAGAATCGTGCCTCGATGGATGATCACCACGCGGTCGCACACCTGCTCGATGTCGCCGGTGTCGTGCGACGTGAGCAGCAGCGTCGTACC
>Ga0070680_100002360_pt1 | contig 13943 bp, 10 predicted proteins | sample KBSC73BmetaG_FD_64672 | JGI IMG/M metagenome (GOLD analysis project Ga0070680, IMG submission 64672) | Corn rhizosphere microbial communities from Kellogg Biological Station, Michigan, USA - KBS C7-3B metaG | ecosystem: Host-associated > Plants > Roots > Rhizosphere | place: USA: Michigan...
CTCCCCGAATTCAACGCGGTGGAGAATGTCGTGCTTCCGCAGCTCGTGCGGGGCGCCGACTCGCCCGAGGCGCGGGAGCGTGCGAAGCAGCTGCTCGCCGCGCTCGGCCTCTCCGACCGGCTCGACCATCGCCCGTCGAAGCTTTCGGGCGGCGAGCAGCAGCGCGTCGCCGTCGCGCGCGCACTCGCCAACAAGCCGCCGCTGGTGCTCGCCGATGAGCCCACGGGCAATCTCGACGAGCACACCGCCGACGGGGTGCTCAGCGAGTTCCTGAACCTCGTGAGAGGCGAGGGGAGCGCGGCCCTGGTGGCCACTCATAATGAGCGATTGGCCGCGAAAATGGACCGAATAGTCCGGCTGCACGAGGGACGGCTCCAATAATGGACCCGGAGCGCCGCAGCGACGTTCGGCGTTCCGTGCGCACTCCCAATTGGACGACGCTCGCGCTGATCGGCGGCCTGGTTCTCGTGCTCGTGCTCGTTGCCTATTTCGCGACCAGCAAAAACGCCGATCAGGACAAGCTCACACAAAACCAGCTTGCCCAAAACCAGCAGGAACGTGGGCAGGCGAAGGCGCCCTCGGCCGAGAAAGCCTGCGCGAGCCCGCAAACCTATGACCTCATCAAGGGCGAACTGTTCCACCGCGCCGCCCAGCTTCGGGGAAGCGACCAGGCGGCATTCGACGAGCTCTCGCGCTATGCAGTCGTGCGGATGGAAAATCCGGTGATGGAGAGCCGGGACAGTTCGACAGGCGCGGTGAATTGCTCGGGCTCGCTCTCGCTCGACCTGCCGCCGGGCGTGGGAGTTGTCGGCGGCCGCCACACGCTGACGTCGGACGTCGACTATACGGTCGAGCCCGCAGCGGACGGCAGCGGCAATGTCGTGCTGCTGCGCAATGCGGATGCAGTGATCGCGCCGCTCGCCACGCTCGCCCGGGTCGGTCAGCAGGCCCCGGCGCCAACGGCCGCGGCACCCGCGCCCTCGGGACCAGTCGAGACGAATGGCGTGACGCCTGAGCAGCCTCGCGCGGCGCCGCCGACTGCCGCGCCGCAGCCCCAGCAGCACCCTCCGGCTGCCCCCGCAGCGCCATCAAGCGGACGTCCGAGCTTTGACTGCGCGAAGGCTCGCACCAAAGGCGAAATCGCGGTGTGCTCGAACGCCGGTCTCGCAGCGCTCGACCGCAACATGGCCGCGCAATATGGCCGCGCGATCGATCAGGCGACTCCCGAGCAGCGCACGCTGTTGCGCAGCACCCGGAACCGCTTCCTCGCGTACCGTGATCGGTGCCCCAGCCGTTCGTGCATCGGCGACGCTTATGTCGGCCGCATGCGCGAAATCCGCGACATCATGGAAGGGACATGGCGTCCACCGCGATAGGTGGGGATAAAATGGCTCCGTTTCCTTGCGGCCGGCGAGCCAAAGATTCCATAGTCGGCCAGTGATTCAGCCCTACGTTCCGCTACGAGTGTTTTCGTCCTTCACCATGCTCGAAGGGGCGATGGAGCCGAAGACGATCGCCGATCGCGCGGCGAAGCTCGGCTTCCCAGCGATCGCCGTGAGCGACCGCAACGGCCTTTACGGCGTCATGCCGTTCAGCGAGGCATGCATCGCGAAAGGCGTCCAGCCGATCGTCGGCGCAATGCTCGCGGTTGCGCGACCGCCGGAGCTCGGTGGCGAAGGCGGGATCGACTGGCTCGTGCTGCTCGCCAAGGACGAGCAAGGCTATGCCAACCTCTGCAAGCTGGTTTCCTCCGCGCACCTCAATCGACCGATCGAGGAGGAGCCGCATGTCCCGTTCGCCGCGCTCGATGGTCTGAACGAGGGACTGATCGCGCTGACGGCGGGCAGTGAAGGGGCGATCGCGCGGCTCCTTGCCGACGGACAGAAGGACAAAGCGGAGGCCTATCTCGAGCGGCTGCAGAGCCTCTTTGCCGACCGGCTCTACATCGAGATCACCCGACGCGGCGAGCCGATAGAGGAAGCCGCTGAAGCGGCGCTAATCGAGCTTGCTTACGAGCGGCACCTGCCGCTGGTGGCGAGCAACCCGGCCGCTTACGCGGACCCATCGTTCCACGCCGCGCACGACGCGATGCTGTGCATCGCGAGCTCGGCCTATGTGGAAAGTGCCGACCGCGCGAGCTCGTCGGCCGATGCCTGGCTGAAGGATGGCGCGGCGATGGCCGAGCTGTTCGCCGACGTTCCAGAAGCGCTCGCCAATACGGCAGTGATTGCACGGCGTTGCGCCGTCGCTGCCCCCAAGCGCAGGCCGATCCTTCCGCGGCTCGGGGAGAATGAGGATGAGCAACTGTTCGCGGACGCGAAGGCGGGGCTCGAGCGACGTCTCTCCGACCGTCCCGAGGAAGAAAAGGGGCGGTACCGCGAGCGGCTCGACTATGAGCTCGAGATCATCACCGGCATGGGCTTCGCCGGCTACTTCCTGATCGTCGCCGACTTTATCAAATGGGCGAAGGCCAACGATATTCCGGTCGGACCGGGCCGCGGATCCGGTGCCGGGTCGGTGGTCGCCTGGGCGCTCACCATTACCGACCTCGATCCCATCGCGCTCGGCCTACTGTTCGAGCGGTTTCTCAATCCCGAGCGCGTGTCGATGCCGGACTTCGACATCGACTTCTGCGAAACCCACCGCGACAAGGTCATCACCTATGTCCAGGGCCGCTACGGCCGCGACAAAGTTGCGCAGATCATCACCTTCGGGCGTCTGAAAGCCCGCGCGGTTCTCAAGGACACGGGCCGCGTGTTGCAAATGCCCTATGGCCAGGTCGATCGCCTCGCCAAGCTGATCCCCAACCATCCGACCGATCCCTGGACGCTGGAGCGAGCGCTCAACGGCGTTTCGGAGCTCGCCGCTGAGTACAAGGACGATCCGGACGTCAAGCGGCTGTTCGACCTTGCGATGAAGCTCGAGGGCCTGCCGCGGCACGCTTCGACCCACGCCGCGGGCGTCGTCATCGGCGACAGACCGCTTGACGAGCTCGTGCCGCTCTACCGCGACCCGCGGTCGGACATGCCTGTCACGCAATTCGACATGAAATATGTCGAGGCGGCCGGCCTCGTGAAGTTCGACTTCCTCGGCCTCAAGACGCTCTCCGTCCTCAAAGAAGGGCAGCGCCTGCTTGCGGAGCAGGAGATCGAGGTCGACTTCGGCGCGCTGCCGTGGGACGATCCGGAAGTCTTCGAGCTGCTCCAGCGCGGCGACACGGTCGGCGTGTTCCAGGTTGAATCCGAAGGCATGCGCCGGACCCTGTCCGCGGTGAAGCCGACGCGGTTCGAGGACATCATTGCTCTCAACGCGCTCTACCGGCCGGGGCCGATGGACAACATCCCGATGTTCGGCCGGCGGAAGAACGGCGAGGAGCAGATCGAATATCCGCACCCGCTGCTCGAGGGCATCCTGAAGGAGACCTACGGGATCTTCGTCTACCAGGAGCAGGTGATGCAGGCGGCACAGATCCTCGCCGGCTATTCGCTCGGCGGCGCCGACCTGCTTCGGCGCGCGATGGGCAAGAAGATCCAGTCGGAAATGGACGCCCAGCGCGCGACTTTCGTGAACGGCTGCGCCGAGCACAATCAGATCCCCGAAGCGAAGGCGAACGAGCTGTTCGACTTGATCGACAAGTTCGCCGGCTACGGCTTCAACAAGAGCCACGCCGCGGCCTATGCGTTGCTGACGTACCAGACGGGCTGGCTGAAGGCGCACCACCGGCCCGAATTCTACGCCGCATCAATGAGCTTCGACATCGCGCTCACGGACAAGCTCGCGATGTTCGTCGAGGACATGCGCCGCGGCGGTGTCGAGTGCCTGCCACCTGATATCAACGCCAGCGGTCCCTCCTTTACCGTCGAGAATGGTGCCGTCCGCTATGCGCTGGGCGCGCTGAAGGGCGTCGGCGAGAAGGCAATGGAAGCCTTGGTCGAAGAGCGGGAGCGGGGCGGGGCGTTCGCAAGTCTCGAGGATTTCGCTGCGCGCATCGACCCGCGGCTGCTCAACCGTCGGCAGCTCGAAAGCCTCGCGGGAGGCGGCGCGTTCGACGCGATCAAACCCGACCGGGCGGCAGTCTTCGCCGGTGCGGAAACGATCCTTGCCCATGCCGCGAGCGCGCACGAGCAGCGTGAGACCGGCCAAGCTGGCCTCTTCGGAGTGAGTTCGGCCGAGGCCGCGCCAATCCGGCTGCCGCGTGACACCGCCTGGACTCTCGCGCAGCGCATGGCGGCGGAACGCGACGCATTCGGCTTCTATTTCTCGGCGCACCCGGTCGATTCCGCAAAGCATCTGCTTGCAGCGCATAAGGTGAAGACGTTCGCCGAGCTCGCCGACGTCCGAGCTGCGGAGGGTGAGAGGGTCAGCGCCGCGATGGCCGGCCTGGTCGAGGATACCCGGTGGAGAACGTCCGCGCGCGGCCGGCGTTACATGATGGCCACGCTCAGCGACAGTTCGGGCCAGTTCATCGCCACAGCCTTCGACGACGAAGTGACGGCGGCGCTCGAGGCCGCGGCCAAAGCCGGCCAGTGCGGTCTCCTCAGCGTCGAGCTCGACCGGCGCGCCGGCGACGAGACTCCGCGCGTCACGATCAAGCGTGTTCAGCCGCTAAGCGAGCTCGCGAAGCGGACCCGTTTGCAGATGACGATCGAGGTCCGCGACACGCCCGCCATTGCCCGCGTGTTGACAGAGCTCGCGGCTTCGCGCGGGAGCAACGGGAAGATCATCCTGATCGTGCCCCTCACTTCAGGCGGCACCGCGGAGGTGGTTGCAGGGCGCGATTTTGCGCTCGACGCGGAGCTTGCCGCCCGCATCGAGCGCATCACCGGGGAAGGCAGCGTCGACCTTTCGACGCAGGAGCCGAAGCTGGCGCTGGTCGGCTGAGCCCTACGACATCCAGAAGCCGTCGCGGTTCACGAGGCTCGTGATGTGGGCGTTCTCCTCCTCCGACATGTCCTTCTTGAATTTCGGGAAGACCTGCTCTTCCTCCATATGCGCGTGCTCTGCGACGAGCTTGCGGAACTCGCGGACCTTCTCGAGCCAGTTGGGCGAATCCGGACCCATTTCGCTCAACTCGAAGATGAAAGTCTTGATGTAGCCGTGCTCGCTTTCGAGGTGGTCCGCGTCGGCGGCCTCATTGTCTTCGCGCAGCGCCGGATAGACGACCATCTCCTCGGCATGCGCGTGCTTGTCGAGCGCGTGGCACAGCTTCATGAAGAGCATCTTGCGCTTGAACGTCTGCGTCTCGTCGGTCGCGAGCATCTTGTCGAACACCGCGAGTGCCGCGTCATGCTCGGCCGCGAGAATCTCGTCCCAGTCGCCGAGCGACGCTTCCATGCCCTGCATCAGCGCCTTCCGCCCGTAATTGGCGGCCAGGCCGATCGCCGCACCGCCGAGCGCCGCCGCAATGATCGGGCCGGCGCCGTCGCTCCAGGAGAATGCGCTGCGGTTGTTGCTCGAACCGCTGCGGTCGTTGCTGGAACGGCTGCGGTTCTCGCTCGAGCTGTTGCGGTTGGACGAACGGTTTTGGGTGCGCGTCGGCATAAGATCCTCCTTGCTGGAAATTTGCCCGATTCAACGGTTGGGGTAGCCGCGGCGTTCCTGTCGCGAGGCCCGCGAGCGCAACCGTTCGGCGCTTGCGTCAGAAGCTGTTGGAGGGCTCCTGCGGCTGCTCGGAGGGAGGCGCCGTCCGGTTCGTCGCCGGAGCAGGCTGAACCGCTTCGGGTTCGGTGGCCGGCGGAAGCTGCTCGATCACGTCCCGCGGCGGGGGAGCCGGCTTCGGATTCTCATATTCCTCGCCCGGCTGCGGCCGCCGAGCCTTGGTGACGGGCGGCGGGGCTTTGTTCACCGGGGCGGCGGCCCCTTTATAGACGCAAGCATCCAAGCCGTCCCGCGCCACGACCGGAATGCGGGCAGCAATAATATTGCCGTAGCGCCGGGTGAATCCCTTCGGCGCGATTGCCCCGCGTTCCTTGGGTAGCGGAAGCACCGCAGCGATGCGTGCCGCCTCGACTGGGCTCATCGCGCTCGCGTCATGGCCGAAATAGCGCTCGGACCCCGCGTTCACGCCGTACGTGCCGACACCGGTCTCCGCGAGGTTCAGATAGACCTCCATGATCCGCCGCTTGCCCCACAAATGCTCGATCAGGAAGGTGAACCAGGCCTCAACGCCCTTCCTGGCATAGCCGCCGCCCTGCCACAGGAAGGCGTTTTTCGCCGTTTGCTGGCTGATCGTCGACCCGCCGCGAATTCGGCCGCCCGATGCATTCCGTTTCATCGCATCTTCAATGGCTTCAAAGTCGAAGCCGTTATGCGAACAGAACTTGCTGTCCTCGGCCGCGATCGCCGCGCGGACCATGTCGCGGTCGATCTGGCCGATCGGCATCCAGTCCTTGTGTGCCCCGCGCCCCGCGACGATGTCGCCGATCATCGTCACCGTGATCGGTGGATTGATGAACCGATAGGCGAGCACCCACAGGACCGAGATGATGAGCAAGGCCAGGACCAGCTTGACAACCCAGCCGACGATGCGGCCGACGACCGAGCCTTTGCGGCGCCGCTTGTACTGCGGGATCGTCGAGCTGCGTCTTTTCGCCATGGTCGCGTGCTAGCGGGCCTGACAAACCGCGTCGAGAGTCCCACCTTGTAGCCGTGCGCGATCTCGATCTCGTCTTCTCGCGGCTGAGCGGCTCTACGTTCCGGAGCCGTTTCCGGTTGGGCGAGAAGGAACGCGCCTATCTCGCGCAGCGCGGGCTCCCGACCGTGCTCGACCACGCCCGCGATTTCGTCGCCAAGCGCCTCGCGCCCGCGGAGCCGCTGAACGACGGCAGGCAGACGCCGAAGCGCGGGCACCCCGTCTTCATCGCCCAGCACGCCACTGCGACCTGTTGCCGTTCGTGCCTCGAGAAGTGGCACGGGATCGGCGCGGGCAGGCCGCTGAGCCGCGACGAGCAGGAGCGTGTGGTCGCTGCCATTGCCAAATGGCTGGAGGGTCAAGCGGGCTAAGACGTCGCCTTGCCGCAGTGCAGCAGCGCATTTACATCGCAGAACATGATTTCGACGAACGATCTTCGCCGCACCTTCCTCGAATATTTCGAGAAGAACGGCCACACACGCGTGCCATCGGCGCCTCTGGTGCCGCACAACGACCCGACGCTGATGTTCGTCAACGCCGGCATGGTGCCGTTCAAGAACGTGTTTACGGGCCTGGAGACCCGGCCATATTCGACGGCGACGTCCTGCCAGAAGTGCGTACGCGCGGGCGGCAAGCATAACGATCTCGACAATGTCGGTTACACGGCGCGACACCTTACGTTCTTCGAAATGCTCGGGAATTTCTCGTTTGGCGATTATTTCAAGGACCGAGCGATCGAACTTGCCTGGAAGTTCGTGACCGAGGAGCTGGGCCTCGCCCGTGACCGGCTGTGGGTCTCTATTCACGAAAGCGACGATCAGGCCTTCGATCTGTGGCGAAAAATTGCGGGGATGCCGGCGGACCGGATCGTGCGGCTCGGCGACAAGTCCAACTTCTGGATGATGGGGCCGACCGGCCCTTGCGGCCCCAACTCGGAAATCTTCTACGACCACGGGGAGCATGTCCCGGGCGGCCCCCCTGGCACGCCCGATGAAGACCTCGACCGTTTCGTCGAGATCTGGAACCTCGTCTTCATGCAATATGAGCAGGTCGACGAGGAAACGCGGTTGCCGCTTCCCAAGCCGCAGATCGATACCGGCATGGGCCTGGAACGTACCGCCACCGTACTCCAGGGAGTCGTCAACGTCTTCGACACCGACACTCTGCGCGCTCTTACCGATGAGTCCGCTGCGCTGACCGGCCGAAGCACGAATGGGGACGAGGCGCTCGCCAGCCATCGCATCATCGCCGACCACCTGCGCTCGTCGAGTTTCCTCGTCTCGGACGGCGTGCTGCCCGCGAACGAGGGCAGGGGCTATGTTCTTCGACGGATCATGCGTCGGGCGATGCGCCACGCATACCTTCTCGGCGCGAAGGAGCCGCTCATGTGGCGGATGGTGCCGGCGCTGGTTGCGGAAATGGGCGCTGCTTACCCGGAACTGGTCCGCGCGCAACCGCTGATCGAGGCGACCTTGCAGCAAGAGGAAACGCGTTTCCGTCAAACTCTTGTGACAGGCCTCAAGCTGCTCGATGAAGCGACGGCCGGTATTGCGAAGGGCGGCACGCTGAACGGCGAGATCGCGTTCAAGCTTTACGACACCTTCGGCTTCCCGCTCGACCTCACCGAGCAGGCGCTGATCGACAAAGGCCTCAAGGTCGACCAGTCGGGCTTCGAAAGTGCCATGGCCGAGCAGAAGGCGAAGGCACGCGCGGCCTGGAAGGGGTCGGGGGCGAAGGCCGGCGAGGAGGTGTGGTTCGACCTCGCCGACCAGTTCGGCGCGACCGAGTTCACCGGTTATTCGGGCGACGAGGGCGAGGGCGTGGTCCTCGCGATCGTCGGGGAGGGCAAGCGGGTCGAGAATGCCGAAATCGGCCAGACGGTCGACATCCTGCTCAATCAGACGCCTTTCTACGGCGAGAGCGGCGGCCAGATCGGCGACACCGGAAAACTCTCCACGCTCAAAGGCTTCCAAGGCGACGTTGACGACACATCGAAGCCGCTGGGAAAGCTCCACATGCTTCGTACCAAGGTCGTCGCCGGCGAGCTGTCGGTCGGCGACACGGTCCAGCAGAAGGTCGATTCCGAGCGTCGCAACCGGATCCGCGCGAACCACAGCGCGACCCATCTATTACATGCGGCGCTTCGCCACCGGCTCGGCACGCACGTCACGCAGAAGGGCAGCCTGGTGGCGCCGGACTATTTCCGCTTCGACTTCTCGCACCCGAAGGCGATGACGCGTGACGAGATCGACGCTGTCGAGGCCGAAGTGAACGCCCAGATTCGCGGCAACGAGCCGGTCACGACGCGGCTGATGACTCCGGACGACGCGATTTCGGCCGGCGCCATGGCCTTGTTCGGCGAAAAATATGGCGATGAGGTCCGCGTCCTCTCGATGGGCCGCAGCGATGAAGCCGATTATTCGGTGGAACTGTGCGGTGGCACGCATGTCCGCGCGCTCGGCGACATCCAGTTGCTGAAGATCGTCTCGGAAAGCGCCGTGTCTTCAGGCATCCGGCGGATCGAGGCGCTGACCGGCGAAGCTGCGCGCCAATGGCTGTCGGACCGTGAAGCGAAGCTGCGCGAAGCCGCGGCGACGCTGAAATCCTCGCCTGACGAAGTGCCGGCCCGTATCGCCTCACTGGTCGAGGAGCGCCGCAAGCTCGAGCGCGACCTCGCCGACGCGAAGAAGCAGCTGGCGATGGGCGGTGGTTCCCCCGCGAGCAACGGGCCGGAGCCCGAGCAAATCAACGGCCACAAGTTCATCGGACAGGTCGTGGAAGGCTTTGATCCCAAGGGCTTGCGGGCCGCTGTTGATGAAATGAAGAGGCAACTCGGCTCTGGTATTGGCATGCTCATCGCGATCAACGAGGGTCGTGCGAGTGTCGCCGTCGGAGTCACCGATGATCTCACCGCCTCGATTAGCGCCGTCGATCTCCTGAAAGCCGCGGTTGCCATGCTGGGCGGCCAGGGCGGGGGCGGACGGCCAGACATGGCGCAGGGCGGCGGCCCGGATGGGTCGAGGGCAAAGGAAGCGCTCGACGCCATCAAGGACGCGCTTGAAAAGGTCCCTGCTTGATCGACGCCAGGTCGAGCGAGCCGGTCACCCTCAACGGAGCCTGCCATTGCGGCGCCGTGAAGTTCACGGTCACGCTCACCGAAGGCTTCGCCTCCGCCCGGCGCTGCACCTGTTCGATCTGCCGGATGCGCGGGGCGATCGCCGTGACCTCGACGCCCGACGCTTTTCGGGTCACGCACGGTGAGGACATGCTCGCCAGCTATCGCTTCAACACGAAGACCGCTGAGCATCATTTCTGCTCGAATTGCGGCATCTACACGCACCACAAGCGCCGCTCGAATCCGAACCAGCTCGGCGTGAATGTCGCCTGCCTCCAAGGCGTGTCGCCGTTCGATTTTCGCGAGGTGATCGTGTTCGACGGCAGCCACCACCCGGCCGACAATGCCGAACATAAGACCTACGTGGCCGGCGTGCTCCGCTTCGAGCCTTCGCCCGAAGGCTGAGAGTCCCTCAGCCGCCGCGACCCGAAGCGCGGCGCTTCCTCCAGGTCCGCCTCCGCCTTGATCGTCGCCCGGATCTCGTCGCGTTTCTCGTGGATCGAGGCGATCACCGGCCCCATCGGCACCCCGAGGTCCACAAGCGCCGCCTCGGCAATCTGCAGCGATGCTTCGACAGCTTCGGGCACCGCCTGGCTCGCTCCGGCCTTGTACAGCCTGGCCGCCTGAGCCGTGTCGCGGGCTCGAGCGATGATCGGGATGTCCGGAAATGCAGACCGCAGGCGCTTCGTCAGTCGCGAAACGAGCACGGGATCGTCCATCGTCAGAATCACGGCGCTTGGGATGCCAACCTTCAGCCGCTGAACGAGCGTTCCTCGCGACACATCGCCGAACAGCACCGGATACCCGCTCCCGCGCCCGTCGCGCACAGCATCGGCATTCGCATCGACCGCGACGTAGCTCCGGTCGTGGGCTGTCAGCATGTCGGCGACGATCCGGCCGATGCGGCCGAAACCGACGATGACGACCTTCCCCGGACCGCCTTCCTGGAGCGCTCGGCCAAGCTCGGCATCGCCGGTCCTGTCGATCCGCCGCGCTGCGAAGCGCCCGAACATGCCGAGCAGGGGCGTCACGGTCAGCCCGAGCGCCGTCACGATCTGCCAGAAGGCCGCGGTTTCCGGGCGGATCAGCTGGGCCGCGGTTGCCGAGCCAAGGACGATCAGGGTCGTTTCCGACGGCGACGCCATGAGTACGCCGGTTTCCGCAGCGACTCCCGTCCTGTTCCCTGCGATCTTCAGAAGCAGCGCGGTGACGATCGCCTTGACGAGTAGAACGGCGACGAGCGCGATGACGATGCTCTGCCAATACGTCACCACCAGCCCGAGCTTTACGCGCATGCCGACCGTGATCAGGAATATTGCAAGACCCAGCCCGCGAAGCGGCGCGGTAATCACCTCGACCTCGCCGCGATACTCCGTCTCCGCAATCACGATCCCGGCGATGAGAGCGCCAAGCACCGCCGAAAATCCGATCGCGGAGGTAACCAGGCTCGAGACGATCACCACCAGCAGGCAGGCGGCGAGGAAGACCTCGGGGTTCTTGGTGCGGGCCGCCTGCGCGAACAGTCCGGGGAGCAGCAGACGCCCTCCAAAGAGCAGCCCCAGCGCTACCGCGCCGCCCAGGAGAAGCGTGCCCACAAGGGGGCCCACGCCTGCGCTCGCGGTCGGCGCCATTGCGCCGAGAGCGAATACGATGGGGACCAAAGCCACGTCTTCGAACAACAGCATTCCGAAGGCGGCGCGACCCACCGCCGATTGCGTGCCGACGAGCGGCAGCACGATCGCGGTCGAGGACAGCGCGAGCGCGAGGCCGAGACCGATGGCGCCGGGGATCCCTTGACCGATGAAGTGCAATCCCGCCCCGATGATCACCGCGCACGCCGCGAGCTCCGCCGCGCCAACTCCGAACACGATCCTGCGCATCGACCACAAGCGCCGAAGGGACAGTTCGAGCCCGATCGAGAACAGCAGCATGATGATCCCGAGCTCCGCGAACGGCTCGACCCGCTCGGCGTTCGAGATCGTGACGTAATTGAGCCAGTGATGCTGCGCGGCGAGCGCTCCGAGCCCCGCTGGGCCGACGAGAATGCCGATCAGGATGAAGCCGATGATCGGGCTGATCTTGAGACGCGCGAAGGCGGGGATGACGATCCCCGCGGCGCCGAGGATCACCAGGGCGTCGCTGAAACCGGACGTGGCGAAGCCGGGGTTCATCGCTTCGACTTTGCCCTTTTCGAGCCAATGGCGGTAGGGGCGACGTCATGACGCCAAAGGGAAAGAAGATTCTCGAACTCGTCATCGCCGGAGGTGGACCGGCAGGAATTATGGCCGGCCTGCTCTTCGCCCGGGCCGGCTGCAGGGTGCAGGTGCTGGAGAAGCACGCGGATTTCTTCCGCGATTTCCGTGGCGACACGGTGCATCCCTCGACGCTCGAGCTGCTCCGCGAGCTCGGCCTGATCGACGAATTCCTTAAGCGTCCGCATGACGAAGTGCGAACCCTCACCGGACGCGTCGCCAACCGGCAGATCACTTTTGCCGACACGAGCCATCTTCCGGTCGAGAGCCGCTTCATCGCGCTCATGCCGCAATGGGACTTCCTCGACTTCCTGTCGCAGGAAGCGCGGCATTATCCGACCTTCTCGCTCCGCATGGATGCGGAAGCCGTCGACCTCGTCCTCGACGGTGGTCGTGTCGCGGGTGTTCGGCTTTCCGGTGGCGAAGAGGTGAGGGCGCGCCTCACGATCGCCGCCGACGGACGCAGCTCGATCCTCCGCGACAAGGCGGGCCTGCCGAAGAAGGATCTCGGCGCTCCAATCGACGTCCTGTGGTTCCGGCTCCCCAAGCAGAAGACGGCGACGAACGAGACCGGCGGCACGTTCGGCGCGGGCACCTTCCTGGTCGAGCTCGACCGCGGCGATTACTGGCAATGCGCCTATGTCGTTGCCAAGGGAGCGGCCGACGAAATCCGTCGCGACGGCCTTGCCGCGTTCCGTGCCAACGTCGCGCGAGCGGAGCCCAGGCTCGCACCAGTCGTCGACACGCTTCAGGACTGGGACCAGGTGAAGCTGTTGTCGGTGTCGCTCGACCGGCTGACGCGCTGGTGGCGCCCGGGCCTGCTCGCGATCGGCGATGCAGCACACGCCATGTCGCCGGTCGGAGGAGTCGGCATCAATCTGGCGATCCAGGACGCGGTGGCGGCAGCGAACATTCTTGCCGCACCGCTGGCGCGCGGCGAGGACGTCGACCCGCTGCTGAAGAAGGTCGAGGAGCGGCGGCTATTTCCGACGCGGGTAATCCAGGGCGCCCAGAAGATCGTCCACAAGCGCATCCTGACCCCGCTCGTGGTGCGCAAGGCCAAGCTCGACAAGGTGCCGTTTGTTCTGAGCCTGTTCGATCGAGTGCCATTGCTCCGCCGGATTCCGGCGCGGCTGGTCGGCCTCGGCGTCCGCCGCGAGCATATCCGCTCGCCCGACGCCGGGCTCAGGCGTTGATCGGAGACCTAATGCGTCGCAGAGGGCGCGGCGGGAGCCGGCGGCGGTCCAAAGTCGTAGCCTGGACCGCCGGTCAGCGTGTTGTGCGCAGCAGTGATTTCCCAGCGTCCCTCGTCCTTGGTCAGCACCAGGGTCATCAGCGCCGTGCGAACCGCCGGCGCGCCATCCCGCCCCTGGTAATCGGCGTGCCAGGCCGCGTGGGCGATCGCGACGTCAGGCCGGATGAAGCGAACGTCGATCTTTACCGGTGTGAGGTGGCTGCCTTTGTAGCCTCGCTGAAGGATTGCCCTGTGATAGGTCACGATGTCGTTCCGGCCTTTGTGCCAGTGACCGCTGATGACGACGAAGTCCGCATCAGGCGCAAAGAGCTTCTCGAGGCCTGGCATGCCCGGCGAGTTCCAGCTCGTGGCGAAGCCGGTAATGACCGCGTCGATCGCCTTCTCGTCCTTTGCTGATTGCGCGGACGCTGGGCTCGCCGCGATGAGTGGCAGGCATGCAAGAGCAACCAAACTGTCACGCATTGGACCCTCCATCGGTTCATGCAGCTTGGACGACTATCGTACGAAACAGCAATCCGAGTGGTGACTGCCTTTCGACGATCATGACATCGCTGACTCAGTCCCTGAATTCGCCATCGTCGCCTCGAGGTTCTTCACGATCGACTCGAAAAACTGCTCGGTCGTAAGCCACGGCTGCTCCGGCCCGATGAGGATCGCGAGGTCCTTGGTCATCTGGCCGCTTTCGACCGT
>Ga0070680_100002372_pt1 | contig 13924 bp, 13 predicted proteins | sample KBSC73BmetaG_FD_64672 | JGI IMG/M metagenome (GOLD analysis project Ga0070680, IMG submission 64672) | Corn rhizosphere microbial communities from Kellogg Biological Station, Michigan, USA - KBS C7-3B metaG | ecosystem: Host-associated > Plants > Roots > Rhizosphere | place: USA: Michigan...
GCCCGCCGGTTCGCCGCATTTGCTGTTTCTGCACGGCCTCGAGGGCACGATCCGGTCACACTATGTCGCCGGTTTCTTCAACGAAGCCGCGCGTCGAGGCTGGTCCGCCGATCTGCTGATCTTTCGCGGCTGTGGTTCTGAGCCGAACCGCGCACCGCGCTTCTACCACTCCGGCGAAACCACGGATCTCGCGTTCGCCTTCGAGCGCATTCGGGCCGAGCGCCCGGGCACCCCGATACTGCTCGCCGGTGTGTCACTCGGCGGCAACGTGCTGCTCAAGTTCCTCGGCGAGCGCGGCACGGACCTCGACGTGCGTGCGGCGACGGCGATCTCTGTCCCGTTCGATCTGGAACGCGGGTCGCGATACATCAGCCGCGGCTTCTCGAAGATCTACGATCGATATTTCCTTCAGACGCTCAAGCAGAAGGCGCTAGCCAAGCTGGAGCGGTATCCGAACCTGTTCGATGCGGCGCGACTCGAGGCGGCGAGCTGCATCTATGACTTCGACGATGTGGTGACGGCGCCGGTCCACGGATTCGCGAACGCGCACGACTACTACACGCGATCGAGCTCGATTCGATGGCTGAGTGGCATTCGCGTTCCCACGCTGCTGTTGAGCGCGGTGGACGATCCGTTCCTGCCTCCTCAGGTCCTCGACGACGTGCGCGAGATTTCGGCGCACAATCCGGCCATCGAGGTCGAGTTCCAGGCACACGGCGGGCATGTTGGGTTCGTGGCCGGGTCGTCGCCGTGGCGGGCCTTCTACTACGCCGAATGGCGAGCGTGCGAGTTTCTCTCGTCTCATCTCCCGGCCGCAACGAAGTCGAGACGCGCTCGATGATTACATTGCAGCGATGACCGTTCTCTTCCTCGCAAGCTTCATCGGCGGGCTGTTGCTCGGCGTTCGCATTATGATTGCTGGAGTGGAGCGTCCGCGTGAAGATCATCCGGCCGGCGAGCGCTCATTTCGCCTGTCGCCGCCACTGCTCGCTGGCTTCGCGCTGATTTTCGGCTTGGCGGGATACATCGCAACGGCCCGCAACGTCGGCGCCATCGCCTCGCTCGGAATTGCGCTCGTCCTCGGTGCCGCCGCCGCCGCCGTCGCGGCACGCCTCGTGAGGAAGTGGTGGTTGGTCGTTCCCGAACACGACGTGGACGACGAGCGCTACGTGCTCCAGGGCACTCCTGGGCGTGTGACGCGGGCAATCACCGCCGACGTTGAAGGGGAAGTGACATTCGAGCTCGGCTCGGAACGTCACGTGGTCCCCGCACGTAGCTTCGATGACAGCGCCCTCGACGCCGGCGTCGATGTGGTCATCGAACGGATCGAGGGCGGTGTCGCCTACGTCGAGGCATGGGCCGAGGTCGAGAAGCGGCTGTAGGAGGTGGCACGATGCTCGAGACAGTGCTTTGTATCCTCATCATCGGCGGATTCTTTGTCCTCCGAGCCATTCTCGCGACTGTTTTTTTCTTCTACCTGCTGCCCGAAGGCGACCGCTGTCCCAACTGTGACGCGGTCACTCTACGCATCCAGTCGCGCGGATTGAACTTCCTGATGCCGAAGTTCCGCACGAGCTGGTGCTACCGCTGTGGATGGCATGGTCTGCTGAGAAATGGTCCGCTCACGCCGACTTCACCCGCGGCAGAACTAACCAAGCACAAAGCTGAGTGACGCGGCGGTGTCAGGCACCGCCAGCGTGCAGTTGCAGCCAGTCGGGCCAGTTTCCGGACAGCTCGAAGAAGTCGTCGAAATACACGAGCCCTGTCTCTTCGAGCTCGGCGATGAAGTCGGAGAGCGCGCTGCCGTCGGCGCCATAGATGGGTCCGAGCGCAATGAGATTCCCATCGACGACAAACTCGTTGTCGGTCAGGCCGAGACGCTCGTCGATCGCTGCTCGCGTCAAACCCGTGGATTCATACGCGGCGCGCCTGATAAAAAGTGTCGGCGCGCCCGTGCTGACGCGAATGGTCATGTGATTCCGCTCGATGCTGGTGACGTCGCCCAATATACGCCGTTGGGCGTGTATCCCTGGATGAGGTGTACGTCTCTACGTTTCGGTATGCACGTCGCCGCGGATCAGTCTTCACTCGAAGCACAGTTCGACGTTCTGGTCGTCGGAGCGGGCCACGCCGGCACCGAGGCGGCGGCCGCGGCCGCGCGCGTCGGTGCAAGTGTGGCCTTGATCACGAGCGCGCTCGAGACGATCGGTCAGATGTCGTGCAACCCAGCCATTGGCGGCGTCGCAAAGGGCACGGTGGTGCGCGAGGTCGACGCCCTGGGCGGAATCATGGGGCGTGCGACCGATCTCTCGTCGCTGCAGTTTCGCATGCTGAATCGCAGCAAGGGCCCTGCGGTGTGGGCTCCGCGGGCGCAGTGCGATCGCGGCTTGTATCGCCGCGCGGTGCGCACGCTGCTCGAGGAGCATGCGAGTGTTCTGACGATTCAAGGCACCGTCGCTCGGCTTCTGATTGACGAAGGCGACGGATGCGTTCGAGGCGTGGAGACGCTCGAAGGACGACGATTCGGCGCGCGCGCGGTCGTCATCACGACGGGAACGTTTTTGCGCGGGCGAATTCACATCGGGACGGAGACACGAATCTCTGGGGGACGCGCGGGCGAGTCGGCAGCGACGCATTTGGCCGAGCAACTCGATCGCCTCGGACTCGAGGTGGCGCGCTTCAAGACGGGCACTCCGCCGCGCATCGATGGGCGTTCAGTAGACGTGTCGTGCCTCGAGCGCCAAGACAGCGAGATCGAGCAGTTCGACTACTCGTGGTCGCACTTCTGGTCCTCGCCGCGCCGATCGGGCGCGTGGACGCGGCATCCGGAGCAAATGCCGTGTTGGATCACGTACCTCGAGGACCGCGGCAAGCGAGTCGTTCAGGACAACATCGCGCTTTCGGCGATGTACGGCGGCGCGATCGGTTCGCGTGGACCGAGGTATTGCCCGTCGGTCGAAGACAAGATCGTCAAGTTTCCGACGGCCGAGCGTCATCAGCTTTTTCTCGAGCCCGAAGGACACGACACCTCCGAGCTCTACGTCAACGGACTTTCAACGTCGCTGCCCGCATCGGTGCAGATCGAGATGCTGCACTCCGTCGCCGGACTCGAGCACGTCCGTATGACGCGGGCAGGCTATGCGATCGAGTACGACTACTATCCGCCAACTCAGCTCGACGCGACGCTGCAAGTGAAGGCGCTGCGAGGGTTGTTCTTCGCCGGTCAGATCAATGGTACTACTGGCTACGAGGAGGCGGCGGGGCAGGGCGTCTTCGCGGGATTGAATGCCGGTCTGTTTGCGCTTGGACGAAACGCGGTGCGCCTCGGCCGATATACATCGTACATCGGCGTGCTCGTTGACGATCTCGTGACCCGTGGTGTCGACGAGCCGTATCGGTTGTTCACGTCGCGGTCGGAGTTCCGACTGACCGTGCGGCAAGACAATGCGCTCCGACGGCTCGCGCCGATCGGCGTGGAGCTCGGTCTTTACGACGATGCTGAGCGCGAGCGAATCGCGCAGCGCTTCGATGATGAAGATGCCGCGCTCGCGATCGCGGCGTCGACGAGCATCTCGCCGGAGTCTGCAGCGTCTGTGCTCGCCAGCGCGAACAGCGCGCCACTCGCGCATTCGGTGAAGATCGCCGAGGTCGCGAAACGACAGAACATTTCGCTGAGCGATCTGTTTGCGGCGGTGGGTGTGGGCGAGTCGCTCGAGCGCGGCGCGTTGATCACCGCCGAGTTGGAGTTGAAGTACTCCGGGTATTTCGCTCGCGAGCGGGATCAGGCAGCGAAGCTTGGACGAATGGGCGACTTCCGTCTCGCCGACGATCTCGACTACGCGGACATGCGATCGTTGTCTTTCGAGTCTCGGCAGAAGCTGAGCACGATTCGTCCGTCGACATTGGCGCAGGCGGCGCGCATTCCGGGCGTGAGCCCTACTGACCTTCAGAATCTGGTATTGGAGGTGGAACGGCGGCGGAGGGTAGGGCAGATCGCGAGCGACTGACGGCAACGCCGGTGTGAGTGTGAGCGAATACGAGTTCTGAAAATGCGAGAGACAGCGCGGAACGAATTGCGGGCGCTTTAGTATCATAGTGCGAATTATTAATCGATGCCCGCCCGTCCGACCCTTTGCTCTGCTGGAGGTCTGTTCATGCTCAACCCAAAAGTCAGCTTGCTGGTCATTGGCGTTTCGCTCGGATCGGCATTTCACGTTGCCGGGGCGCAGGTCGCGAGTTCACAGATGACGACGCCGTCTGGTCCGATGATCGTTACGACGGGTGACGGCGAGGCGCGGGTGACGCCGGATCGGGCGACAATCATGGTGGGCGTTCAGAGTCGAGCGGCGACCGCTGCGGCGGCTGGTTCCGACAACGCGAGGAAACAGCGCGCCATACTCGACACGCTGCGCGCGCTCGGGCTTACGTCCGAACAACTGTCGACGGTCAATTACAACGTCACGCCCGAGATGCAGTATCCGCCCAACGGCCAGGGGACGCCGCGAGTGCTTGGTTACACGGTTACGAATAACGTTCGCGCGGATGTTCGCCGGCTCGACGATGTTGCGCGGGTGATCGATGCGGCCCTGGCGAAAGGCGCGAACGAGATCTCCAGCCTCGAGTTTTATTCCTCGAAGTCAGACTCGGCGCGCCGGGCGGCACTCGGGACGGCTGTGGCCAATGCGCGCCAGGATGCCGAAGCGCTCGCGCGCGCCGCGGGCGGCTCGCTCGGACAGATCGTCGAGATCTCGACGGGAGAGCTTCCGGTGCGGCCATTGAGCGTTTCGATGCGCAGCGGAATGGCTGCGGCGGCGAAGACGCCGATCGAGCCGGGTCAGCAGACAGTTTCTGCTACCGTGACCGTTCGCTGGGCATTCGTTCCTGGCCGGTCTTAGCGGAGCGACGTCGCGTCCGCGGAGCACGCTCCGCCTGTTCGGTCATGTTTCACGTGGCACATTCACGCGCGAACGTCATCAGCGTGCCACGTGGAACGTTGTCCACGCCCCCAGACGCCGGTAGATTGGCCGGCGACGGCCTTCGCGCGCAGACCAGGATTCCCGGTTGCGGAAGCGCCTACTCACCATGAAGTCGAGATCGTGGCCCGCGTAATCGCAATCGCGAACCAGAAAGGTGGCGTTGGAAAGACGACCACCGCCGTAAACCTCGCCGCCAGCCTCGCGGCTGCCGAACAGAGAACGCTCCTCATAGACGGCGACCCGCAGGGAAACGCCACGAGCGGCGTAGGCCTGTCGAGGGACCATGTCGGCGTCACCGTCTACGACGTGCTGATTGGCGAGCGGACCCTCTCGGACGCCATCGTGCCGCGTGTCCAATTCAAGCACTTGGATGTCGCTCCGGCGACACCAGACCTCGCGGGTGCCGAAGTCGAGCTCGTCGACCGGAACGGCCGTGAGCGTGTGATGCGCGAGGCCATCACGACGGTGCGTAGCAACTACGACTACGTCATCATCGACTGCCCGCCTTCGCTCGGGCTGATCACTTTGAACATGCTCGCCGCCGCGGATGCATTGCTGATCCCGCTGCAATGTGAGTACTACGCGCTCGAAGGTCTCTCGCAGCTCCTCAACACCGTGCACCTCATTCAGCGGAGTGCGAATCCCGACCTGGCAATCGACGGCGTCCTTCTCACCATGTACGACGCGCGACTCAACCTCTCGCGGCAAGTCGCAACCGAAGCCCGCGAATACTTCGGCTCTCAGGTCTTCGATACCGTGATTCCGCGAAACGTCCGCGTGGCCGAAGCCCCGAGCTTTGGCAAGCCGATCATTCTCTACGACGTCGCCTCCGTCGGCGCACAGGCGTATGTCTCAGTGGCAAAAGAGCTTATCGGGAGGAAGCGTTGAGCGCAGAGAAGCCGAGGCGGCTTGGACGAGGCCTTGAGGCGCTGATCCAGAGTTCGGCTTCGGCACCCGCCGCGCCGAACGACCTCCAGCGAATCCCGCTGGGTAGAATTCGGCCGAACCCGTTTCAGCCACGCCGCGAATTCGACCCGGAGCAGCTCGCTGAGCTGGAAGCGTCTTTGAAAGCAAGCGGCCTCCTTCAACCTATCTCTGTTCGCCGGCGCGGCGACGCGTTCGAGCTGGTTGCCGGCGAGCGCCGGTTGAGAGCCGCCACCAACCTGGGCTGGAGCGACATCACGGCTGTCGTTCGCGACTTCGACGACCAGACGATGCTCGTCCTCGCCCTGGTCGAAAACCTTCAGCGCGCAAACTTGAACCCAATCGAAGAGGCGCGGGGTTACCGACGTCTTCTCGAGGAATTCAAGCTGACTCAGCAACAGGTCGCCGATTCCGTCGGGAAGGATCGAACGACGATCACCAATCTGCTGCGGGTCCTCTCGCTACCGGAGCCGGTTCAGCAAATGGTCGAATCCGGCACGTTGTCCGTCGGTCACGCTCGCGCCCTGCTGGCTCTTGGCCCCGACCGTTCGCCAATCGACGTCGCCAACGACGCGGTCAATCGCAGGATGTCCGTACGCGACCTCGAACAGTTCGTCCGAGGGGCCGCGACATCTGCCGTCCAGCCGAACGCATCGGCTGGTAAGCGAACTCAACAGGAGAGCAAGCCGGACCCGGCCGTGAAGCGCATTGAGGACGACCTGAGGCGTTACCTGCAGACAGACGTCACTCTCCGCCTCACAGGTCAAGCAAAAGGTCAGATCGAAATCGGGTTCTATTCGGAAGAGGATCTGGAGCGAGTCCTCGACCTTATGCTCAGAGAAGCCCGCAAAGACTTCTGATCAACGCCCAAACGCGGCCCACCATCGTCACAGCAATGGCCTACACGAGCGACATTTTCAGATCGTTCCTTCCGGCGAGGCGGCATCGCGCGACGCGATCGATGCTTCTCGCCTTTGCAGCGCCGACTCTACTAGCGGCTGGCGCAGCGTGCTCGCCGAAGGACAACGCCGGAAACGCGCCACCCTCCAGCGGGTCGACTTTAAAGGTCGCTCTCCTCACGCCAGGCCCCGTGTCAGATCAGTCCTGGAACGCCGGAGCCTACAATGGATTGCTCCAGATTCGCGACAGCTTGGGCGCACAGATAAGCCATATAGAGACGAAGACGCCAGCAGAGTTTGACGAGAACTTCCGACAGTACGGCTCACAGGGGTACACCATCGTCTTCGGCCACGGGTTCGAATTCCAGGACGCAGCGAAGCGGGTCGCGCCAGAATTTCCAAAGACGATATTCATCACGACATCAGGGACGACAGCCGGTCCCAACCTCGCGGGAATGACCTTCGGCTTCGCCGATGCCTCCTACCTGGCCGGCATTCTCGCCGCGTCGATGACAAAGACCAACCGGCTCGGGGTCATCGGGGGAACCGCCCTCCCTCCTGTCGTCGAAAGCTTCCGCGCGTTTGAGAAAGGCGCACACGACGCCAACCCGCAGATCAAATTGATCACGTCGTACATCGGCAACTGGGACGACGTCAGCGCCGGCAAGGAACAGGCACTCGCTCAACTGTCGCAGGGAGTCGACGTCATCTTCCAGAACGCCGACGCCGCCGGACTTGGCGTTTTCCAGGCCGCGCGGGAACGCAAGAACGCGTTCGTCATCGGCTCCAACTCCGATCAGAATAGAGTGGCGCCCGACGTAACGCTCGGCAGCGTCGTCATCAACCTCCCGCTGGCCTTCCTGACGATTGCGCGCGAAGTCAAGGACGGCACTTTCAAACCGGGCGTAATTCCGCTTGGCGAAGCGAGCCACGTTGTTACTCTCGTGCTGAACCCCGCCCTCCAGGACCGGATTCCATCGCAGGCAAGAGCGCGAATCGATTCGCTGCAGACGCAAATGCTCGCCGGACGCTATACGATTTCGCTCGACAGCCAAACCGTCAAACGCTGACGATGCCGTCGCTCAAGACACTCGCCGACTTCCTCGACGACACCCTGCGGATCGCGACCGTTCCGGATTACGCCAACGCGGTGAACGGCGTTCAACTCGCGAACATCGGCGACATTCAGCGAATCGCGACGGCGGTGGATTTTTCGAGCGAGACGGTGCGCGGTGCAATCGACGCCGGCGCGCGACTTCTCATCGTCCATCATGGAATGTTCTGGGGCGGCGTCCAACCCATCACCGAACACCGCCATCAGCGTCTTTGGAACCTCGTGACGCACGACGTCGCGGTATACTCGGCGCACTTGCCGCTCGACGTTCATCCAGTCGTCGGAAACAACGCGCTACTCGCCAAGCGACTCGGTCTCACGCCGAGCGCGGGTTTCGCACGCTATCAGTCGATTGAGGTCGGGTTGTCAGGAAGCTCCGACGTCCCCACGCGCGTCATTGCCGACGGCGCGCGGCAACTCTCGGAAGAATTCGGCGGTACACTGATCGCGCCCGCAATCCCCGACGACCGCCGCACTCGCACGTGGGGGATTTGCACTGGAGCCGGCGCCGACTCATCGACGCTACGCGAAGCCGCGGAGCGACAACTCGACACGTTGATCGTCGGCGAAGGACCGCATCATACGGCTGTCGAAGCGCGCGAGCTTGGAATCGTCGTCCTGTACGCCGGCCACTACGCGACCGAAACGCTCGGCGTGCGCGCGCTTGGCGATCTCCTCGCCGAGCGTTTCGCTGTCTCGTCGGCATTCATCGACGTGCCGACTGGGCTCTGATGAAGGACCGCGCTCGGCCAGCGGACGACGGAGAGGGCGTCCTCGTTCTCGAGCACATCACTAAGACATTCGGAAGAGTTAGAGCCCTGGACGACGTCAGCATGAGCGTTCGCCGCGGAACCGTTCACGCGCTTCTGGGCGAGAACGGAGCGGGGAAGACGACGCTGATGCGCATCGCGTTTGGGCTCATCTCGCCCGATGCAGGCACCGTGTGGCTGGGCGCCAAGCCCGCCAGATCCGTATCGACGGCCGGTGCCATCGCCGCGGGCCTCGGAATGGTCCATCAGCATTTCATGAATGTTCCGGCGATGACTGTTGCGGAGAACGTTGCTCTCGGACAGCGCGGGCGCTTCCGCGCCGCAGAGGCCGCCGGGCAAGTCTCGGACATCGCCGCGAGAACCGGACTCGCCCTCGATCCCGCAGCCATCGCCGGTGATCTGCCGGTCGGCGCACAGCAACGGCTCGAGATCGTGAAAGCACTCAGCAAGAATGCAAGAACTCTGATCTTGGACGAGCCCACTGCAGTGCTGGCCCCCTCCGAGGCCGCCGATCTTCTCTCATGGCTACGCGCGTTCGCCAACGCGGGCAACGCCGTCGTCCTCATCACCCATAAACTTCGCGACGCGCTGACAGTCGCTGATGACGTGACGGTGCTCCGCCGCGGACGAGTTGTGCTCGCGGCTCGGACACAAGACGTATCGATCGGCGTGCTGACCGAAGCGCTCCTCGGTGAACGCGATGTCAGCATCGACTTGACCCATCAGGGCGAAGCTCGCCGTCGCGGGGACATTGTGGCTCGACTCGATAATGTCACAGTTCGAGAGCGCCGAGGAATCACAGCTCTCACTGGAGCCACGGTCGAGGTCTTTCGTGGCGAGGTTCTCGGCGTCGCCGGAGTAGAAGGCGCCGGCCAACGCGCTCTTCTTCGAGTGCTCGCCGGCCGACTCAGGCCGACCGCGGGCACCGCGGACCTTCCGCGCGCAATTGCCTTCGTACCGGAAGATCGGCACCGGGACGCGCTGATCCTGGATTTTACAATCACGGACAACCTCGGACTCCGGGGCGCCGGCAGCCGACGCGGCCGATTCGCACCGCGATCGCTCGAGCAACACGCACGAGCGTTGCTGCAGGCCTTCGACGTGCGGGGCGGCAGTCCACGCACCCATGCGCGATCGCTTTCGGGCGGAAATCAACAGAAGCTGGTTCTCGCACGCGAGTTGAGCGACGCGCCCGACCTCGTCGTCGCAGAGAACCCGACACGCGGGCTCGACATCCGCGCCACGCACGATGTTCTGGCTCGCCTGAGGGAAGCGGCCAGGCATGGTGCCGCAGTTGTGATGTATTCCGCCGATCTCGACGAGGTTCTCTCTCTTTCCGACCGCGTCATCGCTATCCACGCCGGTATCGTCCGAGAGTGCGGCTTGGATCGAGATGCAGTCGGCCGCGCGATGCTTGGTGTTGCATGACTGGAATCGCTTTGGAGATCACGGACCAGCATTCGAGCCGGTGGCGAATGCTCGCATTGTTGGCGGCCGCGGAGCTGCTGGGGATGTCGCTCTGGTTCGCGGCGAGTGCCGTGGCCACGCAGCTCGCGAAACCGTGGGGACTGGGTCCGAGTCAGACCGGCTGGCTCACGACCATCGTCCAACTCGGTTTCGTGTGCGGAACGGCGGCGGCGGCGCTGCTCAATCTCGCGGATGTCCTTCCCTCGCGCGGCTACTTCACCATCGCTGCGCTCGTGGGCGCCTCCTTCAATCTCCTCCTGCTGGAGACCCACAGTTTCGCCCTGGCGCTCCTCTGGCGATTCGCCACGGGCTTCGCGCTCGCCGGCGTCTACCCCCCGGCGATGAAGATGGCGTCCACATGGTTTCGCGCACGGCGTGGACTTGCGATCGGAACCGTCGTCGGCGCGTTGACGATTGGAAAAGCGACGCCATACCTCGTCCACGCGCTGCCAAGTGCGGGCGCCTCGGTTGTGATCTCGACCGCGTCTGTATGTGCGGCACTCGCCGCGCTCCTCATCGGCGCGTTCTACAGAGATGGCCCCTACCCGTTTCCCCCGCGACCCTTCTCGTGGGGCTTGGTGCGCCGCGTCTTCGACGAGGAGAATTGGCGGCTGGCGACCGGCGGCTACCTGGGGCACATGTTCGAGCTGTACTCATTCTGGACATGGATCCCCGCGTTCATCGGCGCGAGCATCGCCGCGTCAGGGATGCCTGCAAGCACCGGGCGTGATTCGTTGGTCTCTCTCCTCGCGTTCGGGACGATCGCGGTGGGCGGAATCGGGTGCGTCTGGGGCGGACTCGAGGCGGATCGGCGCGGACGCGAGCGTCTCGTCATGCTCGCGATGGCATTGAGCGGTGCGTGCTCGCTCCTGATTCCGTTCGCGTTCGGAAAGAGCCTCTGGCTACTCGCGCCGCTCGCCTGGGCGTGGGGTCTGTTCGTGATTGCTGATTCCGCGCAGTTCAGCGCCCTCGTCACAGAGGCGGTGCCACCACACGCCGTCGGTACGGCGCTCACGATTCAGACCTCGCTCGGATTCTTGCTGACAATGGTATCGATTCAGCTCATTCCACCCCTTGTTGGCGTCGTCGGCTGGAAGTGGGCTTTCCCGGTGCTCAGCATTGGTCCAGCGTTTGGAATCGCCACCATCCGCGCGTTGCTTCGACACAAGCGACTCGTGCCGGCGGTCGTGCAGGCATGACACGGGTGGGCCAGCCGTCTACCGTCGCAGTCGGTTTGGTGGGGGCGGTCGTCATCGGCGTAGTGGCACTGCTGGCGGCGACTGGATTCGACGTGCCACTCGCGTTGACGGCGCTGGTGCGCGGCGCCCTCGGGTCCTGGTACGCGATCGGATCCGCAACACTCGTGCGGTCCACGCCGCTGATTCTCACGGGGCTCGCAGTGGCATTGGCCTTCCGCGCCGGCGTCTTCAACATCGGCGCGGAAGGCCAGTTTCTCGCGGGAGCAGCAGCAGGAGTCGCGGTTGCACTCGCCGGAGGACAAGCGCATTCCTGGCTCCTCCTTGTCGGTGTACTCTTCGCGGGGATGATTGCCGGCGCGCTCTGGGCCGGCATCGCCGCCCTACTGCGCCTGCGCTTTCACGTGCTCGAAGTCATCAGCACGATCATGCTGAACTTCGTGGCCGCGGACATCGTGTCATACCTGGTGCGGGGCCCGCTTCAAGAACCGACGCACATCTATCCCCAGACAGAGACGATCGCGACCCACGCCCAGTTGCCGCGGCTCGGCACAACGACGCGCCTACATCTGGGATTTGTCATTGCAGTTCTTGCATGCTTGGTCGCCTGGTGGTGGATCGGGTTCACCGCTGGCGGATTCCGTCTCCGCGCCGTGGGTGCCAATCCACATGCGGCTCGATCAGCCGGACAGATCGACGTCGATCGCGTCACGACGCGGGCGTTTCTGATGAGCGGTGCAATCGCCGGCCTCGCAGGCGCGGTCGAAGTCGCCGGCGTCACCTACGCGCTCTACGAGAACATCTCGCCGGGCTACGGCTACACGGCAATCGCGGTTGCGCTTCTTGCACGGCTGAATCCCGCTGCCGTCATCGGGACCGGTATTCTGTTCGGCGCACTCGAGTCGGGTGCCGCGGCAATGCAGCGCGACGCCGGCGTCCCGTCCGTGGTGGTCTCGGTCGTCGAAGCGGCCATCATCCTAGCGCTCGTCGGGATCGAACGGCTCCGCAGTCGATCGAACCTCGCCACGGTATGAGCTCGGCGGCGGCGGCGTTTCTCGAAGCGGCCGTTCGGACCGCGACACCGCTCTCGCTCGCCGCGCTGGGAGAAGTCGTCGTCGAACGAGCAGGGGTGATCAACATTGGCCTCGAGGGCGTCGTCCTCGCGGGCGCATTCGGCGCACTCGTTGGGGCAACGCATTTCGGGGTCGCCGGCGGCTTTGCGGTAGCGGTATTGAGCGGGACGCTCGTTTCTCTGCTGTTCGCAGCGTTCGTGCTCTTGCTGCGGGCCGACCAGATCATCACCGGTACGGCTATCAGTTTGTTCGCGGTTGGCCTGACCGGGACGCTCTACCGTGTCCTCTACGGAGCTACTGGCGCCGCGCTCTCGATTCCAACCATCGGGCCACTCCCGATTCCTGGGCTCGCCTCCGCCCCGATCGTGGGATCAGCGTTCTTTAATCAGCCTTATCCAACGTACGTCGCATACGCCCTCACACCGCTGATCTGGTGGTGGATGTATCGAACGCAGGCGGGGCTCGCGTTGCGCGCGATCGGAGAGTCGCCCGCGGCCGCTACCGCGGCGGGCGTCCGCGTCGATCGGGCCAAGCTGCTCGCCATCATCTTCGGAGGCGCCGTCGGCGGACTTGCCGGCGGAACTCTAGTTCTGGCCCAAGCCGGAACTTTCGCGGAGAACATGTCGGCAGGAAGAGGATTCATTGCGATCGCGATCGTCGTCCTCGGACGTTGGAATCCGCTGGGTGTCGGAGCCGCTTCGCTCGTGTTCGGAGCCGCCAGTGCGCTCCAGTTCCTCCTCCAGGCGCTCGGGCTCGCGCTGCCCTATCAGCTCTTTCTCGCTCTTCCGTATGCGCTCACCCTGGCGGGCCTTGCCGGACTCGCCGGCCGGGTCCGCGCGCCCGCCGCGCTCGCACAATCCGAAGAGGCTCTCTAAGGCCTCGGCCTAGCAGTGACGGCGCGCGCTCGTCCATCGCAGTCGCCATTGCCCGTCGTCGCCGCGCTCGATCAGCGAGAACGCGGTCGCGTCACCGAAATCACGAGAGAGGATGACCGCGGCGTTGCGATTCGATCCCAGTGCAACCGCAGCCATGAAGTCGCCGCTTTCAATGGTCTCCTCCTCTCCGTACGAGCGCTCGTGATACACCATCGTGAAACTAGTGTCCGAAGGCAGGCGCTCGGCGAGCAGAAAGGTACGCTCCTGGAGCGGAGTGGCTTCCTGATTGATCTGGCGAATCACATTCGCCGCCAGGACGACCGAGCCGTTCGGCAAGGTGAAGCGCCACATGCCGCGTGCGACGAACGGCAGCCCCGTGAAACGACCGGCAGAGTCGTTGGGGAGCATAGACGCCAGGTGAAACGCCGATGCTGCCAACGACGCCGAGTCAGGCGATGTCGATGATTCGATGGAGTCCGCGCGAATCGGCGCAACAACTCCTCCCAGAAAACCGACGCTCCAAGCGTGAGGCGGCGGCGCGGACTGGAGCCCGACCGCCTGGCAACTGCTCGCGTCGGAAATACTCGGCAACTCGGCTGATTGAACGGATCCGCTGCGCCCGAACAGCGA
>Ga0070680_100002373_pt1 | contig 13919 bp, 9 predicted proteins | sample KBSC73BmetaG_FD_64672 | JGI IMG/M metagenome (GOLD analysis project Ga0070680, IMG submission 64672) | Corn rhizosphere microbial communities from Kellogg Biological Station, Michigan, USA - KBS C7-3B metaG | ecosystem: Host-associated > Plants > Roots > Rhizosphere | place: USA: Michigan...
AATGCGCCGCCGATGATGGCGGCGAGCACGATCAAGCCACTCAGCTGCCAGATGGTCTTCATCGGCGCCGCGTTGCCAATTGCGTCGATTGCGCGTCGGAGGAGCCATGGGATGACGCTGGTGATCGCCGACGATGCCAGAACGATGACGAGCCCGACACTGAATGAGATCCAGTACGGGCGATAGTATGGCGCGGCGATCCGCAGATTCTTCATATTTGGCATGTGGATTGCCGTCCACTTTTATTCATGAGCTTTGGTGAAACGAAGCTCACAACAGATGGAGGAGGCTAATGGTGCAATATATTCCGCGGTTAAGTGCGTCGCTCGCACTCTCGTTCGCGTTCCTTGCCGCCGCTTGTGCAAAGTCGGACAACAACAACGCTGCCGCGGATTCCGCGCTCAACAGCGACATTCAGCTCGCCAATCGTGATTCCGCGGCCCAGCCGGCGCTGACCGACGTCCCCGCCGCTTCGGCGACTCCGACGACGACCGCGCCCGCCAGCTCCCGGACCACGACGACGCCGCGGACTACCACCCGCACGCCGACCACAACCACTCGCAGTCCGTCAACGACGACTCGCGCGCCGACCACCTCGGTGACGTCGAGCGGCAACACGGTCACCCGCAATCCCGCCGGCACCGCGGCGAGAGTCGGCACCATTCCCGCCGGCGCTACGCTCAATCTTTCCGCCGGCTCTAAGGTCTGCACCAACACCAACCACGTCGGTGATACCTTCAACGCCACGGTCAGCAACGCCATCGTCGGTTCCAACGGCGCGGTGATTCCGGCCGGCGCGACCGCGAGGGTCGAAGTCACCGAGCTAAAGCGCAGCGAGAACGCCAACGACAACGTCGTGATGGGCTTCCGCGTCGTGTCGGTCAGCTTCGGCGGTCACACGTATCCGGTCAGCGCCACGACCAGCTACGCTGACGTGTCGAAGGTCAAGAACCAGCCGAAAGGCAAGGATGTCCAGAAGGTCGTCGGCGGCGCCGCAATTGGCGCGATCGCCGGACAGATCCTCGGCAAGAGCACCAAGGCGACTGTGATTGGCGCGGCGGCAGGTGGCGCGGCCGGTGCAGCTGCAGCCGCGGCGACGGCGAACTACGAAGGATGCGTGAACCCGGGGGGGCGCATTACCGCAACGCTCAACTCGTCGACTCAGGTTAACATCTGAGGAGCCAGCGGTAACAAAATCCGGCGTGAGCAATCACGCCGGATTTTTTTTGCCCATAATTCCTAGAAGCCTGCTGCGCCCCCGCCCGCGGTGCGCGGGTCGCCCATGCCCTCGTAGCCGCCGCGCACCCGCATGATCGAAGCGGAGGATGCGACGCCGCCCCCTTCGATGATACCATGGCCCATCGCGCGTAAGGCCTCGAGTACCCCCGGCGCAAGCCCGCCGCGCTCCACCCGAATCGAATCGGGCAGCGACTGGTGGTGAATCCGCGGCGCGCTGACCGCGTCCCCGAGCGACATCCGGTGATCGATGACGTTGAGGATGATCTGAGAGGTCGCCGAGATGATGCGTGGGCCGCCGCGCGCTCCCGTTACGAGCAGCAGGCCGCCGCTCGGGTCGAGCACGATCGTCGGCGACATCGCGCTCAGCATCCGCTTGCCCGGCGCAATTGCGTTCGCCTCACCCTGGATCAACCCGAACATGTTGGGGACGCCAACCTTCGATGTGAAATCGTCCATCTCGTCGTTCATGAAGAAACCGGCGCCCGAGATGTAGATTCCCGATCCGTACAGATCGTTGAGCGTTGTCGTCGTCGCGACTGCGTTACCGAACTGATCGACCACCGAGTAATGCGTCGTTTGCGATCCTTCGCGCAGCGAGCCTCCGAGGGAGCTCGTCGGGTCCGCGCGATCGCGGGAGATCGCCCGCGCCAGACTCCTGGCGTACGTCTTACTGGTCAGAGTCGAAAGCGGCACTTTCACGAACGCGGGGTCGCCCAGCTTGGAGTTGCGATCGACGAAGGCCCGCTGTGACGCCGATGCGACGGCGTGCACTTCCGCCGCCGTGCCGAATTGCGCCGGGCTGCCGTACGCCTCGAGAATGTTGAGGATCTCCGTAACCGTCGTCCCGCCCGAAGACGACGGCGGCATCGCGATGAATGAGTAGCCGCGGAAGCTGCTCCGGATCGGCGTGCGCCATTCCGGCTGATATCGGGCGAGATCTGCCTTCGTGATGAGCCCGCCGATGCGCTTCATCTGCGCCGCGATGGAATCCGCAATGCTCCCGCGATAGAATGCCCGCGCGCCGGAGTCGGCGATCAGCTTGATCGTATGCGCGAGCTGCGGCTGCACCAGACGTGAGCCGATCGCCGGCGGTGAGCCATCAGGCAGAAACAGATCCTTTCCCGCCGAGATGCCGATACGCGAGTTCTCGCCCCTCAGCGAGCGGTACATCGCCGAATCGACGACCAATCCGTCCGACGCCAGCCTCAGCGCCGGTGCCAGCACCTTCGCGATCGGCAGCTTGCCGAACTTGCGGTGGGCTTCCAGCATTCCCGCCACCGACCCCGGCACGCCCGATGCCTTCGGTCCGATCACGCTTTCGCCGGTGAGCTTCCCGTCAGGGGCGACGTACATGTCGCGGGTTGCGGCGAGTGGCGCGGCCTCGCGGTAGTCGATCGCTGCGGAGCGACCGTCTGCCATGCGGATCACCATGTAGCCGCCGCCGCCCAGATTGCCGGCCTCCGGATACGCGACCGCCAGGGCAAAACCGGTTGCGACCGCGGCATCGACCGCATTCCCACCTTGTTTCATCACCTCGACGCCCGCCTGCGCGGCGAGCACGTTGTCGCTGGCGACCATTCCGTGTTGCGCGAAGGTGCCGTGGGAGCCGGCAGGGAAGCGCCAGCTCGCCGGAAAGACGGCCGGAATGCGCGTCGGGATCGCTGGACCGCTAGTGCCCTGACGCGATGCGGCCGCCATCATTACGCCGCTGATCGCGACGATCGACGCGACGACGAATCCGTTTTTCAGAGTGAAGCTCCAGTGGGTGGGGTGTGAATAAAACTCACATCCCCGCGCGCCGGCGGCTACCGCCTGCCGCCGCCTGATGTGTGGGAGCCGAATCCCATGCGGATCGACAACCTGAGTGAGCGCATGCTGTTGGTGTTGCTCACCCCGTTGGAGAGGCCGCTGCGCTCGTGGATCGCGATCGAGTAGTCCGGGACGAAATCAACCTGGGCCCGATCGCCGAAGCCATAGCCGACTCCATAGCCGAGCGAAAAGAGCGGGTCGATGTTGCCGCCGCCCGCCAGCTCGGCGCCATCCGTATCGCGCTGGAGATTCTGATAGGAGACGATCCCGCCATTGAGCTCGATAACCTGATGGAACCCGGTTCCGCCACCGAAATGGAAGGTTCCGAGCAATGTCATCATGTTGAGGTGCGCGTCGCACTGACTGCACCGTGTGCCCGACACACCGGCTGCCAACGGTGTCACCAGATTGGCGGAATAGACGAACGGCACGTGCGCGTAGGTGCCCGAAACACCCACCGTCGATCCTCCGCCAATGTTCTTCTCCAGCGATGCGCGGTACTGCCAGTTGGTGGAGTTGCCGAAATCCCAGGTGCTCGCAGTGGCGCCGTCGTTCACGCCCTGACCGGTAAACCCGGCCACACCGCCGCTCAGCCAGAGATCGGGATCGGCGGTCCGATAAACGCGCGGCCGTTGTGCGGCGAGCGAGCCCGTCACCAGCATCAGCATCAAAACCGTCAGAGAAATACGTCTCATTTATGTCGCTCCGAGTTGTCTTGCGATTCGCGCGCGGCGTCGGATAAGTTTCGACGTGGCTCAACGCTCGACTACGCATTGATGTTGGATCCTCGCGAAACGGAGCGTCGCAACCCGCGTACCGCTTCGATCGATCTCGCATCCCCCCTCGAGATCGTAGACCTGATAAACGCGGAAGATCAGAGAGTTCCCGATGCCGTCGCTACGCAGCGTGAACAGATCGCGCGCGCGATAGAGATGGCCGAGAAGACATTTCGCCGTGGCGGCCGGCTGTTTTACGTCGGGGCCGGCACTTCGGGACGGCTCGGCGTGCTCGATGCGAGTGAGTGCCCGCCAACCTTCGGCACCAAACCGGAGATGGTGCAGGGAATCATCGCCGGCGGACTGCCCGCCCTCACCCGCGCGCAGGAAGGCGCTGAGGACATCGTGAAGAACGGCGCCATCGCCATGGACGAGCACGGCGTCAACGAAAAGGATTTCGTGATCGGCATTGCCGCGTCGGGAACCACTCCGTACGTGCGCGCGGCACTCGAGCGCGCCGCCACCATCGGCGCCCTCACCGGCATCGTTGCGTGCTCGCCTCCTCCCGCCGATCTCGTCGCCAAAGTCGACGTTACCATGTTGCCCATTGTCGGACCCGAAGTCGTCACCGGCTCTACGCGCATGAAGGCAGGCACCGCCACCAAGCTTGTGCTCAACATGATCACCACCGGCGCGATGATCCGCCTGGGGAAGACCTACGGCAACCTGATGGTCGACCTCAAAGCCACCAACAACAAGCTGATAGACCGCAGCCAGCGCATCGTCATGGAAGTCTGTGGCGTCTCGCGCGACGAAGCCACCGCGCTCCTCGAGCGCGCCGGTAAATCCGTCAAGCTCGCCATCGTGATGCAGAAAAGGGGAGTATCGAAAGAGAAGGCCGAGCGACTTCTCAACGAGAACGGCGGAGTCGTTCGGCGCGTCACCAAAGACGAACCCCCACCGATCAAGGAATCGTAGATGGCAGCGGCAGTCGTGGTCGGTTTGATGTCGGGTACCTCGCTGGATGGAATCAGCGCGGCCGTCGCTCGCTTCACCGACCAGAGTGACGGTCGGATCGACGTTGATCTCCTTGCATACGTGTCGCGCGAGTATACCAGCAGCGAACGGAACCGGCTCGCTGCCGCACTCGGCGGTGGGACTCCTGCCGAGTACTGTCGCCTGAATTTCGATCTTGGCGGCTGGCTCGCCGATGCCGCGATCGCGGTGATCGCGGAGGCTGGAGTCGCGCGATCCGACATCGCCGCGATCGCATCCCACGGCCAGACGATCTGGCACGAGCCCGGTCACTCGACCTGGCAGACCGGTGAATCGGCCGTCATCGCCGAGCGCACGGGCATAGATGTGGTCAGCGACTTCCGCGTCCGCGACGTTGCCGCGGGAGGGCAGGGGGCGCCGCTCGTGCCGATCGCCGATGCGATGCTTTTTTCCTCGGCGACAGACTGGCGCGGCCTCCAGAATCTCGGCGGGATCGGCAACATCACCGTCGTCCCGCCTCATGGCGTGCTCGAGGGAGTGCGCGCGTTCGATACTGGCCCCGGCGTCGCCGTGATCGACGGCGTCGTTCGCGCCGTGCGTCCCGACCTGCCCTTTGACGTCGATGGCAAGCTCGCACTCGCCGGCACTCCGAACAATCGCATCGTGTCGGAGCTCCTCGCGCATCCATACTTCAGCGCGCCCCCGCCGAAATCCACCGGCCGCGAGCTCTTCAACTCCGATTACGTCCAGAAGCTGATCGCGACGGCCCGCTCTGTCGGCGCCACCGACGAAGACATCATCGCCACCGCGGTCGAGCTCACAGCGCGCAGCATCGGGGACGCGTACAAGAACTTCATCGCCGAGCCGGTGAAGGAGGTGCTCGTTTCCGGCGGTGGCGCGAGGAACCCCGCACTTTTCACCGCAATCCAGCGCGCGGCTGCTCCGGTCAACGTCCGCCATTTCGCCGACGTGTACTTCGATGGCGAAGCGAAGGAAGCGGTGGCCTTCGCATTGCTTGGATATCTGTACGTGAACAACCGCCCCGGAAACGTTCCGACTGCCACAGGCGCGCGTGGTCTGCGAGTGCTGGGTAAGCGCACGCCCGCATGAGCGAGATCGCCGAGCTCTTCTACCCGGCGATTCGTTGGGACTCGGTCCACGGATACGAGGAAGCGCGTCCCGGCATCGAGGAAGCCCTCAAGCTCGGCGTCGGCGGCTTCATTTTGTTCGGCGGCCCCTCGGAGCACGTTGCCGCGCTCACCGAGGATCTGCACTCCAAGTCCAGAGTTCCCCTGCTGATCGGCGCCGATCTGGAGCGCGGAGCCGGGCAGCAGTTCGCGGGTGAGACACCCCTGCCGCCGCTCGCGGCGATTGCGTCCCTCCAGGATGTGCAGGCCATTCGCCGTGCAGCCGCTATCACCGCCCGCGAAGCGAGAGAGCTGGGGATCAACTGGATTTACGCCCCCGATTGCGATCTCGACATCGAGCCGGACAATCCCATCGTCGGCACCCGCTCCTTCGGAAAGGATCCCGATCGTGTTGGTGAATACGCCGGCGCATGGATCGACGCGTGTCAGGCCGAGGGCGCGCTCGCCTGCGCCAAACACTTTCCCGGGCACGGACGCACCACCGTCGATTCCCACAAGGAGCTGCCCCGGGTCGACACCGACGCCGAGACTTTGCGCGCCACCGATCTCGTCCCGTTCCGCAACGCCATCGACCGCGGCGTCGCGTCGGTGATGTCGGCCCACGTCGCCTTTCCGGCGTTCGACCCGAGCGGCGCGCCTGCGACACTGTCGCAGCCGATTCTCACCGGTCTTCTGCGCGAGGAGATGCAGTTCACGGGACTCATCGTCACAGATGCCCTGATTATGGAAGGTGTGCTCGGCGGCGGCGAATCGGAGGCAGTCGTGCGCGCGCTGGAGGCCGGATGCGATTGCATGCTCTATCCGTCCAATATCGCCGAGTGCGAGCAGGCAGTTCAGCGCGCGATTGACGAGCGGCGACTCAAGGCCGACCGCATCCACCAGGCCATCGAGCGCCGGCGTCGTTGGGCGCGCTGGGCGGCGCTTTCCCGCGAAACCAACCGTCCCGCGCGCGATGAGAGCGGCTGGTCGAGCCAACTTGCCGAACAGGTCGTGCACATGCTGCGCGGAAGACTTCCCGCTCTCGAGCAACCGTGGCGCTTCGTGATCGTGGACGACGATGTGGGCGGCCCATACCCCGCGCCGTCACGTGATCCACTCATCTCGACCCTCACTGCCGGTGGCATTGAGCTGGTCATGGATCCGGAGACGAGCATCGGAACGAAATCCACCGTCGTAGCTCTTTTCGGCGACATTCGCGCATGGAAGGGTCGGCCCGGATACTCGTCCGCGGCGAGAGAGAGCGTCCGCAAGGCCCTCGCCGGCTCCGATAGCTCGGACAGGTTGATAATTCAGTTCAGCCACCCACGTCTTGCCGCCGGGTTGGACGAGGGCGCGCCCATTCTTTGCGCATGGGGCGGGGAGGCAGTGATGCAGCGCGCGGCCGCACGAGTACTGTTGCGCGAGCTGGCGGCCCACAATGCGGCGAGGACCACCCAAGCCGCTGGTTAGTACACTACCGGAGCACGCCGATGGCCGAGTCTGATCCGAAACCCTCGCCGTTCAGAATCTTCGGCCAGCCGAAGATGGGGATACTGCTCTTCCTCGGCTTCTCGTCAGGGCTGCCCTTCTATCTGACCAGTAAGACGCTGCAGGCGTGGATGACTACGGCGAAGGTCGATCTCGCCACCATCGGCTTCTTCAGCCTCGTCACGCTGCCGTACTCCCTAAAATTCGTCTGGGCGCCGTTGATGGATCGCTACACGCCGCCATTCCTAGGGCGCCGCCGCGGCTGGGTGCTGATCACCCAGATTCTCCTGCTGCTCGTCATCGCGGCGATGTCGCTCCACGATCCGAGAACGGGCCTCAAGATGCTGGCGGTGAACGCCATCGCCATCGCTTTCTTCAGCGCGTCGCAGGATATCTCGCTCGACGCGTATCGGACCGACGTCCTCGAGACCCGCGAGATGGGGGCCGGAGCAGCGGTCTTCGTGATGGGATACCGGGTTGCGATGATCACCAGCGGTGCGCTGGCGTTTTTTCTCGCTGATCGAATGCCGTGGAATACCGTCTACGTCCTCATCGCGCTGCTGATGATCGTCGGTATCATCACGACCTTCATCGCGCCGGAGCCCGTGCTGAGCGATGCGCCGCCAAAGTCGCTCGCCGAAGCCGTGGTGCTTCCGTTCGCCGATTTCTTTCAGCGCGCCGGTGTTCTCCGCGCTCTGCTGGTGCTCCTCTTCATCGTGCTTTACAAGTATTCCGATAGCCTCGCCGGCAGCATGACGACGCCGTTCCTGTTGCAGACTGGATTCTCGCAGAGCGAAGTCGGCGCGGTCTTCCTCGGAGTCGGGGTCGTGGCGACCATCGTCGGCGTCGTGGTCGCCGGCGCTGCAATCGTAAAGTTCGGGATCAACAAATCCCTCTGGATGTTCCTCGTCTTTCAGGGACTGAGCAACCTCACCTATTACGGGCTGTCGCTGTCGGGAAAGAACCACGCTCTCATGACAGCGGCGGTGATCACCGAGAATTTCGGCCTCGGGCTCGTCACCGGGGTGATGACGGCCTACCTGATGAGCATGTGCAACAAGCGCTTCACCGCCACACAGTTCGCGTTGCTATCGAGCCTGATGGCAGCGAGTCGCGACATACTGGTGGCGCCCGCCGGCAAGATAATCGAGGCGACGAGCTGGCCATCGTTCTTCCTCATCACCGTGGTGATGGCGATTCCGCCGCTGTTGCTCCTGCCGTTCATTGCGCCCTGGTCGCGCGACATCCCGATCGGCGCCGCGCCTCACACCGGCGAGACAGTACCCGCTAAGGCTGCCTGAAACCGCCGTTGGTGCCGGCCCGGTAATCCTCATCCGGCGTCCGAAGCCGCGCTGCAACCACCGTCACGTTATCGGGGGCGCCGGTGTGCATCGCCTCTTCGATCAGCGCGTTGCAGATATCCTCGGGCCGCCCCGCGCCGCGGGTGATGCGGCCGATGTCTTCCGCCGAGACCTGGTTGGAGAGACCGTCGCTGCAAAGCACAAGGTAGTCCCCGCTTTCCAGCTTCACCCGATAAAAATCGGTGACCACTTTTTCCTCGGGGCCAAGCGCCTGGAGGATGATGTTGCGGTGCTCGCTTTGTGCGGCTTCCTTCGCCGTCATGCGCCCGGCATCGATCAGTCGCTGCACGAACGATTGGTCCTTCGTCAGCTGCTTCGCCGCGCCCTTTCGGACCAGGTACGCCCGGCTGTCCCCGACCTGCGCGATGAACGCTTCGCCATCGAGAACGAGAGCCAGCGTCGTGGTCGTGCCCATGCCGTGGTGCTCGGGAGCCGTCGATGCCGTCTGGTAAATGGCCTTGTTGGCCACGTCGACTCCGCGCTTGAGCGCGGCTTCGATCGATTCAGGCGTGCGCTTCGGGACCTTGTGCCACCATCGATGCAGCTCACCAAGGATGGTCTCGGTCGCGATGGAGCTGGCCAGCGCGCCCGACGCGGCGCCGCCGACCCCATCGGCAACTATCAGTATGAAGGGGGCCGTATGCACGGAAACAAGCGACGGGGCGCTCATCGTGGCGATGTCGCCGGTTTCCAGATTCGCAATCAAAAAGGAATCCTGATTGTCGTGCCTGATCAGGCCGACATTCGAGATCCCGAAAATTTCTGCAATCAATTTTGGCTCGAAAGAGCGTTGTGACGCGACGACGGGAACCTCAAGGGTTCCCGGTTGCGGAAAAGATAGTGTAAGGAATCGAACGAGGGCACTACCCATGCGTATCACAGAGACTCGCAAAGGAGTGCACGTGCAACCCGGAAAAAGCCAATGAGAGCGTCAACCTACTGGGGTTTTTGCTGTTGCGTCGCGTTGCTGGGAGCGTCATGCCGCTCGGCGCCGAGGCCGCCTGTCACCGGACCCATACCGGTGCCGTCGCCACCGATGACCCCCGCGCCTCTCCCCGCCGCGAATCCGAAGTTGCCACCGGTGCCCGAAGTCAGGGGTCCGCTGCAGATCAATGTGGTCTATCCCAAGGCAAACCAGATGCTCACCGCGCGCGACTCCAACTTCATCCTCGGCAGCGTTGGCAGCGGAGATGCTGCGTTGAACATCAACGGTTATAGCGTGCCCGTCTGGCCGAACGGCGCGTTCATGGGCTGGCTGCCCGTTCCACCCGACAGTGCTCCGCAGTACGTCCTCACTGCGGCAAACAGAACCGAGGCAACGCGCCTCGTGTTGCCGATCCGGGTTCCACCGGCCCCCGACACGACCAACAGGAACAAGGTGGTTGGAGACACACTGCAGCCGGTGGTGTCGCCCGACAGCCTCACTCCGATTCCCGGCAATGTGTATGTAACCCTCGGCGCTCCCTCGTCGACGGTAAACGACACCGATCGGGTCACCATCGCGCGGCCAGCGCCGGGAAACGGCCAGGAGTACAAGTGGTTCCTTTTCCCCGGCACCGTGGTAAAGGCGACGGGCACCCAGAAAGCGAGCGGCGATGACTTCGTGCGCATCGAGCTCGATACAACGCAAGTCGCGTGGGTCCTGCGCAGCGAGCTGCAGGCGAAGAATATCTCCACGACACCGCCCGCGACTTTCGTTGGCGACTCGCTCGCCCCCGCGCGGCGCGTTGGTGCCGTGCGAATCGTTCCCGGCCCCGATTGGATCGACGTGAACATTCCGATCCAGGGACCTCCGCCCGCATATCTCGTTGAGGAAACGGATCGCACCCTGTCACTTCTGCTTTATGGAATAGAATCCGCTCCGGTCATCTCGATGATGCCGGAGCCGGTCGACCCGTACTTCAACAGCATCAGCTCGACCCCCGAGGGAAGTCGGGTTCGATACACCATCAATCTCGAGCGCGCGCCCTACGGATACCTGGCGCTGTGGGAGAACGGCGGTCTGACTTTCAGGGTGCGCCGTCCACCCCGTATTGCCGACGCAGCCTCCCCGCTGCGCGGCTTGACCATCACCGTGGACCCGGGACATCCACCGGGCGGCGCGACGGGCCCAACCCAGCTCTATGAGGCCGACGCGGTCCTTCAGGTAGGCTTCCGCGTTCGCGACATGCTGACCCAGCGCGGCGTCAACGTCGTCATGACCAGGACAACGCCGGACCCGGTCGATCTTGGCCTGCGGGCGATAATCAGTCGCCGGGCCAACGCCCACGCGTTCGTGTCGATTCATCTCAACGCTTTCCCGGACGGCGTCAATCCATTTGTCAACAATGGGTCTTTGACGCTTTATTTCTGGCCTCATTCGATTCCCCTTGGCGTGGCGACCCAGGCAGCGCTGCTTGCGGAGCTGGGACTACGCGACAACGGAACCAAATTCCAGAACATTGCCGTAGCCCGCGGAACATGGATGCCATCGATACTCACCGAGGGGGCATTTGTCATCATGCCCGATCAGGAAGCCGCGCTAAGAACGCCGCAGTATCAGGACGCCTATGCCACTGCGATCGTCCACGGGCTCGAGACCTACTTCGCATCACTCGCGCAGCAGCAGCACTAAAGTCTCTCGGTCTTGCCGCCGCGCTGCTCTTCAGCGCGGCGGCGGCGGTGCGCGGCCAGCTTCCGCCGAATGAGCATTGGCGGACGATTCGCACTCCGCACTTCCGGATTCACTTCACACCCGCGATTGAAGCCGAAGCCAGACGCGCCGCGGTAAACGCAGAGCGCGCCTACGCCGAATTGTCTACGGAGCTCGTCCCGCCTCGCGGCGTCATCGATCTCGTCGTGTCGGACAACGTCGATTACGTGAACGGGTACGCAACACCATTCCCGTCCAATCGCATTGTGGTTTACTCCCATCCGCCGACCGATGCATCGGGATTGCGCGACTACGAGGACTGGAACGCGCTCGTAGTCACCCACGAGCTCACCCACATCTTTCATCTCGACCGCACCCGGGGAATCTGGCGGATCGGCCAGGCAATTTTCGGCCGCAATCCGCTGCTTTTCCCGAACGTTTACGAGCCGAGCTGGGTGATCGAGGGGCTCGCCGTTTATTACGAGTCGCGGCTCACCGGGGTCGGAAGACTCGAGAGCTCCGAGCACAGCATGACCGCTCGCGCGGCGGCCCTCGCAAACCAAATCCCGTCGCTGCAGGAGCTTTCTCCCGCGACTTCGCGGTATCCGGGCGGAGAAGTCGTCTACATCTACGGCTCGCTCCTTTTCGACTATCTGTCGCGCAGCCGCGGTCCACAGAGCATCAAGGAGTTCGTCGAGCGCGGCGCAAAATCTCCGATTCCGTTCATCCTCACCGCTACATCGCGAAGCGCGTTCGGGATGTCGTTTCAGACCGCCTGGACCCACTGGCGCGACTCTCTGGTGAAGGAAATGCGCGCATCCCCCGAGGCGATGCCGGAGTGGCGACAGCTCACCAGCGCGGGGCGGGTCGCGCTGTTCCCAAGATGGGTTGGCGACACGGCGCTCATTTATGCCGGCGACAAAGGACGCGAAGTGCCGTCAGCGTACGAGATCAGCCTGGCCGGCAATGAGAGAAGGCTAGGACGCCGCAACGGCATGAGTCCGAATGTCCGCATGCCCGACGGCAGTCTCCTTTATTCCCAACCCGAGTTTCTCGGACCGTACCACATTCGAAACGACTTGTTCATCGCGCGCGACGGCAATGAGCAGCGACTGACGGTCGGTGCGAGGCTCACGGCTCCAGATGCGCGCGCCGACGGGACCATCGTCGCAGTCCAGGACCAGCCTGCAACTACACGCCTGGTAACGATCACTCCGGACGGTCGTGTCATCAGCGCCATCACGCCAACCGATCTCGACGTGCAGTGGGCTGACCCGAGATGGTCGCCCGACGGATCCAGGATCGTCGCCGTCAGACAAAGCCGCGGGCGCTCGGACATCGTCATCCTCGGCGCCGACGGAAAGCTGATCGACGCGTTCGGCGCCTCGCGCGCGATAAATACGAATCCGACCTGGTCACCCGACGGCCACCGCATCTATTTCTCGTCAGAGCGGAGCGGCTCGCCCCAGATTTACGTCGCTGACGTCACCACGTTCGCGCCGACGATCGCGCGGCTTACTGAGGCTCCTACCGGGCTGTTCGACCCCGAGGTCTCTCCGGACCAGAGCCGCATCGCGACCGTCTTGTTCAAGGCCGATGGGTTCCACGTCGGCATCGCACCGCTTTCAGCGCTCTCGCATCCGATCCCGGCCGACAGCAGCCGCACGAGCCCGCGTGCAGGTTGTATCACCTGCCTGGCGATCGTCGGCGGGCTGCCACCACTCGGAACGACCGACACCTCACCCGCGAGCGATTACTCACCGTGGCGTTCGCTATTACCGCGCTACTGGCTTCCGAGCTTTGAGAGCAGCACCACCGATGGCACCTCCTACGGCCTCGTCACGAGCGGAACCGATGTCATCGGCAAACACGACTACACCGTCGAGATTCTGCACAACTCGAGATGGGCGGAGAATTCGGCGTGGCTTTGGTATCGATACGCCGGCCTCGGACTTCCGCTGATCGATCTCTACGCATCGCAGAATTACGCAAACGCCGATGTCACCTTCACCGACCAGCCCGACTCTCCGTTCGGCCTGAGCCAGCGCGAGCGAATCGTTTCCCTGATGACGACATTCGTCAGGCCAAAGTTCCGCAACTACACCATCGCGTCGCTCGGTGGGGAGATCGAAGGAATAGCGTACACCACGCGTCCGGACACGATGATCCGGCACCTCTCTCCATTTTTCACGGAAGGCCGCAATTATCCGGCGATCGTAGCGTCCGCCGGCTGGTCCAACGCCCAGAGACCGGGCTTGAGCATCTCACCCGAGGACGGCTTGAGCATCAGTATGAGCGGCCGCCAACGCTGGCAGCGCGGCGCGTCGGGTGGTTCGACGCGCAGCGTTATCGCCGTTACCTCGGTCTACAAATCGATCGATTGGCCCGGCTTTGCGCATCACGTCCTGGCGTTGCGTGGGGCCGGCGGCATCACTGACGATCGCAGCCCCGATCTTTTCTCCGCCGGCGGAATCAGCGGCAGCTCGCTCGAAGTTTTTCCGGGAGCATCGCTGGGGCAGCAGCGTAGGGTCTTCGGCGTGCGAGGTTATCC
>Ga0070680_100002374_pt1 | contig 13915 bp, 14 predicted proteins | sample KBSC73BmetaG_FD_64672 | JGI IMG/M metagenome (GOLD analysis project Ga0070680, IMG submission 64672) | Corn rhizosphere microbial communities from Kellogg Biological Station, Michigan, USA - KBS C7-3B metaG | ecosystem: Host-associated > Plants > Roots > Rhizosphere | place: USA: Michigan...
GTGAACGAGCTGGAATCCCGGGGCTGGCGGGTCGATTCCTGCACCGCGGTGGTGGGACCGCTCGCGTGGACCACCCTCATTCGCCTGACCGGCTATTGTTTCGCTTTGCGCAAGCTACCGCTCGTCGGGAACGTGGCCGCGGCCCTTCTCGCGCTAGTCATGAACCTGCGCGCGGCGGCCGAAGACAGGTTGACGCCATCCGCGATCCGCGACGACAACGCCTGCGTCTATCTGGTTCGTGCCCATAGGGCGAAGAAGTCCTCATGAAACGCTGGCTCCATCTCGGTCCGTACGCGCTGATTGCCGCGGCCTGCGCGCTGCTCAACGTCGCGGTGATGATCCTCGGCGACCGCGCAGGACTTCATTACGCCGTTTCGACCGCGATCTCCTTCTGCCTGTGCGTCGTCGTCGGCTATTCGCTCCACAGCCGCTTCACGTTTCTCGTCCTTCCGAGCGTCGCGGGCCTGCGCCGCTATACGACGGCGATGGCGTTGAACTTCCCTCTGGCGCTTGCTTCGATGTGGTTCTTCCACGACGCGATGGGTATCGCGATCGGGGCGGCGGCTGTCGCGTCCACCGCGGCGCTGACCGCCTACAATTATCTTTCGAGCCGGTGGGCGATCGCCGCCCGGGCTCGCGAGGCGCGCCAATGACCAGCATCTGCCTCGACGATGTCGCCCGCGTGCTCGGCCAGCATACGGCTCACTATCGCCGGCGGCCGCCCGTTTACCAGGCGACGATGCTCGCCGACCTGGCTGCGGTGTGGCGGGGTCCTCACGACAAGCTGCTCGACGTCGGCGGCGGCACCGGGGTGATGGCCGAAGCCATGCAGGCGCTCCTGCCGGTGGGGCGGGTCGTCGCGATCGACGTGGTCGATCGTTATTTCCCCACGCTGACCGTCGAGACCCGCGTCTACGACGGCACAACTCTCCCGTTTGCCGACTCGAGCTTCGACGCGGCGACGATCAACAACGTGATGCATCATGTGCCTCCAGCGGTCCGGCCGGGGTTGATGCGGGAGATCTCGCGCGTCGTCCGCGGGCCGATCTACATCAAGGACCATCTGCCGACCGGCCGGCTCGACGAGCTTAGACTTGGCCTGCTCGACGCCATCGGCAACATCCCGTTCGGCGGGCAGGTCGACGCTTCCTATCTCCGCGCCGATGAGTGGAGCGCTCTGGCTCACGCCGCCCGCCGGCGGATCGGCGAAACACGCCGGGGCACCTACCGCGAAGGGGTGATGGCGGTGGTTTTCCCGAACCGGCTCGAAGTCACCTATCGACTCGACCCGGAATGAACGGCGGCCAATGCGGATCCTGATCGTCTCCGCGTTCTATGAAGGCCACGGCGGCGGGATCGAGGTCGTCGCCGGCGCAATGGCGCGTGCGCTGGCACGGCGCGGGCACGAATGCCGCTGGGCCGCCGCGGCGTTCGATTCGCCTCCCGACGACCCGCTCCTCACGGTCATTCCGCTCGCCGCGTCCGATCCGCTTGAACGCTGGACGGGCCTTCCCATGCCCCTGCCGACGCGCAGCGCTCGCCGCGCGCTCGAACGAGAGGTCGCCGATGCTGACGCGGTGATCGTTCATGACGCGCTCTACGCCAGCTCCCTGCTCGCCGCGCGCTATGCGCGGCGGCATGGCAAGCCGTGGCTGCTGGTCCAGCACATCGGCGCCATTTCGTATCGCAATCCGCTGTTGCGGCTGGCAATGGCGTCGGCAAACCGTCTCGTTACACGCTCTCTCCTCGCACGAGCGCCGCAAGCGGTGTTCATCAGCGACGCGGTCCGGAGCTTCTTTGCGGGAGCGCGATGGGCGAAGGAGCCGGCGCTGCTCTTCAACGGTGTCGATCACCAGCTGTTTCGTCCCGCGACAGACCGCGAGCGGGCGAGATTGCGCAAGCGCTTCCAAATGCAGGACGCGCGCCGTCAATTGCTGTTCGTCGGCCGGTTCGTCGAGAAGAAGGGTCTCGCGGCGCTTCGCGATCTTGCCGCCGCAAACCCACGCTGGAACCTCTCGCTCGTCGGCAGCGGTCCGATCGATCCCAATGCGTGGGGGCTGGGGAACGTCCAGGTCCTGGGACGCAAGGACCGGGCGGCGCTGGCCGAACTCTATCGCGCCGCCGATGCGCTCGTTCTGCCATCCGTGGGCGAAGGATTCCCGCTCGTCGTCCAGGAAGCCATGGCGTCGGGCCTGCCGGTGTTCTGCGGGCTCGATAGCGCGACTGCGGACCCACGGGCCGCCGGCCTGCTCCACGGGATCGCGGTCGATCCCACCGATTCCACGCTCACCGCGGCGCTGTTCGCCGAGGCGATCGCGTCCAATGAAGTGGGACCGGACCCGCGCCTCGCGGCGCATGCGAAGTCCGCCTACGACTGGGATTCGAATGCGCTCTGGCTCGAGCGCAGCCTTCACGAGCTCGCCGCCTCGAGGTCGAATGCGCGGCGCTCAGGGTCGTTGAACCGCATTCCTGAAGCAGCCCGAAGCGCCTGACTCCGCCGCCGACACCAGCCCCTCGAACTTGGGGTCGCGCTCCGCGACGTTCAGCTCGAACCCCAGCCGGTGCATGTCCGCCCTGCTGATGACCGTTACCGCCCCTCGCCGGCACAGCCCTGCGAGAAGTGTCGGCGACATATCCTCGGACGAGAAGCGCAGGGGCCGGTTGGCCAGGTCGGGCGAATTGCGGACATGGTCGAGCGCATTGTCGGCCCATCGCCCGTCGACCGACTGCGACATGCTGTCGTCAATCAGAACGAACGGCGTCGGCTGCGCAGCGATCAGCCGATCCATCGCGAGGTGCGGCTGCATGAAGCGGTGCGCGGCGGCAAGGAGCAGTGGAATCGGCGCGATCAACGTCAATCCGCTGAGCAGGACCACCAACCCGTCGGCGCCTCGGCCGATCCTCGCTTCCAGCTCGCGGTAGCCGTAGCCGGCGAGCAGCGCGAAGCTGCCCTCGTAGCCGTCGAGATAACGATATCCCCAGCCGCGGCCCTGCTCGGGCAGCACGATCGCGAGGAACAGGATCCACGCGAAGATTCCGAGCAGCATGGCCCGCGCAAGCCCGCGCTCGCGCAGCGCGATCGGGACTGCTGCGATGAGGAGCGGCCACAGCGCCAGGTTCTGCCAGGCGACGAAGCCCGCCAGGTTGAGGATCGTCAGCGGGATCATCCGGGGATCGCGGCTGAGAAGCAGCGGGACGACCCGGTCGGAAATGAAATCGGCGTTCGAGGCGTGCGCCGCGGGGCCGGCGACGAGCGGCGACACCAGCAGCGGATATGCCGCCCACCACAGGACGATCGCGGCATAGGCGGCGGCATAGAGGAGCACGGTCCTCCGCTCCCCCTCGCGCAGCTTCCACAGCAGGAACGGCGCGGCGAAGAACGGGTGGAAGACGAGCTGGTGTAGCCCGGTCGCGACAAACGCGGCGGCGATCGCCACTGCAGTCCACAGCTTGCCGCCGCGAAGGAAAGCGGCCAGCCACACCAGGTTCAGCGCCAGGTGCCCGGTCATCGAAAAGACCGTCATCGCGTTGACCAGCACCTCGGCCGACAGCGCATAGACGAGGAGGACGGCCCAGACCGCGCGGCTCTCTTCCCCGAACAGCCGCCGGGCGATGTCGAGCAGCGCCACACCGCCAATCACAACCAGCAGCGGATTGTACCAGGCGGGGTCCGCGAGCTTCGAAAAACCGAGCCGCAACACGGCGTTCATCGGCAGATAGGCGGAAACGAACCCCGTCGGGTCGCTGGTATTGAGCAGGAATCGCGGGACCAGCGCCAGCGCATAGGCGCGCCATTCGGGCGGGATCGGCGCCGCGAGCCGTCCGTGACCGAAGACCGCCATGTCGAAAACGACCATATGTTCGTCGCGCGACAGCGGGAAATTGCCGAGCACGCCGTAGCTGGCCCAGGCGAGCAGCCCGGCGAGCGCGACGCCGGCGATCAGCAGCGCCCACCAAGGCGGCAGCCGCTCCGGCAAATGCCACCTGGGCCGCCAATAGGCCGTGAGGAACATACCGAACGACGCCAGCAGCAGTGCTGGAACATCCTGCGACTGCACCAGGTAGAGAGCGGTCGAATGCGCCCTGAGCCGCCATGCCCAAAGCGTGATGAGCAACAACACCAGCGCGCAGGCGATCGTCCGCCTTTTCCAGGCTTTCACCTCGGTCACGCGCTTCCACCCCCCAATTGTGCCGCCCTCATACGGCTGATCGCTAAACAAAGCGTGTGAAGCGGCCCTCCGCAAGTCGCTCGGCATCGCGCGCCCCGCCAAGGACGGGAATTAGCTTTTTCTAAAAGTTTCGATCCTATTCACCGTCGCGCAATCGGCAGGATAGGCGCAGGCTACACATGAGCGCATTCGGCAAGCGTGGGGGAATGACTGGCGCGCGGCCCGCTTTCGGCGTCGCCAAGCCGATGAAGGGCAGCGGTTCGGGCGCGCCCGTGCAGCCCTCCGACCCGTCCCAGGGCGGCGACCAGTTCCCTCCGATCGACGAGCTCACGCCGCCGGTCGATGCGCCCGTCTCGGAAGGCGGCGGCTCCTCGCCGTCCTCCCTGGACGCGATGGGCCGACTCGCCGCACGCCAGAATGCGAGCGGCGATCAGGGCAGCAGCAAGTCCGAAGGGTTTGAAGCGTCGGTCCACCGGATCAAGGAACAGGTGCTTCCGCGCCTGCTCGAGCGAGTCGATCCGGAAGCCGCGGCGACTCTCAGCAAGGACGAACTCGCCGAGGAATTCCGGCCGATCATCAGCGAGGTCCTGACCGAGCTCAAGATCAACCTCAACCGTCGCGAGCAGTTTGCGCTCGAGAAGGTGCTGGTCGACGAGCTATTGGGCCTCGGGCCGCTCGAAGAGCTGCTCGCCGACCCGGCGGTCAGCGACATCATGGTCAACGGCCCCGACCAGACCTACGTCGAGCGCAAGGGCAAGCTGGAGCTCGCCCAGATCCAGTTCCGCGACGAAGAGCATCTGTTCCAAATCGCCCAGCGGATCGTGAACAAGGTCGGCCGCCGCATCGACCAGACCACCCCGCTCTGCGACGCGCGTCTCCAGGACGGCAGCCGCGTCAACGTCATCATCCCGCCGCTTTCGCTCCGCGGCACCGCCATCTCGATTCGTAAATTCTCCGAGAAGCCGATCACGCTCGACATGATGAAGGGCTTCGGCTCGATGTCGGAGAAAATGGCGACGGCCCTGAAGATCGCCGGCGCCAGCCGGATGAACGTCATCATCTCGGGCGGTACCGGTTCCGGTAAGACGACGATGCTCAACGCCTTGTCGAAGATGATCGACCCGGGCGAGCGCGTGATCACCATCGAAGACGCGGCCGAGCTTCGGCTTCAGCAGCCGCACTGGCTGCCGCTCGAAACCCGCCCCGCGAACCTCGAGGGCCAGGGCGCGATCACCATCCGCGACCTCGTCATCAACGCTCTGCGTATGCGCCCTGACCGCATCATCCTCGGCGAAATTCGCGGCCAGGAGTGTTTCGACCTCCTGGCGGCCATGAACACCGGTCACGACGGCTCGATGGCCACGCTCCACTCCAACTCCCCGCGCGAATGCCTCGCGCGTATGGAGAACATGGTGATGATGAGCGACATCAAGATCCCGAAGGAGGCGATCAGCCGCCAGATCGCGGACTCGGTGGACCTCATCGTGCAGGTGAAGCGCCTCCGCGACGGCTCGCGCCGCACCACCAACATCACCGAGGTGATCGGGATGGAAGGCGACGTCATCGTCACCCAGGAGCTGTTCAAGTTCGAATACCTGGACGAGACCGCCGACGGGAAGATCCTCGGCGAATATCGCTCGATGGGCCTTCGCCCCTACACGCTCGAGAAAGCCAAGCAGTACGGCTTCGACCAGCCGTACCTCGAAGCCTGCCTCTAAGGCCCCCTAAAAGCTAATCAGCATCGCCCGGCACTAATCTTGCGTACAGGTTGCGCTGGAATAATGTCGTTCCCATCGGGAGGGGAGCGACTGGGTGCAGATGTTGAACGGGCGTATCCGGCTGACTGGGCCATTGTTGTTCATTGCCGCCGCGGGAATAGCGCAGGCGGCGCAAGCGTCTTCGGCGGCGGACAAAGATTCGTGGACGATCCGCTATCATTTAAGTTTCGATCGGAAGGTCGCCTTTCAACCCCTTATCGCGGCTGACAAGGGACCCCTGTTGGTCACGGAGGTCGAACTGAACGGACGCCGTGTCCCGGCCCTGCTCGACACGGGCTGCGAGTTCACCATCGTCGATTCCGCGCTCGCGAAGGAGCTTGGCCTGCATCTCGGCGTGCCGTTCGACGCCGGGGCCTATGGAGGAAAGATCCACGTCATCCGAGCGGACATCGACAAGCTCGTCGCCGGCGGGATCACGCGCACCGGCGGCTGGGTGGGAGTCGCCGACCTCAGCGCGTTCGACGCCGCGTCGCCGCAGCATTTTTCGATAATCCTCGGCGCCGACTTCCTGTCGCAGGTTGCCGTTGAGGTCGACCGCGATTCCCAATCGATTGCATTCCTGCGCAGCGGCACGCGCCCGGGCGCTGGCTTTAAGACGATGCCGCTCCGCCTGAGCCAGCCGGGCAACCACTTCTCCATTCCAGTGTCGGTGGGCGGCCGCCCCATCGATATGAGCATCGATACCGGCTCGGACGGCGACTTGACCCTGGTCGATCCCAATTGGGCCGCGCTCGTGCCGGCCGATGCGGCCACCACCGATTCCGCCTCGCTCGGGGCCGGCGGCGGCCTCTACCTGCAAACGATCGCGCGTCTTCATTCGGCGGCCATCGCCGGCCTTCCCGTCGGCGACGCATTCGCCTATCGGGCTGCCGACCACAGCGCCACTCGAAGCGAGGGCATTGTCGGGATGGGTGTCCTGTCGCGATTCGACCTGTTCCTCGACGCCCATGCCCGCGTGATGGCGATCGCCCCTACGCAAAACCCCGCAAAGCCAACCGACCCGACGATGGTCGGAATTCAGGGCGAGACTACCGATGACGGGCTGCAGGTCATCCACGTCATGGCGCACTCGCCGGCTGAGGAGGCGGGGCTGAAGGACGGCGAGCGCATCTGCACGGTCGACGGCGAGAAGATCACGACGGCATGGAAAGGCACGCCGAAAGGCAAGTGGATGCTCGGGCCCGCGGGCAAGGTCGTGACCCTCGGCCGCTGCGGCGGCGGCACGGTTCAAGTCACTCTTCGACCGTTCTACTAGCGCGCGCGAGCCGGCTTCCGCGCAGGTACGCCGCGCCGACCGCCATCGCCGAAAAGCCGCCGAACGCGCCGGCGACCAGCGCCCAGCGGGGGCCGAAGCTGTTGGCGATCCACCCGACCAAGGGCGCGCCGAGCGGCTGCCCGCCGAGCACCAACATCATCGCCAGCGCCATCACCCGCCCGCGCATCGCCTGGTCCGTCGAGATTTGCGCGAGGCTCAGCGAGGAGGTCGTCACCGTCTGCGAAAAGACTCCGACGAGGGTCAGCATCAGTCCGAACAGCACAGCGCCGGGCATTAGCGCGGCGAGGATGTAGGCCGTGCCGAACAGCCCCGCCGAGGCCACGATCAGCGCCAGCCGCGGCTGCTCGCGCCGCGCGGCGAGCAACGCTCCGGTGACCGATCCCACCGCCATCGCCGACGTCAGCAGCCCGAACCCGCGCGCGTCCAGGTGGAAAACGCTGACCGCCATGCTCGAGATGAACACCGGAAAGTTGAGGCCCAGCGCGCCGAACAGCCCGACCATGATCAGCAGGGTGCGCAGGTCCGGCCGCGAGCGGACGTAGCGTAGTCCGTCGCGAAGCCGGCTCTCGCCATGGCCTGCGCGATCGCGCCGGTGAAGCTCGCTGGTCCGCATCGCCAGCAGCGACACGATCACGCCGATGTAGGAGGCGGCGTTGATCAGGAACGCATAGCCTGAACCCACCCCCGCGATGATCAGCCCCGCGACCGCCGGCCCGATCAGGCGCGACGAATTGAAGTTCGCGGAATTCAGCGCGACCGCGTTCGACAGGTCCTTCTCGCCTACCATCTCCGAAACGAAGGTCTGCCGGGCCGGCGCGTCGAACGCCGCGGCGCAACCGAGCAGGAAGGCGAACACGTAGACGTGCCACGCCCGCACCAGCCCGGAGATGGTCAGCAGGCCGAGGCCCGCGGCAAGCAGCCCCATCGTCGCCTGCGTCGCCAGCATCAGCTTGCGCCGGTTCCACCGATCGGCGGCCGATCCCGTCCACGCGACGAGCAGCAGCTGCGGCGCGAACTGCAACGCGGTCGTGAACCCGACCGCGGCCGCGTCATGGTGCGTAAGCTCGGTAAGGATCAGCCAGTCCTGCGCGATCCGCTGCATCCAGGTGCCGACGTTCGACACCAGAGCGCCCGCCGACCACAGCCGGAAATTCCTGTTGTGGAGCGACCGGAACAGCCGGCGCGTCGGAAGCGGGCGATGTTCGGGCTCCGGCCGCGGATAGAGCTGCTCGGCCGGCGCGCCCCCGCTATGCTCCATTTTTGTCGAGCAATGCGAGCAGCTCGCCGGTCGTCCCTGTCTCACCCAGGCGCGGGAAGATCAGCTCCACGCTCCGGCGGTGACCTTCGTCGCTCATGTCGGTCATCGCGTCGGTGATCAGCGCGACGTTGAAGCCGAGCTCGTGCGCCTGCCGCGCGGTGGATTCGACGCCCGCCGTCGTCGCGATCCCGCACAGCACCACCTCGGTGACGGCGCGCGCGCGCAGGCTTTCGGCGAGCCCGGTGCCGGTGAACGCGCCCCAGGTCTGCTTGGTCACGCGGATGTCGCTGTCGTCCGCGCCGAGCGCCGGCTCGATCTCGGCGAAGTCAGCGACGGCCGCGGCTGCTCGGTCCGTCCTGGCGCCATTCCGGTGACGTTGACGAGCACTACTGGCAGCCCGCTCTTTCGAAAGGCGTCCGCCAGCCGCGCGGAATTATCGACCACCTCGCGAACCCCCTCGATCGGCCGCGACGTGATCCCCTTCTGAAGGTCGACCACGATCAGCGCGCTCATCGGATCGAGCGTCGTCAACGCCATGCGTCTGTCCTTTCAATGGCGTGCAGCAAGTCTGCAGGACCAACGTCGCGGCCCATGCGCGGTTTCACTTGCTCCTGTCCATTTTCCACGGCGGATCGGCGACGAACATCTCGTGCAGCATGTGCGTCTGCATCATGTACATGATGACCTTGTTGGCGTTGCGCCGAAGGCGCCGAAGCCGCTTCGAAGGGGCTCGCGCCACCATGCTCGCCAGCCGATAGGCCGCGTAGGAAAACACCCGCGACCGGTCGAACGCTCCGCGTGAAAGATAGCGGCGCCGCAGCTCCTTAGTGATCTGCCGATCCGCGCCGAAGAAGTCCGCGGCGTCGCTGGTCAGCATGAATCCGCTCTTGCGCCGCATCCTGAGGTCATCCGGCAATATCCCCTCGGCCGCGTCGCGGAGCACCGCTTTCTCGAGCCCGTCGCGCATCTTGAAATCGACCGGAATGGACTTCGCCGCGTCGTAGAGGTGATGGTCGAGGAACGGCAGCCGTGCTTCCAGCGAATGCGCCATCTCCTCGCGGTCGCCGAGGTAAGCAAGAATGTCGAACGGCATCGCCGCGATCCGCGCTTCCTGCACCGCGTTGATCAGCGGCTTCGAATTCCCCGCCTTCACTTCACCGGACCGCGCTCTCGCGAGCCGATCCCGCTGGCTCTTGTGGAAGATGCGGAGCGACAGCTTTTCGGCGATCTGCCCCATCTTCAACCGCCGCCGCTGCGCCGATGCGCCCCCGCCTCCCGACCGCATGTCGCGGATCGCCTTCTGGAAGAACGATCGATAGCCGAGGAACACCTCATCAGCCCCCTCGCCCGTCAGCACCACCGTGACTTTCCGCCGCGCCAGCTCGGACAGCAGGAACTTGCCGACCGGCGCGAGTGTCACGAACGGCAGCTCGGAGAACCACAGGCAACGTTCCAGATTCTCCCAAAGCGCCTCTTTAGTGACCGCCAGTTCGTGATGCTGGGTGCCGATCACGTCCGCGGCCCGCGCCGCGAACTCCTGCTCGTTCCGCCCGCTCCCGACGAAGGCGATCGAGAAGCTGTGGAGCGGCGCATTCAGATTGCGCTTCATCAGCGCGCCGACGAACGCCGAATCGATCCCGCCGCTCAAATAGAGCCCGACCGGAACGTCCGCCCGCAGCCGCAGCCGAACCGCTTCCTCGAGCTGCTCGAGCACTTCCTTCGCCGCCTCGGCCGTCGCGCCGCCGTAGGGCTTCGGCACCGGGGTCGCGCTCTCCGCCGGAATCGCGTCCGACCAGTAACGGACCGTCTCCGACTCCAGCATGTCGAGCTTCACCGCGACATAAGACGCCGGCGGCACATGCCCGATTTTCTCGAACGGGAAGCGCGCGTGGTCGGGATCTTGCTCGAGGAACGGGTCGAGCGCTTCGACATTGAGCTTCGCCTCGACCAGCCCGCTGGCGAAGATCGCCTTCATCTCCGACGCGAACACGAACCCGTCCGCAGTCCGCGAAAAATAGAGCGGCTTGATCCCGAACCGGTCGCGCGCGGCGATCAGCAGCCGTTTCGCCTTGTCGTAAAGCAGGAAGGCGAACTCGCCGCGCAGATGCTCGAAGCAGCCGAGGCCATATTCCTTGTAGAGATAGATGATGACCTCGGAATCGCTCTTCGTCTTGAAGTGATAGCCCTTGGCCTCGAGCGCGCTTCGGATCCGCTCGAAATCGTAGATTTCGCCATTCGCCGAAAGGACGATGCTCCCGTCCTCGCTGACCATCGGCTGCTCGCCGGTGACGAGGTCGATGATGGCGAGCCGCGTATGCGCGATCGTCAGAAGCGCCGCTTCATCCACGAAAAGCCCGCGTCCGTCGGGCCCGCGATGGTGCAGCGCTTCGAACACATGCTCAAGCGCGCCTTCCGAAACCCTGGGTCCGACCGCCGCGAAAATCCCGCACATGGAAGCGCTGATAGCCGGAACCGCCGGTCCCGTCATTGCGAGCGCAGCGAAGCAATCCAGCGGCGCAGAGCTGGATTGCCGCGCCGGCGTTGCCGGCTCGCAAGGACGGCCAACGCCGAGACAGCGCCGCGGCTTCGCTATACAGTCACCTCGATGTCGCTGCTGCGCCTGCGCCAAAGCGCCGAACGGCTGATCTACCGCGTCGCCGGCCTGCCGGTGGCGATGGGCGCCGCAATCGGCGGCTCGGACGACCCGCTCCACGCCGCATTCGCGAGGCGCTACTGGCGCCCCGAAATCGCGACCGAATGGGCCGAGCTCGCTGCAGCAATGATCCTCTGGCCCTTCGGCCTTCTCGGCGCGTGCGCCTGGTTCACCGCGCGCAATGGCGCCGTGATCCGCGGCCGCACGGGCAAGCGCATCTCTGCGCAATTGCGCGAGCAGCTCGCGCTCTATTTCTCCGACGGAATCCTGCCGCCCTGGTATTACATCTTCTCGCTCCACGACGACGGTGCCCGCCGAGCGCCGACCTACATCCAGCGGTTCGAGACCAAGAGCTGCTATTTTCGCGTGCTCAAACGCCGCAAGGGCTCTCCGCTGAACGACAAGAGAGCGTTCGCCGAGCATTGCGCGAAGCATGGCATCCGTTGCGTCGAGACATTGATGACCATCGACGGCGCCGATCCCGGCGAGCCCCTCCCCGACCGCGACCTGTTCGTGAAGCCGCAGGGCGGCAGGGGTGGCCGCGGCGCGGAGCGCTGGGATCGCGTTGCGCCTCAGACGTTCGCCAGCCCGGCCGGCGAGGAGCTAACCGCGGACGAACTGCTCAAGGAACTGGTCGAACGCTCTCGCGAGCGGCCGCTGATCGTGCAACCGCGGATGCGCCCCCACCCCGACCTAGCGCGCATCACGTCCGGCGCGCTCCCGACACTACGGGTCCTCACCTGCCTCAATGAGAATAACGAGCCCGAGGTGATGACCGCGATGATCCGCACTTCCTTCGGCGCGAACAAGACCGTCGACAATCTCCACGCCGGCGGCATCGGGACCCTCGTCGACGTCGAGACGGGGAAGCTCGGCAAGGCGAGCAATCTCGGAGCCGATGCCCGCCTCGGCTGGTTCTCGGAACATCCCGACACCGGAGAGCCGATCGAAGGCACAACTGTCCCCTGCTGGGAAGAAGTTAAGCGCCAGGCCGTCGCCGCCCACCGAGCGTTCGACGACCGGGTGGTGATCGGCTGGGACATTTCGGTGCTCGACGACGGCCCGATTTTCATTGAGGGCAACGGCAACCCCGACCTCGACATCCTCCAGCGCTTCATGCCCATCGGCCTGCGCCAGCACCGCTTCGCGCACCTCCTGGCGCATCACCTGGCGCGACTCGGCGCGTTGGCATCCAGCCGACCGCAATCTGGCGAGCTCGCCACAAAGTAGCCGGGCCACCCGCCCTGTCCTCCTGTTGCGGCTGGCGCTTCCCGGTTGACATTGGATTCTTTCTTGTGTAAGTATTTTCTTACATATGAAACCAGATCGCATATGGAGGTTGCAATGATACGCGAGCGCGCCTTGCAGGTGGTGTTGGTCGGGGTGGGCCTGTTCTATTCCCTTTGCTTCTACATTCTGTTCGACGATCTTTGGCAGTCCAAATGGCTCGTTAAGGAGCATAACGACGTCAGGCCGATGTTCCTTTGCTTCATGGCGGCGCTTGGGCCCTGTCTGTTGATGGCGGTCAAAAATCCGGCCAAGCATCGCTTGATGATCTTCTCCGGGGCGTTCGCAAGCCTTGTCCACGCGTCGACCATGGCGATTCAATCGATGGAGGCCTCGGCCCACGGGATCCACCGGCAGGACAGTCCCCAGGACATCATCATCTTTGCAGTGATCGGCCTCCTGTTGCTTGCTCTGTTCCCCCGCAAGGCCGACGCGACTGTTGCGGTTGGTCCATCGAACGTCGGAGAGAATGGCGTGGAGCGCGACATTGCTCCGCTTGCGATTCTTGGATGAAACGACGCGCCAAGCCAGCGGCGGCGGTTGCCGAGAACAAGAGAACCGCCGGTGATCGCCTTCTCGTCCAGCTGGGCGCGCTCGCGAGCCCTCACCGGCTTCGGATCCTGGCAACATTGGTCGTCACGGGACGGCAATATGTCAGCCAGCTGGCCCGCGATGTCGGGATGAGCAGGCCACTCCTCCATTTGCACCTGCAAAAGCTCGAAGATGCGGGACTGGTCACCAGCAAGCTCGAACTGTCGGATGACGGCAAGGCGCTCAACTATTTCGAGGCGACGGATTTCGAGATCGATCTGACGCCGGCCTCCGTCACAAAAGCGGTGAAATCACTCTCTGCGAACATGTTCAAAGGCGATTGAAGAAAGGTACCAGCGATGGTCGTACAAGCATTCTATCTGATCACGTTGATCTTACCCCTTGTGACGATCCTCATCGTCTTCGGGATGAAATACTGGTCGGAGGCAGTCCAATCCCACGCAGCCAGAGTCGGTGAGGAAGCCTATCGCGAACTTGCGGAGAGGGCCGTCGCGGCCCAGCGAGACAATGCGACTGCCCTTTCCGCCATCCAGGCCGATGTCGCCAAGCTCTCCGGATCTCTCGCGTCGGTGGAAAAGATCCTGAAACAAGTCGGGTGAAGCGCATATAACCATGGCGTGAGTCCGCACATCTGGCGATTGCCGCCTCGAGCGTCTGGGGAAGCTGAAGACTTGCGAGTGGTCCGCCGAGGGACGCGACCGTTCGCATACTTCAGCCGCTATTCATTACTGCTCCGCAACGGCGCCTGCGAAAGGAAGGCGCGCGCATGCTTCTGATCCTTCTCGCCTACCTTGGCGGAATCCTGACCATCCTCAGCCCGTGCATCCTTCCGGTGCTTCCGTTCGTCTTCGCCCGCGCCGACCGGAGCTTCGTCCGCTCGACCCTGCCGATGCTCGCCGGAATGGCCGCGACCTTCGCCATCGTCGCCACGCTCGCCGCGGT
>Ga0070680_100002375_pt1 | contig 13913 bp, 12 predicted proteins | sample KBSC73BmetaG_FD_64672 | JGI IMG/M metagenome (GOLD analysis project Ga0070680, IMG submission 64672) | Corn rhizosphere microbial communities from Kellogg Biological Station, Michigan, USA - KBS C7-3B metaG | ecosystem: Host-associated > Plants > Roots > Rhizosphere | place: USA: Michigan...
GGTTGAGCACTTGCCTGAGCGCCTGAGTCGCTTCGAACCTATGGCCTTCGGGGATCGTCAGCCGCCACGGGTAAAGGGCTGATGAGGCCCAACAGCGCGTGTGCGATCACCTCTGGTGTCGGTGGGCAACCGGGGATGCGCAGGTCGACGGGAAGGATGGTGTCGACCGGGCCGACAATGGTGTCCGCCGTGCCGAGCACGTTGCAGCCGAGGGCGCAGTCGCCGAGCGCCGCGACGCGGCGGGGCTCGGGCATCGCGGCGTAGGCGACGAGGAGAGGCTCGTGCATGCGGCTGGTTACCGCGCCGGTGACGAGCAGGACGTCGGCGTGCCGGGGGGAGGCGACGATGCCGAGGCCGAAGCGCTGCAGGTCGTAGTACGGGCTCGAGAGCAACGTCAGCTCGTGCTGGCACCCGTTGCATGAGCCGGCATCGACGTGGCGGATCGCGAGGCTCGCCGCTCGCTCAGGTGGGGCGAGGTCGAGGTGCCGGCGGAGCCGCCGGAGGTCGCGAAGGAGTGTCAGCATCAGCGGTCGGCGCAGGCGTAGCAGAGCTCGAAGCTCTTGTTGATCAGTGGGAAGTCGGGGAGCAGGTTGTCGGCGGCCGCGTAGGCGACGACGGGCCAGTTCGCATAGGAGCCCGTACGGAGGCGTAGCCGCTCGATGCGGTCGTCGCGGCGCTCGACGATACAACTGGTCGCGCCGCGTGGGCTTTCGACCCGGCCGATGCCGATCGGCTGCCCGGGCGCTCCGAGTGTCGCGGTCGCAGGGCCGATGCGTCCGTCAAGCAGGCGCTCGAGAATCTCGAACGTCTGCTCGAGCTCGACCGCGCGCTGCTCGGTGCGCGCCTGTACGTCGCCCGCCGCGCGCTCGGGGCGCGCGGGCTCGAAGCCGGCATAGGCGAGTCGCGGGCTGCTCGCACGGAGGTCGTCTCCGAGCCCGGCGGCCCGCGCGGCAGGCCCGACCGCGCCGAGCCGGGTAGCCGCGGCTGCATCGACGACGCCGATGTCGGGCAGCCGGTCCTGGAAGGAGCGGTTAAAGCGCAGTTCGCGCCAGCCGCGGCGTGCCTCGGAACGGAGCGCCGTCACTTCGTCGGCCGCGGCGCAGACGTCGTCGCGATGGAGCGTGATCTCGCTTCGGCCGACGCGGACGGCGCCGAAGAGAAAGCGGTGGCCGGTGAGTTTGGCGTTGAGCCGGCGGGCGCGTTCGGTGAGCCCTGCGAAGTGCTGGTTTCCTGCGGCGAGTCCGACGCCGGAGCAGACGGCGGCGAGGTCGTTGAGGTGGTTCCACATGCGCTCGAGCTCGAGCAAGATCGTGCGGACGCGTGCGAGCTCGCTGTGAGGTGTCAGGCCGAGCGCGTCCTCGCACGCGTGTGCATAGGCGACGCCGTTTGCGACTGCGCAGGCCGCGCACGCGCGGCTCGCGTAGGCCAGTCCTTCGTCGAGCGTGTGCCCTTCGGCGGCGCGCTCGAGGCCACGGTGCTTGTAGAAGAGGCGCAGGTCGAGGTGGATGATGCGCTCGCCGACGACATGGAGACGGAAGTGGCCCGACTCGATGATCCCTGCGTGAATCGGCCCGACAGCAACTTGGTACGTGTCGTGGCCGCGCACGGGCACCGCCCAGCGTTCGACCCGCAGGTCGTGATCGACGAGCGGTCGCAAGGGCTCGTGCCCGGCGAAGTCGACTCCTTGTAGGTCGTGCGCCTCGCGTTCGTCCCAGCCGGCGGCCGGGAAGAGGTCGACGATCGAAGGCACTGCTCCCTCATGCGCGACGACCGTCTCGAGCCGGGTCGCCCCCGCCTGGTCGGCGAGCAGTGTGCGAACACGCGCACCGTCCGAGGTCGCGTGGAGGCCCGCGAAGCGCCAGCCTTCGGCCCGTGCAGCGGCGATCTCCTCACGGTAGGACTCCTCGATCACGTGATCCCCGCTAGGAGCGCGCCGACGAGGTCGGAGCCGGGAAGCCAGAGCGCGAGAGCGGACAGTGCGAGAAGCAGCGCGAGCGAGATGCCGCCGAGCATTGCGAGCGCGCGGCTCTCACGACGATGCCTGCCGCCCCTCCGCCGGGCTTTGCCGACCGTCGTCTCGAGCAGGGCGTGCGCCAGCCCGAGGAAACCGAGCGCGAGCAGCAGCGCAGTGGCAGCCGCCGGCCAGGAGCGGCCGGCCTGGAAGCCGCCCGCGACAATCAGCACCTCGCTGAGAAACAACGGCGAAGGCGGAAGCCCGGCGAGGGCGCCGAGCGAGAGGCCCATCACGCCTCCGAGCGCAGGGTAGGTTCGTGCGATGCCCGTGACCGAGCGCTCGGCGGCGCGCGGCTCGTGCTCGAGGAGCGGTGTCGCAGCGTAGAAGCCGACCGCCTTCGCGACGGCATGGGCAGCGATGTGAACGGCGACACCGGCGAGAGCGAGCGGCGTGCCGAACCCGATGCCGAGGGCGATGACGCCCATGTGCTCGAGGCTCGAGTACGCCAGCAACCGCTTCCAGGGCAGCGAACGCCAGAGAAACGGGATCGCCACCGCGAGCGACACGAGCCCGAAGAAGATCAGGACGTCCTGTCCCGCCCGGATCCCGATCACGGGAGCAAGCGCGTGCTCCGAGCGCCAGGCAACGAGCAGCACCACAGGCAGGAGGGCCGCGGACAGCAACGCCGAGACCGGAGGCGGCGCCTCAGTGTGTGCATCGGGGAGCCAGTTGTGCACCGGCGCCCAGCCGATCTTCGCCGCGAGCCCTGCAACCAGGAGGATGTAGGCGACGAGCGCGCTCTGCTGACCGGAGGAGTAGGTGCCGAGGGCGCGCCAGGAGAGTGCCCCGATACCGCCGCCGGGGATGCCGGCGACCAGGGCGACGATTCCGAGTAGTGCGACACCGAGACCGAGTGATGTGAGGATGAGGTACTTCCACGCTGCCTCGAGCGAGCGCGCCTTGCCGCTGAAGCCGACCAACAGCGCCGACGTGGCGGTGGTCGCCTCGATGAGCAGCCAGGCGCCGCCGAGGTTACCCACGAGCGGTACCGCGAGCAGGGCGGCCCAGAATGCGTAGAGCGCGGTGAAATAGGTGTGCTGCTGCCGGTGTGCGGGCCCGAGCGAGCTATCGGCACCCGCGAGATACGCCGGTGAGACGAGGACGGTCGCGAGTCCGACGACTGCGACCACGGAGACGAGCAGAGCTCCGGCTGCATCGACGACGATCCAGTTCCCGACAACCGGGTCGCCCAGCGCGCGGAGCTCCAGAACGCCAAGCGCCAGGGCGAGGCCCGCCGTGACGAACGCGCCCGTGACCGCGACAGCCGTCACCGCCCGGCGCGGCGTCAGGACGACTAGCACCGCGACGATCGTGGGGATCGCGACGATCGCCCACGCGAGCTGCTCGCGACTAGTCACGGAGCGTCCTCAAAGCGGCGCTGTCGCCGGTCCCGAACTCGGCGAAGATCCGCTCGTGAAAGACACCGGCGACGAGCGCGATCAGCATCAGATCGACCGCGACCCCCACCTCGATCGTGAGCGAGCCCCCGCCGGGCAGCTCGAGCGCTGCAAGCGCGAGCCCGTTCTCGACGAGCACGATGCCGAGGACGTGGAAGAGCGTCGCCCGCCTCGTCGCGGCCGTGACGATTCCGAACGCGACGAGAGCAAGCACCGCCCGCTCTCCATTGCGTGAGTCGAGCCCGAGCGTCGGCACCAGCCAGGTCAGGGCCAGCGCGAACGCGATCGCCGCGACCGCACGAACGAGCGGCGGGACGCGCGCGTGCACGGGTCGCAACTCGCGCGTCCGCGACACGAGAAGAAGGAAGAGCGCAGCGAGCGCCACCGCGCGCACCGCGAGCGCGCCCGCCGCCACCACATCCCCTGCGTCCTTGGCGTCGTAGAGTGCGAAGCCGACGAGGACGAGCGCCTGCGCCGTCACCAACGCAACGGCGACCGATCGACGCCTGATGACGACGACCGCCAGCCCGATCGCCACAAGGATCCAGAGGAGCCCGCCGCTCACGCCACCCCGGCGATCCACGCCGCGATCCCGAACAGTGCTGCAGCCAGGCCGACCGCGAGCAGCCGTGGCACCAGCAGCATGCGCATCTTCGCAAGGAGTGTCTCGACGATCGCAAGTGCTGTGCAGAGCGCGATCAACGCAAGGGGAAGCACAGCGAGTTGCGGCCATACACCATGTGGATGAGGAACGAAAACCTGCGCGGCCAGCACGAGCACGAGCCAGTGCCGCGCGGCGGCGGCCCACTGCAGGTACGCGAGATCGCGCCCGGCGTACTCGAGCAACGGCCCCTCGTGAATCATCGTCAGCTCGAGATGAGTGTCCGGGTTGTCGACCGGCTGGCGTCCGGTCTCGGCAATCGCGACGATCGCGAAGGCGAGCGCTCCTAATGCGAGGGCCGGGCTTCCCCAAACGCCGGCACCGGCGGTCCCTGCGACGACGCCGCGGAGGTCGGTCGTGTCGGCGATCAGGACAGCTACGGCAAGCGCCAGCACGAACGTGGCCTCGACGAACACCGACAGCATCAGGTCACGGCTCGCACCCATCAGCGAGAAGCCGTTCGAGACGTCCCAGGACGCACACGTGATCGCGAAGCGCGCGAGCGCGAGCAGCCCGAGCAGCACGAGCGCGTCGTGACCGAGGCCCAGGTTCGGCACAGCCTGCGCGACCGGCACGACGAGGACGCCGCCGGCGAGCGCCGCCGCGACAACCACGGGCGCGAGCCGGTAGACCGGTCCGGCTCCCTCCGGGTCAACCATGCTCTTACCCCAAAGCCGGCGCAGATCCCGATAGGGCTGCAACGGCGTCGGACCACGACGCCCCTGTAGGCGGGCCTTCCAATGCTGGATGAGCCCGGGCAGGAGCGGCGCGAGGGCGACGCCGCCCACCACCTGCACCACGCCCGAAACAGCCGAGGCGCCGCTCACCCGATCACCCCGAGCCGAACGGCAAGGAGCAAGACGATGACGAGCCCGATCAGGTAGACGACGTAGGTTCCGATGCTTCCGCTCTGCAGCCGGCGCGCGTGTAGGGCCGCGCGGAACCCCCAGCGCTCGACGGGCCGGTAGAGACGATCCTCGACCAGATGCGGCACGCTGCCGCTATACGCGACCTCCTGCAGCACGCCGCCCTCGGTCTTCGACGAGATCTCCCGCTCCGGACGCAGCACGAACTCGAGCACCAGCCGCAGCGACTTCGTAAAGCCTGCACTCGTCCAGTTGAGCGCCGGCTCGACGAGCTGGCCGGAAGCCCACGTCGGCGCCGGCGCGGCACGCCGGTTGCCACGCAGCAACGCGAACGCGGCCGCGAGACCGACGAGCGCAACCGCGATCCCGACCGTGGGCAGCGAGCCGGTGCCGGGCACGTGCAGCCCGAGGTGCGTGGCGATGCGGGACGACCCGGGCGCCAAGCCAACCAGCGGGCCGAACAAGACACCCGGTGCGAAGCCGAGCGCAATGCAGGCGAGCGCGAGGACGACCAGGGCAGCGCGCAACGGCAGCGGCGGGTCCTCTGCACCGGCGACCGCCGACGTCCGGGGAGCGCCGAGCAGCACGAGCCCGACGACCTTCACAAAGCAGAATACGGCCAGGGCCGCGGTCGCGGCGAGCGCTGCGAGCGCGAACGCGCCGGCGATGCCGTCTCCGATGTGGCCGTAGCGCGGAACATGGATCAGCGCCTGCAGGGTCAGCCACTCCGACGCGAAGCCGTTCAGCGGCGGCAGGCCTGCGATCGCCATCGCTCCGACCAGGAAGGCACCACCCGACCACGGCATACGGCGGAGAAGTCCCCCGAGCCGGTCGATCTCGAGCGATCCGACAGCCCGTTCGAACGCCCCAGCACCGAGGAAGAGCAGCGCCTTGAAAATCGCGTGGTTCACGCAGTGGAGCAGCGCAGCGGCGAGCGCGAACGCCGCCCAGGTATCAGCGCCGCGCGCGCGCAGCACAACGCTGGCGCCGATGCCCAGCACGATGATCCCGATGTTCTCGATCGAGTGCAACGCGAGCAGACGCTTGAGATCGTGCTCGAACAACGCGTACACGACGCCGCCGAGTGCAGAGAGCGCGCCGACCGCAAGGACGAGCACGCCGAACCAGACAGGCAGCACGCCGTCCCATTCGATCAGCACACGCACCATCGCGTAGATCGCAACCTTGATCATCACGCCGCTCATCAGGGCCGACACCGGCGCCGGCGCGATCGGGTGCGCACGCGGAAGCCACACATGCAGCGGCATCACACCCGCCTTCGTGCCCATCCCGACGAGCGCCGACAAGGCGATCGCCGTTTGCAGCCCCGAGCCTGAAGCGATCGTCGTATGGCCGCCGATCGCGCCCGCGTGCGCAAGCAGCAGGATGGCGACCCACGTTCCCGCGCCGCCGAGATGCGTTACGGCCAGGTAGGTAAACACGGTCTTCCGCGCGCGCCGGTCAGCACCGCGCGACACAAGGATCAGTACCGCGGGGACGAGCGTCATCGACTCCCAACCTGAGAGAAACGTCAGCGGGTCACGCGCGCAAAGCACGAGGACAAGCGCGAGCACGAACAACGCAGTCAACGCAGCCACTGCACGACCGTTCGGGCTCGGGCGGAGATAGCGCACAGAGAACACGAGCGCAGGCGCGGCGATCAAGCCGAGAACGCCGAGAAACAATCCGCTCAACCCGTCGACACCGAGACGCGGAACGAACGAGCTCGTGAACGGGTCGCCGAACACAGCCTGCGACCCGAGCGCCCAGAAGCCCGCAATCGAGACACCGGTTGCGCCGGTCGCCTGCAACCACAGGCCGACTGAGAACGTCCTCCGCGAGACGCTCAGAGCCCCACCCAGTGCAATCGCGCTCGATCCCGCGCCGAGCAACAAGCCGATCACGAAGACTCGAGGTCCTGCAAGATCTCCTGCTGCTCTGCAAGCTGGCGACTGATGATGGAGCGACCCGCCTCCAGCAGGTCGAACACGTGCTTGTCGTCGACCCGGTAGTACACGCTCGTCCCCTCACGTCGCGACTCCACAAGCCCAATCCCGCGCAACGCGGCCAGATGCTGCGACGTGCCGCCCGAATCCAGCTCAAGCGCAGCCTGGAGCGCACCAACGGACAACTCTTTCTCCTTCAGCAACTCGAGAATCCGCACCCGCGCGGGATGCCCAAGCACACGAAAGAGCTTGGCCTTCACCTCATGCACGGGACGAGCTTTGTGCGGCACGCCAAAAACAATATCTCGTAATCTTCAAAGCTTGCAAGCTCGACTCCGGCGCGCCACTCACCCCAGCGACGCAATGAGGTTGAGGACGGCTCGAGTCCGTCATGGAGCTTTCGCGTCGAGAAGTCGCTGAGCAGAGCAGCTCCCACGGGCTCTTGGCGGCGACCTGAGGGGTACCGTGCGCGAGTGAGCGGCGCCGAGCGGATCGCTTCCTTGCGCAGCGCGCGCGACCTGATCGACCGGCGCTTCGCCGACGCGCTCGACCTGGACAAGATGGCGTCGGAAGCTGGGTTCTCCAAATTCCACTTCGCCCGGGCGTTTAAGGGTGCCTACGGCGAGACGCCGGCGAATTACCTCACGCGGAGGCGGGTGGAACGGGCCAAGGACCTGTTGCGCTCCTCCAACCTGACGGTGACCGAGGTGTGCATGTTGGTCGGCTTCTCGAGCCTCGGGTCGTTCAGCTCGCGCTTCTCCGAGTTGGTGGGGATGTCGCCGCGCGCGTTCCAGCGCGCCTCGGTCGCCCGCGGCGGACCACCGGCCATTCCGGGCTGCTTCATGATGGAGTGGTCTAGGCCGCGGCTCCTCGCTGCACGCGTGGCGCCGAGCGCGTCGGGAGAGCCGGAGCGGTCAAAGAGCGCAATCGCGGAGAAGCCGTGCGGATGAGCGCTGTCGTAGCCTGAGGTGCAGGACCACCCTCAGGAAAGGAACCATCGGCCATGATCCGCCAGATGTCGCACACGAACATCTTCGTCCTCGACCAAGACTCCGCCAAGGCTTTCTATACCGAGAAGCTCGGCTTCGAGACTCGCTTTGACATCTCCATGGGCGAGGAGTTCGAAGGCGCGGGCCAGGGATTCCGCTGGCTCACCGTCTCGCCCAAGGAGCAGCCCGATCTGCAGATCGTGCTCGCCTCCTGCGACATGGGCCGCTCGCCCGAACAGGCCGAGCAGCTGCGGGCGCTGGTTGGGAGCGGCGCAATGGGGGCCGGTGTGATGACGACCGATGACTGCCGCGAGACGTATAAGGAGCTCTCGGCCAAGGGCGTGACGTTCCTGTCCGAGCCGACGGAGCGGCCGTACGGCATCGAGGCCATGATGCGCGACGACTCGGGGAACATGATCAGCCTGACCCAGCCCTTCGCCTTCGACCCGGAGGCCGCGCCGGGCGAGTAGGTCTGGTCGACGGATAGCAGCCGTTCGATCGTGCGCTCGCCGCCTTGGGAGCGGCTACCGAGTCATCATCCGCCATCTTCCGAGCTGACCGCTGCGAGAGCGGTTGTGAGCATGGCGGGCTCGACCTCCGATGCCGGGATTCGGCCGCTACGCACCTCGGCGCTCGCCGCGTGGGCGATCGCACGGATCATCGCGAGGTGCCACGAGACCGGAACGTCGCGTCGAAAGGTGCCCTTCGCCTGGCCACGTTCGATCAGCGGCACGAACTGCGTCATGACGGGTTGGTGGCGGCGATGGAGTTCCTTCGCAGACAGACGGCTCGTGTTGATCACGAGCAGTGTCTGAAAGTCGCTGAGCTTCTGCCAAGTGGCGCGGAGCACGCGCTGCAGCGCTTCCTCGGGTTCGCCCTGCGTCGGCTCGGCGGTGCGCGTCGCTTCCGCGACCTGCGCAACTGCGTTTTCCATGACAGCGTCGAGCAGCGCCTCGCGAGTCGGGAAGTGCATGTAGATCGTCGCGCGTACCACCCCGGCCCGGCGAGCGATGGCGGCCATGCTGGCGTCGGGGTCGCTCGCGAGGGCTTCGAGCGCGGCGTCGATGATCGCCTGGATGTTGCGCTCGGCGTCCGCCCGGCGCTTCCGGGCGGACACCTTTGCCTGTGCTGTCGTCTTCGCCATCGTTCAGTGGACCGGCATCGCCTGCGGGTTGAGCGCCAGCTTGGCGAGAAAGTGCTGGGCGCGAGGGAGAATCGCCAGCGCCATCACGCTGGCGAGGCTAGCGACCAGAGCGGCGATCAGGAATGCGTCGCCGATCCCGGATGCCGCCTGCGGGCCGAGGATCGCTCCGCCGCCGGCGGCGATCGTCGAGAAGATCGCGATCCCGAGCGTGCCGCCGATCTCGTGGCCCGTCGAGTTGAGCCCGGAGATCATGCCGTTCTCTCCCTCGCGCGTGCCGGTGAGGATCGCCAGCGAGACCGACACGGTCGCAACCCCGAGTGCCACACCGGCGATCAACATGCCGGGCAGGACATCCGCGACGTAGCTGCCGTGGGCGCCGACGCGGGACAGCAGGAACATGCCGACCGCTGCCACCGCGAAGGATCCGGCAAGCGGGCCGCGGACACCGTGCTTGGAGATCACGTGACCGGCGGCGTGCGATCCGATCCCCGCTGAGAGTGCGAGCGGGACGAAGGCGAGGCCGGTCGTCAGCGGCCCCCAGCCGAGCACGTTCTGCAGGTAGAGCGAGCAGAGCAGGAAGAGCCCGAAGATCGTGCCCGCGACGGCGAGCATGAGGACGAGGCCGCCGCCGACCGCGCGGTCGGCGATCCGCTCCACACGAAGCAACGGCTTGTCGATGTGCAGCTCGTAGATCGCGAACGCCGCGAGCCCGGCGAGGCCGCCGATCCCGCAGATGTGCGTCTGGATCGATGTCCAGCCGGCCGAGTGTGCCTGGGTGATCCCGTAGACGATCGCGGCGAGGCTCGTCGTGGCAAGAGCCGCGCCTGCGAGGTCGAGACCGCGCCAGCGCGGCTTCTGCGTATCAGCCGGAACGACCTTCAGCGAGGCGAACAACAGGACTGCCGCCACGGGGAGGTTGACGTAGAAGATCGTCCGCCAGTCGGTGAACTGCGTCAGGACGCCGCCGACGAGGACGCCGATCGCCGCGCCCGCTCCACCGACCGCACCCCACGCCGAAAGCGCCTTCGCGCGCCGCGAGCCCTGGAAGACCGAGGTGATGATCGACAGTGCCGCCGGGGAGAGGATCGCCGCGCCGAGCCCCTGGCCAGCGCGGGAAGCGAAGAGCATCGCGGCGCTTCCGGCCATCGCCGAAGCGAACGAGGAAGCAGTGAAGACGCCGAGGCCGGTCAGGAACATCCGGCGGCGGCCAATGAGGTCGGCGGCGCGGCCGCCGAAGAGCAGCAGGCTTCCGAAGATCAGCGAGTAGCTGGTGATCGTCCAGCTGATGTTCGAGCCGCTCAGCTGCAGGTCAGCGGCAATGTGCGGTAGCGCGATGTTCACCGCGGTGATGTCGAGGATGACCATCAGCTGCGCGACGAGCAGCACGGGAAGCAGCCAGGGATGCGACTCCGCATGGGCGTCCGCGCTGTCGGCCGGGCTGTGATGCGTTGAGTGCTTGGGCTTGTGGTGCATGGCTTGACATCCTCCTAAGTCGGACTGTACTGTCCGAGATAATAAATCAGACATCACTGTCCGATGTCAAGAGAGGAGTCGAAATGTCCGTTCCCGCCAACAGCAGCCCCTCCGCCACTCAGGAGACCGCTGCGAAGGGCCACATCGGCCTGGTCGTGCTCGCCTCGATCGCCGCCGGGCTCGCACTCGGCCTCGTGCTCGTCCTCGCCGTCTTCGCGGGAGCGGACGAGCCCCGGACCACCGGCAGCGCCCTCTTCGCCCTCGGCGCCGGCTTCGCGTTGCTCGCCATCGCATCCGCCCGCTACACCAGTCAGCCGCAGCCGTGGGCGCTCGTCCCCGGCCTCGCCTCGCTGCTCGCCGGAGTCGCCGTCGCCTTCATCCCTACAGGTCACGGGTTCGACATCACGGGTTGGGTCTGGCCGCTGCTGCTCGCCGCGCTCGTCGTCTCCTCCGTCCGCGGCGCGCAGCGCTCGCTCGCCAACTGGTCGCGCCGTGCGCTCCTCTACCCGGCGCTCGTCATCCTGTCCCTGATCGCCGTCGGCGGGGCCGCCGCAACCGTCATGACCGCAACCTCGTCGGACCCCGCCCCCACGCGCGGCCACACCTACCTCGTCAACGGCCACCGCCTCTACCTCAACTGCACCGGCACAGGCTTCCCGACCGTCGTCCTCTTCAACGGCCTCGGCGAACGGACACCGAGCTGGGCCTGGGTGCAGGCGAACGTGTCGGCGTCCACCCGCGTCTGCTCGTTCGACCGCGCGGGAGAAGGATGGAGTAGCGGCACGGCCACCGCGCAGGACGGCCCGCAAATGGCCTCCGACGCACACGCGCTTCTGGCCGCCGCGCACGTCCCGGGGCCTTACATCGTCGCCGGGCACTCCGTCGGCGGCACGTACGCCCTCGTCTACGCCGAGCAGTACCCGAAGCAGATCGCCGGAGTCGCCCTGATCGACTCGTCGACCCCGTACCAGTTCGACCTGCCCGAGTACCCCCGCGACTACTCGATGATGAAGCGCGCGTATGCGCTCATGCCGACGGTCGCGCGCACGGCAATGGGAAAGCTGATGCTGCGGAGCGGACACGGCACCCTGCCGCCACCGGCCCGCAACGTCGCCCGCAGCTTTGCCTCCTCGCCGCGCGAACTGCGCGCCGACCGGATCGAGCTCCTTCAGCTACCGACGATCTTCAACGAAGCGAAGGCGCTGCACACCCTCAACGGCAAACCGCTCGCCGTCGTCAGCGCCGGCGTCGGCGAGATGCGCGGCTGGACAGCCGCCCAGAACAAGCTCGCCCAGCTCTCGACGAACAGCACCCACCGCACCGTCGCCGGCGCAGCGCACGAGACGCTGCTCGAAGACGAGTCGTTCGCAAGATTCGCAAGCGCCGCGATCACGCACGTCGTGAAGACGGCACGGTCGGCAGACCGCTGACCGTGCAGGGAGCGTGACAGCGCACCTCAGCGCGGCAAATGGTCGGTTTGGTCGCGGTGTCCGTTGCGCCGCCGCGCGACAAAGGTCGCATCGGGCGCCTCAGGTCGATGTGGTCGCCATCTGGGAGAAACAGCTAGGCCTGGCTCCGGTGCGAGCCCGGACCGACGAATTGGTTCGGCCGGCGTGCCGTCCGCTCGAGCTCTTCCAGCGTCGCGGCGGCGGCGGCAGCGCGGGCGGCTGCGAGTTGCTCCGCCGGCAGCTCCGCCTCGAGCCGATCGAGGGCCGGACGGGCGGCGAAGGCGTAGGACGCGGGGAGCTGCTCGTGACCCATCGCGAACGTGAGGATCACTGCGGCCTGCTCCTGCTCCGCCGGATCTTCGGCAAGGCAGGCGCCGATCCCGCTCAATGCAAGAAGCTCGAGCGAGACGGCCTGGGCGTCGTGCGCCCGCTCGAGCGCGTCGCAGAACCGCTCACGCCCGTCGGCGCTGTCTCCGAGCGCGAGTGCCGCAAAGCCGATGCGACAGAGCGCCGTGATCAGCCCCCAGCGGTGGTTGCTCTCGGAGAACGCGTCGTAGCCGGCGCGCCCGAGCCGCAAGGCCTCGGAGTAGTCGCCGAGCCCGAACGCACTCAGGCTCGCGCGGCTGAGCGCGTAGCCCAGTCCTGCAGCCTCGCCGACGGACGCGAACAGGTCGTGCGCTTCCATGTGGAAGTGCAGCGCGTCACCGAAGCGCTCCTGGGCATCGGCGAGAAGTCCGAGCTTGCTCGTGGCGTACGCGCGCAGAATCGGGTTGCCGAGCCGGCTTGAGACGACATGCGCTGCGTCGAACGCCTCGCGCGCCGATTCGAGGTCATCCATCAGGAGTCGCGCGAAACCGAGATCCATCAGACCACCGCTTTCGGCGATCCCGTCGCCGGATGCCCGCGCGAGCTCCGCCCCCTCAGCGCTGAACGCCGCCGCCTCTGCGTAGACGTCCCGGTACACGCCCCACATGCCCAGCGAGCACAAGCAGTTTGCGAGCTCTCGCTTCATGTTTCGCGCTCGCAGGACGGGCACGCAGCGGGTGGCGAGCTCCTCGGCTTCCGGGTCGTACCCCAGTCGGGCGCCGATGGTGACCCGGTACATCGCCGCCGCCAGCGCGACAGCGCTCGCGCTTCCGGGGTCGTCGGCGTCGAAGCCGACCGTACGCTCGAAGCGCTCGAGCGTCTCGGCGCCCTCGTACCAGCCGTGCATCCAGAGAAACGTGTAGATGGCTTCGAGCACATCCAGCGCCCGATCCTCGTCCTGCTCCACGAGGATCCACTCGGTTGCAGCGCGAAGATTGTCCAGCTCGCCGCGCAACTCGTCCCGGGCCACGGCGAATTCCGGACCCATGAGTGCCCTCTGCCGGTCCAGGAGCATCGCCGCGTAATGATCCGCGTGCCGCTCGCGGGCATCCGCTTCCTCGGCGGGCGAGGACCGCAGCTGCTCGGCCGCGTATTGCCGCAGCAGCTCGTGCAGCTCGAAGCGGCCGAAGTCCGGACGGCGCAGGAGCGACTTCGAGACGAGCTCGGAAAGAAGACGCAGGTCGGCGCCCGTCACCGCGACCGCGGCGCCGCGGTCGAAGCTGCCGCGGAACACGGACAACCGCGAGAACGCGCTGCGCTGGTCGTCGGTGAGTAGGCGCCACGACTGGTCGATCGCCGCGCGCAGGCTGCGATGTCGTTCCGGCACGTCGCGCATCGACGTGGCGAGGAAGTCGATGTTGCCCTCGATCTCGTGCGCGATCTCGTCGCAGGAGAGGACTGACACCCATGAGGCCGCGAGCTCGATGCCGAGCGGCATGCCGCCGACCAGCCGGCAGACGCGGAGCGCCTGCGTGTACCCGGCCTCGTCGAGGGCGAAGCCCGGTACGACCTGCGCGGCCCGTTCGACGAACAGGTGCACCGCCGGGGCGCTCCCGGTCCCGTTCTCCGCGAGACCGAGGCCCTCCACGTCGAACACCCACTCGCTCTG
>Ga0070680_100002381_pt1 | contig 13906 bp, 10 predicted proteins | sample KBSC73BmetaG_FD_64672 | JGI IMG/M metagenome (GOLD analysis project Ga0070680, IMG submission 64672) | Corn rhizosphere microbial communities from Kellogg Biological Station, Michigan, USA - KBS C7-3B metaG | ecosystem: Host-associated > Plants > Roots > Rhizosphere | place: USA: Michigan...
GAGCAAGCCCCCGCCTCTTCCTTACGGCCATCAAAACAAAGGATTACCTTTAATTATCGACTATGTATAGTCTTCTCAGGATTTATTCACTCACCTGTATAGTTTTTTCCGGACGAGTCAAAGTGCGCGGTGCCGCACACCCCTTGTATCAAAGCCGTACACCCTCACCTATTCTCTCTTTATAAGTAGTTATTATTCAGTGTCTAAAGAATCTGGCATTCTCTTGGCGCAGGATTAGGGAATGAATGCGCCCCACAAACAACCGGGCACAAAAAAACCACAATGCTGAAGAACTACCTGAAGGTCGCCTGGAGAAATTTGGTGAAAAACAGAACCTACTCCCTGATCAATATCACCGGCCTGGCCATTGGCTTGTCCTGTTTTCTGCTGATTTCATTGTATGTACTGGATGAAATGAGTTTTGACCGGTACAACAAACAGGCGGAAAATATTTACCGGATCAATTCGGATATCCGATTTGGCGGGGGCGATCTGCATATGGCCCTGACGGCTGATATGATGGGACAGTTATTAAAGAAAGACTATCCCCAGGTGGAGCAATACACACGCATTTATGTATCCAGCGGGAGCAAACTCATCAAAAAGGGCAATGCCTTCATCAATGAAGACCGGGTGGCCAATGTGGATTCCACTTTTTTTGACGTATTCACGCTGCCGGCAATTGAAGGAGATACCAGAACCGCATTGAATGAACCCAATGCGGTAGTCATCACCGAATCAGCCGCAAAAAAATATTTTGGATCAACCAGCGTACTGGGAAAGACCATTGAAACCAATGATCAGAAAAACAGGTTCTATAAAATAACGGCCGTTATAAAAGACATTCCCCATAATTCGCATTTCCGGTTTGATTTTCTTTTTTCAATGAAGAATGTGGACTATAACTGGGGGCAAATGACCAGCCATAATTTTCATACTTATCTGCTGCTGAAAAAAGGTACGGATTATAAAGCTTTTGAAAAGAATTTCGATCAGTACATCGATAAATATGTGCTGCCTTTCGTAAAACAATTCGTCCGCATCAATAATATGGATGAATTTAAAAAAGCGGGGAATCTCCTTCAGTATTCGCTCATTCCATTAACCAGGATCCACTTATATTCAAATCGCTCGTATGAACTGAGCCCCGGCGGCAATATCCAGTATGTATATATTTTTTCTGCGGTGGCCTTATTTATCCTGCTGATTGCCTGTATCAATTTTATGAACCTGACCACCGCCCGCTCGGCAGGCCGGGCCAGGGAAGTGGGTATCCGGAAGGTACTGGGTACGGAAAGAAAAAATCTGATCGCTCAGTTTCTTTCCGAGTCCACATTAATGGCTATTCTCTCGCTTGTTCTCGCGATCCTGATTGTATACCTGGTATTGCCGTTGTTCAACAATGTGTCTGCCAAGTCGATGCAATTGTCGGGTTTGTTCTCTCCGCTTATTTTACCCCTGCTCATTGCGCTTCCTTTTGTTGTGGGCCTGCTGGCAGGAAGTTATCCCGCTTTTTTTCTTTCTTCTTTTAAACCCATCGACGTTTTAAAGGGGAGATTGAAACTGGGCGGTAAAAGTGGTAGTTTAAGAAGTATTCTGGTGGTGTTCCAGTTTGCAACTTCCATTGTACTCATTATTGGTACGGTCGTAATTTATAAACAGCTGAATTATATTCAGACAAAGGATCTTGGGTTTAATAAAGCCCAGGTGCTGGTGGTTAATGATACCTATGCATTAAAGAACAATATTGAGGCGTTTAAGAACCGGGTACAACAGCTGTCGGGTGTAACGAGCGGCACCATCAGCGGTTTCCTGCCGGTAAGCAGTTCGAACCGGAGCGACAATACCTTTTCCACTGATGCCGTCATGGATTTCAAAAACGGCGTGGACATGCAGGTTTGGGGTATTGATTACGACTATTTAAAAACGATGGGAATTCAGGTGCTGAAGGGAAGAAACTTCTCAAAGGAATTCGGGCAGGATTCAACTGCCATCATCATTAATGAAACCACGGCCCGTTTACTGGGATATCCCGATCCGCTCGGGAAACTGCTATACGAAACCAATAGTGACAATAAGCCGGTCGCCTACCATATTATCGGGGTAGTGAAAAATTTTAATTATGAGTCCCTGCGTCAGCAGGTCGGACCTTTATGTTTCCAGCTGTCAGAAAGTCCCTATCTGATTTCCTTCCGGGTCAATACAACCCAGATTGCCGGGCTGGTTCATCAGGTTGAAAGTGCCTGGAAAGAACTGGCGCCAGGCATGCCCTTCAGCTATCGTTTCCTGGATCAGTCCTTCGACGAAATGTACCGGGTTGAACAACGAGTTGGGAAAATCGCTATGATCTTTTCGGTACTGGCCATTGTGATCGCCTGTTTGGGATTGTTTGGGCTGGCCACTTTTATTGCTGAACAAAGAACCAAGGAGATCGGCATCAGGAAGGTTTTGGGGGCCAGCGTGCAGGGCATCGTCCGGCTGCTTTCGAAGGATTTCATGAAACTGGTTGCCATTGCATTTATTATAGCGGCACCGCTTTCCTGGTGGGCCATGAACAAATGGCTGAATGATTTCGCCTATCGTATTCCCCGTATTTCCTGGTGGATATTTGTGGCTGCCGGACTGACAGCTTTATTCATTGCACTCTTAACGATAAGCTTTCAGGCAGTCCGGGCGGCCATTTCAAATCCGGTAAAAAGTTTACGCACCGAATAATACGGCGGAGCCGGGACATTTAAGATTCACATTGTTTCCTGTATTGAATAATAATACAGAAGCAAATAACGAGCAACATCGACACAGATATTATGGACTCTGTTATTAAATCCGTTCTATAATAAAATAATCGGACCCTGTTTATTCCTTTTTTAAGCGTGACCTGTAGTAAGATCCCTTTATAAGCAGAAAGTCTGTTCTCCATACTTTCAGACTTCCATCTTTTGTAGAACGTTTGTTGAATGACCATTTGGCAGCTGTCCGGTGCGGTTACGTCGATATCAATATGATTATAACCCAGATCAATTTTATTTATTTTCAGGATTGTGCCGTTGGCTGCGAAGGCAACGGGCAGGGAGAGTAATTTATTATATCTGCTGTCATCCATCAGATAATGATAGAAAGTATCAAGCCGGGTATTGGAAGGAAAATTACGCCGGGGTATTAATTTCAGTGCATTCAATTCTGTACGCGGATCGATATTCAGCGACTGCCGGAAGCCGGATGCAGGAGAAAGTATATTCTCCTGAAGGGTAGAACTGTAAAACCGGTCAGCATAGGCATTGTAAGTGGAGGATCGGGTCCGTGAAAGCCCCATAATGGGGAAAAGGATAAAGACGGAAAGAATCAGGTCTGTAGCGACGAAAAAAAATAGTCTTTTTGAAGAAGCATAAATTTTATGTGAGAAACACATTGTAGTTATCAGCAATAATTGCCAGATGGCTGACGCATAATAAGAAAAGCGAAACAGACCGGTTTTCAATTTAGTTTGCGGGTAATCGGCAAAGAGATAAACCAGGAGAATTAATCCTGCCAGGAAAGATGCATACCGGATTCTTTGTATCGAGCGGGGATTTATATCGGTAAGAAGCGTGCCCAACTTTGGAGTCGTCCAGATGAAAAGCCCCAGAATAAAAAAGATGCGCAGGCTGTGAGAAAATCCAAAGGTTCCGAGCAATGGCAAATATTTTGCGCAGAACATCCTGACCGGCGTGCTCGCACCCAGTGTGAACAAGAACGTAAAAAGACAGCCCGATAATAAAAACCAGTCGCGGAAACCGGGTACCGGATTTTTTCTTTTGCTGCAGCAAAGAATGAGGAACGGTACTAACCCAATATAAAGGTCATTGCCATCCGAGGAAATGCCTGCACCCGGGAAAATCAGGCTTATTGGATAGCTCCACGAAAAAGTCTCCCATTTTATTTGATGATCATCGGCACGCGTCCCCCTGGCATAAGCAGGCAGATATTCCAGGAAGGAGTGAATGGCTGGCAGGGACAAAATGAGGAATATACAAAGACTCAGGAAGACAAATTTCATAATCTTGATGAATTCGCGTAGCCTTTTTTGCCGATAGTGTAAATAGCCATCTGCGAATAATACGGCCAATACAGTATATCCCAGGTAAATAAGAAAAGAAGGATATCCGCAAACCAGCATAAGCCACAATGCAATGGCAAACCGGATACTTGCATGAAATCCTCCCTTTTTTAAGATTAAATAAAAAAAATGGAGCGCCCAGGGTAAAAAAGCAGCGCTGGCCTCCCAATCCATAAACTCCAGGAATGAAATGGTAGCCCCGCAACAGCCATAACTAATGGCAATTAAAGCGCAGCCAGCGATGTTTTCCGAAAAATTCCGGACAAAATAAAAACATCCGACGGCGCCTATAATCAAATACAATAAAAGTTCTATAGATAACAGAGTAGAATTATAATTGAACAGCCAGGACAAAAAGATAACGATCGGGTTCCAGACCGACCCCTGCATATCGCAGTGGATCGGGTAACTCCCGGATAGGTAGGGATTCCACAGCATGAATTCATGATGATTAAAGGCATCACTCATGTACATGCGAACAGGCAGAAAATAATTATTCTGATCGTTTCTGAGGGAGAACCTTAAGAGGAGTAATCCATAAGCTACAAGCACAGCAAGTATTAGGAGGATAACTGCTTGTTTTTTCCTCAGACTATTCATTTTAGATACCTGTTTACGTAGAATATCTGAAATTAGATATAATTGATTGCAATAGGTTTTAGTACATTCGAACCTGTGCCATCGATAAATTAAGAGTAATTTCAAATCAGTGAATTAAACAGGTTCCCGATCCGTCTGTAAAATAATGAAATTTGAGTCGCCACACGAAATCTTCACCCCGGAAAAGGACGTCGTCCATGAACTGAGTATCGTTATACCGGTTTACAATGGGAGTGATTTATTGGAAAAACACGTAACGCCCTTTTTGGCCTTTCTTGGCAGGCAGCATTATAAAACGCAGGTTATTATTGTAGATGATGGCTCCTCAGACAGGCTTCTTACGCAGGAATATGCGCGAAAAAAAGGCCTGGTATTTTCAGGCTTCAGTACTAATAAAGGGAAGGGGGCAGCACTAAGAAGAGGATTCGAGCTCGCCAATGCAAGTATTCAATTGTTTACTGACGCAGACATTCCCTTTCAGTATCATAATATCGGAACCATCGTATCCTTATTGAGGCAAGACCCCGGACGACTGATCATTGGAGACAGGACAGATTCCTTGTCAGTTTACTTTGAGAACATAGGCTTATTAAGAAACCTGGGCAGCCACATTGTGTCAGGGCTGGTAAACATTTTTTTTATAAAGGGGGTAAGGGATACCCAGTGCGGACTAAAGGGAATGGGGAAAACGGTGGCGCAAAAATTATTCGGGAAATCCAGCATCAACCGGTTTGCGATTGATATTGAGCTAATCTACCTGGCTGATAAAAACAATATTCCTGTATTGAAAATACCTGTCCAGCTGCGGTACAATGAAAAGAGCAGTGTAAATACTTTAAAAGACGGGTTAAAATTGCTTCAGGACCTTTATCGTATCAGAAAAATTCATGGCAAAGAAAATTCAGGCAGGCGGACGGGAGATAAAATATCGATAAGAGGGGATTATCAATTTAATGCTTATTTTAATGGAAATCCATTACAACGTTTTTGGCACAGATTCAAAATCAGCACCGCAATTGAAAACCTTCAGATACGGCAGGGAATGCAGCTTTTGGATGCGGGTTGCGGCTCCGGCGTGCTTTCATCCCTGATTGCTAGGATAAACCCTTCGATAAAGATCACCGGTTTAGACGGGAATGCCGATGCAATTCATTTCTGCAAACAGCAATGGAGAGATTTACCGAATATTAATTTTTTGGAGGGACCCATTGACAGGTTGAACCAATTTGAAGACGAGGAGATGGATGGGATTGCATTTTTGGAGGTAATAGAACATATCACAGCAAACCAATCCGTTTTTGTACTGGGAGAGTTTTATCGCATCCTGAAGCGGGGCGGGTTGCTCGTCGTTTCCACGCCTAACAGACGAAGTTTATGGCCCGTCCAGGAAGGCGTTATAGATATGCTGCATCTGGCTCCGAAAATGAAAAGCGAGCAACATGAGAAATTATATTCCGGAAATGAACTCGGAAAAATAGCTGAACAAATCGGATTTGGTATTCATAAAAAACAGTCCATCAACTTTATCGCTCCCTGGATAGCAGTCATTTCCGGGAAATATGCAAAAAAAGCACATTCCTGGGAAATTAAACAAAATTGGATTCCGGGATCACTTTTGATGTATACTCTTATTAAACGCTGATTCACTAAATTTCTCCCGATAAGCATGGCTTTAAACAGAGTAACCAATCCGGGACGTATTGGGGATTGTTTCCGGATATGTCTTCAGAGCTTCCTGCAAACAGTCCATGGCTTTATTGATGGAATCCACATTTAAGACATAGGCCAGGCGGACTTCCTGCTTCCCCAGTCCTTCGGTTCCATAAAAACCCGCTGCCGGAGCAAGCATCAGGGTTTGACCTTCATAAGAAAAAGATTCCAATAGCCAACGGGAAAACGTTTCTGTATCGGGAACGGGTAAACTGGCAATGGCATAAAAAGCACCACCGGGACTCGGACAAAAAACGCCTTCCATGCCGTTCAGCCTGTTCACAAGCGTATCCCTTCTTTTCCGGTATTCTTCCCGGGTAATATTAAAATAATTATCCGGCAGATCCACGGCGGCTTCCCCCAGGATCTGGGAGAATGATGGCGGACTCAATCTGGCCTGCGCAAATTTGATCACCGAGTCCAGCACCTGCTGGTTGCGGGTAATCAGGGCGCCGATCCTTCCTCCGCAGGCGCTGTATCTTTTGGAAATGGTATCCAGCAAAACCGCATTTTCTTCCAGGCCTTCCAGCTGCAGGGCGCTGAAATGATCTCCCTCATAACAGAATTCCCGGTAAGCCTCATCCGAAAAAAGGAAGAGGTTGTATTTTTTTACAAGCTGCTGCAAAGTATCCAGTTCTTCGCGGCTGTATAAATAACCTGTGGGATTATTTGGATTGCAGATCAGGATGGCCCGGGTCCTTTTCGTAATCGCTTTTTCAAAAGCGGCCGCTGCAGGAAGGGCAAATCCATTTTCAATGTATGCGGTAACCGGCACTACTTTTAAGCCGGCTTCGGTGGCAAATCCATTGTAATTGGCATAAAAGGGCTCCGGAATGATCACTTCATCTCCGGCATCCAGGCAACTGAACATGGCAAAGAGGATGGCTTCGGAGCCGCCGGTGGTAACAATGATCTGTTCGTGGTTAACGCCAATCCCTTTTTGCGCATAATATTTTACCAGTTTGCGCCGGTAACTTTCATTCCCGGCGCTATGGCTGTATTCTAATATTTTAAAATCAAAATGCCGCACGGCGTCGAGGGTTGCGGGAGGTGTTTCGATGTCCGGCTGACCAATATTCAGATGATAAACCCGGATGCCTCTTTTTTTTGCAGCTTCCGCAAAAGGAACCAGTTTCCGGATGGGAGAGGCCGGCATATCCTGACCGCGCTGGGAAATGGAAGGCATAATGGCTGCTTTAAAAGGTAAAAAAGCCGTTGGGCGTTGCTGACCATCCGTTTCCATGAGCTCCCTTTCTTCACTGACTTTGAAAATAGGGAAAGAAAACTTTTGTGATGGCCAGCAAACGTTCAACGGCCGCAGAACAAAAAATTATCTTAAGATTTCGATTTGTCTTTTTCCTGCTGATACTTGGTGAATGCATCTGCGGTTAGCACTTCTCCGGTAATCTTTAACTGCAGAGGCACGTCAATGCCGGCCACCTTAATGGTTATGGACTTGTTGAAAGGTCCGGCCGCAGCAGCATTAAAACCGGCGGTGATTTTATTATCTTTTCCTTTAGGAATAGCGCCCTCCGGTTTAATGGGGGTGGTGCATCCGCAGGAAGGCGTGGCTGATTCAATCACCACTGCTCCATCACTGATATTGGTAAATAAAAAATCGTGGGTAGCCGGAACATTCTGTTTTATTTTACCGAAATCATACGTCAATTCCTTGAATTTGATAACATCTTCCGCTTTTTTTTGCTGGGCACAGAGAGAGAGGGAAAATATTACTGCACTGCATAACAGAAAAGCTTTTCTCATACTTTATTGATTTGTTTGTTTTAAAAACTGAACAGAAGCGTTTTCAGGGGCGGATGTGGGAGGCAGTTTATACACCTCTCCTGTGATCACTAACGTTTTTGTTTGGCCATTGTTATAAAAAATGGTTACAGTTTTATTAAAATGGCCATCCGCATAAGCATTATACCCCACTTTCAGGGGAACAGTTGCTCCTGGCGCAATGGGTTCCCGGCTCCATTCCGGAGTGGTGCAGCCGCAGGATGCCTGTACGTTCTCCAGCAACAGGGGCACACTACCGGTATTCGTCAATTCAAAAACATGGGTTACCGGACGGCCCTGCGGAATTTTTCCAAAGGAATGCTCGGATTCTTTTAATTTGAGGATGTCTTCATTTGCTGTTTGAGCTGTAGTTTTGGGGGTAATCTGCGGCGCCTGGGCGAAAATAAGCCCCATGGAAAGCAAGCCACAAATTATTAACAAAGCGACCTTTTTCATAGTTTATAGAGAAATCTGTCCTAAAATTACATAGTAAACGTCAGCTTTGCCATTAAATTTCAGGGGATTTATTTTTTAACCTCGCGTTAGGGGATCACCCATTTAAACGGATCAAATATGGAAAATCTGATCAGCAATGAGCAGCTTGCCACAGAAAACCTTTCGTTCGAACATTTCCGTAAAGAGGTGCTCAGGGACTACCGGCTGATTTGTGAAAGCCGGGAAGCCAGCCTGCTTGGCCGCAAGGAAGTGCTGACCGGAAAGGCGAAATTCGGCATTTTCGGGGACGGGAAGGAAGTTCCGCAGGTTGCCGTGGCTAAATTTTTCAGACCGGGGGATTTTTATGCGGGTTACTACCGGGATCAGACCCTCGGATTTGCGTTGGGAACCTCCAGTATTGAAGAATTCTTCTCGCAGCTATATGCCGACCCGGATATCAACCACGATCCCCATAGCGGGGGCCGGAATATGAATGCCCATTTCGCATCTCCGATGGTAGACGGGAACGGGGAAATCCTGGATCTTGTTAACCGGAAAAATTTTACCGCCGGCCTGGCCCCGACGGCAGCCCATATTCCCCGATCCCTGGGGCTGGCTTTCGCCTCTAAATTATTTCGTCAGGTGCGGGAGCTCAGGGATCTCAAAAATTTGTCCCTGAATGGTAATGAAATTTGTTTCTGCACCATCGGCGATGCTTCCACCAGTGAGGGCCATTTCTGGGAGATTCTGAATGCGGCCGGTGTGCTGCAGATACCACTGGCCATATTCGTGTGGGATGACGGATTTGGCATTTCCGTTCCGGTGAAGTATCAGACCACCAAAGGCTCCATTTCCGAACTGCTGAAAGGTTTTCAGAAAAAAGACGATACGAACGGGATTGATATTTATAAGGTAAAAGCCTGGGATTACGCCGGCATGTGTGAAATTTTTGAATCGGCCATTCACAAAATCCGGGTCACCCATACACCGGCTTTGTTTCATGTGGAAGAAGTAACCCAGCCCCAGGGGCACTCCACTTCGGGTAGTCATGAACGTTATAAGGCGCCGGAACGCCTGGAATGGGAAAGGGAATGGGATGCCATGAAGAAAATGAAAGAATGGATCATCGAAAATGCGCTGGCGGACCTGGATGAAATTGAAGAGATCCAGGTAAAAGCCAAGGAAACCGTCCGGAACTGCAAGATCGCCGCCTGGGAAAAATGCATGTCCCCCATACGGCAACAGGTAAATCAGTCCCTGGCCTTTGTCCGGGAACTCGTTCCTGCATTACCCGACAGCCGGGATGCGCTTGAGAAGATCATCCGGGAACTGGCTTCGCTGCGGGAACCCAATCGCCGGGATGTGGTAAGCCAGATCCACGAGGCCCTCCTGCTGGCGGGAAACCGGCCGGAAGCCGCTTCGCTGCGGAATTATTACAATGAATTAGGCCGGGAGAACAGCAATTTTTACAATACCCATTTGTACCAGGAAGGAGAAAGGAAGATCGGAAATATTCTGCCGGTAGCAGCCCGCTATGCTGATGACGCGCCCCTGATGAACGGTTATGAAATACTGAATAAATATTTCGACGTATTATTTGAACACAATCCCAAAGTGGTTGCCTTTGGAGAAGACCTGGGTCAGATAGGCGATGTTAACCAGGGCTTTGCCGGTCTGCAGTTAAAGTATGGCGCGGGGCGAATTTCGGATACTGGTATCCGGGAGGTAGCTATTATCGGAAAGGGCATCGGACTGGCCATGCGCGGCCTGCGGCCCATTGCGGAAATCCAGTACATCGACTATCTGCTTTATGCCATTCAAACCCTGAGTGATGATCTCGCCACCCTGCATTACCGTACGGCAGGAAGGCAGTCGGCGCCGCTGATTGTGCGTACGCGCGGTCACCGGCTGGAAGGTATCTGGCACAGCGGTTCTCCCATGGGTATGATCGTCAGTGCCCTGCGGGGCATGCATATTTGCGTTCCCAGGAATATGGTGCAGGCCGTAGGCATGTACAATACCCTGCTCGAAGGGATGGATCCGGCCCTGGTGGTGGAATGCCTGAACGGTTACCGCCTCAAGGAACGCTTACCCGCTAACCTGCCGGAATACCGGGTTGCCCTGGGAGTTCCCGAGATCATTAAAGGGGGATCGGATATTACAATCGTTTCCTATGGTTCTACCCTGCGTATCATTTCAGAGGCTGCAGAATCCCTGGAGAAAATGGATATCAGCTGCGAGATCATTGATGTGCAAACGCTTTTACCTTTTGATACGCATCATCTGATACTGCAATCCCTTAAAAAAACCAACCGCATTCTTTTTATTGATGAAGATGTGCCGGGCGGGGCAGCAGCCTATATGTTCAACAAAGTGATGGAAGAACAGGGCGGCTACCGCTGGCTGGATGTTTCTCCCCGAACCCTTACGGCAAAAGATCACCGGCCCGCCTATGCGAGCGATGGGGATTATTTCAGCAAGCCGAATGCAGAGGAAATTATGGATGTTGTAATGCAAATGATGGCGGAGTAAAAAAGACATTGGGAAAGGGCCTACGCCAGATTGTGAAACACTTTCTGCACGTCCTCATCCTGCTCCATTTTGTCTACCAGCTTCAGCACTTCCTGTGAATATTCTTCTGAGAGTTCAATCGTGTTGTTGGGAAGCCATTCCACTTCCGCGGAGAGGGTAATGATATTCTTTGACTCGAGGGCTTTTTGCATATTTCCGAAATCGCTGAATGCAGTATGCAACACGATTACGGGTTCATTATTTTCTCCGGTACTTTCTCCCATGTCCTCCAGACCAAAATCGATCAGTTCCAGTTCGAGTTCATCGGGATCAAGTCCTTCAGGTTTTAATTTGAAAACGCCCAGTTTCCGGAATTGAAAACTTACGCTTCCGCTGGTACCCAGCACGCCGTTTCCCTTATTAAAATAAGACCGGACGTTTGCCACGGTGCGGGTCGGATTATCGGTGGCTGTTTCTACCAGCACCGCAACACCGTGCGGGGCATAGCCTTCATACAGGATCTCTTCAAAATTATCCATCTCCTTGCCCATGGCCCGCTTGATGGCGGCCTCCACGCGGTCTTTCGGCATATTCACCGATTTGGCATTCTGGAAACAGCGGCGCAGGGCCGAATTCGTTGCCGGATCTGGTCCGCCGGCTTTCACCGCAATCGCTATTTCTTTTCCGATCCGTGTGAATTGCTTTGCCATCCTGTCCCAGCGGGCAAACATGGTTGCCTTTCTTACCTCGAATATGCGACCCATAGTAATCTGTCCTTAAATGGTATTTTTATTTTTTGTCAGCCGCACGGCAAAATAAATGGCATGCAGGGCTGCAAAGATCAGGGAAAAATAGAATATTCCCGGATCCGCTCCTCCGGTTTGATGGTTGTGTATAAGAGCAACGGCTCCCAATAAAAGCGCCAGCAGCAGTCCGCAGGTGCCAACCACCTTATTTGCCTGGGGAATAGTTTCTTTTTGTCCGCCCGACAAAATGCTGTGTCTTACCCCGTATTGAAGATAGACGTCAAATCCGATCAGCATCCAGACGATCAGCCGGATCCAGGTATCCAGGGGCAGGAACACCATCATGAAGAGACAGGTGAATATACCCAGAATAGGCACCAGCGGAACCAGGGGTGTCCTGAATCCACGGGGGGCGTCCGGCATTTTGGCTCTCATTACCATTACTCCGATACATACCAGGATAAAGGCGAACAGCGTGCCAATGCTCGTCATTTCACCAACCACCCTTGCCGGGATGAAAGCAGCGAAAAGACTGACGATGAGCATAAACAGAAAATTGCTCTTGAATGGCGTGCGGAAGCGGGTATGGATCTGGGAAAAAATCCCGGGCAGCAGACCGTCCTTGCTCATGCTGTAGAAAACCCGGCTCTGGCCCATCAGCATCACCAGGATTACGGAAGAATATCCGCCGAGAATAGCCACAATTATGGCCCGGTTCAGCCAGGGATAATCGGCGTGCAATACCCCGTTGGCATCTACGTGGCCCATATGCTCGATCGCTACGGCAACCGGCGCAATGCTGTCCTTTCCCATGAAAGATTTATAACTGGTAACACCCGTCATCACATGGGCAAAAAGGATGTATAATACCGTACAGATAGCCAGCGAGCCCAGGATGCCGATCGGCATATCCCTTCTCGGATTTTTTGCTTCCTGGGCGGCCGTGCTCACCGCATCGAATCCGATATAGGCAAAGAAAACAACGGCTGCCGCCCGGATGATGCCGCTGAAACCGAATTCGCCAAAAGTGCCGGTATTGGGGGGGATATACGGATCGTAGTTGGTCTTGTTGATATATTGCCAGCCCAGTATGATGAATACCAGCACCACGGATACTTTCAGCACAACGATTACGGTGTTGACCACCGCGCTCTCCTGAGTCCCCTTAATCAGTAAAAGGCTTACAAGCACGACAATAAAAACTGCCGGGAGGTTGATGATGCCGTGATCCCAGGGGCCTGCTGTCAGGGCTTCCGGCAGATGAACATTAAATCCTGCAAGAAATTTGACGAGATACCGGCTCCAGCTGATACTGACGGTAGCTGCCCCCACGGCATATTCCAAAACGAGGTCCCAGCCGATAACCCAGGCGATAAATTCACCCATGGTTGCATAGGAATAAGTATAGGCGCTTCCGGCAACCGGAATCATGGAAGCAAATTCGGCATAGCAGAGCCCGGCAAAACAACATCCCAGCGCCGCCACCACAAAAGATATGGTGATGGCCGGACCTGCCTGGGTAGCCGCCGCAATCCCGGTTATGGAGAAAAGCCCAGCCCCGATAATTGCGCCGATGCCCAACGCCACCAGCGCTCCCGCGCTCAATGTCCTTTTTAATGAATGTCCGTCTTCCCGGGACTCAGCAAGAAGACCCGGAATAGATTTTTTTACAAACAAACTCATATGTCTCGGTTATTGGTTGGGAGATGGTTTTTGAAGTCGTAAAATAAGAAAATATTCTCCGGCCCGGGATTCTTTTTCAATTTCCCGGAAATCTAACATTTTGTGAAATGAATAATATTCAATTCTTTGCAGGATTATTCTTACCTGGAGAAAGGCTTACATGGTTTCCTGAAGATAAAATAACTATCAATACCGATGTTGAGAATCCTGCCGGCATTTAAAAATTTAAACAGGACCGTATGAAAAAACCCGGACTAACCGGCTGGATCCTCATTAGCATGGGGGCGGGCGTTATAGTGGGACTGCTGGTCCATTATCTGGCCAATCCCACCTGGATCGCACC
>Ga0070680_100002385_pt1 | contig 13902 bp, 16 predicted proteins | sample KBSC73BmetaG_FD_64672 | JGI IMG/M metagenome (GOLD analysis project Ga0070680, IMG submission 64672) | Corn rhizosphere microbial communities from Kellogg Biological Station, Michigan, USA - KBS C7-3B metaG | ecosystem: Host-associated > Plants > Roots > Rhizosphere | place: USA: Michigan...
GCGCAGAACGCCGGCTTTCTGCACCGGTTTGCCGACCGTGCGCGGCCCTGGGTTGCACTCAAACTTGCCACCAGCACCGATAGCCGCATCGCCGATGCGGAAGGGCGTTCGCAGTGGATCTCCGGGCCGGAAGCCCGCGAATGGGTCCACTGGCTTCGGGCAGGATTTGATGGCATCGCGGTCGGCGCGGGCACGGTAGCCGTGGACGACCCGTCCCTGAGTGTGCGCGGGTCGGTGGTGCCGCGAGTTGCTCCCGCGCGCATCATCGTTGACGATACGCTTGCCACCAGCAGCTCGTCCCGCCTGGTGGAATCCGCCGCCGATTTCCGCACCATCCTGCTGACGTCCACCAGGAATGCGCAGGGTCCGAGCGCCGAGGCGCTCAGCCGCCGGGGCGTCGAGGTGCTGGCGACGCGAGATCTCCAGGATGGGCTGCGCCAGCTCCGCGACCGGGGCATCGAACAGCTGCTGGTCGAGGGTGGAGGCCGGCTGGGAGGCGCGCTGCTGGAGGCCCGGTGTGTGGACCGGTTCTACCATGTGCAGAGCCCGCTGTGGCTGGGCCAGCAGGGGCGGGCGGCATTCGCGGGCATCCCGTCACCGTCCCTGCCGGATGCGGAGCGCTGGCGCGTGGTCCAGCGCCGGGCGCTGGGTCACGACACCCTGATCGTCATGGACCGGCCCTGATGTTTACCGGAATCGTCACCGCCATTGGAACGGTGCGGTCGGCGCGTGAGCGCGACGGCGGCCGGGAGTTGGTGATCGCTCATCCGTACGATGAGCTGGTCCTCGGCGAAAGCATCGCGGTCAACGGTGTCTGCCTCACGGTGGAGCGGCTGCTGCCAGGCGCCTTTCAGTCCCACGCGGTGCCGGCGACGCTGGAGCGCACCACGCTTGCGGGGTACCGCTCCGGACAGCGGGTCAATCTCGAGCGGGCTCTCCGCGTCGGAGATCGTCTGGGTGGCCACCTGGTGCAGGGCCATGTGGACGGAATCGGCACCGTGGAATCGGTGCACGCCGAAAAGGACGAGCGGGTGCTCGAGCTGGAGCTTCCGGTGGACGTGGCCGCTCTCACGGTGGCGCGCGGGTCGCTCACGGTGGATGGGGTGAGTCTCACGGTCAACATGCGTCCGGGGCCGACGCGCGCCCGGGTCGCGCTCGTTCCATTTACCTTACAGCATACGACGCTGGCGGAGTTGCGTGCTGGAGACGCGGTGCACCTCGAGGCCGATGTCATTGGCCGCTACGTGCAGGCGCTGCTCAGCGCGCGCTCCTGAACCGTGGGCGTCTTGCGCCCGAGAGGCAGCACATGGCATTCGGTACCATTGAGCAGGCCATTGACGATCTTCGCAACGGGCGCCTCGTCGTGGTGGTGGACGATGAAGCCCGCGAGAATGAAGGCGACCTGATCTGCGCGGCGGAGCTGGTGACGCCCGAGCTGGTCAACTTCATGTCGGTGCATGGGCGCGGGCTCATCTGCCTGGCGCTGACCCCGGAGCGCTGCGACGAACTGGGCATCCCGCAGCAGGTTGACCGCAACACCGAGGAACACGGTACGGCGTTCGCCGTCATGATTGACGCGGACCGGCGCTTTGGGGTGACGACCGGCATTTCAGCCGGCGATCGTGCGACCACCATTCATGTCGCCATCAACCCGGCCACCCAGCCGACCGACCTGCGGCGACCCGGGCATATCCCGCCACTGCGGGCCCGGCCCGGTGGTGTCTTGCAGCGCGTGGGACATACCGAGGCGGCGGTGGACCTGGCCCGCCTCGCTGGCCTGTATCCCGCCGGTGTGATCTGCGAGATCCTCAACCCTGACGGTACCATGGCGCGGGTGCCGGAGTTGCACCGCATCGCCGACGAACATCACCTCACCTTCGTGACCGTCGCGCAGCTGGTGGCCCACCGCCTGCAGACCGAGCGCCTGGTCCACCGGGTCGCCGAGGCACGGCTCCCCACCGATTTCGGGGAATGGAAGGTGGTGGGCTATTCCAACGACCTGGATGATGCCGAGCATGTGGCGCTGGTGATGGGAGACGTCGCGGGCCGGCCGGATGTGCTGGTGCGCATGCACTCGAAATGCCTGACGGGCGACGTGTTCCATTCGGCGCGCTGCGATTGCGGGTTCCAGCTGCACGCGGCCATGCAGAAGATCGGCGAGGCCGGGCAGGGCGTCATCGTGTATCTCGATCAGGAGGGGAGAGGCATCGGCCTGCTCAACAAGCTCCGCGCCTACGCCCTGCAGGATTCGGGGGCCGACACGGTGACGGCCAACCAGCGGCTGGGGTTTGCACCGGATCTCCGCAACTATGGCATCGGTGCGCAGATCCTTCGCGACCTCGGGCTCTCCTCCATCAAGGTCATGACCAACAACCCGCGCAAGCTGGTGGGACTGGATGGATACGGACTTGAGATCGTGGAGCGGGTCCCGCTGATCGCGAGCCGGACGGACGAGAACCGCGACTATCTTGAGACCAAGCGCGACAAGCTTGGCCATCTTCTCACCTTCTGAGGCCATGACAGAAATCCACGGACGCCTTCGCGCCGCTGGCCGCATGGCCATCATCGTGAGCCAGTACAACGAACTGGTCACCAGCCGGCTGCTGGAGGGCGCGCGGGGCGCGTGTGCAGATGCGGGCGTCAATCCGGCCGCACTCGACGTCATCTGGGTGCCCGGCGCGTTCGAATTGCCGGCGGTGGCCAGCTCGCTCGCCTCCAGCGGGCGTTATGCCTGCCTGGTCGCCATCGGCGCGGTGGTGCGGGGCGAGACTCCCCACTTCGAATTCGTGGCGGGCGAGGCGGCGCGGGGCCTCAATGCGGTGGCCGTGCGTCACGGACTGCCCATCGGGTTCGGCGTGCTGACGGTGGACAGCATGGAACAGGCGCTCGACCGCGCGGGCGGCTCGGCAGGCAACAAGGGCAGGGAGGCGGCCGAGGCCGCGATCACCGCTGCCGATGCCCTGGCGCAGACGCGGTCGGGTCATGGCTGAGCGCCGACTTGATACCAAGGGCCGCGCACGTGCGGTGCAGGTGCTGTATGCCTGGGAGCTGGGGGGAGCAGAGGGACTCGACCGGGTCGTATGGGGAGTGGGCCGGCTGATCGGTCCGGAGCCGCGCGTGCTCGATCTCGCCGAGGCCCATGCGCTGCGGGTGGTGGCCAATCTCGGCACCCTTGACCGTCGGGCGGCCGCCGCTGCCGACAACTGGCGCTGGGACCGCATCGCCGTGGTCGAGCGAAACATCCTTCGGCTCGCCATCCAGGAACTGGAGGACGGGGTCACGCCACCACGGGTGGTGATTGACGAGGCGGTGCACCTGGCGCACTGGTTCGGTGGTGCGCGCGCGCCGGCCTTCATCAACGGCGTGCTCGATCACGTTGCGCGGGACCTCGGCCGCCTGGACTGACGGGGTGAACATCCTGCTCGTCAACTGGCTGGATCGCGCCAACCCGCAGGCAGGAGGCGCGGAGATTCACGCTTTCGAGATTTTCGGTCGTCTGGTGAAGGCGGGCCATCGTGTGCGGCTGATCTGCTCTGGCTGGCCGGGAGTGGAGCGCCAGGCCGTGGTGGAGGGCCTCGAGGTGGAACGCGTTGGTTCCCGGACCAGCTTTGCGCTCAAGGGCCGTGGGGCAGTCCGGCGGGCGATCCACCGCGACCGTCCCGACATCGTGGTCGAAGACATCAACAAGATTCCGCTGTTCCTCCCGTCGCTCTCGTCGTTGCCCTTCTGCGCCATCGTGCCGCACCTCTTTGGCGAAACCGCCTTTCGCGAGGCCTCGTGGCCCATGGCGGCTGCGGTCTGGCTGGCGGAACGTCCCATTCCGCGTGGCTACCGCCGGGCGGGCTTTCATGCCATCAGCGAAAGCACCCGCGACGATCTGGTACGACGGGGCGTGGCAGAGGAAGCCATCCGGGTAATCCATCCGGGCGTGGACTCGCTGCATTTCCGTCCCGACCCTGCCGGGGGCCGCACCACACCTCCAGGATTCCTTTATATGGGGCGGCTTAAACGCTATAAGGGTGTGGACTTGGCGATTCGGGCGCTGGCAGTTGCGAGGCAGCAGATTCCGGCCCTGACACTGGATATCGCCGGGAACGGCGATGCCCGGCCAGAGCTGGAAACGCTGACGCGGGTGCTGAATCTGGGCGGCGCGGTCCGGTTTCACGGGTTCGTCAGCGAGGCCGAGAAGCTGCGGCTGTTGCGCTCCACGTGGGCGAACATATTTCCTTCACCCAAGGAGGGATGGGGAATCACCGTGGTGGAGGCCGCCGCATGCGGCACTCCCAGCGTCGCCTCGGATAGCCCGGGGCTTCGGGATTCGGTGCGCCACGGACAAAGCGGATACCTGGTGCCACACGGCGACGTGGGTGCCCTGGCCGCACGGATGGTAGAACTGGCCAGCGACCCCGCGCTGGTTGAGCGACTCGGCGCGGCCGGCCGGCATTTCGCCGAAGGGCTGACCTGGGAGGCGGCCGCGCGCGAGACCGAAGCACACCTGATGCAGATCATCACCGACCCGGCTCGCCGCCGGGCAGGAGGCCGTTCATGAAGACCACGATCACCACACGCCACTGTGAGATCAGCGATGCCCTGCGCGAGCGGGCCGCCAGTGTCGCGGAGCGCCTCAGCGGCGCGGCCATCCGTCCGACTGATGCCCAGGTCATCTTTTCTGTTGATGGCCTCGACCGCGTCGCCGAACTGCAGTTCCGGGTCCCCCGGGATGAGCCCCTGATAGCGCGCGCCACCGGGGAAGATCATCGTACGGCGCTCGACCGCGCGGAAGAAAAGATGCGGCGCCAGATCGAGCGAAACAGCGGCCGGGTACTCAGCGGTCGCCGTATGGATGTGCCGTCCGCCTGATGCTCACCCTTCGCGAACTGCTCACCCGGCGGGGAGATCCTCTCCAGCTCGAGTCGCTCACCGGCGACATGGGACTGGACCGCCCGCTGCCGGACGAGGATATCGCCAGTCCGGGCCTGGCGCTGGCCGGCTACACCGCCCGATTTGCTCCCGGCCGGCTGCATGTGTTCGGCGAGACGGAAATCACCTACATCGGTACGCTGGAGCCGGCACGGCGGCTGGAGACGCTGCAGGCCTTCTTCGAGTTCGACCTGCCCTGCGTCTTCGTCACCAAGGGACAGACCGTCCCGGTCGAGCTTCTGGAACTGGCCCGTGACCGGGGCGTACCGGTGCTCCGCACCACGCTGAAGACGGCCGAGTTCTACCGCCGGATCAAACCGTTGCTGGAGGAAGCGTTCGCGCCGCGCACGACCCTGCACGGGTCGCTGGCCGATGTGTACGGCGTGGGGCTGCTGTTCGTCGGGCGCTCGGGCATCGGCAAGAGCGAGTGCGTGCTGGACCTGGTGGAGCGGGGCCACCGGCTGGTGGCCGACGACGTGGTGCAGGCGACACGGCGGGGCGCCGAAGTGCTGATCGGACGGGGCCACGAGCTCGCCGGGCATCACATGGAGATCCGCGGCATCGGGCTGATTGACATCCCGGCGCTTTTCGGGGTCCGCGCGGTGCGGCAGCAGAAGCGGATCGAGGTGGTGGTGCAGCTGGAGGACTGGGAAACCGCCCGGGACCAGGACCGCACGGGGCTCCTCCATCAGGAAACCGAAATCCTCGACGTGCGGTTACCCAGAGTGATCGTGGCGCTCAACCCCGGCAAGAATATCACCGTGATTTCGGAGGTCGTCGCCATGATGCACCTGCTGCGATACTCCGGCGTGGACGTGGCGGCGGCATTCAATGAGCGCCTCATCAAGCGCATGAAGGAGCAGCGCGGCGTGAAAGAGTACCTGCAGAATGACTACGAATAACCGCCTGCTGGGCGTGGTCGTGGGGCATGGCTCGGTGGCCGCCTCGCTGGTGGATGCCGTTGCCCGCATCACCGGCGAACGGGACGGGCTCACCGCGGTGTCCAACGACCAGTGCGATCGCGGCTCGCTGGAGCAGCGCATCGCGGATGCCGTGGGCAACGCGCCGGCGCTGGTCTTTGTGGACCTCGCGGCCGGGTCGTGCCTGCTGGCCGTCCTCACCAGGCTGCGGGGCCGCGAAGACGTGCGCATTGTCACCGGCGTCAACCTCGCCATGCTGCTCGATTTCATGTACCACCGCGACTTGACGCCCGACGAAGCCGCCGCGCGCGCGGCCGACTCCGGTGTCCACGCCATCAAGGTGCCGTAGTGCCGATCCTGCTCTGCCGGGTGGATGACCGACTGATTCATGGGCAGGTGGTGATCGGGTGGGGCCGCCCCCTCGGCCTCGAGCGCATCATTCTGGTGGATGACGACGTCGCTGCCAACGACTGGGAACAGGATCTCTACCGCATGGCATTGCCGGACGGCATCGAGGTGCTGTTTTCCGGTACGGCGGCGGCGACGGCTCAGCTGGCAAGCTGGCAGGCGTCATCGCTGCGCACCGCGATCCTCACCGGGCGGCTCCAAACCATGGCCCGGTTGCATGCGGCGGCTCCCGGCATTGTGAAGCGGATCAACCTTGGCGGCATCCACCACCAGCCGGGCCGCACCGAGCGGTTGCCTTACATCTATCTGAACGAAGCCGAGGTGGCTGAGCTCCGCGCGCTCGAGTCTGCCGGGGCATCGGTCACGGCGCAGGACGTTCCAACGGCCGTGCCCATTCCGGCGAGTGCCATCAAGTGAGTTCGCCGGCTGTCACCGTTGTCCTGCTGCTCGTCTGGGGCACGCTGGTGGCGCTGGACCTCGTCAGTGTGCCGCAGATGATGATTGCCCGGCCGCTGGTGGCCGGAAGCGTGGCCGGCTGGATCGCCGGTGACTTCGAATCCGGCTTTCGCCTGGCCGTGGTGATGGAGCTCTTTGCACTGGATGTCCTCCCGGTGGGAGCGGCTCGCTATCCCGACTATGGGCCCGCGACCGTGGGCGCCGCGGTGCTCGTGGCACGGCACGGGTCGTGGGAAGAGTCGCTGGGACTGGCGGTGGCACTCGCACTGATCGTTGCCTCGCTGGGTGGCTGGACGCTCGGACGCCTGCGGCATCGGATCGGGCGCGCGGTCCAGGATGCCGCGGCAGGACTGGACGCCGGCGACGATGCCGTGATCCGGCGGCTGCAGCTGGGCTCCATCGCGCTGGATGCATCACGCGGGCTGCTGCTCACGACGGTCGCGCTCGCCCTTGCCTGGATGACCGAGCGATGGGTCGTGCTGGATGCCGGAACGGCCGTGCTGCTGACTGTGGTAGCGGTGGGCTGCGGTATCGCGGCGCTGGTGGGTGGCGCCCTCCGCAGTGCGGGGCGGGGCGCCCGACTTCGATGGCTGGTGGCGGGTGCGGCGGTCGGCCTGCTGGTGGTGTGGCTGACGTGAAGGGACAGGCTGCGGCGCTCCGGCGCCTCGTGGCGGTGCAGGGCTCCTGGAATTACGAGCGGATGCTCGGCGTCGGCATGGGCTTTTCGGCCGCCCCGTTGCTGAACGAGTTGCGCGACCGCGATCCGGATCGCTATCACGCCGCCAAGGTCCGCTCGGCGCTGTTCTTCAACTGCCATCCGTACCTCGCGGGCCTCGCGCTGGGTGCATTGGCCCGGGCCGAGCATGACGGGGCGCCCCCGGAACAGATCGTCCGGCTGCGCGCCGCACTCTGCAGCCCGCTGGGGGCGCTGGGGGACCAGCTCTTCTGGGCCGGGCTGCTGCCGGCCGCACTCGGAGCAGCGCTCGCGGCCATCGCCTTCGGCGCGTCATGGTTCGCGGTGGCGGCCTTTCTCGTCCTGTTCAACGGCGTCCGCCTGTATGTCGCCCGATGGACGCTGGCGACCGGGCTGGCCAGTGGCATGAAAGTCGGCGCCGCCATCAGCGCGTCGCAGCTCAAGCGCCTCGTGGCCGTCGCCGGTCCGTGCGCGGGCCTGGCAACCGGACTCGCGGCGCCGCTGGTCGGCGAGTGGCTGCTCGGACCATTTGGTCCGCGGGCCGTGCTGGGCACGATTCTTCTTGCCATGGCAGGTATCGCGGCAAGCCGGCTTGCGGGGCCCCGGTATTCGGCGCCGCGCTTCACGCTCATCGCCATGGGAGGCGCAGTGCTGCTTCGATGGATGCTTGCATGACGGACCGTGAGGCCAGGATTGTGAACCCGCTGGGACTGCACGCCCGCCCGGCCGCGCAGCTGGTGCGGCTGGCCGCCAGCTTCACGTCCGACGTGCGGCTGGCGAAGGACGACATGGAAGTGAACGGGAAAAGCATCATGGGTGTGATGATGCTGGCGGCGGAGTGCGGGAGCACGGTGAGGGTCAGGGCCGATGGTGCCGATGAGGCTGACGCCGTCGCGGCGATCTGCACGCTCATCGCCGAGGGCTTCGGCGAATCATGAGCGACGACCGGCTGCTCCGGGGCGTGGGTGTCTCGCCAGGCACGGCCTGGGCGCCGGCACTGGTGATGCATCTCGATTTCCCCGAGGTGCCGGACCGCACGGTGGAGCCGGACGAAGTGGAGAATGAAGTGCGGCGACTGCATGCCGCGGTGCGGGTCGTGGCTGGCAAGCTGGGCGAGCTGCGGGTGCGGGTGCTGGAGCGCGCGGGCGACGAAGAAGCGCGCATCTTCGACGCCCAGATCCTGATGGCGCAGGATCCCGACTTCCTGGCGGCGGTCGAACAGGTCATCCGGAAGAACCGTTTCAGCGCGGAGACCGCGTACGAATTCAAGGCGCTGGAACTGCGCCAGCTCTTCCAGAACTCCAGCAGCGCGCAGTTGCGCGACCGGCTGCCCGACCTCCATGCCATTCAGATGCGGATGCTGCACCGGCTCACCGGCCGCCGCGAGGTGCAGCCATGGTCGGTCGAAACCGATCAGCACGTCGTCATCGTGGCACGGGAGCTGTCTCCGGGGTTGACGGTGCAGCTGGACCGGGACTACGTCGTGGGACTGGTCAGCGAGGAAGGGACCCGGACCTCCCACGCTGCCATCCTTGCCCATTCACTCGGGATCCCGGCGGTCATGGGCGTCACCGGGGCGCTTCGGCGGATCAAGGCCGGGCAGATGCTGCTGCTCGACGGCCAGAGCGGTGCCGTCCTGGTGGATCCGTCAGCTGATGAGATCGATGCCGCACGCACCCGGCTGAGCCGCCGCCGCCGCTTCGAGATGCAGCTGGAGACGGTGGTGGGCCAGCCCGCCGAAACGCCCGACGGCCAGCGCCTCTGTCTGATGGGCAACGTGGACCTGCCGGACGAGATTGACTCGGCCGTGCGCAGCGGGGCGGAGGGAGTCGGACTGCTGCGCACCGAATTCATGCTGGGTGGTCGCACCACCATGCCGAGTGAAGATGAGCAGGCCCGCTATTTCCGGCGGGTCTCGTCGGCGTTCCCGGAGCACGAGATCGTCATCAGGACCTATGACCTCGGCGGTGACAAGTTTCCGACCGCGTTCAAGACAACCCACGAGGCCAATCCCTTCCTGGGCTGGCGTTCCATCCGCGTCTGCCTGGACCATCCGGAGCTGTTCCGCGACCAGCTTCGTGCCGTGCTGCGCGCCGCCCATGGTCGGCGGATCAAGCTCATGCTTCCGCTGATCACCACGGTCGAGGAAGTCGAGCGGTCACGCGAAATGCTGGAAGAGGAATCCGCACGCCTGCGAGCGGCCGGCGTACCCGCCGCCGAGACGGTGCCGCTGGGGGTCATGGTTGAAACGCCGGCGGCGGTGATCATCGCTGACCGCCTCGCCGACGTGAGCGCGTTCTTCAGCATCGGGACCAACGACCTCACCCAGTACACCATGGCGGTGGACCGCGGCAACGCCCGGCTGGCCGACCGGTTTCATCCGCATGACCCGGCCATGCTTCGGCAGCTGCGCCATATTCTGCAGGTCGGGCAGGAGCACGGCCTGCCGGTCAGCGTGTGTGGCGAGATGGCGTCCGACCCGCTGCACGCCCTGCTGCTCACCGGGCTCGGCGTCCGCACGCTCAGCGTGGCGCCACCCGCACTGGTAGTGGTCAAGTGGCTCCTTCGTGCCGTGCCGATGGCGGATGCCACGGCCGCCGCGGCCGCCGCGCTCGATGCGCGACGCGCGCACGAGGTGCTGGCCATCGTGCGCCAGACCGCTGCGCGCCACGTGGATATTCGCCTGCTGGAGCCCGAGGGCGACGTTGCCCGCCCGCTGGTGCATCGCTAGCTTGCTCCCCATTCATCGGCGCGACTGGCGCCGCCTCCGCTGACCCCATTCCTGGCGAGAGCATAACTGATGGCCGCGCCCAAGCGTCACGTCTTCACGTCCGAATCCGTCACGGAAGGTCACCCTGACAAGGTGGCCGACCAGATTTCCGATGCGGTACTCGATGCGATCCTGGAGCACGATCCCAATGGCCGGGTTGCCTGCGAAACCCTGGTGACGACCGGCATGGCGGTGGTGGCCGGCGAGATCACCACGAAGACCTACGTGCATATCCCGGACATCGTTCGCGAAACGGTGCGCCGCATCGGCTACACCAACTCGGAATTCGGGTTCGACGCCGATTCGTGCGCGGTCATGGCCGCCATTGACCGACAGTCACCCGACATCGCCCAGGGCGTGAATGAAACCTCCCGTCACGAGCAGGGAGCCGGCGATCAGGGAATGATGTTCGGCTATGCCTGCCGGGAGACCAGGGAGCGCATGCCGCTGCCCATTCTGCTGGCCCATCGTATCACCGAGCGGCTGGCGGCAGTTCGAAAGGGCGTGGGTGGCGCGGATGGCATCGAGTGGCTGCGTCCTGACGGCAAGAGCCAGGTGTCGGTGGAATACGAAGGCGACCGGCCGGTCGCCGTGCGCACCGTGGTGGTGTCCACCCAGCATGGCGAGCGGAACGGGAACCGGCGGCTTTCGGATGGCCACCTCCGCGGGACCATCGTGGACGAAGTCATCAAGCCGGTGCTTGCCAAGGCCGGCATCGAATCGCGCCGGGTGAAGATCCTCATCAACCCCACCGGCCGCTTTGTCGTGGGAGGCCCCCATGGTGATGCCGGGCTCACCGGCCGCAAGATCATCGTAGACACCTACGGTGGCATGGCACGCCACGGTGGGGGTGCGTTCAGCGGCAAGGATCCGTCCAAGGTGGACCGTTCCGCGACGTACGCCATGCGCTGGGTGGCCAAGAACATTGTCGAGGCGGGCCTGGCTGGTCGCTGCGAAGTGCAGGTGGCCTACGCGATCGGTGTGGCGGAGCCGGTATCGGTCATGGTGGACACCTTCGGAACCGGCGCGGTGCCGGATGCCCGGCTGGAGCGCGCGGTCCGTGAAGTGTTCGATCTCCGGCCCAGTGCCCTCATTGCCGCACTCAAGCTCAAGCGCCCCATCTACACGCCAACCGCGGCCTACGGGCACTTCGGCCGCCGGCCCTACAGCGGCAAGTTTCTCGGCAGCGAGGACAAGTCCGCCAAGAAGTACGACTTCTTCACCTGGGAGCAGACCAATCGCGTCAAGGATCTGCTGAGCGCGGTGCGCTAGCCACTGATGCACGAGATGACCGTGGCGCATCTGGGCGTGGACCGCAGCACCGAAAGCCCGGTGGTCATCCTCCGGGAGAAGGACGGTACACGGGTCCTCCCGATCTGGATCGGTCCCGCCGAAGCCAGCGCCATCGCCATGGAACTGCAGGGCATCAAGGCCGCCCGTCCCATGACGCACGATCTGCTCAAGCAGGTCATCGTGGGGCTGGGCGGGGAACTGCGCCGGATTCTCATCAGCGCCGTCCGGGACAACACCTACTTTGCGGAATTGCTCATCCAGCGGGAGGACCATGTCTTTCAGGTGGATGCGCGGCCGAGCGACAGCATTGCCCTGGCACTGCGCCTGAGCGCCCCGATCTTCGCCAGCGACCAGCTGCTCGAGCAGAGCGGCGTAGAAGCGGAAGACCACGACGGGGGCACCGCGCGCGACGCAGAGCGCCTTCGGGAATACCTCGAGAAGCTCGATCCTGAAGACTTCGGCAAGTTCAATCCCTGACATGCGGCGAGCCGCGCTGGTGTTGCTGGCCCTCGCGGTCCCGGTGGGGCTCGCGGCCCAGGCCCCCGCAGTTACCGCGCGTGGGCGGGTGGTGCGGGGCCCGGCCGCCACGGCCATGCCGGGAACGATGGTCGTGCTGCATCGCATCGGGCGCACTGGCCAGGGCCCCATGGATTCGGTGCGCAGCGACGCCGGCGGGCACTTCCTGTTCCGCTTCCCGGCAGACACGGCGTCGCTCTACATTCTGACCGCGCGCTACGAAGGCATCGAATACTTCTCCAATCCGCTTGCCACCAATCCGGCGGTGCCTGACACCGCGCTTGCCCTGCAGGTGTTCGATACTTCCTCGACCGCTCCGGTGCACACCGAGGCGCGTCACATTGTCATTGCCAAGCCTGGCGACGACGGCACCCGGACGGTGGTCGAGATTCTGGTGGTCAGCAACCCGGGCGATCGCACCCGGGTCGCAGCCGACAGCCTCTCCTCCACCTGGCATGCGCTCATTCCGGAGCAGGCCATCGGCTTCTCGGCCGAAGACGGCGACTTGTCGGCCGGGGCCGTTGATCGAAATCTCGACAGCGTGCTGGTGCTTGCGCCGCTGGCGCCGGGCGAGCGGCAGATCTCCATCCAATACGTGATGCCGGCCGCGGTTGGCAGGCTGACCTACCGGTTCGACGAGCGCATCAACGGCGTCAATGTGCTGGTGGAAGAGCCCGAAGCAACGGTCACCGGTGGCACACTCGCGGAAACCGATTCGGTCACGGTCATCCAGGGGCGGCCATTCCGGCACTTCAACGGTGTGGTGGATTCGGGTGACGTCGTCGTCGTAAAGGTCCCGACGCCGCTGCGACTGGCGCGCGGGTGGCTGGTCGGGCTGATCGCCCTCTTTGGTGTGGCCTTGCTGGCGACGCTGGTCTGGGCGCTGCGGGGCCCGCGGCGAGGTATGTCGCCACCCGATCCGCAGCCGGGCGCGCCGGACGCGCCCGAGGCGCTGCTGACCCGGCTGGCGCAGCTGGATGACCAGCTGGAACTGCTGCCGGCGGAGGCTGAAGTGGAACGCAAGCTGCTACTCGAGGAGCGCGCACGGATCAAGGCGCAACTGGCGGAGGCTCTTGCGCGTTCACGGAGTGGCGCCTAGACTAGCCGCAGGACAATTGATTCAGACGAACGGGGATTTTCGGAAGCCGGTGTAATTCCGGCGCGGCCCCGCCACTGTAACGGGCAGCTAGCCTCCATCCACGACGCCACTGGGAAACCGGGAAGGCGGGTGGAGGTGCCCGGAGCCAGGAGACCTCTCCGTTCGTGCCACCTGTCAGACCCTCGGGGGAGGGTCGGGTGGGCCGAACGGATCGCGCACCTTCAGCGCGCCCTCCTTTTGCCCATTGCCGGTCCTCCGGGAATGGGCACTTTGCGTTACAGGCATTGGTGTTCGGCAATATGTCTCCTGGTCGCGGCGTGCTCGGAACGCGGGTCGACGGTCGACGGTCAACGGTCGACGAGAGACCCACGACCCACGACTCACGACTCACGACTCGTCGTTGACGATGCCGGCGACACCGTTCGGCTGGCGCACCCGGCCCGGCGGGTGGTGTCGCTCATTCCCGCCACCACCGAACTGCTGTATGCCATCGGCGCCGGAGCGAGTGTTGTCGGCCGCAGCGTCTGGTGCGAATACCCCGCTGCGGCACTCGCGGTTCCGCCGGTGGGCGACGGCATCATGCCGAACATCGAGGCGGTGACCGCGCGGCGGCCGGACCTCGTGGTGCTGTATTTCTCCAGCCAGAACGCGCTGGCCGCAAAGCAGCTGCGCCAGCTCGGCATCCCCGCCGTTCAGTTCCGCACCGACCGGCTCTCCGACGTAGTTCGCGTGGGCCAGTTGCTTGGGTTGCTTACCGGTCATGGTGAGGGCGCGGCTTCGATGGCTCGGCGCTTTGCGGATTCCCTCGCTGCTGCGACGGTGCCCC
>Ga0070680_100002391_pt1 | contig 13889 bp, 16 predicted proteins | sample KBSC73BmetaG_FD_64672 | JGI IMG/M metagenome (GOLD analysis project Ga0070680, IMG submission 64672) | Corn rhizosphere microbial communities from Kellogg Biological Station, Michigan, USA - KBS C7-3B metaG | ecosystem: Host-associated > Plants > Roots > Rhizosphere | place: USA: Michigan...
AGATACGCCGCCTGCGGTTGCAATCGATGAGGCCATCGAACTCGCTCGCCGCTTTTCGGGTGAGGAATCGGTGCACTTCGTCAACGGCGTGCTCGACGCCGTCCGCAAAGAGCTCGCGACCACTGCCGCTGCCGCTCCATTCCGCGCAGATTCCTGACCGGCAGCCTTCCGCGCCGGCTCTATTCGAGGCTTCTATTTTGCTGCGACGGTCCGGCAGTGTTCGCCGTCGAGCAGGTGCCGGACTTTGCGCACAAGATCGCCCGGAGCGAATGGTTTTTGCAGAAACGCCACGTTGGAGCTCGAGATCCCGTGGTGCTGGATTACCTCTTCGGTATATCCGGACATAAAAAGCACCTTCAGGTTCGGAATCGATTCGGCGGCCCGCAGAGCGAGCGCCCTGCCCGAGATTCCGGGCATGACGACATCGGTAATCAGCACGTCAACCGGCTGGTCGCCGTGCTGGAGTTTCTCGAGAGCGAGCTCGCCATTCCCCGCGGGTACCACGTTGAATCCGTGGGCGATCAGGCTTTCGGAAATCAGGTTCAGCACGTTGGGATCGTCCTCGGCGATGAGTACTGTTTCCGAGCCCATCATCCGTCCCAGCTCAGCGGAGGCCGGGGTGTCCTGTTCCGCGGCGCTGGCCGCCGGCAGAAATACCGTCATTGTGGTGCCCAGATCCTTTTCGCTGTAAGGCTGAATCGCGCCCCCCGATTGTTGAACGATCCCGTAAACAGTGGAAAGTCCCAGTCCGGTTCCCTTCTCTGCCGGCTTGGTGGTAAAAAATGGCTCGAAAATATGCGGCAATACGTCGGGCGGTATGCCGATTCCGTTGTCCGAAATCGAAATCGCGCAATATTGACCTTCGGCGATTCCGTACGCTTTCGCGTGCGATCCTTCAAGGCGCCGGCTCGCGGTGGAAATGATCAAACGTCCGCCGAGCGGCATCGCATCCCGCGAATTCACCGCCAGATTCAGCACTACCTGCTCAATCTGACCGGGATCCGCCTTTACCATAATGGGCGCGTCGGCCAGGCGCACGCCTACCTGGATGTCCTCGCCGATGAGCCGCAGCAGCATCTTTTCCATGCCGCGAACCAGCTCGTTCAGATCGAAAATCCGTGGCTCCAGCGCCTGCTGCCGGCTGAAGGCGAGCAACTGGCGCGTGAGTCCGGCGGCTCGTTCCGCGGCCTGGAGAATCTGCTCGAGTCCGCCGCGCGCCGGGTTGTCTTCGAGCAGCGCCAGTTCCGCAAATCCGGTGATTACCGTCAGCAGATTATTAAAATCGTGAGCCACGCCTCCGGCTAGCCGGCCGATGGCTTCCATTTTCATCGCCTGGCTCAACTGCGCCTCGAGCTTCCGCCGCTCTTTGCGGCCTTCCGCTTCGCGCAGTTCGCGATCGACGGCGCTCGGCAGGCGCGCAAGATTATCCTTCATCACGTAATCACGTGCGCCGGAACGGACGAGTTCGAGAATCGCTTCTTCGTTGACCGTTCCCGATAGCGCGATGAACGGGATATCCAGACCTGCTTCTACGAGAACCTGCAGCGCGTGCCTGCAATCAAAGCGCGGCAGCGCGTAGTCGGACAATACAATATCCCACTTGCGGGCCGCGAGAGCATCGCGCATCTCCTGCTCCGTTTCTACCCGGAGCACGTTTGGCTCGTATCCCGACCTGGATAAGCATCGCGAGATCAGAATGGCATCATCTTCGCGATCTTCGATCAGAAGGACGTCGAGCAGACGTTTCATTAAACTACGGAAGTATACCCTATTCTATCTATCAATCTCCGCCTAATTCCTATTTTTAATCCAAAATTACGTTTGAAATACGGGGAACCCGCGCCCCTGTTTTTTCGCCCGCCTTTCAGGCGAGGTTCAGAGCGTGACGCAGCGATCCGGTGGAGCCGCCGATTTTCTCCTGTAACAGCATGATGGCGTGGATCAACTGCTCCGGACGCGGTGGACAGCCGGGCACATACACGTCGACGGGAATCACCTGATTTACGGGAACAAGGGCATAGTTATTGAACACCCCGGTCGAGGTAGCGCATGCGCCCATGGAAATTACCCATTTGGGTTCCGGCATTTGCTGATACAAATGTCGAATTACCGGCGCCATTTTATTGGAGACCCGGCCCGCTATGATCATCAGATCGCTCTGCCTCGGCGAGCCCCGGAATACCTCCGCGCCGAACCGCGCGATATCGAACCGCGACGCGCTCATCGACATCATTTCGATCGCGCAACACGCCAGTCCGAATGCCATCGGCCAGATGGAATTCTTCCGGCCCCAGTTGATGACGCCGTCAATCGTCGTGGTGACGACGCCCGCCCGCAACGCCGCCTGTTCCACCGACTCGTTGTCGATCCGGGAAAACAATTCCGCGGGTCCGCTTGCAATCGGCTCACTCATAATTTATTGGCTCGTCTTCATTTTGACACGTCCGCTCATCCGCGGCGGCGCCGGACCTTCCCGTTTCGTCGACCCGATGAACCTCGTTCGCTATCCTTCTCTCTGATGCGCCTGATGACATTCCGCTACGCTGGCCAGGACCATGCCGGCGTTCTGACTCCGGAGGGCGTCGCGCCCGTCCTCGAGATCAATTCACAGCACGATCTCCGGCTTCCAAACAGCGTGCTCCAGATTATTCAGGACGATATTCGCGAAATTCCAACCGCCGGCGTGCGCCCGCTGCCGCTCGCCGAAATCGAGCCCCGCCTGCCTTACGCCATCCCACCCAAAATCTGGTGCATCGGTCTGAATTACAAATCGCATGCGGAAGACATCGATGCCGTCCAGCCGGAAGAGCCGGGAAGCTTCATGAAACCGGCGGCTTGTATGTTCCAGCCGAACGGCGATATCGTTTTGCCGCCGCCTGAGGTCTCGAACGATGTGGACGCCGAAGGCGAACTGGCGATCATCATCGGACGAAGCTGCCGCTTCGTTCCCGCGGAGAAGGCGCGATCGGTAATCTACGGCTTTACTACTACGCTCGATCTCACCGCGCTCGACGTGCTTCGCAAGAACCCGCGATATCTCACGCGCGCAAAAAGCATCGATACCTTTTTCAGTTTCGGACCAGTTATCGTCACCGCAGACGAAGTCCCCGATATCGACGGCCTCGAAGTGATTACCGAGCATAACGGCGCGGTGTCTTCGCGCGATTTCGTGCGTAACATGAAAACTCGCCCGCTCGATCTGGTCGCGTTCCATAGTAATTTCTTTACCCTCCACCCCGGCGATATCATTTCCACCGGGTGCCCGAAAGGGGCCCGGATTCGGCCCGGCGATTCCGTTCGCGCCCGGATCGAAGGCGTCGGTGAACTTTCCGCCAAAGTCACGGCCGGAGAACGCCGTCCTTTCGGTTTCGAGCAGTAGCGTGGCTGTTAGACTGAAGGCGTGGTTTCGGGCCTGAAGCGCATCATTCTTTGGGATTATCCGCGCGCCGGATGGCAATACGACATCATGGTCGGGCTGGTCACGGCGTTCGTATTTCTCACGCCGCGCGCCTGGTTCCACGATCAGCCCCGTATTCTGCAGGCAAGCCAGATTCTGGCCCTTCCCAATGGCGCGGGCTATCTTGCGCCTCCGGAACTGGTGAATCGCATCGACGAAAACCGCCGGACCGCGGAGCTGAGCCGGATATTAACCGCGCGTACCGGAAAGAAGCAGACCGTATCGGATATTGAGCCAATTCAGGACGCGGAGCATGGCGTCCGTTTCTATATCGTCCGTACCCGACCATGAAGACCTTTCGATACGCCGTGACGGCGCTCCTCGGCGCCACGCTGTGCATTTCTCCCGTCAGCGGTCAATCGTTGAACGACGTTCTCAACGCGATGGACGCAGGCGCCCGCAAATTCAAAAGCATGACAGCATCGGTGCGCGACGACGACTACACAGCGCTCGTCAGCGACCACAGCGTTCAGAGTGGAACCATCCGCGTGAAAAAAGAGGGAACCACGACGCTCATGTGGCTCGATTTCACCGGACCTGCCGCGAAAACCATTTCGCTCGACGCGAATACTGTCAAAATTTTCAATCCCAAAGCCAACGTGGTGCAGGTGTACGACATCGGCAACAGGCGCTCGTTGATCGATCAATACCTTCTTCTTGGATTCGGAGCGAGCAGCGAAGATTTGAAAAAGGCTTATACGATTTCGTATGCAGGAGCGGAGGCCATTGCCGGACAACAGGCGGGAAACATCCAGCTCATCCCCAAATCGCCCGAGCAGTTGCGCCAGTTGTCAAAGGTAAATCTCTGGATTTCAACCTCTTTGGGCATACCCGTCCAGCAGAAATTCTGGACCGGAACAGCCGGGGATTACAAGCTGGTCACCTATTCCGGAGTGAAGCTGAATCCCTCGCTTTCTGACAAAGATTTGCAACTTAAAACACCAAAGGGCGTTCAAATAGAACATGTGGAGCATTAAAGTCCATTCATGGACTTTCTCTTGCTCCTCCGCTCCTGAATGAAGCCGCCATCTCAACGACTTCTTTATCTGGACTGGGTCCGTGGCATTGCCGCCGTCACCATGCTGCAGGGCCATGTATTTCATTCCTTTCTCCGCAATGATTTGCGCAATGGCGGGCCTTACGTCATGTCGCAATTCGTGGGCGGAATGCCTCCGGCCGTTTTCCTTTTCCTGCTGGGCGTCACTTTCGCGTTTCTCATGGACAGCCAGGAACGAAAGGGCGTTCCGCCGCTCGGGCGATGGGTTGCGGCTCTGCGCCGTTCGGGCTATCTTTTCGCCGCGGCATTTGCGTTCCGCCTTCAGCTCTGGTTATTTTCGATCGACAAGAGCCCCTGGACGGACCTGCTCCGCGTTGACATTCTGAACTGCATGGGACTTGCTCTGCTGGTCCTTTCGGTTATGGCAGTGTTTCGGACCGTGGAGCGTATCCGGTTGTGCGCGGTGCTCGGGCTCGCGATCGCGGGCATCTCGCCACTGATTTCCGGGATGGACTGGTCATGGGCGCCTTCCCTGGTCCACAATTACGTCGTTCCGGACCATAACTGGTTCAGCTTCTTCCCATGGGCGGCCTTCGTTCCCTTCGGCATGAGCGCGGGCAGCATCATTCGCAGGTTGAAACCGGAAGATGTTCCGCAGACGATGCAGTGGTTCGCGTGGGGCGGCGTGGCTGTGGCGTTTGGAGCGTGGACACTTTCCAATACCCCGCTCTCAATCTATTCGAACTCGGATTTCTGGTTGAACAGTCCGGCGCTGATTCTGATCAAACTCGGCGTTGTCATGATGCTGATCGCATTCGCCTGGCTGTGGAATCTGCAGACGGCAGCGCGAGACTGGAGTTGGGTCCGCCAGTTCGGCATGACAAGCCTGCTGGTTTACTGGGTCCACATCGAACTGGTCTATGGCCGCTGGCTTGGGTTCCTGAAAGAGAGTCTCACGGTTGGACAAACCGTAGTGGCGGCGCTCGCGATGATCGCGCTGATGCTGGCTCTTTCCTGCGCGCGAACCAACTGGTCCACAGTTCGCGCGTGGTTGCCAGGCTCACCCGCGCCTTCACGCGTTTCCGGCGATTAGTTAGCCACCCGGCAATTTATCGCCGAACAATAATGTGCACGGCCCTGAGCGAGCCGTCTCCCTGCATCGCGTAACGTACAGTCACGCGCGCGTTTTCGCGAATTCGCCCTTCCACTGTCGTCTTCTCGTCCATCGCAAACGTACGCGTAACCGGGTCCTTCGCCGGCAGTTTGCGCACGACGGTGATCGAGTCCGGCTTAACGTCGGTTACTGTCCCCGAAAAATTCGGATTGAGTGGAACGGCTCTGTGCGCCGGGGAGGTTGCGGGAGGCGCGGACTGGGCTTGCACCATTCCGATCGCCATCAGCAGCGCGCAGACAAACCACCTCACGTTATCCAGAATAGTGGAAGTACGCGAGTAGTGCGTCCGGACACGATTAAACTGTGTTCATTACCTCCGGGCCCCGCGCCTCCGCCGGCGGCAATTCGGCGGGAACGCTGCTCAACGGCAGCCTGACCCGAAACTTCGTGCCTTTCCCATGCTCACTTTGCACATCGACCGAACCGCCATGCGCCCGCACAATCCAGGCCACGAAGCTGAGCCCTAAACCCAAACCCTTCTCCGGAGATGCCTGTTCGTCCTTGCCGCGGACCCGGTAAAAACGGTCGAATATGTGCGGCAGGTGCTCCGCCGAAATTCCCCGCCCCGTATCTTCCACGCAGAGTTCGGCTTCTTCGCCAACTCGAGCCACGGTAACCGACACGCGTCCGCCTTCCGGAGTGAATTTGATGGCATTCGAGAGCAGGTTGGACAACATTCGATCGATCTGCACACGATCGAAATCGCCTTCGCAGCGCGGAACCGCTGCCCGAAACTCCAGCCGCACGCCTGCGCCCTCCGCCGGGATTTCAAACTGATCGGTCATCTCACGCGCCACCTCGATCAGATCGAGACGCTGTTTCTGCAGGACCACCTGTCCACTTTCCGATTGCGACAGCAACAGCAGCGCCCGCACAATCTGCGACAGCCGCTCGATATCCGCCAGCGAATTCACAATTGCCTCGCGATACTGCTCCGCCGTCTGCGCCGTGAACAATGCGACTTCGAGCTGGCCGCGAATCACCGTGATCGGAGTGCGCAGTTCATGCGAAACATCGGCCGAGAACTGCCGGATCTGGTTGAACGTGCCCTCGAGCCGCTCGATCATCTGATTGAATGTTTCAATCAGGTAGTCGAGTTCATCTTTCGTGCCGCGCGACGGGATTCTCAGGCTCAGGTTCGACCCGCTGATCCGCTCCGCCGTGCTCGCGATTTCGAGCACCGGCGTCAGCGCGCGCCCCGCCACGAACCAGCCTGTGATGCCTCCGATTAGAAATACGAGCGGCGAGAGCCCCACCGTCAACCAGGTAAATCCGTTCAGCAGCTTCTGTGATTCGGCGAGTGAAAGCCCGACTGCGACATAGTATTTCGTATTTCCGCGCTCGTTATAGACGAAGCTCGATCGGATCAGATATGGAGTGCCTTTGGGATCCCACTTTTTCCGCCAGACCGGTTGTGGGCCGCTTAGCTGACTCCGGATCGCGGCGGGCGAATCCATGCCGAGAGCCTCGTATTCGGGCGAGGTCTCGAGACCATGAGTGTTTCCCTGCTCATCAGCGATTTCAATGATTCTTCGAACCCGCGCCACGTCGTTGTTTTCTTCCGGGTCGTCACGATCGTTGTACCAGCTCAGATGCGGCTGCCCGTTCTCGGTCGTGATCCGCAGATAGGCTTTGAGAACCGCCCAGTTCTCATTGAGATCTTCGTGCGCCTGCTGATCGAGCCTTGTGGCCAGCGTCTGCCGGAACAGAAGGCTCACGCCTACCAGCAGCAGCGTGAATACCACGGTATATACCGCAGTAAGCGTGAATCGCAGTCCTCGGGAGAAATGTCTTCTTTCCGGCACAACCCACCAGGTCGAATTTAAACCGGTTTTTCCACTTGCGCTTCCGCGCTGGCGCGTACCACCGATTTTTCGGGCGCCTCGATCATATATCCAATGCCGCGCACCGTGTGAATCAGCTTCTGCGGAAATCGGTCGTCGATTTTGCTGCGCAAGTGCCGGATGTAAACGTCCACGATGTTCGTAAGCCCGTCATAATCCATGTCCCACACGTGCTCGACGATCATGGTCCGGCTGAGCGGCCGCCCCTTGTTGCGCATCATGTATTCGAGGATCCCGAATTCCTTCGGCGCCAGCTCGATCGCCTCGGGCCCGCGCATGACTTTGCGGCGCGTACAATCCAGCACCAGATCGGCCACCTGCAATTTCTCGGGAGCAGGCTGACCGCGCCGCAGCAGCGCTCGTACTCTCGCCAGCAGTTCCACGAACGCGAACGGCTTCGTCAGATAATCGTCGGCGCCCGTTTCAAGACCCTTTACGCGATCGTCCACCTGCCCGCGCGCGCTCAGAATCAGAACCGGCGGGCCGGACCGGCGGCTCCGAATCCGCTCGAGCACCTTCAGGCCATCCATGTCCGGCAGCATCAGATCGAGGATTACCAGATCGTAGTCAGTATCGTGAGTAAACTGAACCGCGGAGGCCCCATCCGGCGCAATATCGACTGCGTAGCCGGCGCCCTGCAAGCCGCGCCCAAGGAAATCGGCGATCCGCTTCTCGTCCTCAACCACGAGTATCCGCATGTCTGTCCTCAGGTTATCTCAACGCGAGAACGTGTATACAAAAAGGGGCCGCAACCCTTCCTGCCCGAGGCGCATCGCAATCTGTTGCCTCTTACCGCACCCGCTGTCGCCCTCATCGCGCTCTTCTTTTCGCAACCGCACGCGGCGGCTCAATCCAAAGCTCCATCAAAGGCCCCGGCGGCCGATTCCGCATGGCTGCTCACATTCGATGATGAATTCAACGCTCCGGATATCGACTTTGCGCGGTGGACCCCGCACGACCCTGCCGGCCGCGAGCGCCATCGCGAGCTCCAGGCGTATCTCCCGGAAAACGTAAAGTTCAGCGACGGCGCTGCGCATCTGATCGCCCGCCGCGAAAAGGCCACTTACGACGGCCACCTCCGCATCTTCACCTCTGGCACGATGACCAGCGTCGGCCTTTTCGCCCAAACCTATGGCCGTTTCGAGATCCGCTGCCGTTTTCCCCAGGGACCGGGGCTTGCGGCGAAGTTTTCGCTCGAGCCCGTTCCCTCCGGGAATCTGCCTTCCATCGACGTAGTCAGCGTTATCGGAGGCGATCCCGCTACAGCGCGTTTCGGCAACCGATGGGGAGACGAAATGACCGAGCGTTCCTGGGGCGGCTCTTACGGTATCGGCAAAGAGCCGCAGGACTTCCACACCTTCGCCATCGAATGGGACGAGCAGAAGATCGTCTGGTTCATAGATGGCAGGGAGCGCTTCCGCTCGATCGAAGGCATTCCCCATCAGCCCATGTACCTGGCGCTCAGTCTCGCGGTGGGCGGCGACATCGCGCACCGTCCGGAAGACGAAACGAAATTCCCGGCTTCGTTCGACATCGATTACGTGCGGGTTTACAAGCGCCGCTAGCCGCCGAACTGTGTGCGGCCAATCATCGGAAAATAAAATGCTTCGTCCTTGTCCATCCGATGAAATCCCGATTGCTGATCGATGGCCCTGAAAAAACCTGGGCTCTCATACTCTCTACCGGTGACGAAGCGTCGTCAGCGCTCGAGAAGTTCGCGAACGAGAACAAATTGCGCGGCAGCCATTTCAGCGCAATCGGCGCGTTCGTGCGGGCGACGCTTGGCTACTTCGATTGGGAGAAGAAAGACTATGTGAAGATCCGCATCGAAGAGCAGGTGGAAGTTTTGTCGCTGCTCGGAGATATCGCGATGGATAATGGCAAACCGAAGATTCATGCCCACGTTGTAGTCGGGCGCCGCGATGGCGCCGCCTGCGGAGGGCATCTGCTGGAAGGAGTGGTGCGGCCCACGCTCGAAATCATTGTCACTGAGTCACCGCAGGCTCTACAAAAGAAATATGATCCCGAATCGCGTCTGGCCCTGATCTCTCTATAGGGACCGCTTCACGGCGCCAGCGTGTAATTTACATCCACGACCGTGATGACTGTGACCGGCTGGCCGTTTAGCAGGGTCGGCTTATAGACCCACTGCTTGACTGCGTCCACGGCGGAATTGACGAGCACCGGCGGCCCGGAGACGACATTCAGGTTCTGCACGTGCCCGTCGGGTCCAATCGTTGCGTTGAACCGGACGAGGCCCTGAACTCTCGCGGCTTTCGCTTCCGGCGGATACACGGGGGTGACTTTGGTGATCAGATTCGCCTGCTGGACGTTTCCTCCCACGCGGATTGCCGAGGGTGGCGCAACAGAAACAGCGGCCGGTGGCGGCGCGGCGCCGGCAAATGGATTCACCATCCCTCCCGAAGCCTGGGGCCGAATCCGGATGTCAAAGCCGGAGGGCAGATTGTGGATCGATACTGCCAGATGCGAGTCGAACGATCGCACCGCATCGACCAGTTTTGCGAAATCGCTCAGCGAGAACGTATCGCCTTCATGAACCGGCAACTGAGCCAGCAACTGGCCCTTCGCTTCTTCAGATAATCCCGAAATATCTATGGTTCTGATCGCGCTCGGCTCAAGACTGGCCGGCATATTCGTAATCATTGACCGCAATGCCGGCGGGGGTACTGCGAGCCCGGCCGTTCCTGCGCTATGCGCCGGCAGCGTGAAATCGATGGCCACCTGCTGGGTGCTGCCTGCCGCGGATCGATCGAAATGCCAGTTGAGCACTGATTCGAGCGCCGCCTTGCGCAACTCCTCCGGCCCACTCACCACGGCCGCATCCACCACGCTTCCGTCCGACCCGAGTTTCGCCTGCACCGTGACGTTTCCCTGTACGCCCTTCGCAATCGCCTCCGCCGGGTAGCTCACCGGCGCACGGTGAATCAGCGGCGTGCTGCCCGTCGCCACCGACACGCCCGGCGCATCGTTTACGTTCTGGGGCGCAGCCGTTAATGGCAGCGCGCCGGTAATCATCCAACACACGCCCGCGAGCATCGCCGCGCTCGCCGCAAACGTGGAAACCAGCCTCGCTTTCGACATTCGAACCTCCTTCACAATCGAGACCACTCTCTGCTTCAGATGTCGTCGTTTCAGAAACAACGGCGCAGGCGCGAGATCGAGCCGAGCGGGCGCGCCCGCAATTGCGAGCAGCGCATCCAGGTAGGGCTCGCGCGCCCCGGTCGCGTCAATCACCATCCGGTCAACGGCCTGTTCGCGCGCCAGTTGCGCCTCGCCCAGCATCCACCAGATCGCCGGATGAAACCAGAAAATCGCGCGTACGATCTCTTCCGCGAGCGTCCACACCCAGTCCCGCCGCCAGACATGGAACATCTCATGCCAGAGGATTGCTTGCTGCATCCCTGAGGGCAGTTCCCTGAATCTCGGTGGCAAAAGCACCACGGCATTGCGATAGCCGAAGGTGACGGGGCTCGATATCTCGTCCGAAATCCGCAGATCCGCTTGCAGATTCCAGGGAGCCCCCGGATCAAACGCTTGCGAGTGCAGCCGGAATCTGCGCAATCTCCACAGGCCGGCCGCGAGCCATGCCAGTCGCATCGCCGTTCCCAGCGCAATCGCGGCCAGCAGGATCGTAGTGAACGAAGGCAGGCTCCACGCCGAATGCGGCCTCGCGGGATGAGTCGAGATCACGGTGGTTGTCACTGTAATCGCGCTCTGCGCCACCGCTGTCTTCCACGGCCGTACCAGCGGCAGGAACAGACAGGCCGTGATGGTCGAGTGCCAGAACAGCAGCTTTGCGCGCGGCGCGCGCAACCTTGCGAGAAGCACAGTCAGCGCGGCGGCGCCTGCAACTATCGCGATCTGAGCCGCGTAGATGAGCAGGTTGTTCGAAAGCAGCTGCGCGTTCATTTTGCGCCTCGCAGCCGCGCGATCTCTTCCAGATCCTCGCGCGAAAGATTGTGCTCCTCCACCAGATGAACCAGCAGAGGCTCGGCTGCGCCGTTGAAGACGCGATTCACGAAATCGCGCACCATGGCGCCCACCACTTTGTTCTTCGGCTGCGTGGGCCGGTAAACGTACGCGCGGTCCGCCTGCGTCTTCTTCAGATACTTCTTGCTTTCGAGAATCTTCATCATGGTCATCACGGTGGTGTACGCCACTTTCCGCTTCTCGAGCAGCTTTTCGTACACATCCCGCACGGTCGCCTGGTCGCGTTCCCAGACGATTTTCATGATTTCGAGTTCCTGTTCCGTCAGAGTGGATGCCTTCCGTCTCACACTAATTAATTAGTACTAGCGAACGCGAAAGTCAAGCCCGGAATTTTCATGACCCGATTTTTTGAAAATTTCCCGTCGCCGCCGTTACCCTTCTTCGGCGGCATGAAGGATGCGGAAGATGTGGACCATGTCCGCATCGACGCCGTACACGATGATGTAGGGCAGTGGGGCCATGATCAGCTCGCGCGTGCCCTCCTTCTGCCCGAGGCGACCTCGGTTCGGCATCCGCTTCAGCGAACACGCGGAATCATAAAGCTTGCGGACCGTCCCTTCCATGAATGAAGGGTGATGCGCCTCTCCAGGTAGTCACGGATGTCCTGAAGGTCCGCCGCGGCGGCGGGTGAGCAGCGTATGCGCTTCAAGGGTGCAGCATACGCTCAACGCGCGCGTCCATCCCATCTTCTTCGATGAACTCGCCGCGTGCTATCTGGTCGATGCCCAACTGCACCTGCTCTTTGAACCATTCGTTGTGCGCAAGTAGCCGCGCGACGGCTTCCTGCACAAGCTCGTCCGTTCTCCGCCCCGTCTGGGCGGCCAGGTCATTCAGCTGCAATTCCTGCTGCCGGGGCAGATGCACTTCCATACGCATTCACGGTAGGGCACATCCTGCTTTTCTGTCAACTGCTTGAAACGCAGGCGCACCGGGAATTCAACCGTAAGATCAGGGCCTTCTCAAGACAGATGCCGGCTTCTCACGCGGCATACTGTGTACCCGCACCTTCACCCGCGCTCCCGGCTTCGATTCGGTCCAGATAGTCGCTCAGCGCTTCCCTCAGAAGGGCGGAAATCGACTGGTCGAGTCTCCGGCAATCTTTTACGCGGCCGATCCCTGAATCAGCCTTTCGTAAACGTCCGGCGGAACTGTCAAGGTAAGCTTTCGGAACTGCCCTTTTTCGCTGTGGAGGCGGATTTGGAAAGAATTGGAGTCCGCATACTCGACGAGCTCTGTTGTTCGCGCACAACGTCCGCCCGAATGGCTGCCTGTGCGCTCGAGAACTCCGCTTCGCTCCGGGCCGTACCACAAGCCCGGAGCAAAGCCTCTTACCCATGCGCCTGACTCCAGGCCTCTTACAGCGCGCCCTCTCCTCTTTCGCCGTTCCGGATCCGGAAGACTTCATCGACCGTCGAAACGAAAATCTTTCCATCGCCGATCTTTCCGGTTCTGGCGGATTCCGAAAGCACCCCGATAATGCGATCAAGTTCACCGTTCGGAATGACCAGTTCCAGCTTTACCTTGGGCCGGACGTCCACTTTGTATTCCGACCCGCGATAGACCTCCGTGTGACCCTTCTGTCTGCCATGTCCGTGCACTTCGGAAATGGTCAGCCCGTCTACTCCAGCGCCTCGAAGAGCCTCTTTCACGTCATCGAGCTTGAAAGGCTGGATAATCGCCTCAATCTTTTTCATGGCGTCAGTCTCCGGACTCGCTCATCTTCACCCGCATCGATGAAGCGGCCACACTTGAGGTGCGCTCCGCCGCAAGCGTCACGGCCGCGGGGCTCACGATCGAGCTGATCACATACTCGGGATAAGCCGAGATGCCATGCTCGTGCAGATCGAGTCCCTCCATCTCTCCTTCCGGCGAGACGCGCAGCAGTTTAACCGCATTCAAGGCGTACATCACCGCGATCGCTACCGTGAACGTCGCCACACAGGTAACAACGCTGCCGACAATCTGCGCCGTCAGCAGCTGCGTGCCGCCGCCGTAGAACAGGCCTCGGAGCGGCGCCGAGTTGTCGGCCGCGAACGGGCCCGTCGCGCCATATTCGCCCGAGGCGAACAGGCCCAGCGAAATGGTTCCCCAGATGCCGCACATTCCGTGCACCGGAACCGCGCCGATCGGGTCGTCGATTCGCAGGTATTCCAACAGCTCGACGCCTGCTACCACGGCCACTCCGGCCACGCCGCCCAGCAGGATCGCCCCGGTCGGGCTCACCCAGTAGCACGGGCAGGTAATCGCCACCAGTCCGGCGAGAAATCCATTCACCGTGAAACTTACATCCCACTTTTTGCTCATCGAATATGCCGCGAACATCGCAGTCAGGCCGGCGGCGCAGGCCGCGAGCGTCGTATTGGCCGCGACGCGTCCGATGCCCGCGAAGTCCATCGCCGAAAGTGT
>Ga0070680_100002393_pt1 | contig 13882 bp, 10 predicted proteins | sample KBSC73BmetaG_FD_64672 | JGI IMG/M metagenome (GOLD analysis project Ga0070680, IMG submission 64672) | Corn rhizosphere microbial communities from Kellogg Biological Station, Michigan, USA - KBS C7-3B metaG | ecosystem: Host-associated > Plants > Roots > Rhizosphere | place: USA: Michigan...
GCCCTCAAGAGGATATCAAGTCCCTTGTACGGAACCAGCCGGCCGATGAACAGTGCCCGGGGCGCCGAATCCGGTGGCGGAGGAGGAACCACCGCCCACCGCACGTCATCAATGCCGAACGGAATGACCTCGCATTTGGACTCGAATCCACGCAACTCCACGGACATGGCCACGTGCGCCCGGCTCGGCACCACCACGGCCTTGGCCTGGCGGAGCACCAGCCGGGCAACCGGGCGATACAGGCCCCGCTTGGCGTCCGAATGCTGCGTGACAACCACCGGTGTGCGCCCGGCGCGCAGCAGACAGGCTACGTCCGCCAGCGAGTGAGGGTGGTGGACGTGAATGACATCCGCCCGTTTCCAGGCCGCTGCGATGTAGCCAGGAGCGATTTCCTGGGAGCCCAGCGCGCCGAACGAGAAGGCGCGGGTGACCTTGCCGCTCGAGCGCCGGCCTCGCTCACCGAAGCTGCGCACCGACACGACTTCGACCTGGTGTCCCAGCTGGGTGGCGCCTTCGGCCAGGTCGCGGACGACCCGCTCCATGCCGCCGGAACGGGGCCAGTAGTATTTCGCGAGGTGAAGTATCCGCATTCGCCGGCAGTCAGGGTCAAGGGGGCCGCAGCGGTCGGGAGGCGCGCGAAAAAGGCGCTCATGCCGCCCGGAAGTCAACGAGGCACTTCAACTGCGTGCCCATATGCGTCATCTTCTTCGGTACTTTATCCGCCCCAAAGACGTTTCTGACCGCCGGGAGTGCACGCTCGATGCGCGCGATGATCATTGCCCGACCCTACGCCAACCCGTCCGACCGCGGCAAGCTCCGCGCGCTGGCTGGCCTCGGGGCCGAGCTCACGGTGCTGGTGCCCGATGTGTCCGGATCGCGGGCCCGCAGTCGCTTCGAGAGCGAAGGCAGCACCCGCGTCATCCCGGTCCCGGCACGCGGCGACCTCGCGCAGCCCGAAGAACTCCGCTGGTCCGGCCGAGCCATCCGGCGCGCCATACGCGATGTCCGGCCCGAGCTGATTCAGGTGGAGGAAGAGCCGTGGAGCATTGCTGCCCGCCAGGCCGCTCGGGAGGCGAAGCGCGCCCAGGTGCCGCTGGTGACGTTCAGCCGCATTCCATGGCCGGAACGGCTCCCTTCCGGGTCTGCGCTCCGGCGTCGCCGGGTCATGAGCCTCGCCAGCGCGGCTGTGGCCAGCAACACCCTGGCCGCACGCGCACTGCGGAGCCTGTTTCCGGACTTGCCGGTTGCGGTCGTGCCGCTCCACGGTGTGGACGTCCCCTCAGCTCCCGTGACCCGCAGCGGCGACACACTGAACATCGGGTTCATCGGCCGGCTGGTTCCTGAACGCGCGCTCGATGTCGTGCTGCGTGCAGTGGTACCGCTCGGACCCGGCTGGCGCCTCTTCGTCTCCGGGACCGGACCGGAACAGATTGCCCTCGAAGCGCTCGCCGAGCGGCTGGGCATCGCCGGCAACGTCACCTGGCTCGGTGCGCAACCCCGCGCACAGCGCCTGGCACTGCTGAGCGAACTGGATCTGCTCGTGTCAGTACCCCGGCCCACCGAAGGCTGGCAGGAGCTGAGTGCGACGCCGGTCATGCTGGCGATGGCGCATGGCATTCCGGTAATCGGGAGCCGGAATGGGATCCTGACGGAGTTGCTGGACGGTGCGGGCATGGTGGTGCCGCCCGATGAGGTTGAGGCACTGGCGACGGCGATGGCCGAGCTGGCGGGTGACCCGGCCCGCCGACACGAGATCGGCAGCGCCGGACGAAAGCGCGCCCAGGAGGCGTTCTCCCTCCATGCAGTGGCACAAAGCACGCTGGAGCTCTGGCAGCAGCTGGCGGTCTCCGTTTGACTTCCATTCTCAGGACGCGCATTTTCGGCCCCATGCGACGATTCCTACCCCGAGGCACCGAACTGGCCGCGTTCATCGCCGGTGCCGTGTTCCTCATCGGGGTGCGTCCTGCTCATGCGCAGGGCGGTATTGACACCGCGCTCGCGCGGCGGGCACTGGAATCGGGGGCGCTGCAGCCGGGGATGCTGACCGGCAACTCGCAGGTACAGCAGCGCATCCAGACCGCCATCCTGCAGTCCGGGCTCACGCCGGAACAGCTCCGCGCCCAGCTCGAAGCCGCCGGTTACAGTCCGGCACTCCTCGATCAGTACCTCGGCGGAACACTTGGCTCATTCCGCAATGCGGCTCCCGGTACCGCACTGGACGCCGTCCGCACGCTGGGCCTCATGCCCGGAAGCGTTGCCGACTCCATCGCCGCACTGCTCGACAGCCTGCAGACCGACACAACCGCGGAACTCCCCGATAGCCTGAAGCGCATCTTCGGACTCGAGCTGTTCACCCGTCGCGGCTCGACCTTCAGGCCTTCCAGTGGCGGCCCTGCACCTGACACGTATCGCGTGGGCCCGGGAGACGAGCTGGCGCTGATTCTGAGCGGTGATGTCGAGGAGGCATACAGCCTGTCGGTCTCCCGCGCCGGGTTCATCGTGGTGCCTGTCGTCGGTAGTGTCTATGTCGCCAACTTGACCCTGGCGCAGACGCGCGACCTCCTGTTTGCGCGCCTCGCGCGGGTCTACTCCGGCCTGCGCCGCGGTGAGAACTCGACGACCCGGTTCGATCTCACGGTGTCGCGGATGCGCAGTATTCAGGTTTTCATCGCCGGTGAAGTCATGCGGCCCGGAGGTTACGATGTGTCGGCGGCGAGCACACCGCTGACCGCGCTCTTTGCCGCAGGAGGCCCGCGGCCGGAGGGGTCGCTTCGGCGGCTGGAAGTACGCCGCAACGGCCGTCTGGTGGATTCGATGGATGTATACGACTTTCTGCTGAGCGGCATTGATCGCACCAGCGAGCCGCTTCAGTCCGGCGACGTCATCTTCGTGCCGGTACAAGGCGGGCGAGTCGCGGTGGCCGGCGCAGCGATACGGCCGGCCATCTACGAGATCCGGCCCAATGAAACGCTGCGAGACGTGCTCCGCTTCGCAGGCGGTTTCCGCGCAGACGCTCTCCGGCGGCGCATCCAGATCCATCGCATCCTGCCGCCGTCGGAGAGCGACTCATCCTTCGGCCGCGGGCGGGTCGTCGTGGACGTGGGCCCCGACCAGCTGGCAGCCGCCGTGCCGTCCTTGACGATGCTGCCGGGCGACTCGGTGACGGTCTTCCCGGTATCGGAACGACTCCGCGGGTTCGTGGCGGTGCAAGGGAATGTCTGGGTTCCGGGACCGGTCGGATTCTCGCCCGGCATGAAGCTGTCCGACGCGGTCCGCCTTTCGGGAGGGCCCAAACCGGACGTGTACCTCGATCAGATCCTCATCTCCCGGCTCCGGCCCGATTCGACCCGAATCCAGTTGCGCTCCGCCTTCGCCGACTCGACCGGCAAGGTCACCAACGACCTGGCCCTGCAGGAAGACGACGAGGTCACCGTCTTCTCGCGTACCACCTTCCGTCCCGAACGGTATGTCATCGTGAGCGGTGCGGTCCGCTCACCGGCCCGGCTCCCGTACCATGAAGGGATGACGGTGCGGGACGCCATCCTCCTGGCCGATGGCCTGAAAGAGGATGCGTACCTGAAGGAAGCAGAGATAGCACGAGTACCTGAGGACCGGTCAACTGGCGCCGTTTCCGAGACGATCCGCGTGCCGCTGGACAGCACCTATCTCTTCGCGCGGGGAAATCCGGGCGAGTATCCCGGACCTCCGGGCATCCCGGCGCCATCGTCCGGCGCTCCGGAAGTCGCGTTGCAGCCCTATGACAATCTGCTCATCCTGCGACAGCCAGAATGGGAGCTACCCCGCACAGTGAAAATCACGGGACAGGTGAAGTATCCTGGGCCGTACGCGCTGCGCACCAAGACCGAACGGCTCATGGACATCATCCAGAGGGCCGGCGGCTTGACCAGGGAAGCCTATCCCGATGGCATCAGCTTCACCCGCCAGTTGGACAGCGCTGGCCGAGTTGGAATTGACCTGAAGGCAGTGCTCAAGAACCCGAAATCCCGCGACAACATCATCCTGGCGGCGGGAGATTCCATCGACATCCCGGAATTCGACCCCGTCGTGATGGTGACCGGCTCGGTCAATGCACCTGGCGCAGTGGCTTTCCGGCCTGGCGCCGATCTGGACTATTACGTCAGGGCGGCGGGCGGTTATGCCTTTACGGGAGATGCGGGCCGAGCGTGGGTGGAACAGCCTAACGGAGAGAAAGAATCGGTGGTGCGCCGCTTCATGCTTCCCGACACCAAGCCGGAACCTCGGCCGGGCGCCGAGATCACGGTGCCGCCGCGCAACCCGAATCAGGTGCCTACGCCGATCGCCGGTATTATCGGTGCGGCAGCCCAGGTCATCGCCAGCATCGTGACCATTATCGTCGTCGCGAAACAGTAGCCGCCCCTGCTACCCCGCACGGCGCTCCGCCTCCGTGCCGGCCCGCGAGACCGCAATTCCATCATCCCGCAGCCGATCCAAGTGCCAGGACTCGAGCCGGACCGTCAGGTCCACCGTGGCCCCGTCCTGTTCCCGTGCAATCACCTCTCCCACCCGATAGAGCTCCGCCACCCGCGCGCCGTCGGACACGGGCAGCCGCACCCGGACCGTAACCCGCCCGACCCGCTCGATGCCGCGGAGGCGCAGCTTCACCCCATCAAGCCCGTCTATCCGTTGCGTCGTGGCCAGCAACGCGGCGGGATAGAGCTCGCGCGCCCGGGCCGCGAACGCCGAGGCATCGGGCACCACGTCCATCTTGTTGAAGACCAGGATCGTGGGACGGTCCGCCAGCTCCAGCTCGGCCAGCACCTTGTCCACCACCCGCACCTGCCCCTCCCAGTCGGGATGCGAAGCGTCCACCACGTGCAGCAGGACGTCCGCCTCACGCGCCTCTTCCAGCGTGGCGCGGAAACTGGCCACCAGATGGTGGGGCAGTTTCCGGATGAATCCGACCGTATCGGTGACCCGTGCGTGCGCCCCCTCGCCCAGGTCCACATCGCGGGTCAGGGTGTCCAGTGTGGCGAAGAGCCGGTCTTCCACAACGACATCGTGGGCGCCGGAGAGCATGCGCAGGATGCTGGACTTGCCGGCGTTGGTATAGCCCACCAGCGACACCGACAGCAGGTCGTCACGGCCGGCCCGCAGATTCTCGCGGTGACGCGCCACGGCCTTGAGTTTCCCGCGCAGCAGCTGAATGCGACGCCGGATGATGCGGCGGTCGGTTTCCAGCTGGGTTTCACCTGGCCCGCGCAAGCCGATGCCGCCCCGGATGCGTGAAAGGTGGGTCCACATCCGGGTCAGCCGGGGCAGCAGGTATTCCAGCTGCGCCAGCTCCACCTGCAGCTTGGCTTCGTGCGAACGGGCACGGGTGGAGAAGATGTCGAGGATGACTTCGGGGCGGTCCATGACCCGGACCCCAAGATCCCGCTCGAGATTGGCACCCTGCACCGGGCTCAGCTCTTCATCAAAGATGACCAGCGTGGCACCCAGTTCCGCGACCATGGCCCGCAGCTCTTCGACCTTGCCCTCACCCAGCAGCGTCGCCGGGTTGGGCGAGGCCACCTGCTGCGAGAGCCGGCCAACCACCTCCGCACCGGCCGTGTCCACCAGCCGGGTCAGTTCCTCCAGGTGCTCGTCCAGGTGCCGGGCGTCGCTCGATCCCTTCCGCGGCGCGGCAACCAGCACCGCGCGCTCAGCCGGCGGCCGTACGTCAATCAGTTCGCGGATAGTCCACCTGATCCGGATGGGGCAAGGGCGGTCCGCCGTGTCAGCGGGGCACGCCCCTGCCGGGTAAATGGAATGACCTTGTCGCCTGCCGGCGTCGCAATCGTGACCTGGCCGCGCATGGTGTAGGGAATGTCGCCATACGCCAGCGCACTCCGCAGCGCCGCGGACGCGCCAGTCCACGTGAAGCGAAGCGGCAGGACCACGCGGGTGGTATCGGTGCCGCCGATCCGGAATTCCTCACCGTAGGTGATGTCTCCCACGTGCACACTGTCCACGTCAAACCCCGCCTGCATCCGGGTGCCTCGCAGGGTGAAGTGATTCGGATTGTAGACGTCCACCAGCAGATCCATGGTACCGCCGGTCAGCCCCATGCCCCGGACGACGACCTCATGCAACTGGACCTCGGGATCCAGGATATTGCTCGGGATGCTGGCGCACGCGGTCAGCAACGCCGCGCCGGCCAGGATCAGGCCATGGCTCATTCTGCTACGCATCGCGCGCCCCCGGGTTGGCGACGTCGGAAATATAGACGAGGGACGAGGGTCGCGGGTCGCGGGTCGCGGGTCACGAGTCCCGTGTCCCGTGTCCCAGCTCCGCCCACCACTTGAGCCGTTCGGCGATGCGCTGCTCGTACCCGAAGGGGCCCGGCTGGTAGAAGCTGCTGCCCCGGAGCGCCTCCGGCAGATATTCCTGCGCCTGATACGCCTCCGCCGAGCTGTGCGCGTAACGATACCCCTCACCGTAGCCCAGCTCCTTCATGAGTCCGGTGGGCGCGTTCCGCAGGTGCATCGGCACCGGCTCGGCCGGGTGACTGCGCGCCGCCCCCATGGCACCATCGAGCGCGACCTTGGCGCTGTTCGACTTGGGCGCCGTCGCCAGGTAGATCGTAAGCTCGGCCAGCGGCAGATACCCCTCCGGCGGCCCGAGCATCTGCCATGCGTCCCGGGCAGCCACCGCCATCCGCAGCGCGTTCGGATCAGCCAGCCCGATGTCTTCGGCTGACATCGCCATGGCGCGCCGGAACAGGATCATCGGATCGCCGCCTCCGTCCAGCAGCCGGGCCATCCAGTACAGCGCGCCCTGCGGATCACTCCCCCTCAGCGACTTGTGATACGCGCTCAGAATGTTGTAGTGCTCCTCGCCGGCCTTGTCGTAACGGGCAAACCGCCGCTGCAGTGCCTCGCGCGCAGCCTCAGTGGTGACAACCCCGCCCTTTCCCACGTGCGCCGCCGCCGCTTCGAGTACGGTCAGCGCACGCCGGGCATCGCCGTCGGCCTCCTCGGCGATGAAGTCCAGCGCGTCGTTGTCCGCGCTGAGCTGCAGGGACCCGAGCCCGCGCTCCTCATCGCGGAGCGCACGGTCCAGCAGCGCGCGGAGATGTGCGGCCGCCAATGGCTCCAGGACAAAAACTCTGGTGCGCGACAACAGGGCCGGGTTGATGGCAAAGCTGGGGTTCTCCGTTGTGGCGCCGACCAGCGTCACCACGCCTTCTTCGGTTGGCGGCAACAGGCTGTCCTGCTGCGCCTTGTTGAGGCGGTGGATCTCGTCAATGAAGAGGATGGTGCCCTGCCCCGATGCCGCCAGGCGCTCGCGCGCATCGCCGACAATTTCCCGGATGCGCGGCACACCTTCCGTCACCGCGCTGAAGGGCTCGAAAGCCCGCCGCGTCGCCCGCGCCATCAGGTGCGCCAGCGTGGTCTTGCCACTACCAGGCGGCCCCCAGAGAATGATTGAGCCCGGCGTACCCTGCTCCACCGCCTCGCGGAGCGGCCGGCCTGGCGCGAGCAGGTGCTCCTGCCCCACGAACTCGCCCAGTCCGGTGGGCCGAAGCCGCGCCGCCAGCGGCCGCGCGCCGCCGAGCTGCTCAAAAAGCGACGGCTCGGTCATGCCGACAGGCCCGCCGCATGGAGTAGCATCCTCGCCAGCAGCATCGCTGCCGCGCCGCCAAAGAAGGCGACCGAGATACCCCAGCCCCGCCTCGCCTGAAACTCCGGCACCAGGTTCGATGCCGCCACGTAGAGCGTGACGCCAGCCGACAGCGCCAGTCCATGCACAGCCAGCGGCGCAATCGCCTGGGTCAGCAGGACGCCGGCAATCGTTGCGGCCCCCAGAAGTCCCGCGGCCCCGATGGCACGCGATGCTCCCTGGCCGCCGGCCAGCATCACACTTGCCATGGTGACGCCCTCGGGCAGCTTGTGCAGGAACACCGCCAGGAACAGCAGCACGCCCAGTTCGGGTGACACCAGGAAGCCGCTGGCGATCGCCACACCGTCGAACAGAGTGTGGAGCGACAACCCGACCAGCGCCGACGTGCCGGCCGAAGCTGAGATACGGTGGGTCTCCTCGCCGAAATGGAAATGCGGAATCAGCACATGCTGCGCCAGGTGCACCGCCAGAAATCCCGCCAGAACCAGGACCGGCGCACCGGGTTGTTCCAGCGCCTCAGGCAGCATGGCCAGCACCACAGCGGCGATCATGAACCCGGCGCCAAACGCCACGAATTGCTCGACGACATGAAGCCCGCGACGAGCATGCCGGACGACGACAGCGGCCCCGGCCAGGTTGCCGAGCGCCGCGAGCAGCCCAAAGAGGAGCGGGGTCATTGCGGCGTCCGCGCCAGGCGCAAGAGAGTGTCGCGCTCGTTGAGTGAGGGATCATCGAGCACTTGGGTGAGCAGCTGGTCCAGCATCTGCCCCACGGCAGGGCCGCGCAATCCGAGCTCCAGCAGATCACCACCGCGCACCGCGAGATTCTCACGTAACAGCGGATCTCCCGCTGTCCGTATGCGCCGCACCGCGTCGGTCCATGGCGCATCCCGGCCGGTCACGAGGAGGTGCCGCTGCGTGAGATCATCTGCGGCACGTCCGACCGCGGAAAGCCAGTGGCGGACATCCCGATCGGATGCTCCCGCCGGTGCAGGCGGCCCCGCGCTGATCGCCGCCGCCCGCGCGACCTCGGCGTTCGATGCCCGAAGCCGGCGCAGCACCGCGGCGGAAGCATCCACCAGCACCGTCGTGAGCAGCACCGGGTCCCGCGGCATGCTGGAGAGCGCAGGCTCGCTGCCGCGATCGGGCTCAAGCTCCGGGAGGATGATTGCTGCGGCTCCCGATCGCTGCCAGAGCGCCACCAACTCGCTGACCGCGGCGGCCGTACTCAGTCCCTTGAACCATTCATCGCGGATCCGCTCAGACGAGAGCCCGGTCAGCCCCGCCACTGAGGCAGTCAGTGCGTTCCAGGTGTCGGGAGTGATCGTAAAGCGGAACCGGGCTGCAAACCGCAATCCCCGGAGGATGCGCAAGTAGTCTTCCCGGAACCGGCTGGCCGCATCTCCCACCGCCCGCAGCTGGCGGTCGCCGATGTCACGCGCTCCGCCAAATGGATCGCGCCAGACCTGGCGCAACGGGTGGTATGCCAGTGCGTTGATGGTGAAGTCCCGCCTGGCAAGGTCGTCGTCGAGGGACACGCCGAAGGCAACCTCGGCGTGCCGGCCATCGGTACGTACGTCCTTGCGGAAGGTGGTGACTTCGTGGAGGGTACCGGCATCGTCGAGTACGCCGATGGTGCCGTGGGCCTCGCCCACCGGCACCGTCCGGCGAAAGAGCCGCCGCACCTGGTCCGGCGTCGCCGAGGTGGCGACATCAAAATCGGCATGAGCCAGCTCCAGCACGGCATCACGCAGTGCACCGCCGACGCACCACGCCTCATGCCCCGCCGCCTCCAGGGTCGCGACCAGCGACACCACCGGTTCCGGCACGTCCACCGGCCGGAGCGCAATGGTCATTCGCGGCCTATCCGCACAGCACCGTGCCGCCGTTGACGTTGAGCACTTCACCCGTGATGTGCCGCGCGAGCGAGCTGCACAGAAAGAGAATCGGGCCCGCCACATCCTCGGCCGACGCAATACGCAGCAGAGGAATGCTGCGGGCGATCCGTTCCCGGCCGTCGCCGGCATAGGCGGCGGCGGACATCTCCGTGTCCACCCAGCCCGGCGCCACACAGTTGACGGTGATGCCGGGCGCACATTCGATCGCCAGTGACTTGGTCAGCGCGATGAGGGCGCCCTTGGTGGCAGCGTAATCGGCGTGCATGGCCTCGCCGCGCTGGCCCGCCGTGCTCGATACCAGTACGATGGTACCGCCGTCCTTCATCAGGCTGAGCGCCCCGCGGGTGGTCGCAAACACCGCGTCGAGATTCTGGGCCAGGGTTCCGCGCCAGCGAGAGGGGCTCATATCCTTGAGCGCCACCGCCTCGGCGGGCCAGATGCCGGCGTTGGCCACGAAAATATCCAGGCTACCGAATTCCCCGCGCACACCGGTAATCAGCCGGTCCACGGTCGCGGCATCGGCGAGGTCCCCCCCAGCCACGTAGGCCCGCCGGCCCGCCGCGCGGATCTGCCGGGCCACGTTGTCGGCCGCCTTGGCCATGGTGTGATAGGTGAGCGCCACATCCGCACCGGCTGCCGCCAGCATCACGGACACCGCCGCTCCAACACCACGCGAGCCTCCCGTCACCAATGCGGTGCGGCCAGTCAGGTCAATCAACGTTCTCCCCCGTTGAGAAAGCGGCGCAGACGCCAGGTGAGTGACGGCGACAGGGTCACTGGCTCCACTGCCGTCACGGCCCGGTTCTCCAAGATGGCACGCGGATTGGTGACGGTGAGCAGCTCCGCCTGGGCCTCCGCTCCCTGCCCTTCGAGCACCTCACGAGCCAGCGCCTGGCTCGCGCCATCACCATGGTTGTCGGCGGCAAGGATATCAGCCAGCCCGGCGGCCAGCAGGGCGCGCGCGCGATCTCCACGCGCCGATCCGGCCAGAAGTGTGTTGGCATCTACCTGCATGAGCGCGCCGCTCTCCCGCCAGACGGACACCGCCCGGGGTGAACAGGAGCTGTAACGCTCCGGGTGGGCCAGCAGCGGCGTAAGCCCGCATTCAACGACCTGTTTCAGCGCGGATTGCACGGTGGCCGCAGGCACGATGCGGGTGAATTCGACCAGCACATATCGGGTTCCGCCGAGGGTGACTCCGCTGCGCGCCGTTTCCCTGGAGAACGGCCGGTCCAGCATCAGTTCGACGCCGCGATGCAGGCGGGGCGTGGCGGGTGCCGCGGCACGGAGCGCGTTGAACGCGGCGTCATAGGCCGGGGGAATGCCAAGTCCGGCGCTCGCGACGGTGAGGTGAGGGGTAAGGCAGACATCGGTGACGCCCACCGCGGCCAGCCGCGCGAGCACCGACACCGACTGCTCCACGCTGCGTGAGCCGTCATCCACGCCCGGCAGCAGGTGCGAATGAAGATCAATCACGCGGCCGGGCCGGCTCGGTGAGCGAGCGCGCCAGCGCCGCCAGCGAAGCTGGCTCATGCTCGGCACACCAGAGCAGCGCGAGGGTGATCAGGCCGTCTGCCGCAAGAAGATCCAGGGCCACCGAGCGGTCGCCCGGTGTCCCGGTGACCCGCTCCAGCGCGTTGGATCCGGCCCGGGCCAGAAATTCCGCCGTGCCCGACTCGGGCACCGTGCCGGCCACGTGTTCAAGCAGGCGGGTGCGCAGCGCCGGCGGTGCCGAGCGCGTCCGGTCCGCGAGCCAGGTCATGGGGTCCATCACGCTTTCCGTGCGAGCCAGTCCGAGACCAGGCCGGGAACCGCGTCGCGCGCCGCCTGCAGGCGCTCCGGGTCGCCGGCGCCGGCGGACGCAAACTGGGGCCGCCCGCCACCTTTCCCGCCGCTCAATGCGGCTACCCGGTTCACCAGATCGCCCGCCTTGAACCCCTGCGCCACCAGGTCATCGGTCAGCGCGACATGCACCGCCCCACGGCCGGCGGTGCCAAAGAGAATGAGTACCGCGTCCCTGTTGGCCTCGCGGAACGCGTCGGCGATCCGTCCCACTTCATCCCGGCTCTCGCTCATGGTCGATGCGAGCGTGACATTGACCCCGTTGAGTTGCAGCGTCTCGCCTCCGGACGCACCCCCGCCCTGCCGCAAGGCCTCCGCCAGCCGCTCTTCCAACCGGGCACGCTCCTCGGCGAGCTGTTCCAGGCGGCGAAGCAGCTGATCCGGCTGCACCCGGACCGTCTCTGCCGCGCGGTGCAACTGGTCCTCGAGCCCCCGGACCGCCTGCAACGCCGCCAGGCCGGTGATCGCCTCGATGCGCCGGACGCCGGCGGCCACACCGCCCTGGGCGGCAACCCGGAAGCTGCCGATCTGCCCGGTGGTGCGCACATGCGTGCCGCCGCAGAGCTCAATACTGGGCCCCATGCGTACGACGCGCACCTGATCACCGTACTTGTCGGCAAAGAATGCCATGGCCCCAAGAGCGAGGGCATCGGGATAGGCCATCTCATCGGTGCGGACATCGGCGTTGCCGAGCACCAGCTCATTCACTTCGGCCTCGATGTCGCGGAGCTGGGCCGCATCAATGGGTCCGTGATGCGAGAAATCGAAGCGAAGCCGGCCCGGCTCGACCAGCGACCCCTGCTGCCGCACATGGGTGCCCAGTTGGTGCCGCAGCGCGTAGTGCACCAGGTGGGTGGCGCTGTGGTTGCGTTCGATGTCACGACGGCGCGCCTCGTCAATCGCCGCGCGCACCCGGGTAGACTCGAAAGGCGCGCTGGCGGTGCCCGAGACAACCGTCCCCAGCGCGCTCTTGAAGACCCGATCCACCTCCAGGCGCCAGCCATCAGCCGTGATGACACCGGTATCGCTGACCTGCCCGCCGGATTCCACGTAGAACGGATTCTCGCGCAGCACCAGCTCGGTCCGGCCATCCTGCTCCCGGACGGCCAGAGCGTCGGTCTCCGCCTCGGTCGTCGCGTATCCCACAAACGTCTGAGCACCGCCCCGCAGGGTGGAAAACCCATCGCTGGACGCGGTCGCACGGCTGCCGATGCCCTTCCGGGTGTTGCGATCGTCGCGGGACCGCTGACGCTGCTCTTCCAGGGCGCGCTCGAAGCCCTCGACATCCACCGCCACACCCCGCTCACGTGCCAGCAGTTCGGTCAGGTCAATCGGGAAGCCAAAGGTGTCGTACAACCGGAAGGCTTCATCTCCTGCGATGCGGGTGGCACCTCCCCCGAGCAGCTCGTCGAGGCGGGTGAGACCACCTTCGATGGTCTCGAGGAACCGCTCCTCCTCATTGCGGGTGACCTCACCGATGAAACCGGCCTTGGCCACTAGCTCGGGATAGTCGGCACCCATCTGCGCGACGACCACAGCCACGAGCGGTGCGAGCGTCGGTTCCCGCCGGCTGAGCAGCCAGGCGTGGCGCACCGCCCGGCGCAGGATACGGCGCAGCACGTAGCCGCGCCCCTCGTTGCCGGGATAGACACCATCGGCGAGGAGAAACGCCACCGCTCGCGCGTGGTCGGCCAGCACGCGATAGGAGGCCCGGTCCGGCGCATCTTCCCGGTAGGGCCGGCCGACCAATTCTCCCACCCGGTCCAGCAGCGGCTGGAACAGGTCGGTATGAAAGTTGTCATCGGTGCCCTGCATGACGGCGGCAATGCGCTCCAGCCCCGCTCCGGTGTCCACACTGGGCCGGGGCAGCGGCGTCAGGGTGCCGTCAGCGCTGCGGTCGAACTGCATGAACACCAGATTCCAGATCTCCAGGAACCGGCCCGACTCCGCCTCCACCTCGAACTGCTCCTGCGACATGACTGCCGGACTGGCGCCCGGTACCCAGTCGAGATCAACAAAGATCTCGCTGCAGGGGCCGCAGGGACCGGTGTCACCCATCTGCCAGAAATTGTCCTTGTCGCCCAGCCCGTAGATCCGGTCGGGCGGCAGGCCCGAGATCTCCGCCCAGAGCGCTCGCGCTTCAGCATCAGTGTGATGGACTGTGACGCGGAGCCGCTCCGGTGGCAGCGCCAGCCAATCGGCACCGGTCACCCACTCCCAGGCATAGGCGATGGCGTCGCGCTTGAAGTAGTCGCCAAAGGAGAAGTTGCCCAGCATCTCGAAGAAGGTGTGGTGCCGCCGGGTCAGTCCGACCTGTTCGAGATCGTTGTGCTTGCCGCCGGCGCGTACACACTTCTGGCAGGTGGTTGCACGGCGGTAGGGACGCTGTTCCTGCCCCTGGAAGACCCGCTTGAACTGCACCATTCCGGCGTTGGTGAACAGCAGCGTCGGGTCGTCGGCCGGGACCAGCGACGACGACGGCACCTGTTCATGACCCCG
>Ga0070680_100002395_pt1 | contig 13881 bp, 13 predicted proteins | sample KBSC73BmetaG_FD_64672 | JGI IMG/M metagenome (GOLD analysis project Ga0070680, IMG submission 64672) | Corn rhizosphere microbial communities from Kellogg Biological Station, Michigan, USA - KBS C7-3B metaG | ecosystem: Host-associated > Plants > Roots > Rhizosphere | place: USA: Michigan...
TTCTGCGCCCCGGCCGCTTCGACCGCCAAGTCGTGGTGCCGCGTCCCGACATCGATGGGCGCGAGCAGATCCTCCACGTCCACATGAAGAAGGTGCCGCTGGCGCCCGACGTCGACGCGCGCGTCATCGCCCGCGGAACGCCGGGCTTCTCGGGCGCCGACCTCGCGAACCTCGTCAACGAGGCCGCGCTCCTCGCCGCGCGCAAGGGCAAGCGCCTCGTCGCGATGCAGGAGTTCGAGGAGGCCAAGGACAAGGTGCTGATGGGCACCGAGCGCAAGTCGATGGTAATGACCGAGGACGAAAAGCGCATGACCGCCTATCACGAGGCCGGCCACGCCATCGTCGCGCTTAACGAGCCCGCGTCCGACCCGATCCACAAGGCCACGATCATCCCGCGCGGCCGGGCACTCGGCATGGTGATGCGCCTGCCGGAGCGCGACAGCTACTCCTATCACCGGGACAAGATGTACGCGAACCTCGCCGTTTCGATGGGCGGCCGCGTCGCCGAGGAAATGATCTTCGGTTACGACAAGGTCTCGTCAGGCGCGTCGTCGGATATCCAGTATGCGACCCAGCTCGCGCGCGACATGGTCACGCGCTGGGGAATGTCCGATGCGCTAGGGCCGCTCCAATATGCCGAGCCGGAGGAAGAGGTGTTTCTCGGCTATTCGGTCAACCGCCAGCGCCAGATGTCGAACGAGACCGCGCAGGCGATCGACGCCGAGATACGCAAGGTCGTCGAGGGCGGCTACGCCCGCGCGCAGACCGTGCTGACCGAAAATCGCGAGCAGCTCGAGACGCTCGCCAAGGCGCTGCTCGAGTTCGAGACCCTGTCCGGCGACGAGATCAAGAAAGTGCTCGACGGCGAGACGATCGATCGCGGCGGAGTCAAGGGTCCGTCGATCCCGTCGGCCGGCTCCTCGATCCCGAAGGCCAAGCGGCCCAAGGCCGGATCAATCGGCGGGCCGGCCACCGCTGGAGCCTAACAGCCACCGTTCACCTTCGCGCCGATAGGCTGACACGATGTTGTTCGCTGCTGTCGCGTTGCTTGCCGGCCGACCCGTATCGCTGTCCGTCGCTGACGTGCTGTCGAAATCCGACGCGCTTCAGAAAAAGGGCATGCTCGCGATCTTCTCGAGCGACGTTGGAGCAATCAAGGCCGAGGCGAACCGTGACATCCAGGCGTTTGCGGCGACGCTGCAGGCGGCGAACAGGGCCCATCGGCCGCTGCCCGCCTGTCCGCCGCGGGATTCGAACGGCTGGAAGTTCACCTTCAACACCGACGAAGTCCTGAAATTCTACCGCTCGATCCCGCCGCAGCAGCGCGCAATAAGCTCGGTCCAGGGCTTCGCCGAGTTCATGCGCATCAGATATCCCTGCCGCTAGGCGCTATTCGAACGCGCCGATCGCGAGCAGGAGGCTGCTGAAAAGGCCGATGGCGATGAATGCGAAGATGGTAAGCAGCGATGCCCGCCAGATCGCGCTGCCCTTGCTAAGCGCATAGGTGCCGCGAAGCTGCCGGTACATGTGAAACGGCGGCACGAAGAAGGCGAGCCCCGCGATGCTGTCGGAAACGAAGCCGACCACGGAAGATGCGGCGAGCAGAAGCATCATGAAACAGAGCGAATAAGTGACGAAGACCGTGTGGTCGTAGAGCCTGAAGCGGCGGCTGAACGGGAACAGCAGCCACACGAACGGCACGGAAATCGGGATCAGCGCCCAGCTGAACTTATAGGCGTTGGTCTTGAGCTTGTAGAACAGCAGTTCCGGGTTCTTGGCCGCCTCGCTGAGCTGGCCGCCGAAGACGTTTCCGAGACCGCCGAGGAACTCGTTGCTGAACTGCAGGTTCGCCTCTGCCTTGCCATCCTTGACCGCCTGGAGCGCCGTGATCTCTGCCTGGAGGTCGTTGATCTTTTCATCGAGCTTCGTCGCGACGGGTCCGCTCGCGCTCGCGCGCTCCTGTTGGAGAATGGTCAGCTTCTGCTGGTCCCTGGCGAGATCATGCGCGGCGCTGGCCTGCGCCTTGGCCATCGCGTGGCCGCTATTGCTGGTCAGGCCGACCACGGCGAACATGAAGAAGACGCAGAACAGGAACAAGGCGATGGGCGACACGAACCGCGCCCGCTGTCCGTCGATGTAGCGGCGGGTGAGCTCGCCTGGTTGCCAGACGAGCATGGGGATGGTGTTCCAGAGCTTGCCTTCGAGGTGGAAGACGCCGTGCGCCAGGTCGTGGAAGAAAGCGGTCAGCGTCTTGTGGACATGCGCATGCTGCCCGCACTGGTGGCAATAGGGGCCGGTGAGCTTGGCGCCGCAGTTGAGGCACTGCTTCTCATGCGTATGTCCCTGCGCGGCCTCGCCGGCTTTCGGCTCGACCGCCCGGCCGAGCACGCCGCCGGTGATCGCATCGCCAATCGCTTCGAAATTGCCGACCATGGATCCTCCCCTCGCGGATATTATGCTGTGCGGTGGCCGCATGCTAGCCATTCGGGAATGGCTCGCATCGGTCTACTCGGCGGCTCGTTCAACCCGGCGCACCGCGGCCATCGGCGCATCAGCCTGGAAGCGATGCGCGCGCTCGGGCTCGACGAAGTCTGGTGGCTGGTCTCTCCGGGCAATCCGCTGAAGGAGGGCGCAACGGACATGGCGCCGTTCGAGGCCCGTCTCGCGTCCGCCGAGCGCATGGCGGGACGAGCGCGGATACGCGCCAGCGATTTCGAGGCTCGCGGCGGCACCCGCTACACGATCGACACCGTCAGGCGTCTCAAGCAACTCTACCAGCAGCACCGCTTTATCTGGTTGCTCGGGAGCGACACCCTGCCAAATTTTCACAAATGGCGCGATTATCGGGGTTTAGCGCGCGAACTGCCGATTGCGGTGATTCGCCGGCCCGGTTATGATTCGGTTGCCCGCGCGGCGCGCGCGATGGGCTGGCTGAGGCGGTTCGTCCATCCGTCCGGCCAGGCGAGTCACTGGACGGAATGGAGTGCACCGGCGATCATTTTCCTTCGCCTGCCCCCCGATCCGACCTCCGCAACCGCCATTCGTGCGCAAGATCCCAGCTGGTATCGCCGGTCCCCGCCGCTCGCAGCATCGCGCGCGGCCCGGCATGCCCCGGTTCGCCAGGAGACCCCTTGACCGAAGATCGCGCTGAAACCGCCGACGCCGCCCGTTCCCCTGTCGACGTCGAACAATTGCACAAGCTGGTGCTCCAGTCGCTCGACGACGATCAGGCGCAGGAGGTGGTCTCGATCCCGCTCGCCGGCAAATCGAACATCGCCGATCACATGGTGGTCGCATCGGGGCGCTCGACGCGGCAGGTCGCGTCGATGGCCGTTAAGCTTGCGGACAAGATAAAAGAGCAATTTGGAAGGAACGTGCGGATCGAAGGGCTCCCGGCCGCGGACTGGGTGCTGATCGATGCGGACGACGTCATCGTTCACATTTTCCGTCCCGAAGTCAGAAATTTTTACAATTTGGAACGAATGTGGGCATTCGGGGATGAGGCGAATGTGAGCGCGGCTCGCGGGTGAGGCACATGAAATTTATTGCGATTGTCCTGTCGCTTCTGGCGTTCGTCGCAGCTCCTGCGACGGCGGCATCTTCGCCGGACCTGGCGTCCGTCGAGCAGCAGTTGAGCTCGCTGGTGTCGGGCAGCTCCGCCGACGTCGGCATCGCCGCCCTCGATCTCAACACCGGCGAAAGCGTCAGCATCAAGGGCGACACGCCGTTCCCGATGGCGAGCACCGTCAAGGTTGCCATCGCCGCGCTCTATCTGTCGCAGGTCGACCACGGCCAGAAGACGCTGGACGACACGATCGACGGGCAGCCGGTGCGCAAGCTCATGGGGCGGATGCTGATTTTCAGCGACAACCACGCGGCGGACATCCTGTTCAAGGACGTCGGCGGGCCGACCGCCGTCCATCATTTCCTGACCCAGAACGGAATCCGCGGGGTTCATGTCGACCGCACGATCGCGCAGCTGCTTTCGGCCCGCCGCGATCTTTGGGACACTCGGGACTCGAGCACGCCGCGCGGCATGATCGATCTGTTGAAGAGCATCTACAAGGCGCAGATCATCTCGCCGCAGAGCCGCGATTACCTGCTGGGCGTCATGGCCAAGTGCCAGACCGGCAAGAACCGCATGAAGTGGCTGCTCCCCGCCGGGACTCCGGTGGAGCACAAGACGGGCACGTTGAATGGCCTCGCCGACGACGTCGGCTTCATCAGCATGCCCGACGGCCACCGCATTGCGGTCGCAATCTTCACCCGCGGCGGCTCGGACCGGCCGCGCACGATCGCGGCGGCGGCGCGCACGATCTATGACGGCTTCAAGACGTTGTTCAGCTGGCCCTTCCGCCCGGCGCTCACCGCTCAGTAGGTGCTGCTCCACATCGTCGCTCGAGGAAAGATCGGCCGCTCCCCGGAGGCCGATCTCGTCGATCGCTACCTGAAGCGGATTGTTTGGCCAACGAAAGTGACCGAGCTGCCGGAGCGCGGCGGCACTACGCCGGAGACGCCCGCCGCGGTCGTCAGCATCGTTCTCGACGAACACGGCAAGGCACTCTCGTCGATGGAGCTGGCGAAAGCGCTCGAGCGGTGGCGCGACGGAGGCAAGCGCGAAGCGCGGTTCCTGGTCGGCGGGGCGGACGGGCATGACGAGGCGCAACGCGAGAGCGCCGACCTTCTGCTCTCCTTCGGCCCGGCGACCTGGCCGCACCTGCTCGCGCGGGCAATGCTGGCGGAGCAGCTGTTCCGCGCGACATCGATCCTTGCGAACCATCCCTATCACCGCGAAGGTTAGCGGATGAGGCGCGTGGCCATCGCACTGCTGCTGACGACACCGCTCGCGGCGAGCGCGCCGGCGCAGACTGCCGGCCAGACCCTGCAGCAGGCGCTCCAGCAAGCGCGTGCGGAGCAGGCTTCCGCCGAGGCGCAAACCACGAAGCTCGAAACGGCGGCCGCGAAAGCACGCAGCGAGGCCGATCGGCTGCGGGCTCAGGAAGCCGCCGCGGCCCAGGGGATCGAGGCGGCCGAGGCACGGATCACCGCCGCCGACGTCCAGTACCGCCTTGCCTCCGCCGATGTCGCGGCCGAGCGCCAGCGGTTGGCCGAGCAGCAACGGCCGGTCTCGTCCCTGCTCGCGGGCCTGGCCGTGATGGCCCGTCGTCCACCGCTGCTGGCGCTCGCGGATGGCGGCGGCACGGACGATCTCGTCAAGGTCAGCGTTCTGCTCGATTCGACCTTGCCGGTCATCCGCGAGCGGACACGTGCATTATCGGGTCAGCTCACCCATGCGCAGGGGCTGGTGGCGGCTGCGCTGTCGGCTCGCGCCGAGCTGGTGCGCAGCCGCCAGCAGCTGGCCGTCCGGCGTCAGCAGTTCGCGGCGCTGGAGCAGCGAGCGGTCGACCGCTCCCTTGCCGCTGGAGGTGCGGCGCTGGGCACGGGCGATGTTGCGATCGCCGCGGGCGAGCAGATGGCGCAGCTGCAGAACGAACAGGCGAGCAGCCGCTCGGCGCGCTCGCTCGCCGAGCTACTCGCGTCGCAAAATGCGGCTCCGCCGCGCCCGTTTGCTCCCGCTGGTCCGGAGCCGAAGCCGCCGTTTGCTTATGCGCTGCCGGTCAAGGCACCGGTGGTCGACGGCCTTGGCGCGATCGACGACAGCGGCGTTCGTTCACGGGGGATCACCTTCGCGACTCCGCGCGGCATCCCGGTCACCGCCCCGGCGGACGGCGTGGTGCGCTATTCGGGGCCGTTCCGCGACTATGACGGGGTCGTCATCCTCGATCATGGCGACGGCTGGATGACCCTGATCGTCAATGTCGGCTCGACGCTCAAGGCCGGGGACAGGGTGCGCCTTGGCGATCCCGTCGGCCGGACGCTGGGTGCGATAGAGGTCCAACTGTCCCACAATGGGCAGCGATTCTCGCCCGCTCTCATCGCAGGTTCATCTCAAACTCTGTCAAAGGATAGGAAAGGCGGCTAAATGCCCCGCTTTGACCGGAAACCTCCGCGCAACTGGGACGCGACCAAGATGAAATTCACTGCCAAGCTCCTTCCGCCGTTCGCGCTCGTCGGAGCGCTCGCCTTGGTGCCCGTGACCGCCAGCTCCTTCGCCGCGGCGGACACGACGAACTACCAGGAGCTCGAGAAATTCATGAGCGTCTATGAGCGGGTGAAGGCGAATTACGTCGATCCGGTCGACGACCATACGCTGATCAAGGGCGCGATCGACGGAATGCTCGCCGCGCTCGATCCGCACTCCAGCTATGCGGAGGGAGCGGATTTCGACCAGCTGAAGACCACGACCGACGGCAATTACGGCGGTCTCGGCCTTACCGTCTCGCTCGAGGACGGCGTCGTGAAGGTGATCGCTCCGACGGAGGACACGCCGGCGTGGAAGGCGGGGATCAAGTCCGGCGATTACATCACCCACATCAACGGCGAGTTCCTGAACGGGATCACGCTCGACCAGGCGGTCGAGAAGATGAAGGGAGCGCCCGGAACGCCGGTCAAGCTGACGATCGTCCGCCCGGGCCGCGACAAGCCGTTCGACGTCACCATCGTCCGCGAGCGGATCGAGCTTCGGCCGGTCAAGTGGGAAATCAAGGACGGCGTCGGTTACATCAACATCAACACCTTCACCGGCAACGTCGCCGACGCGACGAAGGAAGCCCTCCTGTCGATCGACAAGGCGACCGGCGGGCACCCGATCGGCTACGTCGTCGATCTTCGGTCGAACCCCGGCGGGCTTCTCGACCAGGCGGTCGACGTCGCCGATGACTTCCTCGACAGCGGCGAAATCGTCTCGCAGCGCGGGCGCACCAAGGACGATATCGAGCGCTATTACGCGCGGCCGGGCGAGATGGCGCACGGGCTTCCGGTTATCGTCCTGACCGACGCCGGCACCGCCTCGGCCTCGGAGATCGTGGCCGGCGCGCTCCAGGACCATCACCGCGCGCTGATCATGGGCGAGACGAGCTTCGGCAAGGGCTCGGTCCAGACCGTCGTTCAGACGGGACCGGATTCGGCGCTTCGGCTGACCACCGCCCGCTACTACACGCCGTCGGGCCGCTCGGTTCAGGCCGGCGGGATCCAGCCGGACATCCCGGTGCCGCAGCTCAGTGACCCCGATTACAAGGACCGGATCGTGATCCGCGAGGCGGACTTGAGGAAGCACCTGCTTGCGCAGACCAAGGTGGACGACAAGCTGCTCGAAAGCGACCAGACGCCCGATCCGCGCTTCACGGCCAAGGCCGACGAGCTCAAGAAGGAAGGGATCAAGGACTTCCAGCTCTATTATGCGCTGAACACGCTGAAGCGGCTCGCCGCGCCGGCTCCCGCGGCCGTTGCGTCGGGCACCGGCGCGTCGAAGAAGTCGCGATAGGTCGGGGCATGAGCGAGGCGGTCGCCGGGCGCTCCGGACCTTGGGGGTCGCTGCAGCCGGCAGCCCTCGCGCGCGCCATCGCCTTGCTGCTGCCGGCAGGGCTGCTCATCGGCGCGTTCGGCTCGCAATATTTCGGTCATCTCTACCCGTGCGAAATGTGCTGGTGGCAGCGCTATGCGCACATGGTGGCGATCGTTCTGGCGCTGGTCGCGTTCACGGCTTCCGCACCCTCGTCCCGAGCGCGCAGCTTCACGATCCTCGCGGCGCTGGCCATCGCGACCTCGGGCGCGATCGGCGTTTATCACGCGGGCGTCGAAGCGCACGTCTTCGAAGGCTTCACCACCTGCAGCGCGCTTCCCAAGGCCGCGACCACCGCCGAGCTCCTGAAGCAGATCACCCATGCGCCGCTCGTCCGCTGCGACGAGGTCCAGTTCCGCTTCCTCGGAATCTCGATGGCCGGTTGGAATGCCATCCTTTCCCTCGGCGGCGCGGCGCTGATCCTATTGCTGAGCCTCAAGAGGAAGCGCGCATGACCGGCTGGCGCCCCGGCGAGCGGCGCGCGGACAAGGCGTCGATGCTTCGGGTCGACCATGCGGGCGAATATGGCGCCACGCGCATCTACGCCGGCCAGCTCGCCGTGCTTCGGGCGAACTGCCCCGAAGCAAAGCTAATCTCGCGCATGGCGGCGCAGGAGCAGCGGCACCTGAAACGCTTCGACCAGCTGATGAGCGAGCGGCGGGTCCGCCCGACCGCGCTCCAGCCGCTGTGGAATGTCGCCGGGTTCGCGCTCGGTGCGGTGACGGCGCTGATGTCCGAGAAGGCGGCGCTCGCCTGCACCGACGCGATCGAGACCGAGATCGACCGCCACTACGGCCGCCAGCTCGACGAGCTTGGCGAGGACGACCCGGAGCTTGCCGCCGACATCGCCGAATTCCGCGCCGACGAGCTCGAGCATCGGGACACTGCGCGCGAGGCGGGCGCGGCGGGCGCTTTCGGCTATCCCGTGCTAACTGCGTCGATCCGTGCGGGTTGCAGGATGGCCATCGAGCTGTCGAAGCGAATCTGAGGAACAAGTGCGAAATCGGGCCGCTGTAACGGTGGAAGGACGGATTATGAGCAGGTTCACAACGCTAATGAGCGCGGCCGCTGTCGCGTTTACCGGCGGCTATGCGGCCCTTCCCGCGCCGGCGATCGCGCAGGCGCAGCCGAACATCGCCGAGATCATCGTTTACGGCAACGATCCTTGTCCGCGATCGACGGACGACCAGGTCGTAGTCTGCGCCCGGCGGCCGGAAGCGGAGCGCTATCGCATTCCGCCGAACATGCGCCAGAGCGGCACGCCGCAGCAGATGGAATCCTGGGCCGTGCGCTCGAAGAGTCTCGAAACTGCCGGGAACACCGGAATCAACAGCTGCTCGCCGGTCGGGCCCGCCGGCTATACCGGCTGCCTCCAGAAGCTGATCAAGGAAGCGCGCGGTGAGCGCAAGCAGCAAGCCGACGAAGAAAACCCGCCGCAGTAAGCCCGCGGTGATTGGGGAATCGCCGATTGAGCACCGCGGCAGCGCTAGCGGCTGAGGAAAAGCCGCGCGACGACGCTTTCTGGACCATCCGAAGCACTGGTCGCCGACCGGTCCGTCGGGCGCAACGCGGTCGTGCCCAGGCGGATTCTGGAGCCGGCGGCGACTGAGGCGCTTAGACCTGCTGCAATGACTGGGGAGACCGAGAGATGAGCGTCGCCGAAGCCGCACCCGACTATGAGATCGGCACGCACGACGACCGCGCTTTCCTGGGCCACCCGAAGGGCCTCGGTTTCCTCGGCTTCACCGAAGGATGCGAGCGCTTCTCCTACTATTCCATGCAGACGCTGCTCGTGCTCTACATGGTCAATTACCTGCTGAAGCCGGATCGCGTCGGGACGGTGGCCGGTCTAGGATGGCTTCGGGCCTGGCATTATCCCGGCCTCGAAGGGCAGCCCCTCTCCTCGGCCATATTCGGCGATTATTCCTCGCTCGTTTACCTGACTCCCGTCCTTGGCGGGATCATCGCCGACAAGCTGACCGGCCGGAAGGTCGCGATGATCGCCGGTGGCCTGGTGATGGCGCTCGGCCATTTCCTCATGGCGATCCAGGGCGCGTTCCTGTTCGCGTTGCTGTCGCTGATCGTCGGTGTCGGCCTGTTCAAGGGCAATATCGCGACTCAGGTCGGCGATCTCTACGGGGAGAACGACCTGCGGCGCGCGATGGCGTTCCAGATCTTCTACATTTTCATCAATGTGAGCGTGATCATCGCGCCGCTGATTGCGGGCACGCTCGGCCAGAGGGTCGGTTGGCATTACGGCTTCGGCTGCGCCGGCGTAGTGATGGTCCTTGGCCTCGCCATCTATCTGTCGGGACAGCGCTGGCTGCCCGATGAAATCGACGCCGGCAAAGCGCCCCAGGGCAAGCTCACCGCCCGCGTCGTCGCCAGCGCCATCGGGCTTGCCGCGCTCGTGCTCGCGTGGCTGGCGATCTCGGGCTTCCTGTTCTCGTCATGGACGGTCGGAACCATCTCCGCGCTCGTTCTCATTGCCGCGCTGTACTTCGCCCTGACGCGCAATCTCGATCGGGCGGACAAGGTCCGGACGCTCGCGCTCGTTATCCTGATCCCGATCCTCGCTGTTTCACTGCTAACGAACCAGGAGATCTTCAACGCTTACCTCGTGTGGGGAGACCAGCATTTCAATTTGCGGATCCTCGGCCATGCCTTTCCGAGCAGTTGGCTGATCTCGATCGATGCAGGGGTGAGTTTCACCATGCTCGTCGCCGTCGCGGCCTTTTGGAAATGGTGGAGCATCAGGCATCGCGAGCCCGACGAAATCAGCAAGATGATCATTGGCAGCGTCTTCTCGATCGCGGGCGGACTGTGCCTTTTCATGGGCGCGCTGACGCAGCCGGCGGGCGGGAAAATCAGCATGTTCTGGCCGATGATGTTCGAACTGTGCAACAGCATCGGTTTCGCGCATGTGCTGCCGGTCAGCCTCGCACTCTTCTCGAAGATGGCGCCCCGCGCGATCGGGGCGACGGTGATCGGACTTTACTACCTCGCCTTCTTCATCGCCAACAAGGCGGTGGGCTATGTCGGTGGTCTTTATTCGAGCCTGCCGACGACGACCTTCTGGCTGATCCACGTCGCCAGCGCCGGCATCGGCCTGGCCGCATTCTTCGTCTTCAAGATGGTCATCGGCAAACGCATGCAGAGCACGCCCGAGGACCAGGCGGCGGCGCTGAGCTGAGGCGCAACGTCACGCCGCGCTGCTCGTTTGAGCTGCGATGTCGACCATCGCCGATGAAGGGCTGAAGCGCGCGCTCGAGGCCGAGCATCAAGTCGCTCGCCCGAGTAACCTGCGCGCGTCGTGGGAGGCGCTGTTCGACGAAGCGCGTAGCTGCAGGCGCTGCGACCTCTACAAACATGCGACCCAGACGGTCTTCGGCGAGGGGCCGCTCGACGCCGGCATCATGTTCGTCGGCGAGCAGCCGGGAGACCAGGAGGATCTCGCCGGGCGTCCGTTCGTCGGCCCTGCCGGAGCTCTGTTCGATGATGCGCTGGAGAAGGCTGGGATCGACCGCTCGACCGTCTACGTCACCAACGCCGTGAAGCATTTCAAATTCGTGGCGAAGGGCAAGCGGCGGATCCATAACAAGCCCGACGCCGGTCAGATCAGCGCCTGCCGCTGGTGGATCGAGCACGAACGCCAGCTGATCCGCCCACCTGTCTCCGTCGCGCTTGGCGCGACCGCCGCCCGCTCACTCATTGGCAAGACCGTGACGATCGGCAAAGTCCGCGGCGCGCCGCTGACGCTCGAGGACGGAAGCGAATGCTGGGTCACTGTTCACCCGAGCTCGCTTCTGCGCATGCCCGACCGAGAGAAACGCCACGAGGCGCGCGCCCTATTCGTCCGCGACCTAAAGCTCATAAAGGCGCGGGCCGCGGAGCTTGCGCGCTGACTACTGCGCAGCCAGCAGCGTTTCGGCGCGCATCAGGTCGACCGAGACCAGGCGGCTGACGCCCTTTTCGATCATCGTCACGCCATAGAGCCGGTGCATCCGGCTCATCGTCACCGCATTGTGGGTGACGATCAGGTAGCGCGTGTCGGTTTCCTGGGTCATTCGGTCGAGCAGCTCGCAGAAGCGCTCGACGTTCGCGTCGTCGAGCGGCGCGTCGACCTCGTCGAGCACGCAGATCGGCGCGGGGTTGGTGAGGAACAAGGCGAAGATCAAGGCGATCGCCGTCAGCGCCTGCTCGCCCCCCGAAAGCAGGGTCAAGGTCGACAGCCTCTTCCCCGGGGGCTGGGCCATGATCTCAAGACCGGCTTCCAGCGGATCGTCGCTCTCGACCAGCTCGAGGTGCGCCTGTCCGCCTTCGAACAGGGTGGTGAACAGGCGGCGGAAGTGCGCGTCGACCTTTTCGTAGGCGTCGAGCAGCCGGACCCGGCCTTCGCGGTTCAAATTGCCGATTGATCCGCGCAGCCGGTGGATCGCCTGGGTCAGCTCCTCGGCTTCCTCGGCGCCCTTGCTTCGCGCCGCGTCGAGTTCGGCGAGCTCCTGCTCGGCCACCAGGTTCACCGGGCCGATCCGCTCGCGCTCGGCCGTCAGGCGCTCGAGCGTCGCCGCTTCCTCGTCGGCGTTGCGCGGCTCGTTCGGATCGAAGCCGAGCTTCTCCGGAAGCCGCTGCGGCACACACTCGAATTTCTCGACGCTGGTCCGGGCGAACTCGGCGCTGCGCGCCTGCTGCGCTTCGGCGCGCGCGGCGGCGGCGGCGCGACGCTCGCGCGTGTCGGCGGAGCGCTCGTTCGCTCCGGAGACGGCATGCGCCGCCTCGATCACCGACTGCTCGGCCTCGCGCTCTGCGGCGGCGGCTTCGCCGATCCGCACCTGGCTGTCGTCGTTCGCCTGCTCGAGCTCGCGGATCCTGGCGTCGAGCTCGGCCGGCTCCCTTTCGAGCTCTGCGCGTTCCGTCGCCTGCTGCTGCAGCCGCTCGCGCCCCTGCGCCAGCCGCTCCTCGGCATTCTCGAGCCGCTTGCGCCATTCCGCCTGCTCGCGCCCGGCGGCCGTCAGCCGCTCACGGTCCGCGGCGCTCTCCCGAGCGCGCGTCGCCGCTTCCGCGCGCTTGTCGGCGACTGCCGCTGCGGCGGCTGCCGCCACGCCCCTCGCCTGCTCGACTTCCTGCTCGAGCGCCGCGGGGTCGGGAAGGGTGGCAAGCGACCGCTCTGCCGCCTCGACGGCCTCTCGCGCAGCCTGCAGGACAGGCTCGAGGTCCGCCTGGCGTTGCGACAGCCCGCTGCGCTGCACCTCGATGCGTTCGATCGCGGCAGCGGCCGAGTCGATGGCTCGGGCGGCTTCGCGGGCATCGCGCTCAGCCGCAAGCGCAGCGTGGCGCGCCTGCTCGGCGGAATCGCGGCACTCTTCCATGGCGCGAAGCGCGCGGTCCCGCTCCGCCGCCGCCGATTCAACCGACTGCTGGAGTCCCGGGAGTTCGTCGGCGAGCTGCGCCAGGCGGTTCGCGCGAAGCAGCCGCTCGGCAGCCGCGGCGCCGGCGCCTTTCGCCACGAATCCGTCCCAGCGGCGCAGAACGCCGTCGCGGGTGACCAGGCGCTGGCCGACGGCGAGCGTCTGCCCCTCGTCCATATCGACCACCGCGATCTGCCTCAGCCGGCGAACGAGCTGCGCCGGCGCCCGGACATGATCGCCAAGGCACTCGGTCCCGCGCGGAAGCGCCGGATCGCCAGCTAGCGGATCGCTTCCCGCCCATCGCCGCGGACTGTCGCTTTCGCCAACGGCCGCGTCCGAATCTTCGCCGAGCGCCGCAGCGAGCGCGCGTTCGTATCCCGGATCTGCCGACAGCGTCGCGATGGCCGATCCGCCGCCGTGCTCGAGCGCGGCGGCAAGTGCATCATGCTCGGACTTGGCGGCCGAATAAGCCGCGCGCGCGGAGGCAAGCCTGGTCTCGGCGGAATCGCGCTGCTCGGCCGCTGCGGCACGACCTTCGTCGGCTTCGATGCGCCAAGCCTCTGCTTGTTCCAGCGTCTTTGCAGCGGCGGCGGCTTGAACCTCTGCAGCCTCTCGCGCCTCGACTTGCGCACCGCCGTCGCCGAGCGCCGTCAGCTGCTCCGCCAGCCGGGAGCGTTCCTGCTCGGTGCGTCCGAGCTGCGCTCGCGCGGCCTCAAGCGCAGCCTCCCCGACGCGCCGCTCGGCCCGCATCGCTGCTTGCCGCGCGAGCAGCTCGGCAAGCGCTGCCTCCGCTTCCCGCGACGAGCTTTCGGCGGCGGTCAGCTCCTGTCCGAGCCGCGTCGCCTGGCCTTCGGCGTCGTCGAGCCGCTGCTCGATGACATGCCGCTCCTGTTGCAGCTGCTCGATTGCGTGCGCGGCATCGCCCTTCAGCGCCTCCTCGCGCGAGAGATCGGCGGCAAGAGACGCGTCGAGTCGATCGAGGTCGGCAAGGCGCCGGGCGACGGTGTCGCG
>Ga0070680_100002396_pt1 | contig 13879 bp, 10 predicted proteins | sample KBSC73BmetaG_FD_64672 | JGI IMG/M metagenome (GOLD analysis project Ga0070680, IMG submission 64672) | Corn rhizosphere microbial communities from Kellogg Biological Station, Michigan, USA - KBS C7-3B metaG | ecosystem: Host-associated > Plants > Roots > Rhizosphere | place: USA: Michigan...
ACGCGATGGAAAGAACTCCGCGACCATCCGGATGTCCTGGTCGAAAGCGCCGGAAGTCTGGGCCGGTCCTACGGGCCAGTGGACCCGGCGGACCCACGCCAATGATTCGCTCAAGCCGCTCTGGGGCGCAACCGAAAAGCTGCACTGGAAAAGCGACAGCTTCAACGTGCAGGGCTGGCTGATGTACCCGGTCAACTACGACCCGCAACGTAAATACCCAATGGTTGTTTCGGTTCATGGCGGTCCCGCGGCGGCGCTGAAACCCTCATGGCCCACCGCATACAACATGGCTGCGCTTTCCAGTCAGGGATATTTTGTCTTCTTCCCCAATCCGCGCGGCAGCTATGGCGAAGGTGAAGCTTTCACGCGCGCCAACGTTCGCGATTTCGGCTACGGCGATCTGCGGGACATACTGCGCGGCGTTGATACAGTTCTGGAAACGAAGCCGGCCGATCCCGATCGTCTCGGCATTGCTGGCTGGAGCTACGGCGGCTACATGACGATGTGGGCCGTCACCCAGACCCATCGTTTTCATGCGGCGGTCGCAGGGGCCGGGATATCCAACTGGCAAAGTTACTACGGCGAAAATCTGATCGACCAGTGGATGATTCCCTATTTCGGCGCGTCCGTCTACGATGACCCTGCTATTTACGCGCGCAGTTCGCCCATCACATACATCAGGAACGTACGTACGCCGACGCTGATTCTCGTAGGCGATCGCGATGCAGAGTGCCCGGCTCCGCAATCCTGGGAGTTCTGGCATGCGCTGAAAACCGAAGGCGTGAAGACGCAGTTCGTGGTTTATCCGGACGAAGGCCACGCAGTCCGCCAGCCACAACACCAGCGGGACCTGCTGGATCGTACTGTGCGCTGGTTCAACGAAAATTTGACGCACGCGAACTGAACTGCTATAGGATGGGACGCTATGTCCACTGCACCCATCTCTGCCTCGAAACCGGACCCGGCAGTCATTTTCGATTTGATGAACGCATACCAGCGATCCGCGGCCATGAAGGCGGCAATCGAACTGGATCTCTTCAGCGCCATTTCGCCCGGCAACCGCACCGCAAAAGAGATTGCGGCGAGCATCGGCGCCACTGAACGAGGGGTCCGGATCCTCTGCGATTACCTCGTGATCAACAATCTGCTGCTGAAAGAACGCGACCGCTATTCGCTCGGCATTAATGCCGCGACTTTTCTTGATCGCAACTCGCCGGCATGCTTCGCGAGCGCAATCAAATTCCTGCAGGATCCGCGCCTCGCCGCCCGATTTGACAATCTCGCCCAGACCATTCGCGCCGGTTTGCCGGACGAGGGAACCGTCAGCCACGAAAATCCCCTGTGGGTCGAATTCGCCCGTAATATGGCGCCCATGATCTTTCCAAGCGCGATGGATGTCGCTGAGATGCTGGCCGGAGACGCGCCCCTTCGAGTCCTCGACATCGCCGCGGGCCACGGGCTCTTCGGGATCTCAATCGCCCGGCGCAACCCGCAGGCGAAGATTACAGCGCTCGACTGGCCGAGCGTACTCACTGTAGCCCGCGAGAACGCGCAAAAGTTCGGCGTCGCCGACCGGCATTCCACCATCGAGGGAGATGCCTTCGAAGTGGAGTTCGGCGGCCCCTACGACGTCATTCTGGTGACGAATTTCTTCCATCATTTTGATCGCGCCAGTTGCGAGCGTCTGATGCGAAAAATTCTGAATGCGCTCGCTCCCGGCGGCCGCTGCGTCACTCTCGATTTCGTTCCGAATGAAGACCGGATCTCGCCGCCGGCGCCGGCCAGTTTCGCCATGAACATGCTCGGCGGGACGCCGCTGGGCGATGCCTATACCTTCGCCGAATACGACTCCATGTTCCGCAACGCCGGCTTCGGATCCTCGACGAAGCAGGATCTTCCGCGCGGGCCGCAATCTGTGATCGTCACCCAGCGCGCATAGCGTGGTTGCCCGCTTGCCGGGTCGCGGGAAACGCCATATGATCTTGTTCGAAAGGATTGGACCATGGCGTCTGTTACCGAAGCACCTGCCGTAAGTCAGGTGCCGATCACCGCGACTCAGATTCTGATTGACAACAAGTGGGTGGAAAGCGTTTCCGGCAAACGCTTCGCCACCATCAATCCCTCCACCGGCGAGAAGATTTGCGACGTCGCCGAAGCCGATGAGGCCGACGTCAATCTCGCCGTGAAGGCGGCGAGGAAGGCTTTCGAGACCCGCTCTCCCTGGCGGCGCATGTCGGCATCCGAGCGCGGCAAACTCCTGAATCGTCTGGCGGACCTGATCGAAAAACATGCCGACGATCTGGCGAAACTCGAAGCGCTCGATAATGGCAAGCCGTACAAAGTGGCGCGCGCTGCCGATCTGGCGCTCACGATCGCATGCTATCGCTATTACGCGGGATGGGCGGACAAGATTCAGGGCAAAACCATCCCGATTGCCGGTGATTATTTCTGCTACACGCGGCACGAGCCGGTCGGCGTCGTAGGCCAGATCATCCCGTGGAATTTTCCGCTTCTGATGCAGGCCTGGAAACTGGGGCCGGCTCTGGCCGCCGGCAACACAGTGGTCATGAAACCGGCGGAACAGACGCCGTTAACAGCGCTGCGGATTGGTGAACTCATCATCGAAGCCGGATTTCCGGCCGGCGTGGTCAATCTGCTTCCTGGCTACGGACCCACGGCGGGCGGAGCCATCGCGCGCCACATGGATGTCGACAAAGTCGCCTTTACCGGCTCTACCGAAGTCGGCCACCTGATTATGGAGGCCTCCGCGAAGACCAACCTGAAGCGCGTCACTCTCGAGCTGGGCGGCAAGAGCCCGAACATCATCTTTGCCGATGCCGATATGCAAGCAGCCGTGGAAGGCTCGCATTTCGCGCTGTTCTTCAATCAGGGCCAGTGCTGCTGCGCCGGGTCGCGCGTCTTTGTGGAGGAGAAAGTCTACGACGAATTCGTGGAGCGCAGTACGGCTCGCGCCCGCCAGCGCGCCGTCGGCGACCCTTTCGACGCGAAGACGGAGCAGGGTCCGCAGGTGAACGATGAACAGTTCGACAAAGTAATGTCGTACATCGAATCGGGCAAACAGCAGGGCGCGAAGCTGATGTGCGGGGGCGAGCGCGTCGGCGATCGCGGCTACTTCGTCGCGCCGACCGTGTTCGCGGACGTGCAGGACAACATGAAAATCGCCGAAGAAGAAATCTTCGGCCCGGTCATGAGCATCATCAGATTCCGCGACATGGACGATCTGGTCGAGCGCGCCAACAAGACCATGTACGGACTTGCGGCTGGCGTCTGGACGCGGGACATCAGCAAAGCGCACGCGGTCGCGAACGGAGTGCGTGCGGGCACGGTCTGGGTCAACTGTTACGACGTGTTTGACGCGGCTGCGCCCTTCGGCGGCTTCAAGCAGTCTGGCATCGGGCGGGAACTGGGTGAGTACGGCCTGCAGCAGTATACGGAAGTCAAAACGGTTACGGTAAAGCTGTAAACGTTCTTCAGGCCCGTGGGGAAGCATTTTGCGCATTCCCCACTGGCCTTTTGCGTTATTGGTCCGTTATCTGGCGACCTCCGCCATTCTGGCTTCCTCGACTTCTAACTCCTGACTCCCATATCCCGGAGGGATATCAACGGCAGAGCCCTTGCCTGGTTAATTCAGAAGCTTGCCCTGGCGCAGGTACGCCGGAACATCCAGTTCTTCTTCGAACGTTGGGGCGCCGTTCGCCATCGCAGGCTCGCCGTGAGGCTCCTGAGCAGGTCCATGCGGAGTTGGCGGCACATGCTGCGCTTCGCCCGCCGAACGTTCTGCGAAGAACTCATTCACCGTCCGAACCTCGATTGCTGAGTCGCGGAGATCTTCCAGTGGCGTGAATCCCGTCGCAATTACCGTCACTTTCACGGAATCGCCCATTTCTTGTTTCGTAATGACGCCGAAGTTGAGCTGCAAATCGTCAGAATCGCTGGCTTCCCGAATGATCGAGCAGGCCTCATTCAACTCATGCAGCCCGATTTCGCCGGATGCCGTAATATTCATCAGCACCTGACGGGCGCCGCGCATTTTCGTCTCTTCGAGCAGCGGTGAATTAATCGCCGCTCGCGCTGCCTCGACCGCCGCATTCGGACCTTTCGCGATGGCATTGCCGATCAGCGCGTGCCCCATCCCGGAAATCGCCGCCTTGATGTCGGAAAAATCCAGGTTGATCAGGCCGGGCGTGAGAATGATTTCGCTGATTCCCTGCACCGCCTGGCGCAGCACATCGTCGGCGATTTTGAACGCCTCGGAAACACTGGTTCCTTTCGGCGCAATTTTCAGCAGACGATCGTTTGGGATCGTGGTGCAAATGTCGACCGATGCTGCCAGATCAGCGACGCTGCGCTCAGCCTGGCGCATGCGCTTACCGCCTTCGAAAGTGAATGGCTTGGTCACGACCGCGATCGTGAGCGCATCGAGTTCCTTCGCAAGCGTGGCAACCACCGGCGACGCTCCCGCCCCGGTTCCACCGCCCAGGCCGGCGGTGACGAACACCAGATCCGCGCCCTCGATGATGCCGAGAATGCGTTCCGTATCCTCGAGCGCCGCCTGACGGCCAATCGAGGGATCCGATCCCGCGCCCAGGCCGTTCGTGATCTTCGCGCCGATCTGAATCTTGTTCGGAACTTTGGAGGCCTCGAGAGCCTGCGAGTCCGTATTCATCACATAGAATTGGACACCCTCGAGGCCTTGTTCATACATGCGGCCGACGGCGTTCGATCCGCCGCCGCCCACGCCAATTACTTTGATTCGCGCGCCCTTGCGCGTTTCTTCCTGCAGTTCGTATTTGAGTGCGTCCATTTTCTTTCCGCGCACACCGCGCCCTGCTCCCTGGCGGAGTTCGTCGCGGGCGATGCGCTCCTCCCGTCTTTCAACCGAGCGAACCGCAGCCGCCGCGGCCGCCGTTCGCGCCATCTCACTTGTGCTAACGCAAAATCCTGCCGAGCATACCCACCGACTGCCGTTCCAGATCCACCATGCTCCGAAGCCGGGCCGAATACATCGCGAGACCGGCCGTGGTGGTCCACTCCGGCGTGTTCAGCCTGTCCGGCCATTCAAGAATCCCCTGAGCAAGCCCCAGTCGCGCGGGCGCATCAAGCACGCGCTCAGCCACATCGCAAATGCCCGCGAGCAGCGCGCCTGAGCCGCAGATCACAATCCCGCTGGCGATCGCCCGCTGCATGCCCACGCGCGCCAGTTCGCCCCGAACCATTTCAAACAGTTCCACGGCGCGCGATTCCAGAATGCCGTTGATCACCTTTCGCGGCGCGTCCCGGGCATCTCTGCCCCACGAATCCGGCATAGGCAGCTCGACCGTCGAATTCTCCGGCGTTCCCTCAGCGACGGCGCTTCCGAATTCTTCCTTCACCACATTCGCCGCGTCCACCGGAATCCGCAGCGCATGCGCCAGATCGCGGGAGAAATGCTCGCCGCAGATCCGCAGCGTGCTCGCAAGTTGCGCCGATTCCCCATGGAAGCAGACCAGTTCGGTCGAATGCGCCCCGATATCGATCAGCGCCACGCCTTCGCGCCGGTCTTCGGCTAGAACCGATGCGTAAGAGGCGGCAATGGCCTCAAATACCGTCTCGTCCACCGAAAGGTGCGCGCGGTTCACAGCGCCCACCAGATTCGAATGCTCCTGGGCAGACACAGTGATCAGGTGGGCGTTCGCTTCGACGATGGACGCCAGCATTCCGCGCGGATCGTGAAAGCCGGGATGATCGTCAATCACAAAATCCTGCGGCAAAAGCTGCAGGATCATGCGATCTTCCTGCAGTTGCACATTTCGCGCGCGGTCCATGGCGCGATTGATATCCCGCTGTTCGATTTCGCGCGGCCGGCCCAGATCCATACGGCCGCGCGTGTTGGCGCCCCGGGCGGTCTGCCCGCCGATTCCCAGCACCACAGTCTCAATTGCGGTCTGAGCCGTGCGTTCAGCCTCTTCGGCGGCCGCCAGCACGCATTCGGCTACGGCCTGTTGATCCGCGATGCGGCTTTTGGTCCAGCCTTCCGAAAGCGCCGCGCCATAGCCCAGCAGACGTATCCGTTCGTTTTCGAGCAGCATGATGGCGCACCGTGTGCGCGTGCTGCCCACATCGAGACCTGCGGCGAGGATCGATTTGTTGCTCATTGGTTCTTCTACTCGTAACTGCTCTTATCTGTCAGCGGCGGGCATCCTGCCTCGCCAGTATCCGATCGTCCATTCGCAGATCAAAAACGCGCGCGTGCTCGGAGTGGCTGCGAATCTCGCCGTAATGGTTTATGAAATTCATGTAGCGCGACCGGTAAGCGCGGTCGCCGATCCAAAGCTCGAGGGCTCTTCCATCGAGGTCCGAAATCACTCGAACGTTATCGAGAGCGCCCACATTGATTTCAGAGATGCTGCGCGCATCGGGACCGAGATCGGCCAGCAGCCGCTGCATCGTATTTACCCGCGCCCGGCGCTCTTCATCCGTTTGCTGTTCAGAAATCCCGCTGAGCATCGGCAGGTGAAAGCGCGCGTGAGGCGGCGCCGAAAGCAGAACGCCGTCAGCATCCACCAGCCCCAGCCAGTAGCGGCCGGAAACCCCGATCGGCAGTTTCGCAAAAGCAACGGGTCGCCGCTCCGTGACTGTAACCACGATGTGGTCGGGCCAGACGCGCGCAACGGAAGCGGCGCGTACCCAGTCGATCGCAAGCAGATGCCGGCGTCGCTCAGCCAGCGGGATATGAAAAACGCTCTGGCCGAAATCCGGCGCGAATACCTTCGCAATTCGATAACGGCTGGCGTAAACGGCGCCGCGGATTTCAAGACTTGCGCAGGTGCGCTCAACCGGATTGCACCGGAGTTCGAAGCGTGGGTCGCTGAGCAGGAAGGAGTGCGCCTGGTTTGCTCCCCATGCGAGCCCGGCGAAAGCCCCCAGCCACATCGTGATCCGAAGAGCCAGTCGCCAGCTGAATTTCGGCTTTGGCGGCGCGGGCGGCTTAGGCACCAGGCCCTCCCGCGTTGACGCGTAGCTTTTCCAGAATCTTTTCACCCGCTTGCGAGACGCTGCCGGCGCCGAGCGTCAGAATCAGATCGCCCGCCTCGGCGCCCTCTACGATCATCTCGATGCCATTCTCGGTGGATGCCGCGTACTCAGCGCCGCGATGCCCGAACTGGCGCATGCGCTCAACCAGCGATTCCGCCGTTACGCCCTCGATGGGCTTTTCCGAAGCGGCGTAAATATCCAGCACAAACACACGGTCGGCCTGATGGAAGGCGCGCGCGAAATCATCCAGCAGATGAAAAGTGCGAGTGTAGCGATGCGGCTGGAACAGCACGTGGACACGCGTCCGGCAGCACGAACGGGCCGCCGCCAGCGTCGCGCGAATCTCTGTCGGATGGTGACCGTAGTCGTCAATCACGGTCACTCCGCCCGCCTCGCCGCGAATTTCAAAGCGCCGCCCCACGCCTGTAAACCGGCGCAGCCCCTCACGGATCACGTCGGGCTCGACATTCAACTCGAGCGCCGCCGCGATTGCCGCCGTTGCATTCAGAACATTGTGCTCGCCGGGAATATTCAGATGGAACTCGCCCAGATCGCGGGTGCGGGAACGCAGATGAAATCGGCTGTGGAAGTCCCCGCAGTCCTGCTGATCGGGCTGGTAGTCGGCCTGAGACGTGCGCCCGTAAGTGATGGTCCGGCGGCGCACGTCCGGTAGAATGCCCTGGATATTCTCGTCGTCGAGACAAAGAATCGCCGCGCCATAGAACGGCACCTTGTTGACGAAGTCCGTGAAAGCCGCGCGAATGGCATCGATACCCGCGTAATGGTCGAGATGCTCGCGGTCGATGTTGGTGACGATTGCGAGGATCGGAGAAAGCTTCAGGAAAGACCCGTCGCTTTCATCGGATTCCACAACCAGAAAATCGCTCTTGCCCACGCGCGCGTTCGAGCCGCCCATGGCCGCCACTTTGCCTCCCACCACTACTGTGGGGTCCAGACCGGCGTGGCTCAGAATCGTCGCGATCATTGACGTTGTCGTGGTCTTCCCGTGAGAGCCGGCAACAGCGACGCCGTATTTCAACCGCATCAGCTCGGCCAGCAGCTCTCCGCGTGGAATTACGGGAATCTGAAGGCGTCTCGCCTCCTGGACTTCCGGATTCGTTTCATCCACTGCGGAACTGACAACAAGCGCCTTCGCGCCTTCCACGTTGGCCGCCTCATGGCCTTCATAAACCTTTGCGCCGAGTTTCGCAAGGCGATCGGTGGTAGGTGAAAGCCGGAGGTCCGAACCTGAGATCGTGTAACCCAAATTCAGCAGCACTTCGGCGATGCCGCTCATCCCGATTCCGCCGATTCCGGTGAAGTGGAGATGCTGCCGGGAAAAGAACATTTTAAATATGTATTGTTTCGGGTAGCTGAAGTTGTGTCAATCGATTTTGGGCAGTACTTGCGCTTCCTCGAGCAATATCTGTGCTGCGCGCATCGCAGCCCCGGGATGCGCCAGCTTGCGCGCCGCTTCAGACATCGACGCGAGCCGGGCGCGATCCTGATACAGGTCTCTCACGAAAGCAAAAAAGCGCTCGCCGGTCCATTCGCTGTCCTTCGAGAGAATCGCCGCGCCAGCCCTCTCGAAGGCCTGGGCGTTTCGAAGCTGGTGATTGTCCGCCGCAAACGGAAACGGCACCAGAATGCTCGGCTTGCCGGCCGCGGCCAGTTCGGATACAGCCCCCGCCCCCGACCGGCACACAATGAGATCGGCCTCGGCGAACGCCGCCGGCATATCGTCGATAAACGGCTTTACTTCGCCTTCGAGCCCGGTCGCCGCGAACTCGCGAGCCAGTTCCTCGTACATTTTTGTTCCGGTCTGGTGAATGATCTTCACCGGTAGCCCGGATCCACGAAAATGCTTCCAACTCTCCCGCGCAGCGTTGTTGAGCGTGCGTGATCCCTGGCTTCCGCCGGTAATCAGAATCGTCATCGCGGCGCTTTCTGCGCGGACGGGCAGATGGAAGAATTCATCGCGAACCGGAAGTCCCGTCACCTCCGTGCGGCCCGCCGGAAAATATTTTCTGGTCTCTTCGAAACTGATCAGCGCTCGCTTCACCCAGTGCGCAATCCGGCGATTCGTGAAACCCGGCACGGCGTTCGGCTCCATCACTACCAGGGGCACGCCCCGCATCAGGGCAGCCAGCACCGGCGGCCCCGCCACATAACCGCCCATACTGAACACCGCGGCCGGGCGCCACTCCGCAAATCTCCGGATCTGGCCGAGCGTTTCGGCCACGAGCCGGTAGGCGCTTGAAATACTTCGCGCGAGCCCGAGCCCCTTGATGCCCCCCACGCGAATCATTTCCAGCCGGAACCCCGCCCCAGGCACAAGCCGCGATTCCACGCCGCGCTTCGTACCCACGAAAAGTGCGGAATGGCCGAGCTTTTCTATTTCCCGCGCTACGGCGATCGCCGGAATCACGTGCCCTCCGGTGCCCCCGCCGGCCATGACGAACAACAAGGTGCGCGCATCGTTCACCCCGCGTGCTCCGAGAGGTTCAGCAGAATTCCCAGCGACACCAGCGTCACCAGAAGCGAACTGCCGCCAAAACTGATCATGGGCAGGGGAATGCCCTTGGTCGGCAGCATGCCGAGCACGACGCTGATATTGAAGAACGCCTGCACCACCAGCATCGTCGTGATGCCCAGCGCAAGATAGCGCCCGAAATCATCGGGAATCAGCACCGTTGCGCGTATACCGCGCCACAGAATCACCACGAACCCGGCGAGCACCGCCATAGAGCCAAACAGTCCGAATTCTTCCCCCACCACGGCGTAAATCGTATCCGTGTGCGCTTCAGGCAGGTAGAAAAGCTTCTGCCGCCCCTGCATCAGACCCACACCCACAGGGCCGCCGGAAGCCACCGCGATCTTCGCCTGCTCGGCCTGGTAGTTGGTATCTTTCGCGGTGATCGATTTCTTCATTTGAGATCGAATCCAGCCGTGGGTGTCGATTTTGTCCACAAGCTCAAACTTCGGATCGATGTAGCTGATTACGCGCGCAAGCCGGTAAGGCTTCGCGGCGACCGCGGCGCACGCGCCAACTGCGGCGATAATCGCCGCAATCACGATATAGCGCCTTTCGAGTCCGGCAACCACGAACACCGCCACTGCAGTGGTCGCAAGCACAATGGCTGTGCCGAGGTCCGCAACCACGACCGCAACCGTAACCACGCCCACCGCCAGAATCGCGGGTAACAGCGTGTAACGGCTGTTGATGGCGCGCGAGCGCAGCGCGATGAAGTAGGCGAGAAACAGCGTGAGCGCCGGCTTTGCGAATTCCGAGGGCTGCAATCCGCCGAACGGCCCGAAGCGAATCCAGCGATGCTGCCGCGGATCCGCGAAATACACGATTACCAGCAGCAAAACGACCAGCCCCATAGCCGTAAACGCGATCCCGGGCGCCTGCAGTTTCCGGTAGTGGACATTCTTCATCCACATCAGAAGCGGAACCGAAATCGCAATCCAGAGGAGTTGCCGGACCGCGAAGTAATAGCTCGAGCCCATCCGGATCTGAGCCACTACGGACGAGGCGCTGTAAATCATCACGGCGCCGAACAGCACCATCAGGATGATCGCGCTGAAGAGAATCCAGTCAGTCTTTAGCCGCTGCGCCATGTTCCAGTCCGTGTACCAGTTCCTTGAAAACCTGCCCGCGATCTTCGTAGCTGTTGAATTGATCGAAGCTCGCGCATGCCGGAGCCAGCAGCACCGTATCGCCCGGTTCAGCCGCCGCCCATGCTTCCGCTACCGCGCGGTCCAGAGTGCCGGCGTGAATAATCCGAACGGCGCCGTCAATCTGCGATGCAATCTTCTCTTCCGCGGCGCCGATGAGCACCGCCGCGCGCGCTTTCCGATGCAGCCGATCTCGCAGCGCCGTGTAATCGCTTCCCTTGTCCTTGCCGCCCAGAATGATCCACAGATTTCCGGCGAACGAGTCGAGCGCCTTCATGGTCGCGTCTACGCTCGTGGCCTTCGAGTCGTTGTAAAACTTGACGCCGTCGATTTCGGTGACAAACTCGAGGCGATGCTCTACCGCTGTAAACGTCTTCACCGCCGCGGCAATCGCCTCCCGCTCTGCGCCCGCGAAATGAGCCGTAGCAGCAGCCGCCATCACATTTTCCGCGTTGTGCATGCCCGGAATCGGAATCTCGTCGAGCCCGATGAGCCGCTCGCCATCCAGCCGGATCGCGCCGTCTCGAATCATTTCTTTGCCGAACCAGAACGTTTCCGCGCGAGTCAAAGTCGCAAACGACCGGCAGACCGGATCATCCGCGTTCAGCACCGCGTGATCGCCCGGCTGTTGCGTCCGGAAGAGGTTCGCTTTCGCCGCGGCGTAATTTTCAAACGTGTGGTGCCGGTCCAGATGGTTCTGCGTCACATTCAGGCAAACCGCGATATGCGCCCGAAAAGTTCGGATCGTCTCGAGTTGAAAGCTCGAAAGCTCGAGCACGTTCCACTGCCCTTCGCGCGATGATTCCACCATTGCGATCACGGGCTTGCCGATATTGCCGCCCACCTGAGACGCCACCCCGGCGCTCGAAAGGATGTGCCTCACAAGCGAGGTCGTCGTGGTCTTTCCGTTCGAACCCGTAATCCCGATCACCGGCCCGCGCAAGAACGGCGCAGCCAGTTCCACTTCCCCGATCACCTCGACGCCTCTCGCCCGCGCCCGTTCCAAACCCGGCAGATCCGCGGGCACGCCAGGCGAGATCACCACGCGATCCCACTTCTCGTCGAACAGCTCTTCCGATTGCGGCAGGAATCCCGGAACATCGTGCGGCTTCAGGTCCGTAGCGGTCACTTCCGCGCCTTTTGCGCGCAGGAACTCCGCCGCGGCCCGCCCTGATTTCTCCATCCCGACCACCAGCGCCTTCATCGCAATTTCAATGTGGTCAGCGCGAACAGCGCCATCACCAGTCCCATAATCCAGAACCGCGCAATGATCTTCGATTCCTGCCACCCCAGCGCCTCGAAATGGTGATGAATCGGAGCCATTTTGAAAATGCGCTTTTTGCGTAGCTTGTAGCTGCCCACCTGCAGAATCACGCTGAGCAGTTCCACCACGAACATGCCCGCGATGAAGACCAACAGAATCTCCTGCTTGATCAGCACAGCCACCACGCCCATCGCGCCGCCGAGCGAGAGTGACCCTACATCGCCCATGAACACGTCCGCCGGGTGCGCATTCCACCACAGAAATCCCAGGCTCGCCCCCGTCATCGATCCACAGAAGATCGTCAGTTCCGCCGTCCTCGGGTTACGCGCGAACAACTGCAGATAATTCGCGAACTCACGGTTTCCCGTCGTATAAGCCAGAACCGTCAGCGCGCCCGCCGAAATCACCATCAGGCCGATGGCAAGTCCATCGAGCCCGTCCGTAATATTCACCGCGTTGCTGGAACCCACCACGATAAAAACGAAAAACAGATAGAACGGAATAAAGGCCAGCGCGTAGGTGAACGGACTCGCCAGCAGCGAATGAATCACCAGATCCGGCTGATACTGCTTGAAGAAAGGAACGTTCAGCGTAGTCGAATAGGCGCTGTAATACTGCATTACGGCCAGCACCGCGGTGATAACCGCGGCCACCAGCATCTGCAGCCCGAACTTCTGTTTCGCCGTGAGCCCCAGATTCCGCCGGTTCATCACCTTCGCGTAATCATCGATAAACCCGATCACGCCAAATGAAGCCAGACCAAAAAGCGCAATCCACACGTACAGATGCCGCAAATCCGCCCACAACAGCGTCGGCACAATGATGCTGATGATGATGAGCACGCCGCCCATGGTTGGCGTACCGGCCTTTTTCGCGTGCGACTTCGGGCCGTCTTCGCGAATATGCTGCCCGATCTGAAAATCACGCAGTGTACGAATCAGCCACGGGCCAAGAGCGATGCAGAGAAACAGCGAAGTCAGGCTCGCGAACATCGCGCGCGACGTCACATACCGGAACACGCGAAATGGAGTCACGGCCGGATAGAGCTGTTCGTAAAGGAGCCAGTAGAGCATCGCCGTCGTCGTCTTCTCACGCGCACAACACGCGCCCGCTCCTCACGGAGATCGTCGCGCGCCGTGCGGTCAATTCCTCAATTCTTCCACGCGCTCCCGGCGGGCGCGGGCTCATCCCCCATCACGCGCTCGAGCGCCTTCTCCACCTGGACTCCACGCGATCCCTTGAACAGCGCAACATCTCCCGGCTGCAGATAACTTCGAAGGAAATCGCCCGCCTCTTCCGGCGAATCAAAAAAGAACGCGGCGCCGTCCGACATTCCGGCGTCAATGGCGCTTTCCACCACCCGCCGTGCGGCGCCGCGGACGCCCACAAGAGCATCTATTCCCTGCTCCGCGGCGAATTTTCCAATCTCGCGGTGCAGATTCGCGGCCTCTCGGCCAAGCTCCAGCATTTCTCCAAGCACGGCGATTCGCCGCCGCGCCGGCGTATCCCGCAGCACCTCGATCATGCTGCGCATCGCCTCGGGATTCGCGTTATAGCAATCGTTGATAATCGTTGCGCCGCGGTGTTCCAGGCGCTCCCCGCGCATGCGCCCCGGTGCGAGCGAGCGCACCGTGTCCGGCAGACTTTCGAGGGCAATCCCCAGCGCGCGCGCCACCGCAATCCCGGCCAGCACATTACTCACGCCATGCCGTCCGGAAAGCGGCGATTCGAACTCCACGCCGTCCACCCGGAATCGCGCTCCCGCCGCGGACCACGTCGCACCCTCGGCCCTCACCTCGCTCGACTCGTCAAATCCGAAAGTAATCGATCGCCCCGCGTGAACGCTCGCAAACTCACGAACCCGCGGATCATCGGCATTTAACACCGCCGTCCCCGTCG
>Ga0070680_100002404_pt1 | contig 13861 bp, 13 predicted proteins | sample KBSC73BmetaG_FD_64672 | JGI IMG/M metagenome (GOLD analysis project Ga0070680, IMG submission 64672) | Corn rhizosphere microbial communities from Kellogg Biological Station, Michigan, USA - KBS C7-3B metaG | ecosystem: Host-associated > Plants > Roots > Rhizosphere | place: USA: Michigan...
TCCCTCGAAGAGCCCGACGACGGCACCATCGCCCCCACCGCCGTCGGCGGCGCGGTCCCGTTCGCACCCGAGGTCACGATCCCCGCGTTGCTCACCATGCGCACGACCTACGGGAACAAGCTTTTCTCGACCTACGGATTCCTCGACGCCTTCAACCCGACGTTCACCGCATCGGGCCAACAGGAAGCCGGCACGGTGGACCCGCAGCTCGGCTGGTTCGATGTCGATTACCTCGGCATTGACCAGGGCCCCATCCTCGCAATGGTCGAGAATTATCGAACCGGATTCGTCTGGCGTGTGATGCGAACGAATGCGCATATCGTGCGCGGGTTGCAGCGCGCGGGCTTTACCGGAGGATGGCTGCCCTGATCGGCCTCGCCAACGAATCGGAGCCCGTGTCAGGCTGGATCACGGGCGGCCAGCCGACCGAGCAGCAGCTCAAAGCCTTCAAGACCGCCGGCGGCGAAGTGGTCGTCGACAACCGCGATCCCATGGAGCCGCGCCCGTTCGACGAGCCCGCCGTCGTCCGAGCCGCCGGCCTCGACTACATTAGTCTGCCGATCGTGCACGGCGCTGTTACGACGGATACAATGAAGCGCATGCACGATACCCTGAAGCAACTGGCGGGAAAAAAAGCGCTACTGCACTGCTCAAGCGGGAATCGAACCTCAGCGGCGCTAATCCCCTATCTGATGATCGACAAGAAGATGGAACAGGACGATGCAGTCGATATCGCCATGCGGGGTGGCCTGCGCAGCGCGGAGCTGATGGAATTGGCACTGAGCTATGCACAACAGACGTCTTCCTGACTCCTCGATCCTCACAGCCCCTCAGCCGCTCGGCCTCTCGGCGTCTCCCTCACCGTCTCAACTCTACGATTTTGGCTCTTCGCGACCTCCCGCATAGCGATGCCAGTACATCCGCATTTCGGAGATCTTCCCGTCCTTCGTCTCGCAGAAAATCGCACCCCGCGCGTCGATCTGCTCGCCCGTGCGCCGGCGTCTGAAGGTGCAGCGGAATTCGGTCGCGAACCACGGTCCCGCCACGTAGATCTCGCCCGACGAAAAGTGCGTCTCGGCCTGATGCAGGGGGATATCCTTCCAATAGTCGCGAATCGCCCCAACCCCTTGGTCAGGCTCGCTGAACGGCGTCTCGAGGAACACCGCATCGTCAGTGAACACCGACGCAATCGTATCGACGTCCCCCCGCTCCCATCCCCGCCCAAACGTGTCGATCAGCGCGCGATAGTCGGCAGTCATGGCCGCAAATATATCCTCCGAATGGCCCGGCTCGCGTTCCTTCTTGCAGTCGCAACCACCGCGTGCGGTCCCGTGGCCGACCAGGGCTTTGCCCTGCTCTTCCTGGGCCGCTCGCCCGCGACCCGGCTCGGACCGCTGTCGTGGGCGCCCGACGCGGGGCACAGCCGGATCGTCGCGTTCGACGGTGAGTTGCACGTGGTCAAGACGATCCGGGATCCCCGGCTCTCGAGTCCGGTTGCCGTCGCACGCTATCCGAAGGACCGGCTCCTCGTGACCGAGCGGACCGGCGAAGGAGTGGTGTTCGACACCGCCGGCAAACCGGTGCGCGAGTGGGAAAGTCCCTTTGCGGCATCGATCTACGCCACAAACCAGCGCCTCATCGTCGCCGCCCGCTCTCCCTATTTCGTTCAGTTTGTCGCCGAAGACGGCAGCGCGCCGCTACTCTGGGAGCTCGATACACTGGGACGGCCTGGTCACGGAATTGGGATCACCCACGTCCCGGACATTCGCTACCTCGCCCAGCTCGTGAACGCCGGCGCGGTGGCGTTGTCGGGCGACCACGTCTACTTCGCGCCGCTCGTGCGCGACGAGATCCTGCGCCTCGACGCGGCGGGATCGATCGTGTGGCGCAGCTCGCGCGGCCTCTTCCCCACGGAGCGGGATCCGCAGTTCGTCGCCGGCAATGAACGTCGCGTGGCGCACGCGCTGGTGAACATCGCGATGACGGTGGGGCCCGATGGACGGGTCTACGTGCTTGGCGGCGCCGATTCCGCCGCCCGGACGCTGCGGCTGGACGTGTTCAACGCCGAAACAGGCGAGCTGCTCGCGACTCGCCAGCTCGGGACTCCCGCGACCGCCATTGCGGTGAATCGCCGAGGCCAAATTCGCGTACTCGATCTTGTGGCCCTGCTCGCGCAGGCTCCCACGCTCGGCCGCGAGCCGTTCACGCCGGCCGTCACGCTCCCCGATCTGTCCGGAAAACCGGTGCGGCTCGCGGACTATCGCGGCAAGGTGACGCTGGTGAATTTCTGGGCATCCTGGTGCGAGCCGTGTCGGGAGGAATTCCCGCACATGGCTGAGCTGTACAAGGACTTCGCTAACCGAGGCTTCGCCATCGCCGCGATTTCGGATGACGTGAGCGACAGCAAGATGCGCGCGTTCGTGCGCGAATTCCGGCCGCCCTTCCCGATCCTCGTGGGCGGCGGCCGCATGAAGGCCGCATATCATTATCGCGGCCTGCCGTATTCCGTGCTGCTCGATCGCAACGGCCGCATCATCGAGCGCCTCTTTGGCTTCGGCGGCGAGAATGAATTCCGCCATCTGCGCGATCTGATTTCCAGGGAACTGGCAACTCCCTGACACCTATCACCTAACACCTGTTCTGAGAGAGAACTCTCTTGGTACTACTTCTGACACTGCTTCTCCAGGGACCGCCGCCCGTCACCGCCCGGATCGCCAGCGCGCACGACTGGGTCGCACGGATTTCCCGCACCATGGGCGACTCCGTCTGGCCCGGCTTCCGGCCCGACACGATCCCCGTCCTGTATGTCGTCAGCGGGCAAGGCACGCTGCTGCTGGGCTGGCGCGGTGCGCTCCCGGAAGGCTTCATCGCGATCGACGGTCTCGACGGATCCGGGTGGAAATCGTCCGCCGACCCCGGGGCCGCGAGCACGGGCACCCAGCTCGCCGGCCGGCCGACGGCGCAGGTCGTGGTGAATGACTCGCTGAATCTCGCCAACCTGATCGGTCTCACCACGCACGAAGCGTTTCACGTCTTCGAAGCCGCGGTAAAGCAGCCGGGCCGGAAATTCGGCCGGGGCGAGAATTCATTTCTCGTCACGACGTACCCCGTCTTTGACCCGCAGAACGAATCAGCGATGGCACTCGAGGGACGCATTCTGGAAGCAGCGGATAAGGCAACCACCAAAGCCGCCAAGCGCGCGCTCGCACGCCAGTTCCTCGCGGTCCGCGAAGCGCGCCACCGGGCACTCGACGCCGATTTCGTGGAGTTCGAGCAGCTCACCGAGCTGAACGAGGGGTTGGCGGAGTACACGCTGGTCCGGTCGGTGCAGCTCGCGGCGCGGCAGAGGGACTTCCCCGATCGCGTGGGTGCTGCCCAGCTGGCGGCAAGCAAGCGTACCGGGCTGCATCAGCTTACCGATGACGTGACACGCTCGGTTCGGCTGCGCTATTACGCGACCGGACCGGCGCTCGGACAGCTCCTCGATGCCCTCGAAGGACCGGCGTGGAAGACGCGTCTGGTCGAGCGCAACCTGAGCGTGCAGGAGCTGCTGGCGGAAGTCTCGGGCTATCGCGCGCAGGAAACGACGCTGCGGCGGCAGGCCGAATCGACATTCGTGATCGCCAAACTGCGTTCCGCGGCGGATTCACAGGTCGGCCGGCTGCGCACGATCCGCAAAGCCCAGGTCGACAGCATTCTCGCCGATCCCGGCATCCAGCTGGTGGTTGCGGTCAAGGGGCGCTACCTCGGTCTCTGTGGCATCGATCCACAAAACCTGCTCCAGGTCGAGCCGGGCGTGCAGCTCCACACGCGCTGGCTGCAGGTCTGCGCGGGGGATGCGCTCCAGGCGACATTCAACACGCCGGCCGTCTATGATGCGAACGCACAGGTCGTGCGCGCGGTGGTCGGAGCAGATTCAACCGTGAAAGTGGTGAATGGACCGCAGGGCGATGTGCGGATTGAGTCCCCACTCGTCTCGCTGCACGCAGCCAAGGCTGATGTGGCTCGCGATGGACGCACTCTGACGGTTACCATTACACGGCAATGATGCTGCCGCTGCTCCTCGCACTCGCCGTTCAGTTGCCAGGTGACTGGCCCGTCTACGGCCGGGACGCGGGTGGCGCGCGTTTCTCGCCGCTCACGCAGATCACCCGCGCCAACGTTGCACAGCTCCAGGTGGCCTGGACCTATCACGCCAGCATGCTCGATATGTCCGGTATGGATCACCGCCCGCCGGCCCTGGAGGTCACCCCGATCGTCGTGGACGGCACGATGTTCGTGATCACGCCCACGGGGATCGTGGCGGCGCTCGATCCGGCAACCGGTACCGAGCGCTGGCGCTACGATGCGGGAGTCAACCCGCATCGCGGTTACGGCGACTTCGCAAGCCGCGGCGTGAGCCTTTGGCGCGACAGTCGGGCAGCGCCCGGAGCCGTGTGCGCCCGCCGCGTCGTCGCAACTACGATCGACGCTCGACTTGTCTCCCTGGATGCCGCGACCGGAAAGCCGTGCGCGGGGTTCGGCTCCGGTGGCGTGGTAGACCTGCGGAAGGGACTCCGGGTGACCCCCGACGAGTTCGCGTTCTACGAAGTCACCTCGCCGCCGGCGATCGTGGGAGACCTCATCATCACCGGCTCCGCAATCGCGGACAATACGAATCTCGCCCCCGCGAGCGGCGAGGTGCGCGCGTGGGACGCGCGCACGGGCGCGCTCAAATGGTCGTTCGATCCCATCCCGCAGGATTCGACGGATCCCGCGTTCAAGACGTGGGAAAAATGGAGCGCGCCGCGCACCGGCGGCGGCAACGTCTGGTCCGTGATGGCGGTTGACCCCGAAAGGGATTTGGTCTTCCTGCCCACCTCGAGTCCCGCGCCCGATTATTTCGGCGGCATGCGGCTCGGGGAGAATCGCTATGCCAATTCGATCGTGGCGCTGCGCGCGTCAACCGGCAAAGTGGTGTGGCACTTTCAGACCTCGCACCACGACATCTGGGATTACGACAACGCGGCTCCGCCCGCTCTGACCACCGCGACACTGCGCGGCGCGAAGATACCCGTCGTCATCCAGGTCCCAAAGACGGGAATGATGTATGTGCTCGACCGGGCAACCGGGAAACCGGTCTTCGCGGTCGAAGAGCGTCCCGTGCCGGCGAGCAGCGTGCCTGGTGAGGTGGCGTCAAAGACTCAACCGTTTACGGTGGTGACGCCGCCGCTGTCCCCGCTCGCGTATTCCGCGGCGGATGCCTGGGGACCCACCCCCGAAGTCGAAGCGGCCTGCCGCCAGCTGCTCGGCACCCTGCGCAACGAGGGGCCGTTCACCCCACCATCGCTGGAAGGGTCGCTCGTCGTTCCTGGCAACATCGGCGGCGCCGCCTGGGGCGGCGTCGCGATAGATGAACGTAGATCGCTGGCGATCGTCCCGGTAAATCGCCTGCCGGCGATGGTCCAATTGTTCGAAGCAGACGGATTCAACCGCGACAGCATGCGGACCGCCGACGCCCAGCGCGGGCTGACGGATTTCGAGTACACACGGATGCGCGGAACGCCGTACATCATGCGCCGCCGCTTGATCCTCGGTCCGACAGGCTTGCCCTGCATCAAGCCCCCATTCGGCTCCCTGGTGGCGGTCAGCCTCAACACGGGCGCGATCGTCTGGAACGTTCCCCTTGGCACGATGGGCGGATTCCCAGGGTCTCCACATCTGGGTGGGCCTATTGCCACGGCCGGAGGGCTGGTCTTCATCGGCGCGACGCTCGACCGCGCAATTCGCGCGTTCGACGTCGAAACGGGGCGCGAGCTCTGGAAGGCCGATCTGCCAGCCGGCGCCCGCGCGACGCCCATGACCTATGAGGCAGGTGGACGGCAGTTCGTCGTGATCGCCGCGGGGGGGGGTGGCCCCTTTGGGGCAGGCGACGCGATCATCGCGTTTGCACTTCCGAAGTGAGTTTCCTAACCTAGAGGGTGCCGCTCCCGATAATCATCGACACCGATCCAGGTATCGACGACTGCCTGGCCCTCCTTCTCGCTCTCAACTCGCCTGAGCTCGACGTACGCGCGATCTCGATTTCGTACGGGAATACCGTAGTCGAGAATGCGTATCGGAACTGCGTCGAGATCCTGCGCCGAGCGAACCGTCGCGTGCCGATTGGCATTGGCGCGCGGCGGCCGTTGAAGCGCCAGCTGGAAGTCGCCGCCGACACCCATGGCCCATCCGGGCTCGGGTACGCCGAGGTGCCGCCGGCGGGGGTGATTCTGGACTACGTGCGTCCGCTCGAGCGACTGCTCGAAGCGCAGCCGGATCCCGTCACGCTGGTTACCCTCGGGCCCCTGACGAGCTTCGCGCTGGCGCTGCGGGCCAATCCCGCCCTGATCCGTGAGAAAGTCAGCCGCCACGTCGCGATGATCGGCAACATCGAGGCGGCGGGCAATCAGACGCGCTTCTCGGAGTTCAATGCCTGGTGCGACCCCGAATCGCTGGCCACGGTGCTGGCCGCCGAACTCCCGACCGAGATGATCGGCCTCGATGTCACCCGCAAGCTGATCATGAGGGCCAACGAGGTCGACCGCCTCGCGCACACCCCGGAAGGGATCTGGTTGCACGACGCCCTGCGCTTCTACGTCGAGTTCCATCGCAAACAGGAAGGGCTCGACGGTGCGGTCGTGAACGACGTGCTCGCGATCGCCTATCTGCTGCAGCCCGAGGTGCTCACGTTCAGCGATCTCCGGATCACGGTCGATCTGGGCGACGGGCACAGCCGCGGGCGCACGAAGCTCGATCCGAAAGGGTCGTTCGCACGCGTCGCCATGGATGTGCATCCCCCGCCGGTGCGGCGGCTCCTGTTCGAGCGCGCGCTCCCGCCGAGTGGCGGGGCTCCGCCCAACACGCCCCAAGCTCCCGCTGAGGAGGCGCTGGTCTGACAATTCCGCGCAAGGTCGCCGTGATCGGTGCCGGCGACATCGGGGTGGGTTGGGCAGCGTTGTGTGCATCGGCCGGTTGGCCCGTCGCGATTTACGACCTGAATCCCTCGACAATGGAGCGCGCGTCGATCGAGATCGAACGCCGCACGCGGGCCCTCGTCGCGCTGGGCCGCGCCCCCGAATCGGTTGTCGAGCGCGGCCTGAGTGAGCTGGTCAGGACGAGCGTTCTCTCAGAAGCGATTCAGGACGCCGACTGGATCATCGAGGCGATTCACGAAGACATCAATGCCAAACAGAAGCTGTTATCCGCCATCGAACAGGTGGCCGGCGTCGAAGCGCTGATCAGCTCGTCCTCCAGCGGTCTCTCACCTACCGACATCTTCGGTCGCATGCGGCGGCTGGATCGCTGTCTGGTCACGCATCCGCTGAATCCACCCGAGCTGATTCCCGTGGTTGAAGTCGTCCCCGAGGGACGCACGTCCGCCGCGACCATCGCTCGCGCCGCCGATTACCTGCGGGCGCTGGGACGCCACCCCATCGTGCTCAAGAAGGCGATCCCGGGATACGTCGTCGGACGTGTGGCGGCGGCAGTCTGGCGCGAGTGCATCGATCTCGTCCTGCGGGGCGTGATTTCGGTAGACGACCTGGATCGCGCAGTCTCGATGGGACCGGGGATCGGGTGGGCCGCCGCAGGACCGCACCTCACCTACCACCTCGCTGCGGGCGAAGGTGGGATCCGTGGCTTTACCCAGCATCTCCTCGCGAGCTTCGAGAGCTGGTGGCAGCAGTTGTCGCATTGGGCACAGCTCGACCCCGATCAGCAGCGCACGCTGATTCAGAGCATCGAGCGGGCGTATAAGGGGAAAGTCGAGTTTCTGCGGGAAGCGCGGGACCGGCGGCTCAACGCAATTCTCAGGGCGCTTGAGCAGGCACGCGCACCATCAGGATCGGAATCCGGCTGACGTGTCGTAATGCTGTCGCGGTGGTGCCATGAACCACATCGCCCAGGAGCGAGTGTCCATGAGTCGCCATCGCAATGAGGTCAACCTTCTCCCGCTCCGCCGCCGCCGCGATTTCCTTGGCGGGATCGCCCGCCGCCAGCACCGCATCCGCATCGATCCCCGCCGCACGCAGCTGCTGCGACACCTGCTCCAGGTACGCCCGGTCCTCCTTCATTTCCTGCGATTCGCGCAGGTTGAGCTGCTCCATGTTGCGCGCCGCCCAGCCGTCGGCGACGTGTACCAGGAGGACCTGGGAGCCGAGGCGCTTCGCCAGCTCCGTCACGTGCATCAGGATGGCCGTGTCAGCCGGTCCATTCTCGAGCGGTACCAGGATGCGCTTGTACATCAGGCGATCCAGCTGCCAACGACGCGGACCAGCAGATACGCGTTCAGGCTGGCAATGAAGACGGCCACCACATAGGCGAGGATCTTCAGCCATGTGGGATTCACGAACTCGCCCATCTTCAGTTTGTCCGACGTAAACATCACCAGCGGAAAAACCGCGAACGAGAGTTGCAGGCTGAGAATGACCTGGCTGAGGATCAAGAGCTGGGCCGTACCGTGTTCACCGAAGAAAATAGCGGTCAGCGCAGCCGGCACAATCGCGATCAGGCGCGTAATCAGACGCCTGAGCCATGGCCGGATGCGGATGTTCAGGAACCCCTCCATCACGATCTGGCCCGCGAGCGTCCCGGTCAGCGTCGAGTTCTGCCCGGAGGCGAGCAGCGCAAATGCAAACACGGCGCTCGCGCCGCCGACGCCGAGGAGCGGCGTGAGCAGGCGATAGGCATCCTGGATTTCCGCGACGCCCGTTTCCCCGGCCCGATGGAATGTCGCGGCGGCGACGATCAGGATCGCGGCGTTGATGAACAGCGCGAACGACAGCGCGACGGTGGAATCGATGAACGCAAACTTCACCGCTTCCTTTCTCCCCGCGGTCGTCTCGTCATAGCTGCGTGTCTGCACGACCGACGAATGCAGATACAGATTGTGCGGCATCACCGTTGCCCCAAGGATGCCGATCGCGATGTACAGTTTGTCGGGATCCGTCAGGATCGACGCACTCGGCAGGAAGCCGGCGAAGACCGCGCCGGCTTCGGGCTTGGCAATGAGAATCTCGAACAGGAAGCAACCGGCGATCGTGGCGATGAGCACCACCACCAACGCCTCGAGCAACCGGAATCCCTTCTGCTGCATGTAGAGCACGATCAAGACATCGAGCGACGTGATCGCGATGCCCCACGGCAGCGGAATGCCAAAGAGCAGATTGAGTGCGATCGCCGACCCGATGACTTCGGCGAGATCGCAGGCGGCAATCGCGATCTCGCAGATCACCCACAGGAAGAACGAAACGGGTCTCGAGTAGTGATCGCGGCACGCTTGCGCCAGATCCCGCCCCGTGACAATGCCCAGCTTGGCAGACAGGCCCTGGAGCAGAATCGCCATCAGGTTGGACAGCAAGATGACGGTCAGGAGCGTGTAGCCGAAGCGCGCGCCGCCCGCAAGATCGGTCGCCCAGTTGCCCGGATCCATGTATCCGACCGCGACCAGATAGCCTGGCCCGGCAAACGCGAGCGCCTTTTTCCACCAGGTCCCGCGCTTGACCGGAATTGTGCGATAGACTTCCGCGAGACTCGGTGCGAGCCGCGGATGCCGCCAGCCGGCGTCGAGCGCGCTATTCGCCATCGGCGTCCTCGCGGCAGAACAACAGCAGGGCAAGCTCTTGGCCCACGACGCGCGTCGTACCGTCGTCCAGGCGCACGATGGTCGGGCCGTTGAATGGCTGGCGGTCGATCACCGTGAGACGCACACCGGGCGTGAGCGCCTGCTCGGCGAGATAGTGGAGCCTGGCGGGATGCTCGTCGCCGACTTCCTGCAACACGACCGTCGCGCCGACCGGCGTCTCCGCCAGCGTGACGAGCTCGGCCTCTTCGATTTCACCGGCGGCGGTGGGAATGGGCGCGCCATGCGGATCGTAACGCGGCTCGCCGAGCGCATCGGCCATGCGTTCGATCAACTTCTCCGAAACGGCATGCTCCAGTCGCTCGGCCTCGACGTGCACATCTCCCCAGTCAAAGCCCAGTTTGCCCGTCAAATAGGATTCGAGAATGCGATGACGACGGATCATCTGCAGCGCTGCGCGCCGGCCCTGCGGCGTGAGCTGCACGCCGCGATACGGCACGTGCTCGATGAGCCCTGTTTCGGACAATCGTTTCATCATGCCACTGACGGAGGGCGGGGCGACTTCGAGCATTTCAGCGATATCGCTCGTTGTCGCAAATCCACCCTGATTGGTGAGGTGAAAAACGGACTTCAGATAGTCCTCGACGGACCGGGTGAGCGGTTGTTCGTTTGCACGGGCTGCGGCGTTCATTGGACCTCTCTGGACATGTCAACCAGACAGGTCATTAGGCTAGCCTAAATCTCAAATGTTGTCAAGCAAAGATGTGGATTTTGTTAAGCTAAGAAACCAACGTAATTAGCGGCGTGAGAATGCGCTCGCTCATTCCCCAGATAGTGTGTTTCCCGAGTGTATATGAGGGAAGTACTCGACGGGGGATGCCAGGATGATCGATCGTGACCTCCCCACGGACCCCGGCGGCAGCGAGCGACCGGAACGAGACCCAAAAGGCGTCTTGGACCTCCGGGTTGAGGACAATCGGGGGCCGAGATGTCAACGCGAATACAAATGGCCGCACGACGACCGGCGGCAGAACCGGCGTCCGCGGGTACAGATCGTCGAGCGTGCCGAGCCGCTCGGCGGACGTGAGATCGACACCGATTTCTTCGTGGGTCTCGCGGATCGCGGTATCGAGGAGATCGACGTCGCCCGGCTCCCGGCGCCCGCCGGGGAACGCAATCTGTCCCGACCACGTGTCGCCGATGCGTACCGCGCGATGGATGAAGAGCGCTTCGATGCCTTCGTCGCCGTCGTGCAGAATCACGGCGACGGCGGCGGCGATCATCCCGGTTTCGAAAGGAATCTCAACAGGCTGGTAATCGCGCAGCGTGCGCCGCGCTTCTTTCAGAGTCGCCACGAATCCCCAGTCCCTACCCCTAGTCCCTACGCAGAGACTTCTTCACCACCATCGACATTGATCACGTTCCCGGTGATCCAATCCGCGCCGGGTTGCGAAAGTGCCACGATCGCGCCGCCGAGATCGGCGGGCGTCGTGAGGCGATGATGCGGGTTTCGCAGCGTGGCGATCTCGATGAGCTTCTCATTGCCGGGGATTTTCCGGAGCGCAGGCGTGTTGGTGACGCCGCCGCGCAGCGAATTGACCGTGATGCCGAACGGCGCGAGCTCCAGCGCGAGCTGGCGGGTGTGCGATTCGAGGGCCGCTTTGGCTGCCGAGACTGCGCCGTAGGTCGCGAACACGCGCGTCGAGCCGGACGATGTCATCGAGAAGATGCGGCCCCCCTTCCCCATCAGGCCGTGCTTCACGACCCCTTGCGCCCAATAGACGAGCGAGTGCGCCATGACGTCGAGCGTCATGTCGACGTTGGCTTTGTTGAGCGCGTCATCGCCGATGTAGGGCTTCAGCGTCCCAAACGCGAGGGAGTGCAGCATGACGGCGACGTTCAGCTTCTGCTTGGCGAGCTCCGCCAGCACTTCGTTGCGCTTCTCCTCGTCCGCGGCGTTGATGTTGAAGTATTGGGTCTTGCGGCCGAGCTTCTCGATGTCGCGGCGAATCTCGGCGACGTGCTCGAGGCCCGCCTTGCGGTCGAGGTGAACGCCCACGATATCATAGCCCGCCTGTGCGAGGGCCCGTGCCGCCCCCTCGCCGAAACCGCTCGAGGCCCCCAGAATGAGCGCCCATTTCGGAGTTCGTACCTGCGCGTGTGTGGTGTCTGGCATGGCGGTAAAATAGCCGCCCCGCGATGAGAAGCCACTTGTGGATGGGAATTGGCCTGATCGCTGGCCTTCTGCTGGGCCTGGTCGCGGCCACGCTCGCCGAGGACCACCATCCGGCGCTCGCCCATGCGCTGTTCGCGATTCAACCGGTGGGCGACATTTTCAAGAATCTGCTGTCGATGGTGGCGATTCCCCTCGTGGGCACAGCACTCTTTGCCGGCCTCGCCAAACTGGGAGAGCTCCGTATGCTGGGCCGGCTGGTCACGCGGACGCTCGCCTTCTTTTGGGCGACCTCGATCATCGCGATCGCGCTGGGGTTCGCCATCGGCAGCGTCATGCTCCCCCACGCGGCGGTGTCACCGGACAAGCAGGCGGTGCTGAAGGCAGCCGCCGCCGATCCCGCTACTGTGCAGCGAGCGGCGCAGACGCTGCCGACCGGCGTCGACTTCATCGTGCAATTGGTCCCCGCTAATCCATTCAAGGCGGCCGCCGACGGCAACCTGCTTCCCGTGATCGTGTTCGTCACGATTTTCGCGATTGCGACGGCGACCTTGCCGCAGGAACGACGCCTGCCCCTCACCGTCATGGCGGATTCCGCGACCGACGCACTGATCCGGGTCGTCCAGTGGGTCCTCGTCATCGCACCGGTCGGCATCTTTGCGCTGGTCGCGCCGACCGCGGCGCGCTACGGCTGGGACGTCGTCCGTGCCATGCTGTGGTTCATCGCCGCGGTGATCGTCGGCGTGATCGTATTCCACGCGGTCGTGTACCTGCCGAGCGTCGCGCTGTTCGGCCGCGTGTCCCCGCGCAGTTTTTTGCGTGCCGCCTACCCGTCCATGTTCATGGGCTTTTCGGCGACGACGTCCATGGCGGCACTGCCCTACATGCTCGAGGCGGCCGACAAAGCGCTGCACCTGCCTCGCCCTGTCTCCGGCTTCGTCCTGCCCCTCGGCGCCAGCATCAACCGCGCCGGCAGCGCGCTGTTTCAGGCGATCGCGGTACTCTTCGTCGCCCGCCTGTACGGCATTCCGTTTGGCGCGAGCCAAATGCTCTCGGCGGGCCTCGCCGTGTTCCTGGCGTCACTCACCGTCGCCGCAGTCCCGTCGGGTGGCGTCATCAGCCTGTTTCCCGCGTTCCAGGCGACCGGCCTGCCCGTCGCTGGTCTGAGCATCTTGATGGGGCTGGATCGGATCTCCGATATGTTTCGGACGATGACGAACGTCACCGGTCATCTGGCGACGGCCGTCGTCGTGGCGCCGACGCCAGGACGCCAGGACGTCGGGACGCCAGGACGTCAAGACGCCATGACGCGATGACGCCATGACGTCCTGGCGCCTTGGCGTCCTGGCGTGGGCAGCACCCTGGGCTCTGGTGCTGCTCCTGCTACTCTATCGTCACGCCACACGCCGCCCGCGGCTGCGCGACTACCAGCCGCTGCTCACGGGACCGCTCGTTTCGGTCATCGTCCCCGCGCGTAACGAAGCGCGCAACATCGAGCGCTGCGTTCGCTCCATTCTCGCGACCGCGTACAATCCGATCGAAGTGATCGTCGTCGATGATCGTTCCACCGACGGCACCGCCGAGATCGTCGAGCCCGCAACGGGCGGCCGGCTGACGCTGGTCCGCGGCGCCGAGCTGCCGCCGGGGTGGTTCGGCAAGCAGTGGGCGATCGTGCAGGGCTATCAGGCGTCGAAGGGCGAGCTGTTGGTATTTGCGGATGCGGACACGCGCCATGAACCGGAACTGATACCGCGCGCCGTTCGGGGATTCGAAACCGAGCGCGTCGATCTGTTCTCGGTGATGCCACGGCAGGAAATGCGAACGTTCTGGGAGCGCCTGATCCAGCCGCACGTTTTCCTCGCGCTCGACACTGGCCTTGGGAGCCTGGCGCGGGTGAACCGCACGCGGATCGAGTGGAACGCGGTCGCTAACGGCCAGTTCATTCTCACGTCGCGTCAGGCCTACGAAAGCGTGGGGACGCACGAGGCGGTGAAGGACACCGTCACCGACGATCTCCGGCTCGCGCAGACCTACGTCCGCGCGGGGAAGGACATCTTTCTGGCGCACGCGACCGAATTCATGTCGAC